>Ga0209615_100018_pt1 | contig 17888 bp, 13 predicted proteins | sample 4B3metaG_FD_184151 | JGI IMG/M metagenome (GOLD analysis project Ga0209615, IMG submission 184151) | Freshwater bacterial and archeal communities from Indian Creek, Illinois, USA to study Microbial Dark Matter (Phase II) - 4B3 metaG... | ecosystem: Environmental > Aquatic > Freshwater >... | reverse complement strand
GCCAAGTTTGGCGGACAGGCCAAGGCCTACGACCAAATCGACGCCGCTCCTGAAGAAAAAGCGCGCGGCATCACCATCAACACCGCGCACGTCGAATACGAGACCGCCAGCCGCCACTACGCCCACGTGGATTGCCCCGGCCACGCCGACTACGTCAAAAACATGATCACCGGTGCCGCCCAGATGGACGGCGCCATTCTGGTCTGCTCCGCCGCCGACGGCCCCATGCCCCAAACCCGCGAGCACATCCTGCTCGCGCGCCAAGTCGGCGTGCCCTACATCATCGTCTTCCTCAACAAGTGCGACATGGTGGACGACGCCGAGCTGCTCGAACTCGTCGAGATGGAAGTGCGCGAGCTGCTCGACAAATACGACTTCCCCGGCGACCAGACCCCGATCGTGCACGGCTCGGCCAAACTCGCCCTCGAAGGCGACAAAGGCGTGCTGGGCGAGCAAGCCATCATGAAACTGGCCGACGCCCTCGACACCTACATCCCGCAGCCCGAGCGCGCCGTCGATGGTGCCTTCCTGATGCCGGTCGAAGACGTGTTCTCCATCTCCGGCCGCGGCACCGTGGTCACCGGGCGCATCGAGCGCGGCATCATCAAAGTCGGCGAAGAGATCGAAATCGTCGGCATCGCCACCACCCAGAAAACCACCTGCACCGGCGTCGAGATGTTCCGCAAACTGCTCGACCAAGGCCAAGCGGGCGACAACGTCGGCATCCTGCTGCGCGGCACCAAGCGCGAAGACGTGCAGCGCGGCCAAGTGCTGTGCAAGCCCGGCAGCATCAAGCCCCACACCCACTTCACCGGTGAGGTCTACGTGCTGAGCAAAGACGAAGGCGGGCGCCACACCCCGTTTTTCAACAACTACCGGCCGCAGTTCTACTTCCGCACCACGGATGTAACCGGATCGATCGAGCTGCCCGAAGGCAAAGAGATGGTCATGCCGGGCGACAACGTCAGCATCACCGTCAAACTCATCGCCCCGATCGCCATGGAAGAAGGCCTGCGCTTTGCCATCCGCGAAGGCGGCCGCACCGTGGGCGCGGGCGTGGTGGCGAAGATTTTGGATTGATTTCGCATCGGATTGATTGCGCATAGGGGTATAGCTCAATTGGCAGAGCGTCGGTCTCCAAAACCGAAGGTTGTAGGTTCGATTCCTACTGCCCCTGCCACCTGACCGGCGTGCGGTCGGAGTTGGTTTTACAAAGCCCGCCGAAGTCGCAAGACCTCTGGTGGGCTTGCGTTTCTGCAAAGAACGCATTTTTAGGACTGGATTTCATGGCATCCCCCGAAGTAGAGACCGTCAGCAGCGGCGCCGACAAGGCCAAGCTGGGTGCCGCCGCCGCGCTGGCCGTGGCCGGTTTTGTGGCCTTTTTCTGGCTTGAAGCCCATGGCACTTGGGTGCAGTGGGCGGCGCTGCTGTTCGGGCTGGCCGCCGGCGCGGTCGTGTTCTTCATTTCCGAGCCCGGGCGGCAGTTGATCGGTTACGGCCAAGACTCTTGGCGCGAAACGCAAAAAGTGGTCTGGCCGGCACGGCGCGAAGCGATCCAGATGACCGCCTACGTGTTCGCCTTCGTCGTCGTCATCGCGCTCTTTCTCTGGCTGGCCGACAGCCTGATCAGCTGGGTGTTGTACGACCTGATTCTGGGCTGGAGATAAGCCATGAACGCTGCTGAAACCCCCATTATTCCCACACCCTACAGCGCCGCGCCTGCCGAAGGCATGCGCTGGTACGTGGTGCACGCCTATTCCGGCATGGAAAAGGCGGCCGAGCGCAACATCCTCGAGCGCGTGCAGCGCGCCGGGATGCAGAGCAAGTTTGGCCGCATTTTGGTGCCCACCGAAGAGGTGGTGGAGATCAAAAACGGCGTCAAGCGCACCACCGAACGCAAATTTTTCCCCGGCTATGTGCTGGTCGAAATGGTGCTCGACGACGACACCTGGCACCTGGTCAAGAACACCGCCAAGGTCACCGGCTTTGTGGGCGGCGCCCGCACCCGCCCAACCCCGATCTCCGAAGCCGAGGTGCAAAAAATCATCGGCCAGATGCAAGAGGGCTCCGACAAGCCGCGCCACAAGGTCGAGTTCGTCACAGGCGAGTACGTGCGCGTCAAAGACGGCCCCTTCACCGACTTCAACGGCACGGTCGAAGACGTCAACTACGACAAAAACAAGGTGCGGGTCTCGGTCACCATCTTTGGCCGCGCGACCCCGGTCGAGCTCGAGTTCAATCAGATCGAAAAAGCCTGAGGGCGCTAGGCGCAGATGCCCCCCACGGTTTGAGGGTGCGATGGAACTCGAGGGCTTTGCTGGGGTCGAAGCCCAGTCGCAGGCAGTGGTGTCTTACACTGTGCCCGCTCACCCCTAGCCGAACCCAAGGAGTTCTACCCCGATGAAACGTGTAATGCTGCTGATTCTGACCAACGTGGCCGTGATGGTCGTGCTGTTGGTCATGACGCGCCTGCTGGGCTTGGATCAATTCCTGACCGCGCAGGGTTTGAACCTGTTTGCGCTGGCCGGGTTCTCGCTGGTGATCGGTTTTGGTGGCGCCTTTATCTCGCTGCTGATCAGCAAGCCGATGGCCAAGTTCAGCACCAAGTGCCAGGTCATCACCCAGCCGCGCAACGCCGACGAAGCCTGGCTGGTGCACACGGTGCAAAAATTTGCCGACAAGGCCGGCATCGGCATGCCCGAAGTGGCGATCTACCAGGGCGCGCCCAACGCCTTTGCCACCGGGGCCTTCAAGAATTCGGCGCTGGTCGCGGTTTCCACCGGCTTGCTGCAAAGCATGACGCGCGACGAAGTCGAGGCCGTGCTCGGCCACGAGGTGGCGCACGTCGCCAACGGCGACATGGTTACGCTCACCCTCATCCAAGGCGTGATGAACACCTTTGTGGTGTTTTTGAGCCGCGTGATCGGCTACATCGTCGATCGCGTGGTGCTGCGCAACCAGAGCGAGGCCCCCGGCATCGGCTACTGGGTGACGACGATCGTGATGGACATCGTGCTGGGTATTTTGGCGGCGATCATCGTTTCGTGGTTCAGCCGCCAGCGCGAGTTCCGCGCCGACGCCGGTGCCGCGCAGCTGATGGGGCGCAAACAACCCATGATCAACGCCTTGGCGCGCCTGGGCGGGCTGCAACCGGGCCAACTGCCCAAAGAGATGCAGGCCATGGGCATCAGCGGTGGCGGCATGCGCAAGTGGTTCTCGAGCCACCCGCCGATTGCCGAGCGCATTGCGGCGCTGCAACAGCAGCAGGGTTAAAAGCGGGCGGCTTTTCCTCTGCTCGAGCGCCAAGCGCTGGCGCTCTACCCGAAGCCGCAGGCGCTCAACCGTACACCACCGCCTCGCGCCGCGCACCCCGGTCGGGTGCGGGCGCCGGCTGGCCCAGCGCGTGGCAGGCCAACGCTTCGGCCACGCGGATACCGTCCACCGCCGCCGACAATATCCCGCCCGCGTAGCCCGCCCCTTCGCCGGCCGGGTACAGGCCGCGCACGTTCAGGCTTTGGTAGTCGTCGCCGCGCGGGATGCGCAGCGGCGACGAGGTGCGGGTTTCCACACCCGTGAGCACGGCGTCGGGCAGGTCAAAGCCACGGATCTGCTTGCCAAAGGCCGGCAGGGCTTCGCGCAGCGCCTGCAGCACGCAGTCGGGCAGCACATGGGCGAGGTCGGTGGGGTGCACGCCCGGCTGGTACGAGGGCTGCACGCTGCCAAAGGCGCTGCTGGGGCGCTGGGCCAGCAGGTCGTCCACGCGCTGCCCCGGAGCGCAGTAGTTGCTGCCGCCGGCCACAAAGGCCCGCGCCTCTAGGTCGCGCTGCAGCACCACGCCGGCCAAGGGGTGCACTTGGCTGCGCTCGGCCAGCGCTTTTGCCTGCTGCGCGTAGAGCGCGCCGCGCTGTGGGCCAAAAGCGGCCTCCCAGGCCGCGCTGTCGTCAGGAAATGCTTGCGGGAAATCGCGCGGCTCGATCGCCACCACCAAGCCGGCGTTGGCGTTGCGCTCTTGGCGCGAGTACTGGCTCATGCCGTTGGTGACCACGCGCCCGGTCTCGCTGGTGGCGGCGACCACGGTGCCGCCCGGGCACATGCAAAAGCTGTACACAGCACGCCCGTTGCGGGCGTGGTGCACCAGCTTGTAGTCGGCCGCACCGAGCAGCGGGTGGCCGGCATGGCGGCCCCAGCGCGCGCGGTCGATCAGGCTTTGCGGGTGCTCGATGCGCACGCCGATCGAAAACGCCTTGGCCTGCAGCGCCACGCCCGCGTCGTGCAGCATGGCAAAGGTGTCGCGCGCGCTGTGCCCCAGCGCCAGCACCAGGCGCTCGCAGGGCAGCTCGGTTTCGGCGCCCGTGGCCTGATCGTGCACGCGCACGCCGCGCAGCCGCAGGGCTTGGAGTGCGAGTGCGTCGGCAACTGGTGGCAGGCTCCCCGGCGTGGCACGGTCGGGTTCATCGGGCGAATCGGGCGAATCGGGCTCCAGCAGCAAGGCGCTCACGCGCTGCTCGAAACGGATCTCGCCGCCCAAGGCGATGATCTGCTCGCGCAGCGCCTGCACCACCTTGACCAGCCTGAAGGTGCCGATGTGCGGGTGCGCTTGGTACAGGATCTCGGGCGGTGCGCCGGCGGCCACGAACTCCTGCAGCACCTTGCGCCCGAGCCAGCGCGGGTCTTTGATCTGGCTGTAGAGCTTGCCGTCTGAAAACAGGCCCGCGCCGCCTTCGCCAAACTGCACGTTCGATTCGGGCTGCAGCTGCTGTTTGCGCCACAGCCCCCAAGTGTCGGCGGTGCGTTGGCGCACCGTGCGGCCGCGCTCGAGCACCAGCGGTTTGAGCCCCATCTGCGCCAGCGCCAGCGCCGCAAACAGGCCGCAGGGGCCAAAGCCCAGCACCACCGGGCGCCGCTCGGGGCGTGTGGGCCAGCCAGCCGGGGCGCAGGCCGGGGCGTGCCAGCGCATGTCCGGGCTGGGCTGGATGTGGGGGCGGCCGGCGAGGCGCTGCAGCAGTTCGGCCTCCTGCGCGGGGTCGGCCAAGGCCAGATCGACCACATAGACCACGCGCAGCTGCACCGAGCGGGCATCGAAGCTGCGCTTGTGCACCTGCAAGTGCGCGATCTGTGGCTCGGGCACACCCAAGGTCTGCGCCGCCAGCGCGCGCAGCGCCGCCAGCGGGTGCACCGCGTCCGGGTTGGACTCTGTGGGCACAGGCAGGGCGGACAAATCCAGTTTGAGTTCAGACAGGCGCAGCATGGCGGGCTCGTTTTGATCAAGCAACGGGATCGGGATCATACGCCGGCTCGAGGCGGCTGGTCTATGTGGAGGGTACAAGTGGTGGGCACAATCCGGGATAATCAAGCCCGTGAAGCCTGCCAGACCGCCGCTGGCGCAAGGCCCGAAAGGGCGCGCTGGAGGAACGTCCGGACTGCACAGGACGGCGCAGCAGCTAACGGCTGCCCACCGCGAGGTGAGGATCAGAGCAACAGAGACGAGTCCCCAAGAACCATCCGCTGCGGCGGCCGGAGCCTGGGGGGTGAAACGGGCAATCTCTGCGCGCAGCAACACCAAGTAGGCCAGCGTTGACGTGGTTCCGCGGAGCTGGCGGGTAGGTGGCACCGAGCCGTGTGGGCGACCCACGGCCCAGAGAAATGGCGGTCACGCGGCGGGCAACCGCCGCGCACAGAATCCGGCGTATCGGCAGGCTTCACACTTTTTTCAGGCGGGTTGCGGCAGCGTCGAGCGCTCCGGCGGGACCGGTGCATCGGCCGCAAACACCTGCCCCTTGCGGCTGGCCTTGGCGTTGTACATGGCCAGATCGGCAGCGCGCAGCAAGCCGTACAGTTCGCTGCCGTCATCGGGCGTGAGCGCCACGCCGGCAGAAGCCGACACCTGCAAACGCTGGGCCCCGTAATCGATCGGTGCTTCGAGCCCATGGCGCAACCGCTCGACCATGGCGTCGAGCTCGGGCCGCGCCGGGCACTGGGCGAGCAGCACCACGAATTCGTCGCCACCCAAACGCACGGCCAAATCGCGCTCGCGCGTGTGCAGGCGCAGGCGCAGACCGATTTCACGCAGCACCTGGTCACCCGCCTCGTGGCCTAGGGTGTCGTTGATGGGCTTGAAGCGGTCGAGGTCGAACAACACCAGCGCGTGGCGACCGGGGCGGCGCAACAGGGCGTTGCCGATCTCATCCAGCCCGCTCCGGTTGTAGAGGCCGGTGAGCGTGTCGGTCAGGGCGGCCTTTGCCAGGTGCAGGCTGCGCTGTTCAAGCTGGGTGTTTTGCTGCTGCACGAAGCGGATGCGGGCGCTCAGGGCCGCCGCAAACACCAGCGACTGCGCCACGATGCCGATCTCGAGGCTGTTGTACAACCAAAACAGCTGCTCCGACCAACCCCAGTTGACCGCCACCACCGTGCCCACGGCCATGAAGGGCAACAGGCTGCCGGCGAGGTACCAGCGCGCGGGGCGGTAGCCACGTTGCCACTGGCGCGCCGCGATCAGCGTCAGGCACACGCTGCCCACCACCGCCACGGCCTCGTTGAGGTGCTGCGCCCACACGGTATGCCCCAGCACACCCAGCAGCAAGGCCAAGCCGCAAAGGCAAACGAAGCCCAGCAAGAAGCCGTCGATGCGCCGCTCCTTGCCGTGGCTGTTCAAAAAACCGCGGGCAAAGGCGGCGCAGGCGGCCAGCCAGAGGGCCGGAAAAATCACGTAGCTGTGCTCGATCCACCACGGGTTGGCAGGCCACAGATACTGGGCGGCGTGGCCGTTGAAGCTCAACAGAGATAGGCCGGCGAACGCGGTCATGAAACCGAAAGCCAGCAAAACCGGGTCGCGCAAAGCCAAGTAGAGCGCCAGCATCGCCGCCAGCAGGGTGAGCAGCATGCCGTAGATGACGCCGTCGAACAGGCGCTGGTGCTGGCGGCTCAGGTGGTAATCGTCCGCGTCCCACAGCGTGGGGGTCATGTACTGGGGGATGCTCGATTGCACCCGCAGGTACAGCGTGTAGGTGCCGGGCTGCGGCAGGGCCACTGGAAAAACGGCGCGCTCGCTGCCCAGAACCCGGCTGGAAAACGGGTGGATCAAGCCGGTGGTGAGCGGCGCCGCCAAGCGCTCGCCGGTGGCCGTGAGCGGCCCGTAAAAAGTGACGTCGCGCAAGGCGGTGGTGGGCAGTTCGAGCAGCCAGTGGCCGTCGGGGCTGGGTTGCACCACGTCGATGCGCAACCACCACACGGTCGGGCCGTGGGCACGCAACAACTGCTCTGGGTAGTGCCAGGACGCAGCTAGCGCCGGCTGGCGCACCTGCTCAAGGCCGAAGGCGCCGGTGGGGTCGGCCAACAAGGCCACGCGCCCTTGCAGGTGCAGGCCGTTTGGCAGGCGCTCGAGCACCACGGCGGTAGCGGGTGGCCCTGATGCTCCAGGCGTTTGTGCCAAGACCGGCGTGCCGATCAGCAGGCCAGCTGCCAGCGCCAGCAGACCAGCGGCCAGCGCCAGCAGAGCAGCGGTATGGGCCAGCAGCGCATTGCTGCGCGCCAGCAGCCCCGCGCCCAGCGCAAACAGCCAGCCCAGCGGGCGCACACCCACGCAGCGGCGCGCTGGGCGCGGCCCGCTGTGTTTGGGTTGTAGGATGGCGCTCATGCTTAACCGCGCAATGTACCGCTTTCAAAGGCTGCAGGGAAGCGAATTTTGCCACCTAAGCTGGCATGGCCGCCCCAGACAGGCAGCCCACGATACACCCACGATACGGCCTACACATCGGAGTATGATGAATCCAAAAAACAACAGAAGGTGGTGAGTTGGGACGATCGGACGCGTTGCGGGCCGTCTGCTCGGTGTGGGCAGGCAGGCGTTGCGTGCTGTGGCTGTTGCTTGGGTGCTTGGTTTGGGGATCGGGCACCGCTTGGGCGCAGCCCGGTCTGAATGGGGCCAGCGCTGCGGTGGCCGATGCGCGGCCGCTGCTCACGCTGGGGGTGTTTGCCTACCGGCCCAAGCCCATCATGCTCCAGCGTTTCACCGCCTTGGGCGATTTTTTGAGCGCCAAGGTGCCGGGCTACCGTTTCGAGGTGCAGGCCTTGAACGGAGACGAACTGGAGCAAGAGATCGAGGCCGGGCGGGTCGATTTCGTGCTCACCAACCCGGTGCATTTTCACTTGTTGCGCGAAGGCGGTCGCTTGTCGGGTTCGCTGGCCTCGATGGTGCTGCGCCACGGCGACACCCCCGTGCACGGCATCGGCGGGGTGATCGTGCGCCTGCCCGAGCGCACCGATTTGGCCACGCTGACCGATCTGCGCGGGCGCCGCATCGCGGTCTCGGGGCGCGAGAGTCTGGGGTCGTACATGGCCCCGGCGGCCGAGTTGCTGCAAGCCGGGGTGCCGCCGCATGAGTTGCACATCGTCGAAACCGGGCAGCCGGTGGATCGGGTGGTCGAAGCGGTGCTGCAGCGCGAGGTCGATGCCGGCTTTGTGCGCACCAGCGTGCTGGAAGACTTGGAGCGCGAGGGCAAGCTGCTGCCCGGGCAACTGGTGCACCTGAACCCGCAGCGGGTGCCGGGTTTTGCGTTGCGTCTTTCGACCAATCTGTACCCGGAATGGCCCTTCTTGGCCGCTGTGCATGTGCCGCCCGAACTCTCGCACCAGGTGGCGCTGGCGTTGATGGACTTGCGCCCCTACGACCCAGCGGCGCTGCAGGCGGGGCTGTACGGCTTTAGCATCCCGGCCGACTACGCTGCGGTAGAGCGGGTAATGCGCGAGCTGCGCATGCCGCCCTTTGATCAACTGCCGACGGTGACCTGGGCCGATGTCTGGCTGCGCTACCAGCTCTGGATCGTGTCCTTGGGCCTGAGTGGCAGCTTGGTGCTGCTGCTGGCGCTGGGGTTGGGGTTCAATACCCGGCGCTTGGTGCGCATCAAGCGCGAGCTGCAGGCGGAGCGGGCCGTGCTGTGCCAGCAGCGCGAGGCGCTGGACCGGCTGGCGCACTACGACCCCCTGACTGGGGTGCCGAACCGGCGCCTGCTCGAAGACCGGCTGCAAGTGGCGCTGGCGCGCGCACGCCGTCAGGACAGCCGCTTGGCGGTGTGCTACCTCGATCTGGACAATTTCAAGCCGATCAACGACCTGCTGGGCCATGCCGCCGGCGATCGGTTCTTGATCGAGATCACGCGCCGCTTGCAGCAAGGTTTGCGCGCCGCCGATACCCTGGCCCGGCTGGGCGGCGACGAATTCGTGCTGCTGTTGGCCGATTTGAGCCACGAAGACGAGTGGCAGCCGGTGTTGCAGCGCATGCTGGAGGCGCTGCGGCAGCCGGTGCAGATCGATGGCCACGCGGTGGCCTCGAGCGCCAGCGTGGGGGTGGTGCTGTTTCCGGCTGCGCCCGACGACCCGGCCGACCCCGATACCCTGCTGCGCCACGCCGATCAAGCCATGTACCAAGCCAAGCAAGAGGGGCGCGACCGCTACCGGGTGTTCGATCTCAAGGCTTGAACAGCCCCAGCGCATCGATGCGCTGCAGGTGCGCCAGCAGCGAGCGCCGCGCCACCGGCCACAGGTGCGCAGGCACATCGGCATAGACCACGGCCAGCCAGTCGTCGATTTGGCCCTTGGGCAGCGCCCGCATGGCCGACAGCACCCGCGCCTCTCGCTGCAGGCGGTGCCGGCGCAGCCGCTCGATGGCTTGCAAGGGTTGCGTCAGCGCATGGCCGTGTGCGGGCAGGATGTGGGTCACGCCCGCGTCCAGGCACAGCGCCGCCAGGCGATCGAGCGCATCGAGGTACGCGCTCATGTCGCCGTCGGGCGGTTCGATCACCGTGGTGCTGCCCTCGAGGATGTGGTCGCCGCTGAACAACAGGCCGTCGCCTTCGAGCAGCAGGCACAGGTGGTTGGCGGCGTGGCCGGGCGTGTGCAGGACGCGCAGCCGCAGCGGCGCCGAGCGCCCGTCGGGGTGGGGCAGCTCCAGCGCCTCGCCATCGTGCAGGGTGCGGTCGGGGCGGAAAAAACTGTGCTCGCGCGCCGTGGGGGCGCTGGGTAGGCCCAAGATCGGCGCGATCGGCGCAGAAGGGCGCGCTGGGCGTTGCGCCGAAGGGCCTTGGCGGCACAGCGCCTGCAACGGCAAGGCGGCGGGCGAGTGGTCGGGGTGCGAATGGGTGCAGACGATGGCGCAAATCTGGCCGGCGGTGGCTTGCCACAGGCGCTGCACGTGGGCGGCATCCAGCGGTCCGGGGTCGATCACCCAGTAGCCGCTGGTGGGCGCGCCGACTAGGTAGCTGTTGGTGCCGGGGCCGGTCATCAGCCCGGCGTTGGGAGCCGTCAGGCGCAGCACATGGGGCCGCAGCGCCACGGGTTGTTCGTGTTGCCAGTCGGGCGGGTCGTGCAAGGGCAGGGGGTGGATCATGGTCGGATCAGGGAATGGTGCGCGGGTTGTGCGGGTGGCGCGGTTGGGGCGTCACCAAGAGATGGGCGGCAATAGCCGGCAAAGGTGTGCAATCGTAAGGGCTGTAAATTTGGGTCTGGGGGCCAAGCAGTGCGGCATTGCTGGGCTGATAATGGCAGCATTGTCAACTGCCAAGGAAAAACCATGCGCTTCGCCCCTTATGCCGCCTACACCGCTTTGGCCGCCGCTGTGGTGCTCACGGCCGGCTGCGCCACCATGACCGAAACCCAGCAAGGCGCCGCTCGCGGCGCCGCCATCGGTGCCGTGGCCGGTACCGTGATCGGCGCCGCCGCCGACGGCCGCGACGGTGCGCTGCGCGGGGCCGTGATCGGCGCCGGCGTGGGCGCCATCGGTGGCCACATTTGGTCCACGCGCATGGAAGAGCAGCGCCGCGCCATGGAGCAAAGCACGCGCGGCACCGGGGTCGAGGTCACGCAGACGGCCGACAACCAGCTCAAGCTCCACATCCCGAGCGATGTCTCGTTTGCCGTCGGCCGCGCCGACATCCAGCCCAACTTCCGCCCGATCCTCGACACCTTTGCCCAGGGCATGCTGCGCAACCCGCAAGCGCGCGTGCGCATCATCGGCCACACCGACAGCACCGGCACCGACGCCATCAACAACCCGCTGTCGATCAACCGCGCCGCCAGCGTGCGCGACTACTTGGTGGCGCGCGGTGTGCCGATGGGCGCGATCAGCATCGACGGCCGTGGCGCGCGCGAGCCGGTGGCCAGCAACGACACCGCGGCCGGCCGGGCGCAAAACCGCCGCGTCGAGATGTTCATGGCAGAGGCCGCGCGCTAAGGCGCAGTCGCAGCCCGCAGCGGCCGGCAAAGGCCCGAGTGGGGGTCCCAAGTTGGGCGGCGGCTGGCCGATAATGCGCCCATGCGCATTCCGTTCACCAAAATGCAGGGTGCGGGCAACGACTTTGTCGTGCTCGACGAGACCCGTGGCCGCTTGGGCCTCACGCCGGCGCAGTACCGCCTGCTGGCCGACCGGCACTTTGGCGTCGGTGCCGACCAGATTTTGAGCGTGCGCGCCGCGCCGCACGCGGGCGTCGATTTCGCCTACGCGATCCACAACGCCGACGGCGGCGAAGTGGAAAACTGCGGCAACGGCGCGCGCTGCTTTGCGCGCTACGTGCACGAGCGCGGCCTGAGCCCGCGCCCCACGCTGCGGGTGCAAGCCGCCGCCGGGGTGCTGGAGTTGCGCTTGGGCAGCGACGGCCGGGTCGGGGTCGATATGGGGGCGCCGGTGTTCGAGCTCGAGCGCATCCCTTTCGACGCTGCGGGTTTGCAGCCGCGTGCGCAGGGTGGCTGGCAGGTGTGGCCGCTGGCGCTGCCGGCCGATCTGTCCCCGACCCCTCAACAGGAGCAGGTCGAGCTGTCGGTGCTGTCGATGGGCAACCCGCATGCGTTGCTGCGCGTGGCCTCGGTGGCCGAGGCACCGGTGGCGCAGTGGGGGCCTTGGCTCGAAAACCATCCCCGCTTCCCGCGCCGCGTCAACGTCGGCTTTTTGCAAGTGCTGGGGCGCCAGCAGGCGCGCTTGCGGGTTTATGAACGCGGGGTGGGCGAAACGTTGGCTTGCGGCACCGGAGCCTGTGCGGCGGTGGTCGCCGGCATCCGGCATGGCTGGTTCGACGAAGCCGTCGAGGTAGAGTTGCCCGGCGGCACCCTGCGCATCGAATGGCCGCTGTCGCGCCACGGCCTGGCTGCTTGCGTGCAGTTGATCGGCCCGGCCGAGACGGTGTACGAGGGGGTGATCGATCTGCCGGACCTGCCCGAGCGGCCTTGAACGGTCTTGCAGGTCTTGACAGGCCTGCAGCGGCTGGGCGCTTGGCGGAAAATCGCGTCTTTATGCCTTGACGCGCCATCCTACACCGCCCAGGGCGTTGCCAAGGCGCGCCCGGTTTTATCATCAAAGGAAATTGCCTGTGCAGCCCGTACCTCCCATCACCGAAGACGACATCGCTCAGTTTCTGCTCAACACGCCCGATTTTTTTGAGCGCCATGCCGAGGTGCTGGCGCACGTGCAGCTGACCAGTCCGCACAGCCAGCGCGCTGTCAGCTTGCAAGAGCGTCAGGCCGAGCTGCTGCGCGAAAAGATCCGCCACCTCGAACTCAAGGCGGCCGACATGATTCGCCATGGCTCCGAGAACGCGCGCATCGAGGGCTTGTTGCACCACTGGACGCGCCGTCTGCTGGCGGTGCCCAACGCCACCGATCTGCCCGAGGTGTTGCAAAACGGCTTGCTGGCCGATTTTGCCTTGCCCCAGGTGGCACTGCGCCTGTGGGATTTGAGCCCGACCCATGCCGGGGCACCGTACTGCCTCGGGGTGACACCCGCGGCGCGGGCCTTGGCCGATTCGCTGCAGCAACCCTACTGCGGCCCGAACCGGGATTTTGAGGTGACGCAGTGGCTGCTCCCCACGCAAGCGGCGGCTTCGTTGGCCCTGTTGCCTTTGCGCACCGCTGCCAGCCAGCCTTGCTTTGGCCTGCTGCTGCTGGCCTCCGACGACCCCTTGCGCTTCCAAAACGACATGGGCACCGATTTCCTGCAGCGCATCGCCGAGCTGGCGGCCGCGGCCCTGAGCCGCTTGCGTGCGCCGATCGGCACCGCCTGAGAGACACTGCGGCACGAGAGGGCATCGTGGCGCGCCAGCCCCCCATGCGCAACCCGAAACAGGCGCCAGCAGGCGCGGCGCTTCCGTGCGGATCGATTGGTCCCGAATCGGCCCCCAACTTGAACTCGACCGATGCCGACTGGCTGGCGCGCTACCTGCTGCACATCCGGGTCGAAAAACGGCTCGCGCCCCGCACCCAAGCGCTCTACGCCACCCACTTGCAAGGGTTGGCGCAGCGCTGTGCAGCCGAGGGTTTGGGTTGGGCCAGCGTCAGCCCAGCCCATGCGCGGCGCTGGGCGGCGCAGTTGCGCGCCAGCGGTCGGCAGCCGCGCGGCATCGCGCTGGTGCTATCGTGCTGGCGCGGCTTTTTTACCTGGCTGGGCCGCCAAGAGGTGATCGCGGCGCACCCGCTGCAGGCGGTGCACGCGCCCAAGGCGGCGCAGCCCTTGCCCAAGGCATTGGACGTACACGACGCGCTGCGCTTGGCCGCGCACCTGCCGCAGTCTGCCGGCCCTGCCCGCAAAGAGGGCCGCGCTGAAGGCACAGAAAGCGAAGCAGCCGCTGGCCCAACGGTGGCCGCCACGGCACCTGACTGGCAGGTGCTGCAAATCCACTGCCTGGTGGAGTTGCTCTACGGCAGCGGCTTGCGCATCGCCGAAGCGCTGGGGCTCGACGTGCGCCCGAGCAGCGCCGCACTGGGCTGGGTCGATGCCCAAGCGGGCGAGCTGCAGGTGCTGGGCAAGGGCGGCAAGTGGCGCACGGTGCCGGTGGGCGCCGCTGCCTTGCAGGCGCTGGCGCAGTGGCTGGCGGCGCGTGCGCAGGCGGGGCTGGACGCAGGTGCGGCGGCCTTGTTCGTGGGTGCGCGCGGCGCGCGGCTCACGCCCCAGGTGGCGCGGCGGCAGCTGCAAGCGCTCGCCGCCAGCGCGGGCTTGGCGGGCCGGGTGCACCCGCACATGCTGCGCCACAGCTTCGCCAGCCACGTGCTGCAATCGAGCGCCGACCTGCGCGCCGTGCAAGAGCTGCTCGGGCACGCCAGCATCGCCAGCACCCAGGTCTACACCCGGCTCGATTTTCAGCACCTGAGCCGCGCCTACGAAGCCGCGCATCCGCGCGCGCGCAAAACCACGCGCTAAAGCTGAAACTGCACTACACTGGCCGGTTGATCGGTCTGGTGCCTGGCGCTTGGTGCCAGCCCCGATCCATCCCGTCCGATATAGGCTGGGCCTTGTCGGCCTCTGTTTTGCTGCTATGAGCCATCCATGTCCTTGATTCCCGCCACCATCCTGACCGGCTTTCTGGGCTCGGGCAAGACCACCCTGCTGCAGCGCCTGCTCACCGAGGCGCATGGGCAAAAAATCGCCGTGATCGAAAACGAATTTGGCGCCGAAAACATCGACGCCGAGATTCTGGTCTCCGACACGACCGAGCAGATCATCCAGATGAGCAACGGCTGCATCTGCTGCACCATCCGCGAAGACCTGCGCAGCACCCTGAGCGACCTGGCCGCGAAAAAGCGCCGGGGTGAGCTCGATTTCGAGCGCGTGGTGATCGAGACCACCGGCTTGGCCGACCCGGGGCCGGTGGCGCAAACCTTCTTTATGGACGACGAGGTGGCCGAGAGCTACCTGCTCGACGCCGTGATCACGCTGGTCGATGCGGTGCACGCCGGGGTGCAGCTCGACGCCCACCAGCAGGCGCGGCGCCAGGTGGGTTTTGCCGACCAGATCTTCATCAGCAAGGCCGAGCTGGTCAGCCCGGGGGCGCTGGCGGCCCTGCAGCACCGGCTCAAACACATGAACCCGCGGGCCCCGATGGAGGCGGTGCATTTCGGCCAGGTGGCGCTGAGCAAAGTGCTCGACCTGCGCGGCTTCAACCTCAACGCCAAGCTCGAGATCGACCCCGATTTTCTGCGCAGCACCGAGCCAAGCGAGCATCAGCCCGAGCCGCACGATCACGTGCACGGCCCCGACTGCGACCACGAACACGGTCACGAACACGGCCCCGACTGCGATCATCCCTCGCACCGACACGAAGCCTCGCACGGCCATCACCACCACCACGATGACGACGTGCAGAGTTTCGTCTATCGGGCGCAGCGGCCCTTTGACCCGGCGCGGCTCGAGGATTTCCTCGGCGCCATCGTGCAGGTCTATGGGCCCAATATGTTGCGCTACAAAGGCGTGCTGCACATGCAAGGCACCCAGCGCAAGGTGATTTTTCAGGGCGTGCACCAGCTCATGGGCTCCGACCTGGGGCCCGAGTGGAAGCCCGACGAAGTGCGCCAGAGCAAGATGGTGTTCATCGGCATCGACTTGCCGCGCGACATTCTGGTGCAGGGGCTGGAGCAAGCATTGGTTTGAACACCACGGGGCACCGCAGGAGGAACATCGCCATGAATTCGAGCAACCGCTACGCCAATTGGCCCTACGCCGCTGCAGCGGCTCCGGTGCCGACGGCCCAGGCCACACCTGTAGCTGCAGCCGCATCCGGCGCCAAAACCGCCCCAGAGCCAAGACCCAAAGCCGCCCCTGGTCTGGCCGTACAATCCGGGGCTTTTGTCGCCCCTGCCCCCGGTCCAGCGCCGGCTGCGGTGCCTGCTGGCGCTGCTGGGGGCCCAAAACGCGCATCGGCCGCCATCGCGGCCCCAGAGAGGAAACCTGTAGTGAAAGACCCCACCCCGATTGCAGAGGCAGTGGACACAGCTGCCGCCGCGCCTGCCAAGCGCCCCACCAAGACTGGCCCCAAGGCCGGTGTCAAAACCGACCAACCGGCCGCCCCCGACGAGGTGCTCAAGGCCGGCAGCGAAGTGCGGCAACCGTCGGTCAACAAGCGCGCCACCCAGGCCGCCATGCAGGCCCAGATGAGCCAAACGGTGGAGCCCTCGCACGACCCGGGGGCCGCCAAAGCGGTGTTCAGCCCCAGCCCCGAGCGCGTGCTGGTGGCCATCACCCCCACGACGCCGAAAAAAAACCCCAAGCTGAGCAACAACTGGAAAACCGTGCCGCTCGAGCAGCTCACCGACGCCGACGTGCTGGCCATGCCCGATGCCGAGTACATGAACGAGGTGCAGCTGGCCTACTTTAAGCGCAAGCTGCAGCAGCTCAAGCACGACATCCTGGTCAACGCCGGTGAAACCACCGAGCACCTGCGCGAAGACACCTCGGTGGTACCCGACCCGGCCGACCGCGCCACCATTGAGGAAGAGCACGCGCTCGAGCTGCGCACCCGTGACCGCGAGCGCAAGCTATTGAAGAAAATCGAGCAGTCGATCGCCCGCATCGATTCGGGCGACTACGGCTACTGCGACGAAACCGGCGAGCCGATCGGGGTCGGGCGGCTGTTGGCGCGCCCTACGGCCAGCTTGTCGATCGAGGCGCAGCAGCGCCGCGAGCTCAAGCAAAAGCTGTTTGGCGACTAAAGCGCCGGCAAAGCGGCAGCAGCGACCAGGCCGCCATGAGCCCAAATGCCCCACCTCCGCGCAGTTGGCTTGAGCGCGTCAGCTCGATCGTGCGGCCGTTGGCGGAACCCAAGGCGCCGCTTGGCTCCTCTGATGCGGCCGGGTTGGTGGCTGAGCGCCAGTTGCTCAAAGATGAGGTGGCGCGCAAGCGCCGCAACGACGCGGTGCGCAACGACGAGCTCAACCACTTGCGCGGACTCATGCGCGCGCGCTGGGCGGCGCAAGAGCGGGATGGTTTGCCAGCCCCGAGCTCGGGCTTGAGCGGCCTGTCCACCCTGTCGCCCTTGTCGTCCACGCTGCAACTCGACGCTGGGCCGGGCGCGGTCAGAAACCGCACCATCACCGAGATCGCGCGCATCGAATCGCAAATGTCGCAGCACTGGTTGCAGCGCGGTCTGGGGCCGGAGGCGGGCGGGACCCGTATCGTCGCCACCCGGCTGGCCCAAACGCTCGAACGGGATCTGTCGCAGTCGCAGCATTTGCGCGCCCGCTCCAAAGCAGCCGCGGCGCTGCCGATCGACGTCGTGACCGAAGAGCACCAGTCCACGGTGCAGCAATTGTCAGCCGCCCTGAGCGAGCCCGAGCTGACGCAGGCGGCGCAGGCCTTTGCACTAGGCAAGGATGCTGCGGTGGAGCGCGCCCTGCGCGCCCTGATGGTGCAAAAACCGCTATCACTTGCGGCGCGGGTGGCCGCGATGGCTTTACTGGATTTTTTCCATGCGCGCGGCGAGGTTGAGCCCTTTGATGAACTGGCTGCAGAGTTTGCCGATCGCTTTGGTACCCCGGTGCCACGCTGGCCCACCGAGGCCGGGCGTGTGCTGCAACCGTCCACGCAAACGGAGCCATCAGGCACGCAGGACGGCAGCTGGGTGTGCCCGTTGTTTCTCGATCTTCAGGCCGTGGCGGCACTGGAGCAAACCATGGCCGCTCCGGGTTCGCCCAAGTGGTTGGACTGGACCGGTTTGCTCTCGGCCGACCTGCCAGCGGCCCGGGCTCTGCTGGTGCTGGTGCAGGGGTGGCTGCAGCGCCCGCTCGATCTGCGCTTGGTCGGGGCGGCGGTGTTGCGCCGCCGCCTCAAAGCCAGCACGCCCTCTGGCCGCAGCGAAAACGATGCCGTGTGGTGGCAGTTGCGGCTGGCGCTGCTGTGCCTGATGCGCCGGCGCGACGAATTCGATTTGGCCGCACTCGACTACTGCGTCACCTACGGCGTGTTGCCGCCGGAGTGGGGGCAGCCCCAGTGCCGCTGCGTGTCTGCCGACAGCTTGCCGGCTGCAGCCGCCGCCCCGGCTTCGGCACGCGCTGAAGCAGCGCCTCCGCAGCCGCTTGCAGCTGGTGCGGCCGCTGCACTCGAGCCCCTGGCATGGCCCGATCTGCCAGCAGAGCGGGCC
>Ga0209615_100017_pt1 | contig 18052 bp, 26 predicted proteins | sample 4B3metaG_FD_184151 | JGI IMG/M metagenome (GOLD analysis project Ga0209615, IMG submission 184151) | Freshwater bacterial and archeal communities from Indian Creek, Illinois, USA to study Microbial Dark Matter (Phase II) - 4B3 metaG... | ecosystem: Environmental > Aquatic > Freshwater >... | reverse complement strand
ATAAAGGATCGACTGCCCCTTCATGACCATCGCAGGCCCGGCGCCCGCAAAGCCTCGGCGCTGGGCTTCGTAAATGCGGTGCTGGAACGTCGCCCGCGAGATGTTCAGCGCGTCGGCCGCTGCGCGTTGGCTGCCAAAGCGGGCCACCGCTTCCACCGCCTCCTGCAAGGCTTCGTCTGTTAGGGGTGCTGCGGCCATCAGGAGCGAACCTCGCCGGGTTTGCGGTACGATCCGTGATAAGATGCCGCTGACTTTTTGAACGCCTCATGGGCTTCTTCGGCAGTTGCAAAATTGCCGAGATAGACACTGACGTTGTTAACTTTGATTTTCGCTTTGAAACTGTTTTTGCTGCTGATACTTACGCCGGGAAAGCCTGTTTTATTCTGGCGTGGTCGGGAGTTGATTGAATTCTGCGCTGGATTAGCCTCGCGCAAATTTACCCAGCGATTATCTGCTTTGTCGCCATTGATATGGTCGATATACTCTTTGGGCCATTTGCCGGTCATGTAGAACCACGCGAGCCGGTGGGCTTTGTAGATCACGTAGTCAACACGGATTATCAGGTACCCGGTGTCGTCTGGGGTGCCAGCGCGCCGGCCTTTGCAGCGCATCATTCCTCGATCAACCAACCACGTAAAATGTCCGGAACACGGGTCGTAGCTAAGAAGCGATTTTAGGCGTTCTTGCGTCAAACCAGCCTTGCGCGTCCGCGCATTAGCGTCCACTTTATCGCGAGCCATGCGGGCCTCCTTACAGGTCCAATCGGTCAGGGATGGCGGGGCGTTGACGCGCCCCGTTGTCCCGCCAGAAAGTATAGCAGAACCCATCACTAAATCCTTATTTCGCCGGGCACCATGCAAAGCACGCTGGACCCAATAATGCAGGCGTGGCTTCGGCCATCCGGCGATGGAATGGGCAAGATGGATTGAGGCTGCACGTCAAGCCACCGGCCTTCGTGCCAAACCTGCCACATGCCGTCTATGCTAACCCGAGCGCGGACCGGCTTGCAGTCTTGGTCATTGCAACAGCTTGTTTCGGTGCCAGGTATTTTCCAGTCGTGGTACCCATCATGAGGGTAGGCTGGTATGGCCGGTGCGGCCATCAGGAGAAAAACCAGGATGACCGCGCGATTCATTGCTTACCGCCTTTCACAAACGTCGCTAGGGCTCGTTTTTCATCCCTGCAATCAAGGAACGCCTTGATGGCGTCCACCCAGCCAAGAACCGCCTGCCCATACGTGACGGGCTCCGTAGGAGCAGCGGGAGCCCTGCAGTCGAGCAGCAGGCTAGCGTCCGGCTTGCGGTCTACCGGTGTCGGATAAAGCGTCGAGCACCCACTTAGCAGCGGCGCCAACATCAGGGCCAGAAGCCCTAGAGCATTCCGTGGTGACATTGCGAATCACTTCCCTGACGGGCTGTACCATCGCTTCGCGGTTGTCGAGCTTGTCGCGAAGCTGGGCCACCAGATCGGCGGATAGTTTAGCATCTTTTTCTTTCTGTTCCACCAAAGCCTTGGCATCCTTGGCGATAATTTCCTGCCGGCCAATTTCCCGCTGTTGGTCGCGCCAGACGAAATAACCGCCAATCAAAGTGGCGATCAGGAGGCCCCCCATGGCAAGAGGCACCCACGACGGCAGGAGGCCAAGAAGGGCCTTCACGGGATGCGGGCCGCGAACCGGGCGCCCCGGAACTGCTCGCGCTCGCCGTTGCGCCGGGAAATGATTTCGGGCGGGATATTCCAGCGGTTGAACTGCAGCGCCGCGCCCTCAAAGTCGCCCGCGTTGATCTTCTTGAGAAGCGTCGAGGTCTTGAATGCCCCCTCGCCCACGTTGAAGGCGAAGGAAACAAGCGCGTCGTACTGGTGCTGCTTAAGTCCAACCTTCACGCCATCATTGATGGCCTTTTCAAAGCGGCTAATGTCTTTAGCAAGGGCGCTCTTTATCTGGTCGTCTGTCCAGATCAAACCCTCGTACACGTCCGGTCCTGCGTGGCCTATGCCAATTGTTAGGACGCCCACGCTATCGCGATAAGCGCGATTTTTAGAGCCTTCCCGATCAATTAGTAATTGAAGCCCTTGGGCGCTAATCTTCATGGCGTGCCCTTTCCTGTTCGCGCATCCGGCGCATGAGAATGTCCATGCCGTCTGCGACGAGGTTGCGGAGCTCGCCCATGCTCACCGGGAACGACAGATCCCGCTCGCCGTCCCACACCTTGAGGCGCGTCGGCTGCCCTTTCTCACTGATGATGCGTGGGTGGTGGTTCATTGCAAGGCACTCCCGATGATTTGACGAAATCGCCAGATCACATAGACTACCATAATCGCCCAAAAGAGCCATTCAATCACTTGCGGCTCCATGGGAACATTTCCTTGATGAGCGTGATCCATCCGCGCGGATCTTCCTTGGCGCCGCGAAGCACGGCGGCGAATAGGCCGACGATGTCATAAGCAAGTGTTGGCACGATTGCGGCGACGGCGAGCCCGCTCCAGTCGGACCATTGCCACTCGGAAATCACGATGCGACCGCACACCGGCCCCAGGATAAGGCAGAACAAGCCCGCAATTCCGCGCTGCCTGCGTGTCAGCACGTCCCGGCGAATGGCATCGCCAAACACCGCACCGACCAGCGAAAACGGCAAGAACACGAGAAGCGCGTCCGCAATAAACCAAAGGTCTCGCCGCTCGCTCATAATCAGGCGCTCCTATTCATCTGGGAACACTTCCACGATGTAACCCCGAAGCGTGACGCGCTTATCGAAATGCGTCGTCATGCGGTGAACGGTTTCACTACGTTGAACGCAATCACAATGGCTTCACTGAGATTTCCCGCTGTGATGTTGCGGACGTTGATGACTGCCGACCCGGCCGCACACCTCGCGTTGAGCAAGTAGGCCCCCGGCGTGCCTCCGGTTAGATGGTTGAGCACCAGCACGTCGCCCAAGGCGATGCGGCTGTTCGTGAGTGTAAAGCTGACCAGCGTGTCCACGTTCAAGGCCGCATTATTCATTGTAATTTCGCCGGAAGCGCGGTCAAGCGTGACGCCCGTTGACTTGTCAGTCGCCTGCGTCACGGTGCCAGTAGCCGCCGCCGCCACCATGTTCAGGCCGGTGTCATAAGCGCCAGTGTTGAAGTTTGTGATCGCACCAAACAATGACCCCAGCGCGTTGCCCACAAGTTCGTTGTTGCGAACCGTCGCCCCCGAAGGCGCCCGAATGCCGTAGTCCTGCGTCTCAGCGCCTGTCTGGGTGTCGCCGCAACGATTAAGTGTGATAAGAGCGTTCGCGCCGGAAGCGACCTGAATACCGTAGGAGGTAGCCCCGCCCTGGCCGTTGTTCAGGCAGACGTTGCCGCTTATGCTGAGCCGGTCACACGTCGCCACAATGCCGTCCGTGGTGTTCGAGGTCGATATGTTGCCAAGCACTTGCACGTCCGACGATCCCGACAGCAAGGAGATACCCGAAAGCCCGCAGCCGGTGACCGTGTTGCCTACAATCGTGGACTTTGAAAGCTTAACGGAAATGCCGTGGCTTGAGGTCGTGTTCTTGATGACGTTGGCCGTGATCGAAACATTCGTCGAAACTACTTCACCGGAGCCACCCGTAATGAGCGACACGATCCCGTTCTCGACTGAATTTGTAATGGCGTTGCCGGTAATCGTCAGGTTCGATACGATACCCAGCGTTGCGGTTGACGCAGCATTCTCGATGCCGATGCCTGCCGTGCAAGCATCAATGGTGTTGCCGATGCACGTGAAGTTCGAGATCGCCGTGTCGCCCGTCTGATAGAAGACACCGTAGCCACGTCCCGTCGCCGCCAGAACATTCCCAACCGTGTTACCGGAGACAACGATGTTGTTGACTTCGTTATCATTCTGCGACGGCGACGTACTGATGACGATGCCGCACGCAAGCGTGTTGCCCGCGACATCGTATACATTGTTGTTAGCGATAGTGATTCGCCGTGCCTGCTCCGTGACAGAGATGCCGTAGGCAATGTTTGAAAAACCGTTTGTCCGCGCGTAGTCGACCCCGGAGATATTGTTATTGGCCACAACTACCCGATCAGCCCACTCGGACGCCGTGCCCTGCTCGCTCTCGATGCTGATAGCAACTGAGCACGCATTGTAGAAATTGTTGCCGGTGACAATGGTGTCGATAGTACCGACGTACTTCGTGACGAGCGCGACAGTGCCGTAGCAATCTTCGAAGAGATTATCCGTAATTTGAATTCGTTCCGATTGCCGTGTGCCGTTGGGTATCTGATCGGACCCGCCGAAGCCCGTCATGCAAACGTTCATCGCGCCGCGACCGATGCGGTAGAACCAGCAGTTGGCAACGCGGACACGGAGACAACCGCGCAGGACCAGCCCGGTCTGCCAATCGAGATTGGCCGCCTGCTCGCCGTCAAAGCCGACGTTTTCAATGTCGATGTTCGCCGCGTCGACTGCCGCAAAATGCGCCGCCTGAGAGACCGTCTCGATGACAGTCTGGTGGCGGCCTCCGCCTCTGATAGTGATGCCGCTTGCAGGAAGGAAAACACAGGCGTCGCCTAGTGTAGCCGATACGACATAGCGACCGGGGGCGATATAGAGTTCGCCGCCTGCGGCTGCGTCTACAGCCGCCTGCAGCGCGGTCGTGACATCTGCCACGCCGGGGAAGGCGTTGAACCATGCGGCATGCAGCGCGCCGTCATAGATTCGCTTGTATCGCCCCGCCGTGCCCGACGTTGGGTTGACCACCAGCGCGTCGTCGGCCGTCGTGGCCGATCCCGCCACCCACTGCCACGTACCAGCAGCTTGGCCGGTTTTTACGACGACAGACTCAGGACGCGAGGTCAACGCCTTGAGAGCGGCGAGGTTTTCAACAGTGACGGTGTCGCTCAATCCAGAAGAGGAAAGGTTCCGAGACTGAGCGCGCGGGCGGGTCAGCATATTAAACCCCTCGCCCTGCTGTGATCTGCAACTTCGTAGTGCCAGCCTCGGTAATGCCGGCCACGTAAAGCGAAGACGGCGCGACGGGCGGAACCGTGAAAGAGACAGTAACGCCCGGAAGGATTGCGAGGCAGTCAGTCGTCGCCACAATGGTTGACTGGCCCATTCGCATGTAGGCCACCACCGACCCAACATTGGTCACGAGAATTCGGATGGGAGGCGACGGTTGCGCCTGTGTGCCAGGAATAATTGTGCTGGCCGATGAGGTGGTGCAAGACAGGAGTTTGCCCAGGCCGCCTTCAAAAGGATCGAATGAAAACGGATCGATGGAGAGTGCGTCAGACATTGGACTGTTCCAAAAAAGTTTGATTTACAGGGTTGGTCAAACGTTCGCTCCGATTGCGGTCATGTAGGCTTGCATCGCGTTGTAGGAGGCCAGCTCTTGGGCTGCAGTCAAAGACGCGCCAATCGAAGCAAAGCCCAGGGTGGATGCGCGGAAACCGGCCGCCACGCCTGCGTTGTTATAACCACCGATATAAAGCGAGATGGTAGGCAGGCTCGCGCCAAGTGTCGGAGAATACGTTTCAACGAAAGAGCCGTTCTTGTAGAAAGAACAGACACCGGCCGCCGTTCTGGATGTGGATGTCAGGCCCCGACTGTCCGCCGTAGTTCCAACCATGTTTGTGCTGGCGGTATTTGCGGCGAGCTGGATCGTGTTGGTGCCGCTCCGCGGCAAGCACACAAACCGAATCGACGTGCCGTTGATGATGCCCGAAGCGTAACTATTTGCCGCTACGTTGGTTCGTTCGTAAGTCGAGAACCGGGCCTCGTTGGTCGCCATTGCAACTTTGTGCGTGTCGGGGATAAAGCCGGTGTCAAGATACTGTGTCGTGCCGTTGAAGGCGTACCCGCGATCTGTCGTGAACGTCGGAGCGGCCGTCACCGTCGCAAGCCGGCGTTGCTTCAGGCTGGTCAAAGCCTGCACGGAGCTTTCCGCGCAAAGTAGCCAATAGTCGTCCGTCCGCGCCCAGGTACCAGCGTCTTTCTCCGCGCCAATGAATTGCGCCACGATGGCCGCACGCGCTGCCGATACCGTTCCGCCATTGGCGACGACGGCCGCAGCCCATGCGGCAAGATCAGAGTCGCGCCCGCCGCCCTGCGTTGCAGCCGTCATCAGAATGGCGCGAGGGAACATCAGACCGTGGCCTTGCCAAACGCGAGCGCCGCCATGTTGGCACCCGTCGTGATAAACCACGAACCGTTTCGGCTTCGGCTCCCCAACGGAACAATGCGCGGGCTCAGGTCGGACAACGTGCCGGCAGTGTAGGTATAGACCACCGTCGTTCCGTCAAGAATGGTAGTTGTGCCTGCCGTCAAGGCCGCAGGCTGCAATACGACATGCGAGAGGTAAGCTCCCACACCGGCAAACGCCGATGCTGCCGTCTGAGACGCTGCAATTGCGGTGTAGGTCAGTCGCTCGCTGTCAAACTCGTTCGCCATGTCGTTCTCCTAATTTTCGTACTTCGCTCAATCGCTATCTCCTCGACCATTCAAAGCCGACCGTGGAAACGGCGTAGGTGTCGAGGGTGGCCGTCGCGCGCGCCGCAATGGTGCCGGTTGCGGACGTACGAATGCGCAACTCCTTTTGTTCTGTCGCCCCGGCGCCTGAATGGCTGTTCAGGTTGGCAAGCGGTGCAGCCGTGGCGCTCGGAGCCGCATCTGTCTCATCAGGGCAGCACACAAGCGCCAGGATATTGTCGGCGGCGTCCACCAGCGACACGCGGATGGTTGCCAGCGTAGAGAAGGCGAGCGGCACCTTGACGGCATCCGTACGGCGCGACGTGGTGACGGTCGTGGTGATGTCCAGCGTCGGAGCGGTCCACATGAGGTTGAGGCCGCCGCCTTCCATCTCGTAGGTCTTGAACGCGACAATCGCGCCAGATACCCGCTTGAACCAACCGACGAGTCTTTTGTAATTATAGTTCGTCGGCATGGTCGGAGCAGTTGCAGACGTGGAGAAAAGCACGTCCGTTACGTCGGTATCAGAGCGGTTGATAAGCCAGATATAGTAATCTGTGTTTGAGGCTGATCCGGTATCAAGTCCGCCCTGATTTGTGCCGACAGCCCACACGGCGTCAAGCCGCTTGGTCAACGCGGCAGCCAGCACCATCATTCGGGCGCTGGTCGAGTCCATCGCACCGCCTACCGCGATGTCAATATCGTTGGTCGCGTCGCTGCCGTTGTTCGCGTAGGTCAGGCCCTGGATGGCAAGGCGCGGGATGATGGGCGAAGCCCAATAGGGGTCCGTCCCGTTGCTCGCCAGATAGTAGCCCGTCGTGCCGATGGGAAGGCGCGAGTATCCGGAGGCGCCGCGCGTGAGCAGGTCGCCGCGCGTGGTCAGCGTATCCGCCGCCCCAAGGCCGCTCTGCGGGTCCACCGTCCACAGCGTGTTATCGTAGGCGTCCTTCAGGATCACCTTGTAGTCGCCAGTTCCAAGGTAGATTACGCCGAAGAGGCCGTTGGCATCCGCGACAACTGGGTTGGCGTTGGGCGTGGTCAACCCGGCGTCCGAATAGGTGTCCTTCGGCGTCGTGGTGCCCGTCTCGTAGAAGTAGAGCTTTGCCCCCGGGTACGACGTGCCGTTGCCCGACATCGGGCTGTAGCGCGGGGGTGCGAAAAGGGCGGACATCTGCTAGGCTCCCGCAATGCGAATTGATTGGATGGAGCTTTCACAGCTCGCGGTATCGGTCGCCGCTGCCTTCGCCTTCGACCAGTACCAAGCCGCGTATGATCCGCTGCCCACATGGCAGTCATGGATGCTCTGCGTGCTGTTCTTCGGCGTCGGGGCCGCGTGGTTGTGGACCAAGCTCATTGTCCGTCTCGCAGACGCAGCACGTTGGGGCCGCCCTGGCCCTGTTCCAACGCCCTCTGAGCGGCAATCGCCGCATAAAGCGCGCTAAGGTCCGTTTGCCCCGCAAGCTGGTTTGTCAGATAGGCTTGCCCAGCGCCCGAATTGTAGCCACGCGCCAGCAGGTTCGCGGCGCCCATCACAGGCCACGCAAGCGGGTTGATGATGGCCTCTCGCGTCGCGGTTCCGGAGTCCGGCGTGCGCTGGCCGATGAAGTCGCCAACGCGCGAAAGCTCGTTCAACTGGCCGCGCCCGCGTGCATAGCCGCGAGGATCGGCTTGCTTGACGGCGTTCTTGAACGCACCCAAGGGAATATTGCCCGCCGACCTATCGGCCTGCGTTCCGCCCTGCATCGCCTTGTCCACGGTCAAGAGCGCCTGATACTGGCGGCGGACTTCCTGCCATTCGCGACGGAGCGGACCGGACGTGCTGCGCTCTACCGCATCGTCAAGAGCGGACTGGACGGCGCCAAGAGCCCGCTGCAGATCCGGGTTTTTACCGTTGGCGCGGATCGTTGCGCCAATGTCGGACCGGATGCGGGAATAGATTTCCCCGGCAATCTGCGGGTTGTTGCCGCCTTGGGCCGCCTGCAACAGCGGCGCGAGATCGTCCATGTAGGACTGAAAAACCGGCGCGACGTTGGTTTCCAGACGGCGGCCATAGTCTTGGGCAACGCGGGTCACGTCGTTTACAAACTGGTTATCGACGTTGAGCGTCGTGCGCGAGGCAAGATCGTCAAAGTTTTGGCCGGCGATCTGGAAAGCACGCTCGATGGTATCCGGCGACGCATCGGTTGCCGCCTGCCCGGTGCGACGCATGACGGCTTGGTCGAATGCCTGCCTCTGGTTGCCGATCGTGCGGTTCATGGGACCGGACGCACCCGGCACCTTTGCCATAGTGTCCTCAATGGCCCGCAGCCCCGGACTGCCCGTTTGCTGCGCGGGAGTGAGCGGCACACCTTCGCGAGCCGCTGCCGCGACAAGGCGCTGCTCCTGCGGGTTGAGCCGATTGGTCGCCGGGGAAATGATGCCGCGCCCTATTGAGGCAGCAACAGGCACCGCCAGAGCCGCCCCGAGGCCGTACAGCGGGTTATCGGTCGCCCCGGTAACAGCACCGCCCACACCACCCGCAACCGCCTGCATGACGGGCTGCGTTGCCAGTGCGTTCGCCACGCCCTGCGTTGCCGTGCCAGCTTGAGCGCCACGCGCCACCATGCCGGCTGGCAACGTGATAGCCAGGGCATTACCAACGCCCTCGCCTGCCCCGTAGGCCGTGCGCTCGCCGGTCGTTACCGGCTCGATGCGTGAGGTTCGGCTATCAGTGAGAGGCGCGGTCGATCTTTGCGAGATGGCATCGACAACGCGGCCCGGAGCGGTCGCTAGATAGTCAATGCCGCGCCTGATGCTTGCCGAGCCGCCGACCGGATCATTGGCAGGAATACCCACCTGCCGAAGAGCAAACGCCGCTGCATCCACCGGAGCGCCTATAATTGTAGGCAGGAAGGCATCGTTGACGCCCTGCGCGGCCAGTCCAACCTTGCGCGCGGCCATCTGTCCGCTGCTGTAGCTGGACGGCTCAAAATCCTGCACACCACCCTCAGTGGGTGAAGTTTTGCCGTACTTCGTCCACGGACCTGCAGAAGGCGCGGCGTAGCGTTCCCAAGGCCCGCTCACGGCGCCTTACTCCAGTTGTTTTGATCTGCCGGGTTGCCGCCCTTAAAGCGATACCCGTCAATGACGGTTCCCACCGCGGGCGGCGGCGGGGCCGACTGTTGCGCGGGCTGAGTGGCGGGCGTTCCAGGCAAACCCGTTACGGGCTGTCCATAGGCCGTCTGAACGGAGGCCATTTTGCCGTTAACGAACTGCTTAATCTGGTTAAGCATTTCCGCATACGCTTCCGGCGTCGCGACTAGGCCGCGAACACTGGTCGGTGCAAGCAACATATTGTCGAGCATAGTCATTTCGGCGGGCTGCAAGACGCCGGTATTGATGAAAGCCTCAGACCGCAGAGCGGTTTTCAAGGCATTAAAGGCGCCGTTGATTTTCTGCGCCTGTGGGTCGCGCGGATTGTTCATGAACGCGCCTAGAGTGCCGCCGCCGGCTTCGCTCAAAATGGCGTTGAAATTGTCAATCGCGCTATTCACTGCCAACGCTTCGGCGGTAAACTTTTTGACTGCATCCGGAGTTTTGGGACTCGTCAGTGGGAACGAGCCGGGATTCGCAGGGACAGTAACCGCAGGCGCCGCAGGCGCCGCAGGCGCGGGAACGCCAGCCGGGCCGCCAGCGGCTTGCAACGGAGCGCCGCCTTGCTGGCCAATAAGAGGCTGCGGCCCCTGTCCAGGGTTTAACCCAAAGATGCCGGATGGCGTCTTGAAAATGATCTGCCCGGTCGCAGGATCGGTAACGCTCTTACCGGCTGCCAATTCCGCCGCCTGTTGCGGCGTCAGCGTGTTGTTGGCAATCAGCATATTCAGCGCCTGAGCCTCAACGCCAGTGCCAGTGAACGGGCCGGCGCCCGGCGTCTTTGGAACGGGAATCAGGCCAACCGGGTTTCTGTTGCTGTCGTAGACAACAAAGTTGCCTTCCTGGACCTTGAACAGACCGGTCTTTCTATCCCGGCCAAGGCTGGTTCCCGGCGGGAGGTTGGGCGTAATCAGCCGCATGGCTTCGCGCGGAACAGATCCACCGTCCGATGTCGAAATGGGATTGCCGGACGCATCGGCGGGGGGAGCGGTGTCGCCTTGGGCGATGCCGGGAGGCTGAGCGCCACCCGTCGCACCCGGCCCGAAAGCCTGTGCAAACTTCTGCCCGTAGCCTTGAACCGAAGTGCCCAGCACGTCCTTTGCGCCCGCGTTGTTCATGCCGCCAGCGCCCGCAAACCATGCGCGAGCAGCGGCTTCCGGGCTGCCGAATTGATTGATGTACTGGCCGAGCTTGAAGTCCGCGACGGCCTCTTGAGCCTGCGGGCTGGCAAGGAACTGTTCCGGCGTCAACGCGCGACCCAGCGCTTCCTGCGTCCAGGGGCCAACGTTGAAGTCCATCACCTGATACTTGCCGTATGCCTTCTTGCCGCCACCCGTGTCAGGGCCTACCGCGCCGTAGCGGTTGCCGCTCTCCATGCCGCCAATGGCCTGCTTCGTGCGCGCCAGCACGTCACCGGATGCACCAGCCGCCGGCATGGCCGCACCACCGCCACCGCCCGAAGGCACAAGGTCGAAGCCCTCGTCACGGCCCTTGAAATAGTCCGCAATCGGCCGCGCCTGATTGATGACCTGATTAAGCCGCCCCTCAACCGCGCGGTCGTACTGCGGCGGCATATCGATCTGGTAGCCGAGCCTCTGGCCATCTGCCAGCGCAGCCTGATACGCCGCCGGGCGCTGCTCGGGAGGCAGGCTCAGCACGCCCATGGCGGCCTTGGTTGTCCAGTCCGCTGCTTCCTTGGCTCTGGTGCGCGTTGCCGCATCCGCGCGATCCAGAAGCGGCGCAATCTTCATGAGCGTGTCAGGATGTCGCGTGCCAATCTGGTTCAGGGCCTCGCGGTCGCCTTGCAGCGCCCTCGGGATCAGCGGCGCGATCTCGTCCCTTGCCGCGCGATCCTTCATCAGAAACTGGTTCTGTGCGCTGGCCGCCCCCGCCTGCGCACCAGATGACAGCGCGCCCGCGATGTCGGGGAAAAGCATACCCGCCATCAGTGCCCCCTTGCCAAATTGGCCGACAAACCCAATACTTCCGGACGGTACAGGAGGACCAAATGAAGATTATTGCAGTTTTGATGCTGGTTGCCGTTGCGGGTTGCTCTCAGGAGCCGCGCCAGTACGGCGCCCCCGTCCCGCTGGTTTGGAACGCGCCAACCTTCGGCGCACCCGCCCCGCAGCAGTTCGTGCAAGCGCCCGTCTTCGGCGCACCCTTGACCTTCGACGCGCCGATTTTCAGGGCTCCGGGCGCGACGATGACCTGCACGCGATTCGGCGATATGGTGAATTGCTTCTAAGGCGGCCATCAGAACCAACTCGGAAGCCCAAGTCTTCCGCCAGATCCGCCGTACGATAGAAGGCCGGTAGCATTCTGGACGCCACGGCTGATGCCGCTTGCCAGCGCGTTAGCGCCCGATGCGTAGGCGGAGCCCCGCGCTGCACCGCCCTGAGCAATCAGGCTGCCGGCATTGGCCGTGAGCCCAGCCGCAGTGCTGTTCCCGCTAGACGCCGCCTGACTGCCCATGCCAGCGGCTTGGAACAGATTGTTCATATAGTTCCCGTATTCCTCGGAGGCGATGCCCTGCCCAAAGGCGGTGAGGGCCTTCTGTTGCGCTCCCGAGCGGAGAAGGCCGCGCGAGGCCGCCGAACGGTCCAGCGCCTTCGAGCCCTCATCCATGCGGAACTGGTAGCCGGGAGAGGTCTCAAAGTCGGCCAGCGCCTGCTGCTGCGTTTCCTTCGCGCCCGCAGGGTCGAGCCCGTATGTGTTAAAGTTTTCGCCGTTCGTCTTGAGAGTGCCCAAGCCCAGCAGGTTCGTGACCTTGCCGATGGCACCGCCGCCCGCCGCGACCCAGGGAGACAGAGCCGCCCGCGCCCGCGTCGCCTCTTGCTGCTGCATCTGTGCGGCACGGTTGGCCGCGCTCGCAGCCATGTTGCCGCCAGCCTGTGCGCCACCTTGCGAGATGATTCCGGAAAGGGCTGAGAAAATGGCCATCTAGAGCGCCTTGCAGAACGTATGCTCGGCAATCGAATAACCCGCCCGCTTGTAGACTTGGGCGAGTGCTTCGTGACGAAGCCCATGCTCCGCGACCATGCCGAAGAATTGTACGTTGCGCGCCTTGGCGGCGGATTCGAGATGCCTGAGCAACTCGGCGCCAACACCTTTACGGTGGGCTGGTTTGCAGTATAGCCAAAGTTCCTGCCCGATGGAAACGTTTTTGTTCCAATAGGCGGGAGCCGAAACAGCGGCGGCCATCCCGACCGCCTCGCCGTTCTTGTCAACGACAAGCAGGATACCCCGCTCCATCATGGCAGTTGCGGTTTCCGCGAACGAGTCCACGCAGAATTGCGCGCGGGCTGCCCATCCAGCTTCTTCGAAAAACGCCTCGCCCATCTCTACGATGGCGGGCATATCTTTAGGCTCCGCAGGACGGATCATCTAAATCACCTTCCAGTCAGTACCGTTGCCGATGGCTTGCACAACGTCGGAGCCGCCGCCCGCGAGCGTGCTGCCTGTCGTGGTGGTGCTGGCGTCGCTGCAGATCACCGTGTCGCCCAGCGTCGGCGTCTTTAGGGTGATCTCGGCGAACGTGTACGTCGTGCGCTTCACCACGCCCGTTCCGATCAACTGCAGATAGGCAATCAGCCACTGGCTAGGCGTGCCATCCTGGTTGACGATGCGGGTCTTGGAGTTGAATGGCGCGGTCATCGGGGCAACGGCTTGATGTTTGTTCTCATCCCGTAAAAACTTCTTTTCACGGGGTCACTGATGGAAATCTCAACCGTCCGTTCCCGGAAGGCGCCCAGCCGCTCCCACATGGCGCGGATATATCGGACGCCCTGCCGGCCAAGGCTTGCGCGGCGCTCGTGGCTCCAGTTGAAGCCGCCATCGTCGGAGTAGCGCATCATGACCTCGGGGTCGGCCCCCTGCCCTGAGATCGCGCCGACGCCCAGCTCGCACTCAAGCTCGAAGTCCACCATGATCGCCCGCAGCGTCTCGGCATAGAACGGCAGGCCGACAATCACGGATCGGATGGGCTCGTCCAGATCGGTGTAGGTATCGAGGTCAAGCTCCGCGACCTTGCCAGCCTGCAAGCCCACCAGCGTCTTGCCGAAGGCGCTGAAAATGCACTGCACGTCCCACTTGGCAGGCTCAATGGACGTGCCCGACTGCCGCTCATGCCAGATGGGCGCCCCGGCCGCTGCGGAGGCCGCAGGATCGAAAACGAAGGTGCGGTTGAGGCTCGGCAAGGTCAGGACGTAGAAATGATGCCCAGCCTGAAAATAGGTCATCCCGTAGGCGTCTGAGACGGTGCCGTCGCGGAGCACTTCCTCGATTGCGTGGGTCGAAATACGCGCGGGCTGGTAGCCTTCGGCGCGGTACACGATCCGGTCATCACCCAGCCAGAATACAGAGTTGTCCATCTTGGCCGGGCTGCGACGGGCCGCGCATCCACGCTCCAGCAAGGCGCCCGGCACGCGCTCGAGCGGGAACGGCGAGGCGCCGGTATTGGCCCACACTTCCACCGTTTCGGCGCCAAACAGCCACACCTCGCGATGGTCCACCAGCACGCGCAACAGGCCGTCCGGGCTCGATTCCGCGCTTGCCACGTCCAGCGCATCCCAGGATGCGAAGTCCAGCAGGCCGGACACATAGAATTGCCCGCTTGCTCTCCGCGTGCCCACGGCATAGCCGTCGATATAGGCGATGCTAGACAGGCCATCAACGGGATAGCCCGCCGCCGTGACCTTGGTTACGGTCGTTCCTGTGATGACAAACATGTCGGGCACGACAAGCAAGCCGATCTGCAGGCCGTTGTTAATTAGGAAGGCGTCGCCCGTTGAGGGGATCAAATCGCCGCTGCAGGCCGTCGTGGTGCCGTCCGATTCCACGCGATAGAGGATCGCGCCGCTGAGAATGTAGGCCACGCTCTGAGCTTCGAGGCCCGCGCGGATCGTGTCGCCGCCGATGGTCCGCCATGCCTTCTGGCCGGGCGTTCCGTACAGCACGACCTTGGTCCGGCTACCCTCTGCGGTGGACGCCGCATACAGGTTCACGACGCGCGCCGCGTTGACCGGGCGGGAACGCTGCTGGGCAAAGCCTAGGGCGAGAGGGCCGCGCATCAGCCAGCGGAAAAGTTGTAGCGGCTAAACCGGCGAGCCCGCAACGCAATCTCAGGGGCTGACGTGATAGGCACGTAGTAATAGGCTTGCAGAGCCGTCATGGCGCGCTGGATTGCCAACTGGTCATCCGGGCTCAGGGAGACGCCGTATGTGCCGGCAAGCTCGCGCTGCAGCATCAGGCCGACGTTGCGCAACTGCCCATCCGGCACGTTCACGATGGTATCTAGAGAGGCTAGGTCTGTGTGAGCGTAGCGGATGCCCTCGCTCTCGAAGCCCGCCAGCAGGTCATTCAACTTGCGTAGGCCGTAATTGCCCTGCGTGTCGGTCATGGCCTCCTGGTCCGCCACGATGCCCAGATCCTGCATGGCGTAGGTAATTACGTCGCGTGCGGTTCGGCTGCTCATAATCCGCTCCTGATGCCCTGTCGGACGTGAAGGCGCCCCGTCACCACCACGAGGCCGGATGACGTGACGGCCTGGTGCAGGAAGTCGCCATCGAGCTGGTATGTGTCGTCATAGGTCAGGGCAACCGAGAATGAGCCCGCTGCGGCTGAAATGATGGTCGTGGTCTTGTTAAAGACTGATGTTTCCCGCGCGGGGTCCCACGGCGGTTGACCAACGCGCCACTGTACCGTCAAGCCGGACAGGTTCTGTACCGCGTTGTCAGGGTCGCGGGCGTACATGGTAAGCGTGCGCGTCTCGCCGGCCACGATGTCGAAGTTCTGGACGTTAGGCATGGGCTCGCACCACCTTGAGGCCGCGCATGTTGAGCGCCATCAGCAGTTCAACGGCGGTGGGCTCGTACAGAGGCCGCGTCGGCGCAAGGACCGCGTGCAAGGCGTCCTTGATGGCCTTAAGGCGTTCTTCTGCCTCGATCCGGTCGCGCATCCTGTCGGTCCCACCAGCGCCCGCAGCTTCGAGATGCGCGCGGGCGGCGGCCAGTACAATCGACTCGTTCTCCGATGGGAGGCCCTGACAAGAGATATCAAATTCTTCGATGGCCTCTTCAAGCCTTGCGGCGTCGATTTTCATGCGGCCTCCTTGCGCGGGCGGCCGGGCCGACGCTTCTCAACAAGGTCAACCATCGTCTCGGCGCCCATTTCCCGCGCTACCGTAGCAAAGCCCGGCCTGTCGCTCCAGCCTTCCGGCACGTCATCGGCGCACAGAAACACCCGGCTTTCGCCGTTCGGCCCGTAGCGATAGGACGGCCAAGCCTGATGGACATATGCCGCCGCAGGTCCAGGCGCCTTGATCGCCTCCCGGCGCCGCACCGTGTCCATAGCGTTGTAGATCGCGGCCACAATCGCCTGCGGGCTCATACGCGCCCGGTTGATGCGCTCATATGTGGCGATACCCGCCTCTGTCATGGCGTTGCTGACTGTCATGCGGCGATCCTCATGTAATGGCGAGCGGCCCTGTACGCGCTTAGGTACATGGCATCCGGCTCACGCTCTGGCAAAGCCTTTGCAATTTTGATGGCTCCGGGTCGGCCCAGCTTGTCGCGCGCTTCCCAACCGTCGAGGATGGCGCGGAGGCGTCCCGGAGGAAGCACAATCCCAAGGTCGCGCCGGATCTGCTCGGCAAGCAAGACACGTTCGCCGCGCGTCGCGACGTAGAAGTCCCACCAGAATCCCATGTCCCGGAGTCGGGGATTGTACCGGCCCGGCTTGCTGGCAACGGTGATTGGCAGGATGGGCAAATACTCGCCCGTCACAAACGACCACGTCTCAGCGTATGCGGTATCCGCGAACCAGAACGGGAAGCGGTCGTCGATCATCTTGCCGCCGATGAGGTCGATCCATTCCCGCGAGCCGCCTAGCACCGTGGGCTGTCCGGGGTTGGCCGTGTCGTGGAGCGCGAAGGCCAGAAGCTCGCGCGGGAACCGGCCCTCGGTGGCGAACATGGCAAGGCACTCGTCCCAAAGCGGCGTGGCAATGAAGCCGTCGTCGGCTAGGGCAATAACGATGTCGGCATCCACAACCGGAATGCAGCGGTTCCACACCTCTGCCACGCCAGCAGGGCGCGGGCCGATGTTTATATCAATACCAGGATAGCCCGTGAAGTGCTGAACCGTGGCCGCGTCGTCGTCGTCACACGAGACGATGACAGACACCTCATGCTTGCCGCTTGCCAAGGCGCGCGCCGCCTCGACCACCACCGCCGCCCGGCGTGGGTTGCCTCGCGTGCCGATGACGAGGGCGATCTTCACGCGGCCTCCTTGATTTGCGACCTGAGCCACTCGCCCCAATTGCCACTATAGACGCGGCCATCGCTGGCGACGTGCCGGAAGTCCATTTCCGCAAAGGCCATGATGGGAATGCCCGCTTCACGGACGAGACGGCAAAACTCCACGTCCTCTCCCCAGAACACATTATCGCGCACCGCCGTTTGGAAGTACGCGCCGACCTGCCCGTCAGGGCTGGTGAATTCAGGCACCGTGAGCGCGTCGAAAACCGCGCGGTTGATGCGGAGGAAGCCGGTCGGCACAACGCCGCACTCAATTAGCCCGTCACTGTCGGCCCAAATCTGCTCATGGGCGACCATCACAGGCCATTCGGGCGGGATCACCTTCTTGGGATAGATACCCGCCACAACAGGCCGTGTGGCCTCGCACAAGCGCACAAGGCTCTCGGGCTTAAAGCCTACGTCGGCGTCGATGAAGATGAAGTCCGTGGCCGTTCCCCGGAGGAAATTGCCCGTCAGGATATTGCGCGCGAGATCGACATAGCAGCAGCCGCGAAGCACATCGACGGCCTCGACCTGGATGCCCTTGGCGTCGAGCGCGAGAATGCCAGCGGCAACCGACCGCTGGCTTTCATCGGTGAAAGCGTCATAAGCCGGCACGGCGATACGCACGCTCCGTGCCGGCTCTACGCGCATACCGCCCTCGCGAACTCACCGTATCTGCTCTGCGCTGCAAGGAAATAAGCGGCAGCGGCTTCCTCTTTAGTGTCGAAGCGTCGGCAATAGTGATTTGGATAAGCCCCAAACTGGGCCTTCCATTTCCCGCGCGCTTTATCAAAGGAAACACCCTTGATGCCAGATTTGTTGTCGGGCCGGAGTCGTGTCGCATTTGCTAGATTCTGGCCGCGCGACGCTGGCCGAAGGTTTGTCCACTTGTTGTTAGTGCGGTCGCCGTCAATGTGGTCAATGTCTGTTGACGGCCATTCTCCAGTCATCAGCAGCCACGCAATATGGTGAGCGCGATAATTTCGGCCATCTACCGAAACCATGGCGTATCCATGGGCGTTGATGTACCCGGCGCGCTTGCCAATGTAATGGCTGGACTGCGGCCGAACGCTGCCAATGCGCGTGAGAACGCCAGCCTCCGGGTCGTAACCCAGAAGCTGGCGAACACGCTCTACTAGTGGCCTTTCAGCCACTAATTTGAGCCTTTAATCAAC
>Ga0209615_100016_pt1 | contig 18217 bp, 17 predicted proteins | sample 4B3metaG_FD_184151 | JGI IMG/M metagenome (GOLD analysis project Ga0209615, IMG submission 184151) | Freshwater bacterial and archeal communities from Indian Creek, Illinois, USA to study Microbial Dark Matter (Phase II) - 4B3 metaG... | ecosystem: Environmental > Aquatic > Freshwater >... | reverse complement strand
GATCAAGGTTTTGCTGCAGCCGCGGCGCAAGCCCCAAAATATATCGTAGAACAGGTTCTTCAAAGCGCCCCTCAGATGGCTACGCCTTTAATTGCTGGTGCTGGTGCAGCAGCGTTATCTGGTCCTTTTGCTCCAATTGTTGGTCCTGTTGTTGGTATTGGTACGTATGCTGTACAGCAATTTGGTAACTTCTTGATGCGTCAAGCTCAGGAGAAACAGAACCCAGAAGAACTAGAACTAACTAAAGCTGCCTTGACTGCTGGTGGCACTGCACCAATAGGATACTTTGCCGACAGGTTCACACTTGGACTTAGTAGTCTTGGTAAAGCTGCGGGTGAAGAAGCAGTTAAAGAACTAGCTGCCCGTCGTGTTGCTGGTGAGATTGGTGCTGTTGGTGTTGCTAAAGGCGTTGGCGCTCAGGCAGCTAAAGGTGCTACGCTGGGTATTATTGCTGAAGCCCCAACCGAGGTGCTTGAGTCTGTAGCCGAACGCTACCAAGCTGGACTGTCCCTGTCGGGTGAAGACGCATTAAACGAGTACAAAGAGTCGTTCTTTGGAGCTGCAGGTGCTGGTGCTGGATTAGGTGCTGGTGCAAGAGGCGCACAAGCCTATGGAGGTTATCGTGGAGAAACAGCAGACCTTAGAGAGCAAGCAAGAGCAGCAGAAGAACCCGCGAGACGAAGCGCTATTGATGAGGCTGATGAATATGAAAGTACTGGAACTATCGCCGGAGCAGGTGAGCCAAGCGTTTCTATGCCTGGAGAAGGGATTGAAGCCGACACCGGAATTGCAGGAACTACCGCTGGAGATGTGGGAAGAGCTGGCATTGATACTGGAGGGGCTCCAGGAAGAACAGAAACACTCGACAATCAACTAAACGAGTTAAACGCCCAAGAAGAGTCTATTAATGAAAAAATTACTGAGGCTCGTGGATATATTAGAGATATTGCTGCCGCTGATGAGAACGATGTACGGATTAGTCAAGCTCAAGAATATATAGGGCAGTTAGATGGGGAATTGCAGGCAATTAAACAAGCCCGTGCGGAATTACCTAAAGCCACTGCACTCAATGCACCAGCCCAAGAAGGGTTTGACTTTACTGAGCCAGACGAAACTACCCAACGTGTGCTTAGAAGTGAAGAACCGACTGAGTTTGCTTTAGCCCCACCGGAAGGCCAAGCACCTGCTGCTGAAGTACCCATTGAGCCTATTGTTGAGCCTGATCGTGCCAAAATGATGTTAATCGGCGATGCCAAGGCACCAATGAAGCCGCTAACTGCGTTCTTCAATAGCTTAAAGCCAGCTACGGTAATGCCAGAAGAAGTGCAAAAGTTTAAGTCCGAGACAAGAAAGTTATTGGACGACGTAGCTGAGTTTATCGGCGGCAAGATTAGCAAGGAAGTTAGTCGGTTTGAAGGTGAAGGTAAGGGGCCCGACGTAAGCGCAGAGCTAACAGGTCCTGAGTTAGATGCACGTCTTAACTACGTCCGTGACTTCTTTGACACCCTAAGTATTGCCCCTAAAGAACGGGAAGCCTTAACTTCTGCCTTGTCCCAGCGCCTTGCTGGTATGTCGCTACCTGAGCAGACTGCAGCTTTGGAGGGTTTAACCTCCATGCCTAAACTAAATACAAGACGTGGTATTACAGAATTGCGTGAGAAGTTAGGCCAGGCGTTAAGCAAATATGAGCGTAAACGCATTGGTCAAGAAGAAACTGCACTGCCATACAAACTTACTGATGCTCTGGCTAAGATGGACCCATACATCGTTGCCCGTATTTCCAAGGCATTAAAGGCACTGAAGAACACCGATCCATCACAAAGAACGCCAGAAGAGAAAGCGGCTTACGCCTACTTCGGTCCTGAGACTGGCTGGTCTTACACCGTTGCAATGCGCTCGGCTGCGTTTGATATTGGCTCTAAGGCTGATGAATTTGCGGGCGTGCTATTCAAGGGGCAAGACAAGACTCAAGCTGAACTATTTAAAGACTGGGTAGCAGACAACCTACCACAGCAGGAATACCGTCGTTTTGAAGCAACGGTTGCTGACTATAAACGCCAAGTTATTAAAGCCGAGGAGTACAGAAAGACCGCTGAGAAGCTCAAGAAAGAAGGCGGAGTTGCCCGTAAGTACTTCCAGTCTGTTGCCCGTGCTCCGTCTGGAAAAGTTAGTATGGGTGACATTGCTTGGGGTAAAGGTCCTGGAAAAGCCAGCGAAGTTACTAAGCTCGACCCATCTAAGTTTTACCCAATGCACCCAGCTATTCAGCAGATGCTTGAGAATGGTGATGTTAACGGCGCTCTAAATATACTGGCTAAGCAGGATACCAAGGGCCAAAGAAAGTACAGCCGACTGACAGCTAAGTTGGCACAGAAGCTGCTGGATATGAACTTAAATACGACCGTGCTAATAAACCAGCAAGATCGCCTAGTAGATTCGTTGCTTACATACAACATTAAAGACCAACGTGACCAGTTATTTAAGTACTTAGAGGTCAATTACCCCGACGCTTTTGCTGAGTACTTTAGTAAATCAGACCCACGCCAAGTCCTTAAGGGCTTGCAAGCTATTCAAAGTGGCAGTGTTGCCGTAGATACTAAGCCGCTTATTGGGCAATTTGACGAGCTGCTTGATGAGTACCAACGTGCCGTTGCGACACTAGATGCCAGTGGTAGCTATTTAGGTTACATAAATATAGTCAACTTAAACTTTGAAAAAGGTGGTGGTAGCACCTATACGTTCTTGCACGAGATGATGCACGCTGCTACTGCATACTCTTTGAACCCAGCAAATTACGACAAGCTAACCCCACAGCAACAAAAGGCTGTTACGGAACTTAGAGCACTGTATGACTTCGCTAAACGTACTACTTTAAAAGAGTATGGTTTTACTAACCTAGACGAGTTCGTAGCCGAGGCCTTTACAAACGAGAAGTTCCAGCAACTACTTAACTCTATCCCATACAAAGCAGGTACTGAGCAGCTAATGACTGCAACAGAGACGATGGAGAGGGTAGAACGTCGTGCACAAGGCGAGCTTGAGTTAGCCCAGCCTACAACAAAAGCTAAGAAAACCCTGTGGGATAAGTTCACTGAGTTCGTCTCAGACCTGTTTGGTTTAAATAACGTACTTGGATTTACACTGGCTAACGTCAACGTAATTATGCAGGCACCTTCGCCATTGACAGGTGAGGCTGTAGCTTTGAACGCTAAGGGGCGATCTAGTCGCTCTGTTCTAAATGGCACAATGCCGACTAACCCTGGTTACATGGGGTTCATGGAGAAGGTATTTGGTGGTCGCCCAACTTGGGGTACTGTCGGCACAAGCATGGCAGACCTCATGGAAAACGTAAACGACACTGCCCGTAAGTACTATCTAGGTGGCTTTACCTTGCGTCAGCTTAACGATATGGTCGGTAATAAAGTGCCACAGTTCGGTACGTTTATTAAAAAGGTCGAGAGCATGCTTGACGACCGCAATCGGATGCTTGAAGAAGTGCGCAAAATCACTGACAAGTGGATGAAGTTTCAGAACGTAAATCCAGAAAAAGCTAAGGTTCTCAACGGGTTAATGCTAGATGCTACCCTACAGGGTAAAGATCCAGCCAAGGGCAAAACAGGTATAGCCGACATTGACAATGCTTGGGCTAACCTCGGCGAAGATGGTCAAGCCGTGTACATACAGGTCAGAGATTACTACGCTAAGAGCTTAGCTAACTACATCAACAATATTGTTGAGAATAAAAAGGCTCAGTTCCGCACAGTAGCTAGCCCTGATGACCCTAAATACGCTGTGGAAACCAAGGTTTTAGAAGCACATCCTGATATTGTTGCATTGCGTAAGCACTTTTCTAAACACAAAGTCGAGCCATATTTTCCAATACGTCGTTTTGGTAGGTTCTCCCTGCAGTTGCTAGATAAAGGTGACAAAGAGTTTTACCTGTTTGAAAGTGCTGGTGAACGTAAAAAGTTTATGCAGAAACGCATCCCTGAGCTTGAGCAAAAGTTAGGTAGAAAGTTAATTAGTAGCGAGATTAAACCTCGCAATGGCGTTCGGGGTATGGTATCTAAGAATATGCAGGACTTTACGTTCCTAACTGAGCTTAAAAACATTATCCAAAAAACTCAAGGTCCTGATATACCTGGGCTTAAAGAAAATTTAGAAGATAACTTAGAACAGTTGTACTTCCTTACCTTGCCTGACCAGAGCGTTCGTAAGATGTTCCTAAAGCGTAAAGGCACCGCCGGTATGGAGACTGACATGCTCAGAGCTTTTACCTCGTCGGCGTTCCACATGGCTTACCAACAGTCACGCTATAAAGTTAGTGCTGGCCTGTACAACGACCTAGATTCAGCTCGTACAACTGTAGCTGGAATGGGGGAAGAAGGTAAGGCTGAAGAAGAGTACGTTGCAGAACTTGAGCAGCGCCTTGGTTACATTATGAACCCAACAGATACAGGGGCTATACCTTCGTTCTTCTCAAATACTGCGTTTATATGGTTTATGACTGCACCTGCATCGGCTCTTGTGAACATGCTTGGTGTGCCAGCGGTAGGTATGCCTGTGGTCAGTGCTAAGTTTGGCTGGGGCAAAACCAGCGCCAAGATGGGTGAGTACGCTAAGAAATTTGCAGGGGCTGGGTTTAGAAACAAAGAGGGCGAGCGTGCCTTCCCATCATTAAACAACAACCCTGACCTGTTTTCTGCATTGCAACAAAAGGCTTACGATCAGCTAGCAGCTGACGGTGTGATCGACATTACACTTGCCCACGATTTAGTTAACCAAGCAGAAGCGCCCTCTAATCTGTACACAGGTAAGACTCAGACCGCTATGAAGTGGTTAAGTGGTGCGTTCCACGGGGCTGAGAAGTTTAACCGTGAAGTTGTAGCTATGTCTGCATTTGATCTAGCCTACGAGAAAGCCAAGGCCGACGGGTATACAGACGCCGCTGCGTATAGAAAGGCAATCGACACCGCTAAGGACTTAACTTACAAGTCGATGTTTGACTACTCGACCCTAAACAAGCCACGCTATTTCCAGCAGCCAGCGATGAAGGTTATCTTGCAGTTCAAGCAGTTCTCGCAGCAGATGACTTACCTATTGGCTAGAAGCGCATATGACTACATTGGTAAAACATACACGGCTGATGAGTTAAACGAAATACGCTATTCCATCATAGACGACCGCCGTAGGAACAAGCCTGACCTTCCTGAGCTAACTGAGCAAGAGCTAAATGCTGCTGTAGAACAATACGTCAAGGATGTAAGAACTGAGGCACGTGACCGCTTAGCTGGTACTTTAGGTATGACCGCTGTGTTTGCAGGTGCAACTGGACTACCCCTATTCTCCGCAGTAGCGGCAATTATGAACACCCTGCAGGCTGTATTTGGTGACGACGAGGAAGAGTGGGACTTTGAGAACTGGTTTAGGAACTGGACTAACAATACCTTCGGCGGCTTTGTCGGTGACTCTATATCAAGGGGTGTTGTATCTCAGGTGTTCGGTGCTGACGTATCCAGTCGTTTGAGTCTAAATGACCTCTGGTATCGTGACACCCGCAACAGCCCAGACAACGTAACTGGACTACAGAACATGCTTGTTAACTTGCTTGGCCCTACTGCAGGTCTAGCAGTTAATGCAGCTAAGGGTTTAGATGAACTTAACGATGGACATATCCAGCGCTCAATGGAAACATTTAGCCCAGCGTTTCTTAAAAACGTTCTTAAAGGCATCCGTCTTGGCACTGAGGGTAGAGCTACAACTATCAAAGGTAACGAGCTGGTAGGTGACATTACTGGATACGAGGCACTGGTGCAGAGTTTAGGCTTCTCTCCTGAGCGTGTGGCACAGCGTCAGAAATCCAATATTGAGATGAAGACTGCCGAACAGAACATTCTAAACCGCAGGCAGGCTTTGTTAGATGGCTTCTTTATGAGCATCGACAACAGCGACGGCGACATGACCGACCGAGTATTAGATAAAGTACAGAAGTTTAACTCTGCTAACCCAGGGGTAGCTATCACTGGCAAAAACCTGACCAACTCGGTTAAAACCCGCTTCAAACTGCGCGCAATGGCAGAAGCTACGGGCGGTATGTCCATTAATAAGAAGCTAATCGGGCAGCTTCAAGACATGGCTGATTGGGGCAACCCAGAGTAAAAAAGTCCCGCACGGGGCGGGACCAAAATAATACCAGGAAATACAAAATGCAATCACTCACGATTACATGGGAATGATACTACCTAACCCGCCATACACGCAACCCGAGTATTCCCTTTTCCACTACAAACTGGTGCTTAATTGAGTAACCTAACCTCGTAGTGGTTCTTCTAACCTGTGCCAAAGCATGCTTCTGATCTAGGCATGGGATAAAAAACGAAGACCCCACTACAAAATTACGCCAATTAACTTGAAAGCTGAGTCCGTGGATCAACATCTGGGGCGTTCTTAACGGTTTCAATCAAGGCGCCAGACCCAAAATGGTGACTATCCAAATCAAAAACGTAGGTGTCAACTGGGCCTGACGGTATTTTTGTGCCCTTAGCTAAACGTTTCTTAACCAAACCAAGGTAGGCTTTGTCTATTTCAAGCGCCTTCAGAGTCTCTTTAAGCGTAATCTGCTGCTCAGAACAATAGGCACGTAGCTGTTTAGCGTTAACAAACATCTTTTTAGTATCAGGCTCCATGCGGATATACAGATTATTGAACTTAGGTTCAACCATCGGCAGCTGCTCCATACCAGACCTAGCATCGGCTTCGTTGTTAATAACTAGAATAGCGGCACGGTGCTCATTCAAGAATTCATTGATTGCACTAGCAGTTAGAGATGCTGCAGGAGCCTTGATATCGTTGCGCATTATCTTAACTTCGTCAACGATCCACTTGTAGACCCGCTTAATATCAAAGTTAATGATGCCTAAATCTTTAGCAATCAGTGCACCAGCTATGTTACAGGCGATGATGGCAGACCAGAAACGCTCACGGTTTGTTAAGCCGATCTCTTTATCCAACCGTTGTTGCACTTGCATAACTGTATCTAGTACGGTTTCAAGGTCAGCTACAAGGTGCTTGGCGTACTCAATACCAGCGTGCCCATAGTTATCATACAAACGGTTAAATATAGCGTCGGCTTCTTCTTTGGATAGATTGCCAGTCAGATCAATGCGGTACTCCAAGAGACGCATATACTCACCATCAGGGGTAGCCTTTAACGAAGCTAGCTTATCGTAGAAAGAGGCATTGGATGAAGCCAGCGCAATCGTGCCCCACTTGATGTTGTTAATGCGCTCGACGTTTTCGTGTTGCTTTAGGCGGTTCTTACCACGACCTTGTGAGATGCTGTATGCCAAGTCAGAGAACTGATCTCCCGATAGCTTTGTAATCTCATCAATCGTTACAGGCAGGTTATTCATTACGCCGAGCCGATTAATCATCGAGTTCATTGTGTCTTTCCACTGCAGCATAAGCTCTTCGGGGTGCCCCCATACACTGTTGCACATCTTTAATACGGTCGACTTACCTGTACCTGACGTGTTGTTAATGAGGTTAATGATTGCACCCTTATGGTTCAAGTGCTTTAGTAGGGGTGCCCCGAACGCTGTGAAGAAGGCAAAGGCATGTGGCTCAAACCCAGGCTGGTCATATACATGCACAGTCTTCTTCCATACATCGTAGTCACCTGTCGGTTTTAGCCACTCAGATAGCGAAGCGGTAGTTGAGGAAGGTGGACTGTATGTCACGCCTGTAGCAGAAATCTCATGCTCTCCTACAATAAACTTTGTATTTCTGTCCGCCCAACCAAATTGCGTACGCATTATTTCTACTCCTGTTGAATGTTGTAAGTTCTTAGCCGACGTGATTACGTACGACATAATTGATTCCATTTGTTTCTTAGACCCATAAACACCATGGTGTCCTAGCGTATCACGTAGTTTTTCTGGTGACATAACATCCGTTGCTGGCATAGCAAACTCACGCATACCATCGACAGGTAAGTGTAGACGCATCCAGATTGACTCACCTTTAGCTGGGTCTTGAAGCCGTTTAACAATATACAGGTCGTGTTCGTAGATATTTATTGCATCCTTGCCGCCGTCATCATCACGAACTTCTATATAAACACCGCCATTCTTACCCCGAAAATATGGGAACGGATACGGTGGTATATCGAAAACTTCTTCTTTACCTTCCTCCGTCTTCTCAACGACTGTAGATTCCGTTGCAACAACGATTTCGGACCCAAGCTGTATCGGCGACGATATCTTGCCCTTATTTGGGCACTCGTTACAGCCCGAAGGATTAATCTTGGCGAAAGTCTCGCACGTATACGGGCCTTTTGTCTGGTTGGCTTTTCTCTCCGTTGTGGTCGGATCATATTCCGGATGGAGGCTCGATATTTTGTGGATCGCCTCATCTGCATCTACGCATGCTGCGGCTACTGATAGTCCTGCTCTCCATAGTGGCTCCTCGATTGTGTCTTGATTAGTTGCTATATTCTCAAGCTGAGCGCAACCTTGCCCATTCATGGTCTTAATCATGATGGTTTTAAACCGGCTTTGCTTGTTACCCATCAGGGCGCGTGTCATCTCGTTAAGCTGACGTGGCATCCAGTCAGGCGCTATTAGCGTACCCAGTACTTGCTTGAGCTCTTCGTAAACCAGCGGCTCTTGCATCTTCAGTATTGCTACTGGGAGTGGTGGCTCATCTTTAAAGTTAAGCGTCTCAGGTACACGCAGGATAGAAGCGTTGTCGGCAGTGCGAGATGGATCGCCTAAGAACCCGTGCTCATCACATAGTGCTTTTAAACGCTCAGCTACAGGCTTCCATTGCAAACGGGTAATTGTTTCTGTTAGTAGCCAATACGCATGAATACCACGACCTGAATTAACCACGCATGGTAGAGGCATCTTAATGGTTTTACAGAACTTTTTGAGCTCAGCTAACCCTGTAGCTTGGTCTACATACCCTTTACCTGTGGCAGCTTTGTCAATACCGCAATCAATGTCCAACCAGAACGACTTAATTAAGTCTCCGTTTTTCTGAATGCGACCATCGGTATTGTTGACGTACTTTGCACATGCAAAATAAACGTCACATTTGTCCTGCAGTAGTTCGTCTATTTTGACAGTAACATCTGCTAGTGTTTGGTGGAATGACTGCTTAGGTCTATTCTCGTCTTGCCGTAAACCGACTATGCAATACCACCCCTCACCTTCAGGGGGTAGCACTGCTGTCAGTAAGTCTGTTGTCGCCATATCACCTCAGAACCGAAAAAATAAGGGTAGCAGGGGGCTCGGCAAACCCCTTTTCGCTCCGTCGAACTAGCTACCCCAGTGGACTATTTCTTTAAGAACTTCTCAATCAGCACAATCTTGTCTTTGTGTGGCACACCACCGCCAGTGAACCATGTATATATAGTCATACGTGATACACCAAACGACTTAGCAACTTCGCTAACTGGTATGTTTAGACTCATGCAAACCTTCCCAAGCCGAACCCCAATATGCTTAGGGTCAGCGGCTCGGTTGGCCTGCACTAGACGGTAGCTGTAACCTCGTAAGCTCATTCTTCGTCAGCCGACCAATCACCCAAGACAGCCTTGAGGTCAGGTTTAGCTTTAGGCTCTACCTTCTTGTCAGCCCGTTTTGTAGGCTCGGCAATATCAGGCTCGGCTGCGGCTGGCGCTTCCTTGGCTGGGGTAGGTGCTGCGAGTTTGGGTTTGCTATCACCACCGGCGACTGACATGGTAACAGCGTTTTTAGCTGCAGCAGAATCACCCTGCTTAACTGCAACATCCCACTCGTGCTTTTCTAAGAAACGAACTGGGCGGAAGAACAACTTACCAACTGTTGAGTCCTCATCAAAGCGCATCTCAGTAACCAGTGTGTTTAAGTTGTAGCCTTGTGAGCCGACATACTTAGCATACTGATTGAAAGGCATGTGCTCTAAGTCACCGGGGTCTTTCATATCATAGAAAATCGACTTGGATTGTAATGTCATTTGGTAAACATCACCATCTAAATCACTAGCTAAAGCAACCGCAACACGACGGTTTTTACGGCATGCCTTAGTATTACCTTGTCCCGAACCATTGATGTCCTGTTGGCAACCAATGCAAGATGTGCTCTGTGGATCTTTGGCTGTTGGGTCTGGCTTTTCACCATCGTTTGACCAGCAATCAGGAGGGGCAACATCGCCCTTCGGATCCCATGCCTTAGCATAGAACGTTCTAGAAACATGCTTGGAAGCATTAACAATAACTACTTCCAGTTTGTTTGTTGGGGTTTTTGAAATCTCAGTACCATTTACTTTAAGAACGAACTTATTAGCACCGAGCGCAATGCGCTTAGTTTGACTATCACCACCCGCAAGGGCTTTAGTGACATCATCTAATTGAACCTCTTTGAGGTAGTCTGGTAATTGATTGTTAAACAAGGCGACGTTACTCATTTGCTTCTCCTAACTGTTATGGCGTATGTGCTATCCACGTTTAGACCGGCGGGATGCAAATCCGGATTCTCGTCCAAAAACTGCTTCATATTGGACTGCTGAATTCTGCGTTCTAATAACTGAGGAGCCTGATGCTCAAACATAAAAGCATAGAAACGCTCCCAGTCATTGGTTGTATATCTGTTTTTTACTGTGCGAATGGCAGTGCCATGTTCGGTCTTGATGCTTGTAGCACCAGTGCTTTTGCACAGATCTAAAATGTTTTGCTCGATGACGTCTAGCTGCTCTTGAAGCTCGGCTTCCTTAGCCTCGGCTTCTTTGCGAACTACGTCTCTTGCGTCGCGGATCTTAATATAAACAGCAACTAGCTTATCTATATTGGCGACAGGTGCTACCACTTCGGTATCGTGAGTCATTCTGTTTTCCTTTAATTAAACGCAGGTCTATGCCTGTTGATTAATACTACAACTACTTATTGACTGTGTCAACTACTTCTTGCTTATAAAGATCAATTATTTTTGTGTGTATATCTAATTTATTTTGCAGCATATGGTACAGCTTTGTCTCTACGGGACTTCCCTTAATATGCACAATAGTCATAGCGTTCTTCTGCCCCTGACGATCAATACGTGCATTGGCTTGCAAGTAAGTCTCTATAGATGTCACTGGAGAATACCAAATGATGGTATCCGCAGCAGTTAGTGTGACACCGTGTGATGCAGCTTGAGGCTGTATGAGAAGGACTTGCGGGTTAGTCTGCTCTTGAAACTTTTTAAATATTTCGGTACGTTTGTTGACGGGGACGCTGCCATTGATAACCTCGCAGGTAATACCCTCCCCTCTCAAATGCACCTTGAGTAGTTCTATTGTATGCGTGAAAGGTATAAATACAAGCACCTTGTGGCTAGCTTCTTGTATTACTTCAGATATAACACGAAGGCGATTGCTAACATCAAACTCAACGACAGAGCCAGTGTCGGTATAAACAGCACCACCACTGATTTGTAGTAGCTTATTGAGGTTAACCGCAGCGTTGACGGTACTAATCTCTTCTCCCGCAGCCACCATGAGCATGTCTTTCTTGAGGAGCTTGTAGTATTTTTCTTGTTGGGCTGTGAGGGGGGCGTCTCTGAATACATGTGTCACCTCTGGTAGGTCAAGGCAATCTTTCTTTTCATAACGGATTGCGGGTTGGAGAGCAGTAAATACTATTTGATTAGCATCGGGTCTAGGTAGCCACTTGAACTTAGTCATTTGTACCATAGTCTGGTCACGGAAAGACCCAAAGAACCTAGGCACATTGTCAGGTACGCATAGTTTAGCCAAGCCAAAAGCATCAGTCGGTGTCTGCGCAGCAGGTGTGCCAGTCATCATCCATAGCCATGTACGAGGTGTCAGGATGTGGTTGAGGGTCTTCCAGCGCTTGGTGGTGTGTGTTTTGTAGGCATTAGCCTCGTCAACGATAATGAGGTCAAAGTTATTACGTGCTATGTCATTAGCAACAATCTCAACACCGTCGTAGTTAATCACAACAAACTCAGCATCGCTGTCAATAACAGCCTTGCGTTTAGTACGGTCGCCATAGGCTATACCTACCTTGCGGTGCATCACAAACTTAAACAGGTCGGCTTGCCATGCAGACTGCATGATAGACAGGGGGCAGATGATAAGCACCCGATTGATTTTCTTTTGCTCCATGAGGTAGTCTGCCGACCATATAGCCGATGCAGTTTTACCTGTACCCTGCTCATTAAAACAGAACGCTCTCTTGTTTAGCGTCAGGAAATTAGATGTGTCCCGTTGATGATCCATAGGCTTAAAGAGCCCAGGCCACTTGTAGTTCTTCTGAATAGGTGAGGGAACCCCCTTGACCTTTAACTTAGTTAGCGCCTGCGCTTCTTCTAAACCCCAATGTACAGCGACCTTATGCAAGTCGCCGTTGGTCTCAATTAACTGGCTCTTGGGTATGCACTCTGTTACTAGATGCGGACGCCTAGTAGTTATTACTAACGCTTTGTTATTTAGTATTTCCATTTTTAGGTTTATTGGTCTTTAGGCTATGGTCGGCGTTACGGGCGAAGGATCTATTTGCGGAGGCGGATTTAACAGTTAAATTACTACGGGTGGTTGTGCCACCTTTAGACAACGGCTTCTTGTGATCGACATCTTTGCCATCACCTTTATGCACTTTGCCTTCAGCTTCAAGCATACGGCGAGCTTTGTTGCGCTGAGCACGTTTCTTTTTAACTGCTGGAGTGCCGTCGTACTGTGCATATTCTTTAGCATAGGGGCGGGGTTTGTTCACATAGGGCATATCGTTGTTCCTCTTTACGGTAGAAATACACGGCGCCATCGCCTAATACTATGTATTTTGGCATGTTTTCGGGATCAGTTCCAGTCAATAATCGCAGGGTTTCGTTGATGTCATCAGGTATATCTACCCAGCCAGCAAAGGGGATTGGCTCGTTCACCGTATTTCTCCTAATAATTGTTCGTAAGTTAGTTCGTTCTTGTCAGCTTCAAACTCAACACTCATTAGATACCGTGACTCGTTGAAGTTGATTACCATGTGGGGTACTTGATTATTGAATATGTAATAGCTACCAAGGCGGTACTTAAGCTCTACAAAGCTATGGGTTGCCTCTGTTTCACCCACTGAGAACAAGCAGTTACTCTTGGCATTGTTAAGTAGCATGTTGATACATACCCCCCGCCGAGCATCTGTATGCCAGTCATAGGTTGTGTGAGGGTCAAGCCTAAGAATGCCTACTGCTAGTGGATACTTAGCGCCCATGCTCCGCAGTATTGGGTCTGAAAACGCTAGGTCAAAGGGTACTTGTGCAGCGTGAAAGTTAAAGTAAGGCTTCCACGTACCCGTAGTTGTAGCGAAGTCAAATAGCTTGTCGGCTATGGTTGACTGCACTGGCATCTCGTAAAAGGGCATCATGCTGTTGGCAACTGTCCGCTGAAGTTATATGTGCCGCTATGAGATAGCTTTGCCCATGGTGCAGCGTAGACTTTAAATCCTTGCTGGCGTGCTATCTTGCAGAAGTGATAGTCTTCTGACAGCAAGCGGTTGGTTTCCTCATCGATGCTGGTGGCAAAGTACTCATGGATAATCTTTTTGACTGGGTTCTTGTCCACAATCAGAATCATGTCGTTGGTGTATGTTGGCACTTTATCTTTGAGCGTTTCAAACACAGCCCGCTTAATTAGCATAAAGCCTGTGCCACCGTTGTCAATCTCCATCGGGGTATTTATATCCCCTTTAGTTTCTGCCGCACCGCCTACTAGGTTTACTACAAACGACCCTGTGTAGTTTGGCAGTTCTGTGTAATCCACACCCTGCCTAAGCGCCTCTGCTACTGTCTTCCAGTTAATCTCTTTTTTGGGGTACAGTCCACAGATAATGTCTTTGTCTGCATTAACCATACGCACAATATCTTCGGGGTTAAATGTAATGTCAGCATCAATAAACATCAGGTGCGTAGCATCTGTATCTAGGAAATCATACGCCAGCGTGTTTCTAGCACGGGTGATTAAAGACTCATTCATCATGTAGCCGTAGTACATTTGAATCCCGTGCCGCATAAATTCTTGTACCGAATTGAGAAGCCCTACGGTATACCCACCGACGCACAGACCGCCGTACATTGGCGTGGCTATAAATATCTTCTGACTCATTTTGCTCTCCATGGAAAGTTTCCGTTATAAAGTTTTTGCATGTGCTCGTTACCTTCTCTAAAGAATACCTCTGCGTCCTTCTTGACTCGGTAGTTCACTGTGTATAAACCTGTACATCCGTAGCTGTAAAAATCTTTTGCCGTAGATACTGCCACCCGTGATAGCAGCCGATCAGTCCAGTAGTAGTCAGTCTGTAATGTAGAGTTGATCTTCATTAGGAACTCGGTCTTAAAACAGTAGCAGTTCATGTCTACTAGGTTAATGTTCTTCCAGCTAGCAAAGATCCCTAGGCTATCGCAGTCGTCGTTAAACAGGTAGTTACCTTCCCAATCAACGCACTTGCGTAGGCTATAACACCACTCATGCTCTCGATTTGGCATCTTAAACATTTGTAGCATAAGCTCTACATGGTCAGGTTCAAACCAATTATCTTCATCTAAAAACAATACATGCTCGGCATTAACTAGGTTAGATATACCTGCGTAAACACGGTTGCCAAAGAACTTAACACCTTCCTTCTTGCTCCAGTGGTTGCTTGGCTTACCTGTATTCTCAGGCAGCAGAATTACTTTCTTATTAACGTAGTCCCCAGCAGCCAGTATGTCCGCTACCTTTTGTGCATGCTGCTCCCCATCAATCACAATCCAATGTTCACATGGTTGGTTGTTGGTAGACTCCATAGCCTTAGCTAACTCAGGAATACCAGTGGTAGGAGTTATTACTACTGCGCTCATTTCTTCTTCACAGCCAGTTGGTAGTTGTTTACGATGATGTCGTACTTACCTTCAAAGGCAGTCAAGAACGCATCAATTCCAGCCTTGGTCGGCTCATGTGGGTAGAGGTAGTCATCAAACAACATAACACCACCATTACGCAACAAGCCCCATGCCATACACGCATCGGTTAAGGTTGTAGCTGGGTCATGAGCACCATCAACGTATATAAAGTCAAACTCTTCTTTTTGTTGAATCAGGTCTGCCAGTGCTTTGTATGACGTTGTTTTTAGAAGCATCGACGCTTGTCTAGTACCGCCAACTGCTTCCCGTGTATTTTTCTTAAAACGATCTTCAACTTCGGACAGGTTAAAAAATGGGTCGATACTAACCATTGTGCCGTCTTTAGCCAATCCGTTCTGTATCAACCAGCATGTGGAGCGCCCTTCGTAAGCACCGACTTCTAAGAACTGCACGTTCCGTATACCTACTTCTTCCATGCACTTCTCAAAGTTAGGTATGTTGTGTGTGAACCAATCTTCTGTAAAGTTCAAAATAATGCTTCCTCAAATGTAGTTAAATCAACCGTTTTCTTTGGTGAGCGCAAGAGGCGGAATGTCCACCCAAGGCGATTTTTTACCAGCATGCGAGCTTCTTCTTGTCTTGAGACCGTGCGCATCAACTCGTTTTGCTCGTCGTAGATTAGGTATTGGTTCATATGTCTTTAGCTTATTAAACGAGGGCACTGTTGGTGGTAGTAGTCTAAGCGCTTCGTTTAACACCTCAATTACATGCAATTTATTATTGTTCCGCATACTGTGCAATTAGTTATCTTGCCATCTTTAACGATTGTGATGATCTCACATGGGCCCACCTGGGCTACTGCATATCCAATACCAAAGAATACGGTGAATGCAGCGATTACTTTTTTCATTTCTTTCTCCTTGATTTAGCGGCGACAATGCCAACTTCTGTTTCGGGTTCTTTATCCCGTGCATCTAACATTCGGTCAGCTGCATCCCAGCACTGTTTAGCACCTTCCTCATCTAACCCAATACCTTTCATAAATAAACCGACCATTGCAAACATTGCAAAGCAGTCCCTTAAGTCCTTCTCATTCATGACACATCACCTTTAAAAATTCTGTCAGTAAAACCTTTTTCGTAGCCATTTATAAATGCCATCTGTACAAGCCACCTCCATTGCTGATATGTTTTATCGTTGGTAGCTTGATACCACAAACTCATAAATGTTTTTTGTTCTTCTGTTTCATAACTTATATTTTTGTCTGGGTGCATGGCATCTACAAAGTCACGCCACCTGTTTGCCGCTTCTTTGTATATACCCATTTGTGCTTCGTTCATCTGTAATTCCCCTTGCCGTTATGTTCACAATCCATCACTGCACAGAACTTACGGCATGTGAAGTTCGGTTTAGCGTTCCATACATTGTTGTCGTGTGCAGCTTGGAGTTTGTCGGTCTCCTGTATCCACTTCAACCACTTCTCAGGCGCTTCGTATTTAGTGAAGTTGGCTTTCACGAAGTCATCGCAGACCAAGAAAGCTAACCCTGTTTTAGCACGCTCGACTGTTGGGAAGTGCTTGAATACTGCCAGCGCCATCAGTTCTAACTGCTTGGTGTCAGCGTACTGGGCACTCTTACCCGTCTTGTAGTCGATGATGTGGGCAGCCTGATCGTTAATAATTAGCAAGTCGGCGATGCCCCGATACCATACCTTCTTGTCAAAGAACCCACATGGCTCTAAGTCCTCGGTCAAACCCATCTTATATTCGCAGTGCTTTGTGCCCGGGATAGCGTTAAGAACATCTAATACTGGAGTAATGAATGCGAACTTCTCTGGTACCGGCACTCCCTTACCTATATAATCCTCGGCAGCTTTATGCACCATCTCGCCGTAGGTAATCGCATCTGTCTTTGGCTCGACGATGTCCTTAGCTACACGGATATGGTAGTACTTGCGTGGACACTGTTGGAACAAGCCAAGCCCTGAGTATGACCAAGTTATGCTCATTTCTCCTGTGCCTTTCTTAGTATTGCTCTAGCAAACCGCATAATAAAATTATCGTAACCAACATCTTTAAGGTGGCATATAGCTTGAATGTGCCGTATTTCGTCATCTGTTAGTTCTTTTACTGGATGGGTATAGAGTGGAATATAGTGAATCTCATCTTTTACGACACTAAAAAGTAATTCATTTCTCGCCATCCACGCTACTGGTTCATTACTCATTCTGTATCCTCAATCTCTATCCATGTCTTGACTGCGCCTGACATCAGACGCATCTCGGTCTGTGCATTTAAACAATGCTCGTATGCAGCTTGAAACTTATTCTCTACTAGCGCATCGTGCGCCATCTTGATCTCTTTTAGTGCGTGTAAATACATTGGCGAGTAATCAATCTTCATTTAATGTCCCATTTCTCAATAGCTTTTTTCTTACTGCAATCACCGTAGGATTGACCTACTCCAAGTTCACATGCCAATGGAAGTTCTTGAGCCCACTTCGGTCTCCATTTCATGCACTCGTCAATATACAACATCGCATCGTCACGGTCTTCTTCCTTAACCACAGCCATCACTGCATCATGTACTGTCAAGGCAACCCTGTAACGCTTAGCTATACGGAGCATCTGTTCACCGATAATGCAACGGGCTAATGCTTGGCAAAGGTTCTCAACAACCTTACCACCATAAATCTTGATGCGACCCCGACGGCTTGCGTAACTGTATTGGTTCTCGTCATCCTTTTGCAGGTCAGGATAGTTTAAATAGAGCCCGCTAGGGAGTAAAAAACCATACTCCGTAAGGGTAAGTGCCTGCGGTTGATACCCAACTGGCGCAGTCTTTTTAGTTCGGAGCGCTTCAAGGGAACTATTAGCTTGTTTCCAAAGCAAGGGAATGTGTGGGTAGGTATCACGGTAGACTTGAACAATCCGAGCCGCCTCCGCATCAGGGATTTCCACCCCAAAAGTTCTGAGTTGTATCCCAAACTTGGTAGAGCCCATGCCATACCCCGCACCGAGGATTGTCGTCTTACCCACGAACCGCTCTCCATCCGTGATTTCTGCTTCCGCCTTGCCATAGATAGACGATGCCATGATCTTGTATACATCCTCACGCCTTTCAAACGCATCAACTAAATCGTTCTGCCCAGCAAGCCAAGCAACCGTACGAGCCTCGATTTGTGAGGAGTCGGCATCGATTAGCAGGTATCCCTCGGGCGCAACAATAGCTTCTTTAAGCAAGGATTTTCGGGGCAAATTCTGTAAGTTAAGTTTGTCGTCTCCACCCCATCGCCCTGTGTGCGCTGCATAGTACCTAAGCGGCACTGGCATACGACCTCGCTTGGAG
>Ga0209615_100015_pt1 | contig 18506 bp, 16 predicted proteins | sample 4B3metaG_FD_184151 | JGI IMG/M metagenome (GOLD analysis project Ga0209615, IMG submission 184151) | Freshwater bacterial and archeal communities from Indian Creek, Illinois, USA to study Microbial Dark Matter (Phase II) - 4B3 metaG... | ecosystem: Environmental > Aquatic > Freshwater >... | reverse complement strand
CGCCTGAGCCGCCCGCACCGCTGGCCGTGGCTGCTCAACCACGGCCAGCGGTGCGGGCGGCTCAGGCGGTCGATGCGGTGCAGCCAGACTGTGGCGCGCTGCAAGCCGGCGCGCAGCGGCGCCGCCGCCAGCTGGCGCCTAGCGATGCGCTGCGGCAGCCACGGTTTGCGCTGGAAGGTGCGCGTGAGGCCGATGAGCACGATCGCCAACCCAAAGGCGGTGCTCACGCCCGGGATCGAGACCGGCACCAGAAAGATCAGCGACAAAAAGATCGTCAGCAGCATCAGGCTGTCGGGGCCTACGGCTTCGACGATGTCGTGCAGGGTCAGATCTTGTTCGGGCAGGGCCGTGAGCACGCGCTCGATGTGCTCGGCCAAGGTGTCGTGCGCATTAAGCGCGGCCGCATCAGAAGCGGCGGGAATGCGTTCGTTCGTCATTTAACATAATACACATTGTGGAACTTTAGGGAGGCTTGGATCCAAACCGCGGTTCAGCGCGCAAACTCACATCCAGCTTTCGCCGATGGTCTCCGCCTGCTGCAACACCAGCTCCACGGCGGCGTCGGTTTGGTCAGGCGGGTACTTGTACTTGCGCAGAATGCGCTTGACCATCAGCCGCAGTTTAGCTTGCACGCTCTCGCGCTGCGCCCAGTCCACGGAGATGTTCTTCTTCAGGCTCTCGGTCAGTTCGTGGGCAATTTTCTTCAGCGTCTCGTCGGTCAGTTCTTTCACCGCCGACTCGTTGTGGGCCAGCGCGTCGTAAAAACGAACCTCGTCGTCTGTCAGGCCCAGTTGCTCGCCCCGGCTGGCCGCCTCCCTGAACTTTTTGGCCATCGCCACCAGTTCTTCCATGACCTGCGCGGTTTCGATGCTGCGGTTCTGGTAGCGGGTGATGACACTGCTCAGCAGGTCACTAAACTTCCTTTGCTGCACCACGTTGGTGGCGAACTTGCTCTTGATTTCGCCTTCCAGCAGGCGCTCCAGCAGCTCGACTGCCAGGTTGCGCTCGGGCAGGCTCTTTACCTGGGCCAAAAATTCGTCGTCCAAAAGCCCGATGTTGGGCTTGTCCAAGCCCACGGCGTCAAAGATGTCCACCACCGATTCGCTGACCACCGCTTGGCCGATGATTTGTCGGATAGCGGCTTCGCGCTGTTCGTCGGTTTTCTTTTGGGCGGTGGTGTCGCGCTTGGTCAGGATGACCTTAACCGCCTGCATAAAGGCCACTTCTTCCCGCAGGGCTTTGGCTTCGTCCAGCGTGCAGCACAGGCTGAAGGCCTTGCTCAAGGCCAGCGCCGCATCGGCAAAGCGCCTTTTGCCATCGCGCACGGGCTTGCCGTGTTTGTCTTTGCTCTGCGACGGCAGCCCCAGCACGTGGTTGGCGGCACCGGCCAGCGTTTTGTGGCCCCCGGTCAAGAAGCCGCTGTAGTCCAAGCCATGCAGCATGGCGCGCAGCACGTCGAGCTTTTCCAGCAAGACCGACAAGGCCTCGTGCGCGTCCACCGTGGGCTTGCCCCGGCCCTTGCTGGCGGTGTATTCCTTCATGGCGGCTTTGAGCTCGTTGCCGATGCCGATGTAGTCCACCACCAGGCCGCCCTGCTTGTCTTTGAACACGCGGTTGACGCGGGCAATGGCCTGCATCAGGTTGTGCCCTTTCATCGGCTTGTCGATGTACATGGTGTGCACACACGGGGCGTCAAAACCCGTGAGCCACATGTCGCGTACGATGACGAGCTTGAGCGGGTCGGCCGGGTCTTTGAAGCGTTTTTCTAGGCGCTTCTTCACTTGGCTGCTGTACACGTGCGGGCGCAGCAGGGCCTTGTCGCTGGCGCTGCCGGTCATGATGATTTTGATGGCGCCCTGCTCCGAGTCGTCGCTGTGCCAGTGCGGGCGCAACTTGACGATTTCGTTGTACAGGTGCACGCAAATCTCGCGGCTCATGGTCACGGCCATGGCCTTGCCTGCACTGGCCAGGTTTCTTTCCTCGAAGTGCGCCACCATGTCAGCCGCCACGCTTTGGATGCGGGGTTCGGCACCCACAATTTGCGCCAGGGCGGCCCAGCGGCTTTTGAGTTTGCTCTGAACGCTCTCTTCTTCGTCCTCGGCCAGTTCGTCCACCTCGTCGTCGATCAGGGGCAGCTCGGCGTCTTTGAGCTTGAGCTTGGCCAGCCGGCTTTCGTAGTAGATGGCCACGGTGGCGCCATCTTCCTTGGCCTGCTGCATGTCGTACACATGGATGTAGTCGCCAAACACAGCCCGGGTGTCGCGGTCGGTGCTGCTGACCGGGGTGCCGGTGAAGGCCACGAAGGTGGCGTTGGGCAAGGCATCGCGCAGGTGCTGGGCGTAGCCAACCTGGTAGGTGGTTTTGTATTCGGGGGGCGCAAATTCGGCGGTGGCGGCCTGGGTGGTGGAGTAGCCGTCGGCTGTAAACACAGCGCCCTTGCTGCCCGCCCTGCGGGTCTTGAGCTTGGCCTCAAACCCGTAGTGGGTGCGGTGGGCTTCGTCAGCCACCACCACGATGTTGTGGCGGTCGCTCAGCACCGGGAACATGTCTTCGTCTTCCCCCGGCATGAACTTCTGGATGGTGGCGAACACGATACCGCCCGAGGGCCGGTTACTCAGCAATTGCCGCAGTTCCTGCCGGGTGGTGGCCTGCACCGGTTGCTCGCGCAGCAGATCCTGCGCCAGGCTGAAGACGCCAAACAGTTGCCCGTCCAGGTCGTTGCGGTCGGTGATCACGACAATGGTCGGGTTGGCCATCGCGGGCTCTTGCATCACCCGGGCGGCAAAGCAGGTCATGGTGATGCTCTTGCCGCTGCCCTGGGTGTGCCACACCACCCCGCCCTTCCCTCGCTGGTTGGCGGCACCGTCTGGGCGGGAGGCCGCGACTACATGGCCGATGGCCGCTCGCACGGCGTGGTACTGGTGGTAGCCGGCCACCTTTTTGACCAGCCGGCCGTCGTCCTCGAACAGGACAAAATAACGCAGGTAGTCCAGCAGGGTGGCCGGGGCCAGCACGCCGCGAACGAGCGTTTGAAGCTCGTTGAACTCGCCCAGGGGGTCCAGGTTCACGCCGTCGATGGTGCGCCACTGCAAGAAGCGCTCGGCGTTGGCCGACAGGCTGCCCAGTCGGGCGTCGGTTCCGTCCGAGACGACCAGCAGCTCGTTGTACTGGAACACGTCGGGGATTTGTTCCTTGTAGGTCTGAATCTGGTCGTAGGCTCGTCCGATGTCTGCGTTCCCGTCGGCAGGGTTTTTCAGCTCGATCAGCACCAGCGGCAGGCCGTTCACGAACAGGATGATATCGGGCCGGCGGGTGTGGTGCGGGCCTTTGATGGTGTACTGGTTGACGGCCCAGAATTCGTTGCGCGATGGCTCAGCCCAATCGACCAGGCGCACGAAATCGCCCACGGTTTCGCCGTCCTTCTGGTACTGCACCGGCACGCCGCCCACGAGCAGTTTGTGGAAGGCGCGATTTGCGGACAGCATGGTCGGCAGCCCCAAGTCCAACACCCGTTGCAGAGCGTCTTCGCGGGCACCGGTGGGAATGTGTGGGTTCAGGCGCTGGAGGGCTTCGCGCAGGCGAAACGGCAGCACCACCTGGCGGTAGTTGGCCCGCTGGGGGTTGGGGCCGTCGTGCGCGATGTCGTAGCCGCTGTGTACCGCATAGCCCAACTCGGCCAGCCAGCCCAGCGCTTCCTGTTCAAGTTGGTCTTCGGTCATCGTGCCCCCCAGGGCGCCATTTCAGCCACCCGGCACACACCCTCCACGAACTTGCGGTAGCTGTGTGAGCGGTTGTGTTCAGGTCCGCGAAGGTGTTGAGCCATCACACGTGCACCCGAGCCTTTCTGAAAGCTGGGAATCAATCGCGCCATCTCAACCGATGGTTTCTGCCATCCGTCAGGATCTGAGAACTTCTTTCGCAACGCAGATGTGTTCGCCTTCGGGTGCGCAAAAGCGCCAGCCACAGCTTCCAGATCGCCAAGATACCAAGCTTCCAGCTCCTGGCATGCCAGCCTCACCAAGGTGTCAGGGCGCCCAGCCTCAGCGCACATGCCATTGATCTTGTGCAGAACAGCCACACAATCCGCAGCATCGTTGTCCCGCACGACCACAAAGCGGTCACCCGGATACTGCCAAGCCCGAAGCTTGCGGGGAATGCTGGCATCCAGATCAGACTTGCCCTGATGCGCCACACACAAAAAGTGCTGCCCAGCAACCCATCCAGTCATCAGTCGAGGAAGCAAACCTTCCAGCAAGAGCTTCATGGAGGGATCTTCCAACATGAACACCAACCGCCCGCCCATCAATTCAGGCCCTCTAGCAGGCCTTGCTTCCACAGCCAGCCGGGCAAATCGCCCGCATCCACCAGTGCGCGCAAGTTGGCAGAATCCACGGCGCGGCTGACGTGGGTAAAGCCCTTCACCTTGCGCAGGCAGTAAATCTCTTCCAGCCGCAACGCGTTCAGAAAATCTGGCGAGTGGGAAGAAATAAACACCTGCCCCCCTCGGCGGGCATAATCCCTGAACTCTTCCGCCAGTTCAGGCAACAGCTCCGGGTAGAGCTGGTTCTCTGGCTCTTCGACCGCCAACAACGGGTAGGGCTGCGGATCGTTCAACAGAACCAGATAGGCGAACATCTTGATGGTGCCATCCGAGACATGGCGTGCCACAAACGGGTCTTTGAAGCTGCCATCCTGAAACCGCAAAACCAGCCGCCCATCCTCGGTTTGCCTTGGCTCCACCAGCGAAACCCCAGGCACACGCGCCTGCATGGCCGCCAGAATCCGAGCAAATGCCTCGGGGTGGTGCTCGAAAAGGAAGTTGGCCACCAGCGGCAGGTTGTCGCCCCGTGTGGACAGGTGTTCGGCAAAACCGTCCTCCTGACTCGGTCGGGCCTCGGACACATGAAAGTCCGAGATGTGCCAGTTTTCTATCATCAAGCGCAACGCGCTGGCTGCCTTGAACCGGTCAAACTGCCCCAGGCCCTTCACCGCCAGAATGTCGGGCGCGTCCAGCGTCTGTACCTCTCGGGCCAATTCCTCGTCTTGCTTGGAGAAGTCTTCTTCGTTGGTGATGGCGTAACCTTCGCCCAGCGTGAAATCCAGAAAATGGAAGGGCTTTCCATTCGCGCCACGCTTGTAGCGCAACACCTCCCTGGCCACCACTGCGCGGCCCGTTTTGTCGGGTTCCACGCGCAACAGGTAGGTCACCAACCTTTCCTTACCCGTGATCTCCAGGCGAAACTGCAAAGTCAGCTCTATGGGCTCGAGGGCAAACCCCCGGCTTGCCAACTCCTTGAAGCCGCCACGCTTGCTCACGGCCTTGCCCACGTTCATGGCCAACGCGTCCTTGAGGAACGAAAACACGTCAAACAGCGTGGACTTACCCGTGCCGTTGGCCCCCACCAGCACACACAGCCGAGGAATGGCACTCAGCCTGGCATGTCGAAACAGCCGGTAGTTCTTGATTTCGATGGATTCAATCTGCATGCACGGGCTCCGGGGCGTTTGTCCGCAAACGTTCGAGACTGGCTGCATTGTCAGGCAGCTTCATGGCAACGCCTGAATGCGTGGCCTGAACACCTGGTTCATCGCCACCAGGCGGCTGTCCTTGTTGCTGGCCGTGGTGTTGATGCCAAACCCCGCCTGCCCTATGGAAATATTGAGCCAGTGCTGCGGCAACGGCTTTTGCGGTTTGATGTGCGCCGCCATTTTCGCCAGGGCGTCCACCAGCGTGGTCCACAGCTTCAGGTGCCGCTGCTTGGTGGGGGATGCCGCCGCCGCCGCCGCCCGCGCCTGCTCACGCCCGGTCTTGGACCACTCGTTGGGCTTGACCACCACCTCGAACTTAGGCGCCAGGGGCGAATCTCCAATGCGCCACAGCTCCACCTCCACGCCAAAAAAGTTCAAGTCGTCGGTGGTGTTCTGGTTCAAAAACTCCAGTGCTGCAACGTGCTCAGGGCGAAACGCCTCCGCCACCCAAATGACCTTCTTGGCCCCGATGCCCGCCGCGTAGGTGAGGATTTGCCCCGGGTGGGCGTGGTTGGTTTTTTTGAGCTGGTTTTCGATGATGACCTGGTCGGGGCCATCGGTGCAGAGGATGTCCAGCTTGAACTCGCCCACCAAGTGCTCGGTGGCCACCAGCTCCAGGTCGTCCAGACCCAGCGATTCGGCCAGTGTATTGAGGTTTTCTGTTTCGGCCAACCAGGGAGTGAAGTCGCTGGCCTCGTGCTTCCAGGCCTCACGCAGCGGCACACGCTGCAACTTGCTCAGGGGCTTTTTCATGCCAGGGCTTCCTCCACTTGTTGTTCGGCTTCGCGCAATCGTAACTGGCCGGAAATCAGGCGGGGGAGTAACGTGTCGCGGAGGGTGGAGAGGGTTTGGGCTTGCAGAGCGGTTTCAATCAACCGCTCAATGATTGGCTGCAACACGGTGTTTGCGGCCAGCAGCACTTCTTTAGGTGGAACAAATACCTTGGCACCAGACAAATGTGCTCTCTGAATATGGCCCATAGTCGTTGCCTTGCTTGCGGCAACTTGGCGAAAATGCTCCAAATGATGCCGAGTCCACAAGTAATAGAGCCACTTCGGATAATTGGTGGAAGTGACTTTGAAGAGGTGCTGATTCAGCGCCCCCTCACCGCCGCACCAAATCGCTACTTCCAAGCTGCCTGACCAAGAAAAGAGCACATCGCCGTTCTGGATGATGTACTCAGGCTTTATATTCCGAGAGGCCATGTCAGCACCCACCGAGTCACCCTTGCGAAGCTGGGCAATCTTGATGACTGGCAGGTCGTCTTGGCCTGTGGCTGGGAATTTTTGAAGTGGCAAGCCATTCAGGTAGTTTGCAATTTCGTCCAGCGCGATAACTCTCCATCCCCTCGGCACCAAATCCAACTCCGACTCTTCAAACGAATCCGGAAACAGCGCCGCCGTGGCCTCGTCCATGCCTGTGGGGGGGCGGCCTTCCATTTTGGCGCGCACGGGGTCGAAATCGACAAACCACGACTTGAATAGCGCCTGGGCGATGGCTTCGAGGGTGGCGTTGGTTTCGCGCAGGAGGGTGATGCGGTCGTCGAGGCTGCCTAGTACGCCTACGATTGCATCTTGCACTTCTCGAGGCGGACAAGGCACTTCTATGCGATTCAAATTGCCCTGAGTTAACTTGGGCATCACCGCCCCTGTCAGATAAGAGGTGATATCTAAACCAAGAACGGCGTATTCCAGGTAGCGGGTGCTGGCCCGTTCATTGCCCACCACAATGTGGGCGTGATTGTTGACCCAAAATTTGCCGCACGCCCGAAAAGCGATTGGTGTCTGCCGAGTACGCAGATTTTCTCCATCCTCTGCGATCAGTAAATGTTCGCCGTTGAAGATGTAGCCATTAACGTAGTCAACAATTCCTGACGCACCATAGTACGGATAAGGGCCGGACTTTCGGTCAGCTTCCTTGACGGGCTTTCGCTTGGTGTCAAGATTGACCGTGAGGTCGCCAAGTTTTAAGAGCGGCCACTCAGAACTCATACCCCAGCCCCCCATTTTTTGCTGCATCACCATCGTTAGTCTGCAACCCCAACTCCCGCTCCAATTGCTCAATGCTGGGCAGCTGACCACGAAGCGCCTCGGGCAGCGTGTGGCTCAAGTTGTAGGTGGACAGGCCCATCGGTTTCTGGATGTCGCTCAGGGCGTATTCGGCCACCAGCCGGTCTTTGCTTTTGCACAGCAGCAAGCCAATCGTGGGCTGGTCGCCTTCGCGGCGCAGTTGTTCGTCCACGGCCTTGAGGTAGAAATTGAGCTTGCCCGCAAACTCTGGCTCAAAGTCCACGGTTTTCAGCTCCACCACCACGTAGCAGTGCAGGCGTGCGTGATAGAAAAGCAAATCCAGAAAGAAGTCCCGTTCGCCCACTTGCAGCGGCACCTGACGGCCCATGAAGGCAAAGCCTGCGCCCAGCTCCAGCAGAAACTGGGTGATGTGCTGCACCAGTCCGGTTTCCAGCTCGCGCTCGCTGTGCTCTTTGGTCAGCGACAGGAAGTCGAACACATACGGGTCTTTCAGCACCTGCGCCGCCAGCTCCGACTGCACAGCGGGCAAGGTCTGGGCAAAGTTGGTGATGGCCTGGCCTTCACGTTGCCACAGTCCGCTCTCAATTTGGTGTACCAGCACACTGCGGCTCCAACCGTAGGCGATGGTGTTTTGCACGTAGTACAGCGCCTCTTCGTGCTGCTTGCACTTGGTCAAGATGGCGAGATTGTGGCCCCAAGGGATGGCGCTCAACTGGGCAACAGGCTGTTGCCCAATTGCTGCCTCACGCCAAAACAGGTGCCATTGCCGTATGTACTTCAGGTTGCGCTCTGAAAACCCCTTCACCTCGGGAAATTCGCGCATGAGGTCGGCGCTGAGTTGCGCCACAAAGCCTTGGCCCCAAGCGTATTGTTGCTGACGCGCCACCATGTCGGCCCCCAGCTCCCAGTAGAACTGGAGCAAAGCGGTGTTGACCGCAACCGCCGCTTTGAGCTGCACCTGCCGAAAACGGGTTTTGAGCTCACCCAGCCAACTGCGGTATTCGGGCTGTTGGGGCAGCAGCTCAGAACCCATACCCCATCCCCCCCACTTGTCTTTGCCAGCAGGCTGCACAACAACTTTTTCACGCTCGATGATCTTGCGAAACGATTCGCTGGTCGTGGCCCAGTCCACCACATCCACCCGCCAGGGCAGGTCGGATTCGGCGAAGGCATCGCTCAGCGCGGCGCTGACGTCGAGCGTCAAAGGCTGGCTGGTGATGACCGCCAGGTCCAGGTCGGAATAGGGCTTTGCCGTCCCTTTGGCGCGTGAGCCAAACGCCCATACCTCGTACTGCGGCACATGGGTTTGCAAGATACCGCGCACGATCTCCCACAGGTCGGGGCGCACGTCGATCAAAGGGGGCTTATGCATTGCGTGCTTCAAGCTGCGCCAGCAACGCGCGGGCATCGGCAATGAACAGCAGCGTGCCCTGGTACACCTGCTGGGCCTTTTCATGGTCGTAGGTGTGGGCGGTGATGTTGCGCATCTTGCGGTAGCGGAACCACGCCTCCACGTCGGCAATCAGGCCCTTTTCCGCCGCCACGCGCAGAACATCCCGAAAGTTGCTTTCGTCCACGTCGGTCGGGCTGGCGGCCTCGGCTTCGATCTGGCGGCGCAGCATCTTGAAGCCAATTTCGTACACGAACTCGAAGTTCTGGATGACACCGGCTATCAGGGTGTTTTGCACCTTGTCCGTTTGTTGGTTGAACCAGTGGGCATCGCTGACCACGTCCAGCCCATCCTCCAGCGATGCCAACGCGCGGCGCAGCGGCTCCAGGTCCAGTTTGGCTTCATTGTTCATGGTGCCTTCCCTCTTCCTTGTTGATGCGCTTCAGAACTCATAACCCAAGGCAGACATTTTCTGCCGAATCAGCGCATCCAGCTCTGCGCCTTTGGCCATCTGCTCACCCAGCTTGTCGGTCAGCTTGCGCATTTTGTCGTCGAAGGCTTCGTCGTCGTCTTCCACTTCCTCGGCGCCCACGTAGCGGCCGGGGGTGAGCACATGGCCGTGCTGGGCAATTTCAGCCAGCGGCACGCTGCGGCAAAAGCCGGGCTGGTCTTGGTAGGCGGTGACGGTGGCGCCCTCTTCCACTTCGCCCCGCCAAGCGGCCACGGTCTCTGCAATGCGCGTGATGGCGGCATCGTCCAGTTCGGCCTGCACGCGGGAAATCATCTTAGCCTGCTTGCGGGCGTCGATGAACAGCACCTCACCCTTGCGCTTCTTGCTCTTGGCCAGGAACCACAGGCAGGCCGGTATCTGGGTGTTGAAGAACAGTTGCCCCGGCAGGGCCACCATCACTTCCACCACGTCTGCGTCCACCATGGCGGCGCGGATGACGCCTTCGTTGTTCTGGCTGCTGCTCATGCTGCCGTTGGCCAGCACGATACCGGCGCGGCCACTGTCTTTCAGGTGGTGCAGCATGTGCTGCAACCAGGCGTAGTTGGCGTTGCCCTGCGGTGGGTCGCCGTACACCCAGCGCGGGTCGCCTTCCAGGCTGCCGTGCCACCAGTCGGAAATGTTGAACGGCGGGTTGGCCAGAATGAAGTCGGCCCGCAGGTCGGGGTGCTGGTTGCGGGTGAAGGTGTCGGCCGGTTCGCGGCCCAGGTTGAAGTCGATGCCGCGGATGGCCAGGTTCATGGCCGCCAGGCGCCAGGTGGTGGGGTTGGCTTCTTGGCCGTAGATGCTCACATCGCCTAGCTTACCGCCGTGGGCTTCGATGAACCGCTCGCTCTGCACAAACATACCGCCCGAGCCGCAGCAGGGGTCGTACACCTTGCCCTGGTGTGGGGCCAGCACGGCCACCAGGGTTTTGACGATGCTGGCCGGGGTGTAAAACTGCCCGCCGCGCTTGCCTTCGGCGCTGGCGAACATGCCCAGAAAGTATTCGTACACCTGGCCCAGCACGTCGCGGGCCACGGCTGCGTCGTTGCCAAAGCCGATGGTGGAAATCAGGTCCACCAACTCGCCCAGCTTGCCGTCGGGCAACTGGGCGCGGGCGTAGCGCTTGTCCAAAATGCCCTTGAGCTTGGGGTTCTCGGCCTCGATGATGTTCAGCGCGTTGTCGATGAACTTGCCTATCTCCACGTGCTTGGCCATGGCGCGGATGGTTTCCCAGCGGGCGCCTTCGGGCACCCAGAACACGTTGGCGCTTTTGTAGTAGTCCCGGTCTTCCAGTTCGGCGGCCAAGTCTTGGGGAGAAGCATCGGGAAAATAGAACTCGTCGGCGGGGTTTCGCAGCCGGGCTTCAACCTCGGCCCGGCGAGCGGTGAACGTGTCGGAGACGTACTTCAGGAAGATGAGGCCGAGCACCAGGTGCTTGTACTCGGCGGCGTCGATGTTGGCGCGCAGCTTGTCGGCGGTGGCCCAGAGGGTTTTTTTGATGTCGTCGAGCATGCTTGAGGGGTGCCAAGGGTATGGATGGCAGCCCCCCGATTATTCCGGAATCCGGTCTTGCTCTTGCTCTTGGCGCTTCATACCGCGTTTGAACGCGGCATAGGCCGTCCATAGCAGCAGGAGCGCGCACAGGGCCAGCACGACGGCGCTGATCGGGCGCTCGATGAAGGTGCTCGGGTCGCCACGCGACAGCAGCATGGCGCGGCGCAGGTTTTCTTCCATCATCGGGCCCAGCACAAAGCCGAGCAGCAAGGGCGCGGGCTCAAAGCGCAGCTTGAGCAAAATGTAGCCCAGCACGCCCAGCGCAGCGGTCATGTACACGTCGAAGGTGTTGTTGTTGACGCTGAACACGCCCAAGCAGATGAACACCAGAATGGCTGGGTAGAGCACGTGGTACGGAATGCGCAAAATCGAGACCCAAATGTTCACCAGCGGCAGATTCAGGATCACCAGCATGATGTTGCCGATCGCAAAGCTTACGATCAGGCCCCAGAACAGCTCGGGCTGCTCGGTCATGAGCATCGGGCCGGGCTGGATACCGTGGATGATGAGCGCGCCCAGCATCAGCGCCATCACGGCGTCGCCCGGTATGCCCAGCGACAACGTGGGCACGAAGGCGGTCTGCGCGGCGGCGTTGTTGGACGCCTCGGGTGCGGCGATGCCTTCGATGGCGCCTTTGCCAAAGCGGCTCGGGTCTTTGGCGACTTTCTTTTCTATCGCATACGACATGAAGGAGGCGATGCTGGGCCCGGTGCCGGGCAAGGCGCCCATGAAGCCGCCGATGCCCGAACCGCGCAACATCGGGCGCACCGATTGGCGCACATCTTCCCGGGTGGGGACCATGGAGCGCAGGGTGATTTTTTCTTTGACCTCGCCGTCGCGCTTGAGGTTGACCGATGAGATCAGTTCGGCGATGCCAAACAGCGCCATGGCCAGCGCCACCAGGCTGATGGCATCCATCAGTTCCGGGATTCCAAAATCAAAGCGCGGCACACCGGAATTGACGTCGGTGCCCACGGTGCCCAGCAGCAGGCCAAACAGCACCATGGCCAGCCCTTTGATGGGCGAGCCGGCGGCCAGCGTGGCGGCGGCGATCAGCCCCAGCAGCATGATCGAGAAGTATTCGGCGGCACCAAACAGCAGCCCGATCTCGGCGATGCCGGGTGCAAACGCCACCAGCGCCATGATGCCCAACATGGAGCCGATGAACGAGGCCACCGTGGTCATGAACAGCGCCACGCCGGCCCTGCCCTGCTTGGCCATGGGGTAGCCGTCGAGGCAAGCCACCGCAGACGATGGGGTGCCGGGCAGGTTGAGCAAAATGGCAGCGGTCGAGCCGCCGTACTGGGCGCCGTAATAGACGCCGGCCAGCATCACAATGGCGGCCACGGGCTCGAGGTGAAAGGTGATGGGCAGCAGCAGCGAAATCGCGGCCAGGGCACCGATCCCGGGCAGCACGCCGATGAGCGTGCCCAGAAAAACACCGATGAAGCAGTACAGCAAGATCTCGGGTTGCATCGCAGTCTGCAAACCCAGCAACAGTCCGTTGGCGATATCCATGGTGGAGCCTTAAAGTTTTATGGCGTAAGCGGGGGGATTTCAGTGGCTCCAAGGCCAAGTGGGCAGGTTCATGCCCAAGCCCAGAATGAACACCAACCAAGTGACTGCGGCCACACCCAAGGCCGTGAGGATGCGGGTTTTGATGCCCACGGTGGCCAGCGACAGCGGCAGCGTGGCCACCATCACCATCACCATGCTGGTGAAAATCAGCCCCAATGGGCGCAGCAAAAAGGCAAATACCAGCAGCGACAGGGTGACGAAAAACAGGGCCTTGTAATCGAGCCCCAGCGGCCCGGCACGGGGGCGAAACAAGGCCGGCAGCGCGATCAGCAGGCCCATCACGGCCAGCCCGGAGCCGAGCACGATCGGGAAGAACCCCGGCCCCATGCTGCGCAGGCTGCCGAGGTCGAGGTTGATGTAGGCGTAGATGGCGGCAAAGGCGCCGATGGCCAGCATGATCAAGCCGCCTAAAAGGTCGTGTAGGTCTTTGTTGCGCATGGGGTGAGCCTTGGTAGGGTCTGAAGGTATCGGACACTGCCCAGATTGGAACCGCAAACGGGCCGCCTTGGTTTAAGTAATTGCACGTATAGGCTGCACCCACCGCCGTGTGCATTGCTGCACAAGCGCGGCGTTGCGGCACCGGCTGCTAAGCGGGGATTTTGGGCTGCGCTACCAGGTGCCGCTGCCCTGCTGCGCCCGCACGCTGGCGGCAATCGCTTCGGCCACATCAACGCGGTTTGCCAGCATGGCAAAGTCGATGGTGTTGAGGCCTTGCTGGTTGCGCGCCAGCGGCTCGGCGCCTTCGCGCAGCAGCAGCTCGACGACCTCGCGCCGGCCATAGTGCGCTGCCATCATCAAGGGCGTGCTGCCGTTAGGCGAGCGAGCGTTGATGAAGGCGTGGCGCTCCAGCAGCAACTGTGCGATGGGCAGCGCCCGCTCGCCGTCGTGGCTGGCGGCGTAGTGCAGCGGCGTCCAGCCGGGGTGGTTGACTTGGGCGCGGCGCTCGAGCAGGCGCTGCACCAGATCGAGGTGGCCGCGGATGGCGGCGAGCATGAGCGCGGTTTCGCCCGCCGGGTTGCGCGCTTCGAGATTGAGCCCGGGCTGCTCGATCAGGTGGCGCGCCACGCGCAGCGAGTCGGTCTGAATGGCCAGCACCAGCGGCGGCACCAGATCGGGATTGGGTGCATTGATATCAAAGCCGCGCAGTTGCAGCTCGATGATCGGGCCGACGTCGTCGCGGCTGATGGCCATGAAAAAGCGCTCGAAGGAGCCGGATTGGGCCATGGCTGGGCCCGACAATAAAGCACAAAAAACAGCTAAAACAACGAATTGAAAAAGCTTTTTCATGTGAGTTCGAGCGGCAGGATGACGGCGCTGAACAGGCGCAAAAAATTGGCCGTGGTGGCCTGCGCCACCTGCGGCAAGCTCAGACCCTTGGTGGCAGCCAGTTGCTGCGCCACGTGGGGCACATAGGCCGGGGTGTTGAGCTTGCCGCGGTGGGGGGTTGGTGCCAGGTAGGGGCTGTCGGTCTCGATCAGGCAGCGCTCCAGCGGCACCAGACTCACCACCTGGCGCAGTTCGGCGGCGTTGCGAAAGGTGATGATGCCAGAGAAAGAAATATAGAAACCCAGTTCGAGCACGGCCTGCGCCAGCTCGGCGCTTTCGGTGAAGCAGTGGAACACGCCGCGCGCCGGGGGCAGTTCGGGCGTGGGGTCGGCGCCGGGCACAAAACCGCCCTCCTCTTTGAGGATGGCCAGCGTATCGTCCGCCGCGGCGCGGGTGTGGATCACCAGCGGCAAGTCGCAACGCCGCGCAGCGCGGATGTGCACCCTGAAGCGCTCGCGCTGCCACGCCATGTCGGCCACGCTGCGCTCGCCTAGGCGGTAGTAGTCGAGCCCGGTCTCGCCGATGCCGACCACGCGCGGCTGCTGCGCGCCAGCCAGCAGCTCGGCCACGGTGGGTTCGTGCACGCCTTCGTTGTCGGGGTGCACGCCCACGGTGGCCCAGAGTTGTGGGTGCTGCTGCGCGAGCTCGAGCACGTTGGGGAAGGTTTCCATGGTGGTGCTGATGCACAGGGCGGCGCCCACTTGGGCTTGTTGCATGGCGGCCAGCACATCGGGCAGCAGCGTGCGCAGCTCGGCAAAATCGAGGTGGCAATGGGAGTCGATGTACATCCTCGGCGCGATGCTTTCAAATGGTTTGGGTGGAGCGATCGGAGGCCAGGTGGGCGCCCAAGATTTCTTCGATGCGGGCTTTGAGCTGCTTGGATTTTTCGTCGGCCGGAAAGCGCACGCCGATGCCTTGGGTGCGCGCATGGGCCGCGCCCGGGGGGGTGATCCACGCCACTTTGCCCGCCACCGGGTAGCGCTGGGCTTCGTCGGGCAGGGTGAGCAGCACGTACACGTCTTGCCCGAGCTGGTATTCACGCACCGAGGGCACGAAGATGCCGCCTTCAGCGAACAGCGGGATGTAGGCCGCATAGAGGGCGGCTTTTTCCTTGATCGACAACTGGATGACGGTGGGGCGGGTGGCCGCCGGGGCTTCGGCTGTGCTCATGGGCGCGAGTTTATCGCTTGGCGCGCGCGCAGGGCCCAAGCTTCTTGCAGCAAGGCGGCTTGGAAGGGGTGTTCGAGCGTGCGTGCGGCCTGCACCAGGTCGCGCTGCCAGGCGCTGAGTGCTGCCAAGGGTGGTGCGGGGGGCAGGTCGGCCGCAGCAAAGAAGCGGGGTTCGGCGCCTACGGCGGCGCTCATCAGGTCGTGGCAGAGCTGTTGCAGCAAGCCCATCTGCTGCGCCAGCGGCCACTCGCGCACGGGGCTCAAATCACCTGCGGCCACGCGTTTGGGCAGGCTGGCCCACAGAGTGGCATCGAGGCCGCTGGCCAGCCACTGGCGCGCGGCTTCGGGGCGGCCACCGCTGGCGCGCCAGGCTGCCTGCAACTGCGGCTCCGGGGTGCCGGGCGCGGCGACCTGCGCCAGCCACGCCAACGCCTCGGGCTCGGTGGGCCAAGCCATTTGCTGCGTCAGGCAGCGGCTGCGGATGGTGGGCGGCAGGGCGTGCGCGGCCTCGGTGCTGAGGATGAAGCGCAGCCCCGCAGGCGGCTCTTCCAGCGTTTTGAGCAGCGCGTTGGCCGATTCAATATTGAGCCGGTTGGCCGGGTGGATCAGCACCACCTTGGCGGCGGCGCGTGAGGCCGTGACTTGGCTAAAGGCCAGCGCGGCGCGCACCGGATCGACGCGGATGAACTGGCTCGGTTTGAGTTCTTTTTTGTCGATCTTGTCTTGTGTTTTGGGGTCGAGCGGCCAGCCGAGTTCGATCGCCAGCACCTCGGGCAGCAGCACGAACAGATCGGGGTGCGTGCGCACCTCGATGGCGTGGCAGCCGCTGCAAGCGCCGCAGGCGCCTTGGTCGCTGGGGCGCTCGCACAGCCAGACCCGCGCCAGCTCGAGCGCCAGCTCGTACTGCCCGAGACCGGGCGGGCCGCTCAGCAGCAGGGCGTGGCTGCGTTGCTGGCGCAGACTGGCCAGCTGGCGCTGCAGCCACGGTGGCAGGGCTTGCCTCATGTGGGGTTGAGCAGGCCGCGCCGCTGCATCACGGTGCACACCTGCTGCCAGACCTGCTCCAAGGGCAGGCTGGCGTCGATGCGCTCGAAACGCTGCGGCCACTGGGCGCAGCGCGCTGCGTAGCCGGCCGCCACGCGCTCGAAAAAGGCCTGCGGCTCGGCCTCAAATTTGTCGGGGGTGCGCACCCCGGCCAAGCGCGCGGCGGCGGTGGCGGCGGGCAGGTCGAACCAGAGCGTGAGGTCGGGTTGGCGCACGGCGGCGGTGGGAACGGCGGGGTTGGTGGAGTTGCCCACGGGGCTGGCCTGCACCCACTGCTCCAGCGTCTGCAGCACCTGCAGGTCGAAGCCGCGGCCGTGGCCTTGGTAGGCAAAGGTGGCGTCGGTGTAGCGGTCGCACAGCACCACCTGGCCTTGCGCCAAGGCCGGTTCGATCACCGTTTGCAGGTGGTCGCGCCGGGCGGCAAAGAGCAGCAGCGCCTCGGTCAGGGCGTCCATGGGTTGCTGCAGCAGCAGGGTGCGCAGTTGCTCGGCCAGCGGTGTGCCGCCGGGCTCGCGGGTGAGCTGCACCGCCCGGCCTTGAGCGCGCAAGGCCTGCGCCAAGGGCTCGATGTGCGAAGACTTTCCAGCCCCGTCGATGCCCTCGAAGGTGATGAAGCAGCCTGTGCCGACGGGTGGCTGTAAAGGTACGGGAGGCGTCATTGGTTGAGGATGTAGCGCCGAATCGCCACATTGTGCTCGGCGTAGGTGCGGCTGAAGGCGCTCGAGCCGTCGCCCCGGGCCACGAAAAACATGGCCTGGGTATCGGCCGGCTGCACGGCGGCCAAGAGCGAGGCCATGCCGGGCATGGAGATCGGGGTCGGGGGCAGGCCGGCGCGGGTGTAGGTGTTCCAAGGCGTGTCGGTTTGCAGATGGATGCGGCGCAAGCGCCCTTCGAACCCAGGCCCTAGGCCATAGATCACAGTGGGGTCGGCCTGCAGCCGCATGCCGATGCGCAGCCGGTTGTTGAACACCCCGGAGACCATGGGGCGGTCGCTGGCCAGCCCGGTTTCGCGCTCGATGATGCTGGCCAAAATCAGCGCCTCGTCGGGGTTGCGCAGCGGCAGATTGGGGTGGCGCTGCGCCCAGGCCTGGGCCAGTTGCCTGTCCATGGCTTGTGCGGCTTGGCGCAGCAACGCCGAGGCCTTGGAGTTTTTGGGATAGACGTAGGTGTCGGGGAAAAACCGCCCCTCGGGGTGGCTGTGCGGCAGGCCCAAAAACCGCATGAGCTCGGCTGAGCTGACTTGCGCGGGCAGGTCAAACACCAGCGCGTCGGCTTGCCGCAGCGCTTGCAGCACTTGGTGGTAAGTCCAGCCTTCTAGCAAGGTGATGCGGCGCAGCGCCTGCTCCCCGGCCACCAGTTTGCGCAACAGCTCGCGCGGGCTGGTGTTGGGGCCAAATTCGTAGGTGCCGGCCTGCAGGCGGTGCGCCTGCCCAGAGGCGCGAAACCACAAGAACAGCAGATCGGGCGAGGTTTGCAGCCCGCTCTGCACCAGCACCCGCGCCACCCCGCGCGCCGAGGTGCCGGGCTCGATCACCACATCGACCACGCCCTGCGCTTGCGGGGCCAGGGGCAGTGGCCGCTGCAGCCACCAAGCGGCCAGCGCGGCCAGCAACACGGCGCCGGCGATTGCGGCCAGCAGCAGCCATTTCAAGGTTCGGAACACGGATTAACACCTCTGAGAAAATCGGTGCCAGATGCAGCGACGCGCGCCATTGTGCGCCCTGATGGACAATCTGGCTTGCTTGCGATCATAAGTGACACCCGACCCGATGAACCTCGATCACCCCTCCGACCCGACCCCATCTGATGCCGGTCAGCCCAGCGCCCACGGCCCCGATTTCGCCCCCGACGGCTGGAGCGGCCTCGCGCCCCTGCCCGCTTGGGGCGTGATCGCCGCTGAGGGGCCGGATGCGGCGAGCTTTTTGCACAACCAGTTGAGCAACGACTTTGCCCTGCTCGGCCAAGCCGAGGCGCGGCTGGCGGCGCTGTGCAACGCCAAGGGGCGGATGCTGGCCTCGTTCATCGGTTTCAAGCGCGGCCCCGAGCGCGTGCTGCTGTTGTGCGCGCGCGACCTGCTGCCGCAAACCCTGCAACACCTGCAGCGCTTCGTGTTGCGCGCCAAGGTGCGCCTGAGCGATGCCTCGGAGCGCTGCGGCCTGTGGGGCGCGGTGGGGGCGGCGGTGGCGGCCGACTTGCCCGCGCCCACCTGGAGTAAGCTCGACGCTGGGGCGCAGACTTGGGTGCGGCTGCCGGCGGTGGCGGGCTTGGGCCGGGCTTTGCTGTGCGTGGAAAGCGATGCGGGTGCCCATGAGCCAGCAGTACAAGCCCAAGCTCAAGCTCAATCCCAAGCCACCCCCCTGCCCCTAGCCCACTGGGACTGGCTGCAGGTGCGC
>Ga0209615_100014_pt1 | contig 18595 bp, 18 predicted proteins | sample 4B3metaG_FD_184151 | JGI IMG/M metagenome (GOLD analysis project Ga0209615, IMG submission 184151) | Freshwater bacterial and archeal communities from Indian Creek, Illinois, USA to study Microbial Dark Matter (Phase II) - 4B3 metaG... | ecosystem: Environmental > Aquatic > Freshwater >... | reverse complement strand
TTCGCTCACCGTGCAGACGCGCAGCGGGGGCAGCGAAATCAACTCCGACCGCACCAGCAGCGGCATGTTTTTTGGGCGCGGCGAAACCGAGCTGGTGCGACGCCTAGAGGCGCGCATTGCCCGCTTGCTGCGCTGGCCGATTGAATACGGCGAGGGTTTGCAGGTGCTGCACTACCCCGAGGGCGGCGAGTACAAGCCGCATTACGACTACTTCGACCCAGGCGAGCCCGGCACCCCCGCCCTGACGCGGCGCGGCGGCCAGCGCTTGGCCACGGTGCTGATTTACCTCAACCAAGTGCCGCGCGGCGGCGCCACCACCTTCCCCGATCTGGGGCTCGAGGTGCTGCCGCAGTGCGGGCAGGCGCTGTATTTTGCCTACGAACGCCCGCACCCCAGCACCCGCACCCTACACGGCAGCGTGCCGGTGTGGGAGGGCGAAAAGTGGGTGGCCACCAAGTGGTTGCGCGAGCACACTTTTGTCTGATGCCCCATGCATAGCCCCATCCAGCCCATGCCATCCACCTGCCCACCGCCCGATCTGCCCCTGCTGCTCGGCCAGCCCACCACCTACCCCGAGCGCTACGACCCCACGCTGCTGTGCCCGCTGCCGCGTGCGCCCAAGCGCGCCGAGCTGGGCGTAGGTGCCACCTTGCCCTTTCTGGGGGCCGATCTGTGGACGGCTTACGAGCTCAGCTGGCTCAATGCACGCGGCAAGCCGCAGCTGGCGATCGCGCATTTCACCGTGCCCTGCGAGACGCCGCAGCTCATCGAGAGCAAATCGTTCAAGCTCTACCTCAACAGCTACAACCAGAGCGTGTTCGACAGCGCCGAAGCGGTGCAGCAACGCCTGCGCCTCGATTTGACCGAGGCGTTGTGGCGCGGCAGCGAGCGCAGCGGCGGCGTGGGCGTGCGGCTGCTGCGCCCGGCGCAGTTTGGGCAAGAGCGCTTGCAAGCGCTTGAGGGCCTGAGCCTCGATCGGCTGGATGTGGAATGCAGCGACTACCAGCCCGCCCCGCAGCTCCTACAAGCCGACACCAGCCAGGCCGTGGTGCAAGAGGTGCTGACCAGCGACCTGCTCAAAAGCAACTGCCCCGTGACCGGCCAGCCCGACTGGGCCAGCGTGCAGATCGCCTACAGCGGGGCGCCGATCGATCAAGCTGGGCTGTTGCGCTACCTAGTGAGCTTCAGGCAGCACACCGGCTTTCACGAGCAATGCGTGGAGCGCATCTACCAGGACATCTGGCAGCGCTGCCGCCCGCTCAAACTCAGCGTCTATGCGCGCTACACGCGCCGCGGCGGCCTCGACATCAACCCCTGGCGCTGCAGCCACCCGCAGCAGCCGCCCGAGCCGGTGCGCACGGCGCGCCAGTAGGGTGGGGCGCAGCGCCCGTACAATTCGAGCCCATCAACTACACACAGGAGCGTGCATGAACAAGGTCTATCCCAGTGCGGCGGCGGCGCTGCAGGGCGTGGTGGCCGATGGGCAACTGATCGCGGTGGGCGGCTTTGGCCTGTGCGGCATCCCCGAGGCGCTGATCGACGCGCTGCGCGACAGCGGCGTGCGCGACCTGACGGTGATCTCCAACAACGCCGGGGTCGATGGCTTTGGCTTGGGCAAACTGCTCGAGACGCGCCAGATCCGCAAGATGATTTCGTCCTACGTGGGCGAAAACAAAGAGTTCGAGCGCCAGTACCTGGCCGGCGAGCTCGAGCTCGAGTTCACCCCGCAGGGCACCCTGGCCGAAAAACTGCGCGCCGGTGGCGCCGGCATTCCGGCCTTTTTCACCAAAACCGGCGTCGGCACCCTGGTGGCCGAAGGCAAAGAGCTGCGCGACTTCGACGGCTCCACTTATGTGATGGAGCGCGCTCTGCGGCCCGACGTGGCGCTGGTCAAGGCCGACGTGGCCGACTTGTCGGGCAATCTGCGCTTTCACCTGACGGCGCGCAACTTCAACCCGGCCGCGGCCATGGCCGGCAAACTGTGCATCGTCGAGGTCGAGCGCATCGTGGCCACTGGCGACATCGCCCCCGACGACGTGCACCTGCCCGGCATCTACGTGCACCGCATCGTGCACAACCCCACGCCCGAAAAGCGCATCGAAAAGCGCACCACCCGCGACCGCAAATTCTGACACTGCAGGAGCCCCCCATGCCTTGGACCCAAGACCAGATGGCCGCCCGCGCGGCGCAAGAATTGCACGACGGCTTTTACGTCAACCTCGGCATCGGCATCCCGACGCTGGTGGCCAACCACGTGCCCGACCACATCGAGGTCTGGCTGCAGAGCGAAAACGGCATGCTCGGCATCGGCCCCTTCCCCTACGAGGACGAAGTCGATGCCGACCTGATCAACGCCGGCAAACAGACCGTGACCACCATCAAGGGCTCGTCGATCTTTGGCAGCCACGACAGCTTTGCCATGATTCGCGGCGGCAAGATCAACCTCTCGATCTTGGGCGCGATGCAAGTCACCGGCAGCGGCGATTTGGCCAACTGGATGATTCCGGGCAAGATGGTCAAGGGCATGGGCGGCGCCATGGACTTGGTGGCCGGCGTGCCGCGCGTGGTGGTGCTGATGGAGCACGTGGCGCGCAAAAAAGACGGCAGCACCGACCTGAAAATCATCCCCCAATGCACCCTGCCGCTCACCGGCAAAGGGGTGGTGAACCGCATCATCACCGACCTGGGGGTGATGGACGTGACGCCCGAAGGCCTTAAGCTGGTGGAACTGGCCGAGGGCGTGACGCGCGACGAAATCCAGAGCAAAACCGGGGTGCCGCTGCTCTGAACCTTTGGGGGCGGGCTGCTCCACGCCGGGCCCCCATTACGTCTCGGCGGCTTCGATCAAAAAACGCAGACGGCGGCGCCCCTGCCACTCGTCGGCGTCGAGGCGGTAGGCCAGCCGGGCGCGCGCAGGCAGCGTTTCGGTGCGGCCAAACCAGATGCCATCGACCGGCTCGCCGCCGTGGCGCAGCTTGAGCGCGAGGTGTTTTTGCCCCAGCAGGCGTTGCGACAGCACCTCGAGCTCTTCGCAAAACAGCGGCGGGGCAAAGCCCTGGCCCCAAACCTGCTGCTGCAGCGAGTCGCACAAGTCCAGGCGGCGGTACTGGGGCTCGAGCGCGCCGTCGGTCTCGAGGCGCTGCTGCAGGGTGGCGGCGTCGAGCCATTCGCTGCCGATCTGCTCGAAGGCGGCGGCAAAGGTGGGCAGCTGATCGGCGGCAATGGTGCAGCCGGCCGCGGCAGCGTGGCCACCAAAGCGCAGCAGCACGCCGGGGTGGCGCTTGGCGATCAAATCGAGTGCGTCGCGCAAGTGAAAACCCACGATCGAGCGCCCCGAACCCTTGAGCGTGCCCGACTGGTCGGCGGCCTGGCTGGGCGCAAACACGAAGGTGGGACGGTGCAGCTTGTCTTTGAGCCGCGCCGCCACGATGCCGATCACGCCTTCGTGAAAGGCGCTGTCGTACAGGCACAAGGCCGGCGGGGTGGCGGTGTGGGTGGTGCAGCGTTCTTCGGCCAGTTGCAGCGCCTGCTCGCGCATCTCGCCTTCCAGGTTTTTGCGCTGGCGGTTGATGGCGTCGAGGGTTTGTGCCAGCTCGGCTGCGCGCGCCGGGTCGTCGCAGCTCAGGCATTCGATGCCCAACCGCATGTCGCTCAAGCGGCCGGCGGCGTTGATGCGCGGCCCGAGGGCGAAGCCAAGGTCGAAGCTGCTGGCCAAGGCGCTGCGCCGGCCGGCGACCTCAAACAGCGCCGCCAGACCGGCGGGCATCTGCCCGTTGCGGATGCGCTTGAGGCCCTGCGCCACCAGGCGCCGGTTGAGGGCGTCGAGCCGCACCACGTCGGCCACCGTGCCCAGCGCCACCAGCGGCAGCAGCGGGTCGAGGCGCGGCTGGTTGCTGGCGCCAAACAAACCGCGCGCACGCAGCTCGGCGCGCAGCGCCAGCAGCACATAAAACATCACCCCGACCCCGGCCAGCGCCTTGCTCTCGAAGCTGCAGTCGGGTTGGTTGGGGTTGACGATGACGCAGTCTTTGGGCAGCGCCACGCTGCCGCCGATCACGGCGGGCAGGTGGTGGTCGGTGATCAACACCTTTAAGCCCAAGGCGCGCGCGTGCGCCACGCCTTCGACGCTGGCGATGCCGTTGTCCACCGTCACCAGCACATCGGCCCCGCTGGCGTGCACGCGCGTGGCGATGGCGGGCGTCAGGCCGTAGCCGTCTTGCACGCGGTCGGGCACCAGGTAGTCGGCGCGGTTCCAGCCCAGCGGCTGGCCCAGCAGGCGCAAGCCGCGCAGGGCCAGCGCGCAAGCGCTGGCGCCGTCGCAGTCGTAATCGGCCACGATGCAGATGCGCGCGCCCGATTGCAGGGTGTCGGCCAGCAGCTGTGCGGCGTCGGTGCAGCCGCGCATCTGCTCGGGCGGCGGCAGCAGGGCCAACTGATCGTCGAGTTCGTCGGGGGAGCGCACGCCGCGGCCGGCGTACAGGCGCGCCAGCAAGGGGTGGATGCCGGCTTGTTCGAGCGCCCAGATGGCTCGGGGCGGGGCGTCGCGCAGGGTGATTTTCAAGCTTGGGCCAAGTGCAGGAGGGAGGAGGGCGGCGCCATGCCACGGTTTTGCCATGCAAGCGTCAAATGTCTTTCATGCAGCAGCGCTAGCATCGACCAAGCTTCAGCCGCCGGCTGATTGTCGATAGCTGTTTTACATCAAGGCCCAAACCCCATGCAACCCATACGTGCCCGCGCCACCAGCGCCGATCATACCGCCGCATCTGGCCCGCGCCCCGCGCTGCCCCACAGCGACCATGCCAGCACGGCGGCCGGTCGGGCGTGGGTGTTCTTCAAGCGCTGGCTGGCCAACCCGCTACAAATGGGCTCCATTGTGCCCTCGTCGGACGCGCTTGGCAGCTTGGTGGCCGCAGCGGTGCACCGCAGCCCCGACGGCATGGTGCTCGAGTTGGGCGCCGGCACCGGGGCCCTCACGGCGGCCATGATCCGTGGCGGCGTCGGCCCCGAGCGCTTGATTGTGGTGGAAATCGTGCCCGAAATGGCCGAGGTGCTGCGCCGAACCTACCCCGGGGTCACGGTGATCTGCGGCGACGCCTGGAGCCTGCCGCAGTTGCTCGGCCTGCAAGCGCTGGGGCGCATCGGCAGCGTGGTCTGCGGCATCCCCATGGTGTTGCTGCCACTCGAGCGCCAGCAGGGGCTGATCGACGCCATCGAGGCCGTGGCCCCCGGCCGCGGCTTTCTGCATTACTCGTACTGCGTCACCTCGCCGCTGTCGGCGCACAAGCTGGGCCTGCAGGGCAAGCGCGAAGCCTGGACGCCGGCCAACTTTCCGCCGGCCTCGGTGTGGCGCTACACGCCGCTGGCGGCGCGTTGAGCAGCTGAGCGGGCGAGCTATCCGATCGCCCCTGACAGTTAAAGCGGCCATGCCCTGCTCATGCGGCAGCCCTTTGCGCTAACATAGCCTGCTTTCATCCTCTCCCGCTTCGTTCCCGCCTAGGGCGGCCGGCCCGGACCCGCTCTCGACTTCATGCAGCTTCCCTACGAACTCCGGCTCGGCTGGCGTTACACCCGCGCTGGCCGCTCCAGCCGGCGCAACGGTTTCATCTCCTTCATCAGCGGCGTGTCGATGTTGGGCATTGCGCTGGGCGTGGCGGCCTTGATCATCGTGCTCAGCGTCATGAACGGCTTTCAGACCGAGGTGCGCGACCGCATGCTGGGCGTGCTGGCGCATGTCGAGGTGTTCGCGCCCGGTGAGCAAGCCATCCCGCACCTGGATCTCACTTTGAGCGAGGTGCGCGCGCACCCCGAGGTCATCGGCGCCGCGCCCTTCATCGCCGCGCAGGGCCTGCTGGCTTGGGGCGACACCATGCGGGGCGCGCAGATTCGGGGCATCGACCCGCTGCTCGAGCCCGAGGTGACCGAACTGGCGGCCGAGCAGCAGGCGCTGGCGCAGCTGCAGCCGGGTGCTTTTGGCGTGGTCCTGGGGGCGGCGCTGGCGCGCAACCTGGGCGTGGGGCTGGGCGATGCGGTGACGCTGATCGTGCCCAGCGGCCAGCTCACGCCGGCGGGGGTGATGCCGCGCATGCGCCAGCTCACGGTGTCGGGCCTGTTCGATTCGGGTCACCACGAGTTCGACTCCACCCTGGCGTATCTGCACTACCAAGACGCGGCGCGGCTGTTTCGCCTCGAAGGCCCCACCGGGGTGCGGCTCAAAATCCGCGATCTGCACCAAGCCCCCGAAGTGGCCCTGCAACTGGCGGCCACGCTCAGCGGCGACCTGTTTATCCGCGACTGGACGCGCGTCAACCGCACCTGGTTTGCCGCCGTGCAACTGGAAAAACGCATGATGTTCATCATCCTGACGCTGATCGTCGCGGTGGCGGCGTTCAACCTCGTCTCGACATTGGTGATGACCGTGACCGACAAGCGCGCCGACATCGCCATTTTGCGCACCCTGGGGGCGAGCCCGGGCAGCATCATGGCCACCTTCATGGTGCAAGGGGCGCTGGCCGGCCTGATCGGCACCGCGCTCGGGCTGCTGCTCGGGCTGGGGGTGGCGTTCAACGTCGATACCCTGATGGCGGGGCTCGAGCGCCTGCTCGGCTTTACCCTGCTGCCACCCGAGATTTACCTCATCACCACCTTGCCCAGCGACCCGCGCAGCGCCGACATCGTGCCGATCGTGCTGATCGCGCTGCTGCTGGCTTTTTTGGCCACCATTTACCCGAGCTGGCGCGCCAGCCGCGTCAACCCCGCCGAGGCGCTGCGCTATGAGTGAGCAAGCCCAAACGCCCGTGGTGCTGGCCGCGCAGGGGCTGGTCAAGCGCTTTCGCGAAGGGCCGATCGACCTCACCGTGCTGCAAGGCGTCGATCTGCAAGTCTGCGCCGGCCAGACGCTGGCTATCGTCGGCGCCTCGGGCTGCGGCAAGAGCACGCTGCTGCACCTGCTCGGCGGGCTCGATGCGCCCAGCAGCGGCGCGGTGCAGCTCTGCGGCCAGGCGCTGCACCAGTTGGGGCCGGCGCAGCAAGGGCAGTTGCGCAACCGCCATCTGGGGTTTGTCTATCAATTCCACCACTTGCTGCCCGAGTTTTCGGCGCTCGACAACGTCGCCATGCCGCTGTGGATTCGGCGCGAGCCGCGTGCGCAAGCGGCCGAGCAGGCCGCGCACTGGCTGGCGCGCGTGGGGCTGGCCGAGCGCACCCAGCACCGCCCAGCCGAGCTCTCGGGCGGCGAGCGCCAGCGCGTGGCCTTGGCGCGCGCGTTGGTGACCAAGCCGGCGTGCGTGCTGGCCGACGAACCCACCGGCAACCTAGACCGCACCAGCGCCGGTACGGTGTTCGAGCTCATGCTCGATCTGGCGCGCCAGCAGGGCACGGCCTTTGTGGTCGTGACCCACGACCCGGAGCTGGCGCGGCGCTGCGACCGGGTGTTGCAGATGCAGGGTGGGCGCTTGCTGCCGCTGGGCCCAGCGTAGAGCCTGCGCTACCGTTGCCCAGCTGCACTACCGCTGTCTTGCGCTCAAGCCGCCAGAACCCTGTGGCGTAGCGATGGCAATCCACTGAACTCAGTCGGATATTTTGAATCGAATATAAAATCTAGGTTCTTTATTCAGAAAGATGAAGCCGTGAAAGCGAATCGTCGCACTGCAATCAAGACCGGTGGCGCCTTGGCGTCTTTGGTCGCGCTGGGCATTGTCACCGCCCAGCAAGCCCACGCCGCGGGTCGGCCGGGCTTTGAGGCGCGCACCCTGCAAGACGCCCTGCGGGCCGTGGGCGGCGTGCCAGCCCCGAGCAACCAAATCCGCGTCACCTCGCCCGATATCGCCGAAAACGGCGCTTTGGTGCCGGTGGGTGTTTCCAGCATCTTGCCCGGCGTCACCGAATTGTTCATTTTGGTGGAGGACAACCCGTTTCCGCTGCTGGCTGCGTTCACCCTTGCGCCGGGCACCGAGCCCGAGGTGCAGATCCGCATCCGCATGGGCCAAAGCAGCAACATCGTGGCCGTGGTGCGCTCCAATGGGCAGCTATTTTCAGCCACCAAGAGCACGCGGGTGACCTTGGGCGGCTGCGGCGCCTGATCGCAAAGCCCGCACAAAGCCCACACCCCACCCAGACACACCCGCGCCACACCCTTGCAGCCTTAGGAGCCAGCAACCATGTCCACCAGACCGATGCGCATCCGTGCCACCGAAGAAGCCGGCCTGACCACCGTGCGCGTGCTCATGGAACACCCGATGGAAACCGGCGTGCGCCGCAACGCCGACGGTGCCCCGATCCCCTCGCACTACATCACCCTCGTAGAGGCCACCCACAATGGGCGCGCCGTGCTCAGCGCGCAGTGGGGCACGGCGGTGGCGCAAAACCCCTTGCTTACGTTTCGCTTCCGGGGCGCCGCCAAGGGCGACCGGGTGGCGGTGCGCTGGACCGACAACCGCGGCGGCACGCGCACCGACGAAGCCGTGATCGCCTAAACCGGCTCAAGCCACCGGGTAGGTGCCGGGCAGCAGAATGGAGCGGTCCACGGTGTCGATGGCGGTGTGGCCGGTGAAGGCCATGCTGATTTCCAGCTCTTTTTGGATCAGCTCCAACACCTTGCTCACACCGGCTTGGCCTTGGGCACCCAAGCCATAGAGGAAGGCGCGGCCGATGTAGGTGCCACGGGCGCCCAATGCGCGCGCTTTGAGCACGTCTTGACCGCTGCGGATGCCGCCGTCCATATGCACCTCGATCTGCGAGCCCACGGCCGCCACGATCTTGGGCAGGGCGTGGATGCTGCTCTCGGCGCCGTCGAGCTGGCGCCCGCCGTGGTTGCTCACGATCAGCGCGTCGGCCCCCGATTGCACCGCCAGCCGGGCATCGGCTTCGTCTTGTATGCCCTTGAGGATCAGTTTGCCGCCCCAGCGCTGCTTCACCCACTCGACGTCGGCCCAGCTCAGGCCGGGGTCAAACTGCTGCGCCGTCCAGGCGCTGAGCTGCGACATATCGCTCACGCCCTTGACGTGGCCGACGATGTTGCCAAATTGGCGCCGTTTGGTGCCCGCCATGCCCAGACACCAGCGCGGTTTGCTGAGCAGGTCGAGCACGCTGGCCACGGTGGGTTTGGGCGGGGCCGAGAGGCCGTTTTTGAGGTCTTTGTGGCGCTGGCCCAGAATTTGCAAATCCAGCGTGAGCACCAGCGCCGAGCAGCCGGCGGCCTTGGCGCGGTCGATCAGGCGCTCGATGAAGTCGCGGTCGCGCATCACGTAGAGCTGAAACCAGAAACCAGGCCCGGCGTGCTCGGCCACGTCTTCGATCGAGCAGATGCTCATGGTCGAGAGCGTGAACGGCACGCCGAAGGCGCGCGCGGCGCGGGCGGCGAGGATTTCGCCGTCGGCGTGCTGCATGCCGGTCAGGCCGGTGGGGGCGAGCGCGACCGGCATCGCCACCTCCTGGCCGATCAGGGTGCTGCGGGTGCTGCGGCCCTCCATGTTGACCGCCACGCGCTGGCGCAGCTTGATGGGCACGAAGTCGGCCTCGTTGGCGCGGTAGGTGCTTTCGGTCCACGAGCCGCTGTCGGCGTAGTCGTAAAACATGCGTGGCACGCGCTTTTGGGCCAAGCGGCGCAGGTCTTCGACGCAGGTGATGACGGTCATGGGCGGGTCTCCTGTGAGTGATCCCGCATGGTAGCGCCCGGGGGCAGCAAAGGCCACCCTAGGCGATTGAAAAGCGGCTGCTGGGGCGTGAAATATGGCGCTGCTGTCGCGCTGGAGGGCTTACTTGGGTGGCTTACTGCGCCGTGTGCAGGCACTCGGTCAGCTTGAGCCCGGTGAGCTGGTGGATGGCGCGCCCTATGTAGTAGAGCACGAGCAGCATCATCAGCGTGGCCGGGATGGCGATCATGGGGTAGCTCAGGAGCGTGAGGCGCCCGAGCTCTTCGTTGAAGGCGGTGGTGCCGGCCGGGCTGACCACGATCCAGCGCGCCAGAATGAAGTTCATGGTGGCCGAAAAGAAGAAGGTGGCGCCCAGCATCCAGGTGGCGCGCAGCAGGCGGGCTTCAAATTCGACTTGGGCACCGCGCAGCTGCAACTGCGCCTGCACGCGCTCGACATCGATCAGCCGCGGGTGGTAGAGCACGGTGCGGATGAGCGGGTAGCGGGTCCAGGTGGAGCCGATGACCACCAAACCGATCAGGCCCGGGATGGCGGCCTCTTTCACGGCCAGCCAAAAGGCGTCGAGCTCGAGCAGCCCGATGCCGCCGGTGAGCCCGATGCTGACCAAGCCCAGCACGGCAAAGGGGTTGATGCGGCTTTGCAGCCACAAGTCGCGCGCGCCCCAACCGAGCGGAAAAGCCAGCGCCAACAACAGCGCGTTGACGGGCCCGAGGTCTTCGGGGCCGCTGAGCTGCATCAGGATGATCGACGGCACGATGACCGCGATCAGGACCTCGGTCAGGGGGCTGGTGGGTTTGCGCTCGGTCATGGGTCTTAGCTGCAGCTGATGCTGCCGCAACCGCTCATGCTCGCCGGGCGCACCCGGGAGGGGTCGGGCAGGGTTTCGGTCTGGGTGTCGAATTGCAGCGCTTGCAGGTGCTGGGCCAGCCCGGCGTCCATGCTCTGCGCGTGCAGCGGCAGCCACTCGACCAGCGCCTCGGCCATGCGGGTGATGATGCTGCGGTCGCCCTGGTGGAAGTGCGCCTCGACGGCGATGAGGGTGTCGAGCACGCTTTGGTGCTGCAGGCTGTGGCAGTTGTCGGCGGTGAAGCCGCTGGCCAGCATCCAGCGGTCTTCTTGGGCGAAGTGCTCGGTGGTGTGCGCAACCAGCGCGTGGTAGGGTTCGAGCTGCTGCTCGGGCGGCAGGGCGCGCAGACGCGCCAGCATGTCCACCATCTCTTGGTGCGTGGCGTCCATGCGCGCGTCGCCCGTTTGCAGCGCCTCGGACCACTGCAGATCGGGCACGGGCGGAAACTCGCGCACTGGGGCGCTGGGGGCTGCTGCTGGGCTGGTGGTGGGCTCGAGGGTGGCGGTGTTCATGGGGCAAAAGGATAGCGCCGGCTGGTGGCACAGGCCTTGATTCGCATCAAGTGCCTGAGTCCTGCAGCCGGATTAAGTTCAGAAAGCGCCAAGCGTGGGGGCACGACCTCACCCTTCGTGTGGCAGCACCAGTTGGCGCAGGTCGCGGCGGGTTTCGACCAGCACCAGCGGGCCGTCGTCGGGCAGTTGCACCGGCTTGGGCTGGCGCGGTTGCTGCGGCGCCGGCACCAGAGCGGCGCTGGCGGCGCGGGCCTGCTCGATGCGGGCCGGGTCGGACTGCACCCACTGCAGGCCGGCTTGGGCGGCCAGCGCCTCGAGCTCTGGCAGCGGCAGCGTGAAGGGGGCGCTGGCTGCGGCCGGAGCCGGGGCTGGTGCTGCAGGCACGGTGGCCGCTGTCGGGGTCTGGCTTTGGTTGCTTGCTGCATCGGCCTGCTGCGCCGTCGCTGCATCAGCCTTTGCCGTTGCGTTCAGAGCGGCAGTGGGGCTGGAGGCAGGTGCGGCAGGCACGGGCTGGCTGCTGGCTCGGTTGAAGTACGAGCGTGCCGGTGCGGCGTCCTCGTGCTCGCTGGGCTCGGCGGCTGCGCTGGCGGCACTGGCTGCGGCGGCTGCTGTGCTGGCCAAGGCTGCGGCGCGCTCTGGGCTGTCGGCGTTGCCCTCGGTGCCCTCGGTGCCTTCCGTGCTGGCGGCGCGTTCGCGCCGGTCGCGGCCGAAGCGGTCGCGGCTGCGGCGGCGCCCACCCGTGCCTTCGTTCTCGCGCTCACCCGGTGGCAGGCCAGAGCCGTTTTCTGTTGCTGCGCCAGAGTCGGCATCGGCCAAGGCCGGCTGGGCGCTGGTGTCGGCGTCGCTTGGGTCAGCAAAGGCTGCGCTGGCATCGGCTGCGGCGGCGCTGCGTCGGCCCTCGCCGCGTCCGCCCCGGCTGCGCTCGCGCCGCGCGTGGTCGGCGGGTGCGCTGGTGCTGGCTTGGCCTTCTGCATCACCAGCGGCGCTGGGCAGCTGGGCTTCGGTGCTGGTGTTTTCTGGGCGCCCTTCGCGCTCGGGCCGCTCGCCGCGCTCTGGGCGACCGGGGCGGCGGCTTTCGCTGCGCTCTGGCCGTTCGCCGGCCTCGGTGCGTGCGCCACCGCGCTCGGTGCGGCCTTCGCGGCCTTCGGTTGCGCCCTCGATGCGGCCTTCGGTACGCCCTTCACTGCGGCTGGGGCGATCGCTGCGCTCGCCGCGGCGGCCTTCGCCCGTGCGCGCACCGGCGTCGGCAACGCCTTCGGCGCGGTTGCTGCGCTCAGGCCGCTCACCGCGCTCACCGCGCTCACCACCGCGCCCGCGTCCGCCGCCGCGTGGGCTGCGGGGAGGCTCGGCCTTGGTAGCCGCAGGGCCGGCCGTTGCGGCGCGCGTGGCAGCCGGTGCCGCTGCAGGCACGGCTTCGGGCGCCGGTGCCAAGCCCAGCAGGCGCTTGAACCACGCCATGAAGCCGCTCGAGGCGGCAGCCGGCGTGCCTTGCGCGGCTGCGCCAGCGCTGGCCGGTGGCGCAGTGGCTGCATGAGGCACCGCAGCCGCACCGGGTGCGTCTGGCGCAGAACCAGCGCCCGGTCCGGCCTTGACCGCGGCCTGCGGCGCCGGGCCGTCGGGCAGCACGCCCTTGATCAGCGGCTCTTGCTTGTTGGCGCGCTCGTGGCTGCGCCGGGTCACGGTGGCCACGTCGTCGATCTCCTCGGCCAGCCGGTAGCTGGCGTCGAGCTTGTCGAGGCGCGGGTCGTCGTGCTTGAGGCGCTCGAGCTTGTAGTGCGGCGTGTCGAGCGATTTGTTGGGCACCAGCAGAACATTGATGCGCTGGCGCAGTTCGATCTTGGTGATCTCGGTGCGCTTTTCATTGAGCAAAAAGCTCGCCACCTCGACCGGAACCTGCACGAACACGGCGGCGGTGCCGTCTTTGAGCGATTCTTCTTGGATCACGCGCAGGATCTGCAGCGCCGAGCTCTCGGTGTCGCGGATGTGGCCCGAGCCCCCACAGCGTGGGCAGGGGATCGAAGCGCCTTCGGCCAAGGTGGGGCGCAGGCGCTGGCGGCTCATTTCGAGCAGGCCAAACTTGCTGATGGCGCTGAACTGCACCCGGGCGCGGTCTTGGCGCAGTGCGTCGCGCAGGCGGTTTTCCACTTCGCGCCGGTTGCGCGATTCTTCCATGTCGATGAAGTCGATCACCAGCAGGCCGCCCAAATCGCGCAGCCGCGCTTGGCGCGCCACTTCGTCGGCGGCTTCGAGGTTGGTGCGCAGCGCGGTTTCCTCGATGTCGCCGCCCTTGATGGAGCGGGCCGAGTTCACATCGACTGCCACCAGCGCCTCGGTCTGGTCGATGACGATCGCGCCGCCGCTGGGCAGTTGCACCGTGCGGCTGTAGGCGGTTTCGATCTGGTGCTCGATCTGGAAGCGCGAAAACAGCGGCGCGTCGTCGCGGTAGCGTTTCACCCGATGCCCCTGCTCGGGCATCACGTGGCTCATGAACTGGTGCGCCTGTTCGTAGATGTCGTCGGTGTCGATCAGGATCTCACCGATCTGGGTGTTGAAATAGTCGCGGATGGCGCGAATCACCAGGCTCGATTCTTGGTAAATCAGGAACGCGCCCTTGCCGGCTTTGGCGGCGCCGTCGATGGCGTTCCAGAGCTTGAGCAGGTAGTTCAAATCCCATTGCAATTCGCCCGCCTCGCGCCCAATGCCGGCGGTGCGCGCGATGATGCTCATGCCGCCCGGGTAGTCGAGTTGGTCCAGCACCGCTTTGAGTTCGGCCCGTTCGTCGCCTTCGATGCGCCGGCTCACACCGCCGCCGCGCGGGTTGTTGGGCATCAGCACCACGTAGCGCCCGGCCAGACTGACGAAGGTGGTGAGCGCCGCCCCTTTGTTGCCGCGCTCCTCTTTTTCGATCTGCACCAGCAGTTCCTGGCCTTCTTTGATCACGTCCTGGATGCGCGCTTGCGCCGGCGCGGTGTTGCCCTGGAAGTATTGGCGCCCGATTTCCTTGAAGGGCAGAAAACCTTGGCGTTCTTCGCCATAGTCCACAAAGCAGGCTTCGAGCGAGGGCTCGACGCGCGTGACCACCGCCTTGTAAATATTGCCTTTGCGCTGTTCGCGCCCTTCGATTTCAATTTCGTAGTCGAGCAGTTTTTGCCCATCCACAATGGCCAGCCGCCGCTCTTCGGCTTGCGTGGCGTTGATCAACATGCGTTTCATAAAAATTTCCTCTAGCTTGCACACACCATGCCCCAAAACGGGGCGCACGGCCAGCAGCCAGCGTGCGGCGAGCGAACGAGGAGGAATTGCCGGAGATCCCGGGCGCAAGCGGGGGCTGCGTGACCGGCTGCTAGGCGCAGCCGCGCAGACTCAAACCTGCCCGGGCATGGGCGCGTGGAGGGCGGTGAGCAAAGGGGGCCAGTGGTGGGCTGTCACAGCGTATGCCAGTGGGGCTTTGGTTTCACTTTGGTCCGCATGCAGCCTGCGGCGCTAGGGCGCGGGCTGCATGTTTGGGGTATTCCGTATCGGGTTCGCTTCGTTTGTGCTGACCCATCCTGCGGTTCGTGCGGCCGCTGTGGGCGGCTTTGCTGCAGCCTATGCGGGGCGGCACGAAAGGGCAGGGCTGGCGACTTGTTACCGAGCCGGGGGTGGTGGTGCCTTAAAATTCAAGGCTGCCTTAAGGGTTTGCTCAAAGAGGCTTGCTCAAAGGCTTGTCCCACACTCACCCATCGACTCAGGTGGCAACCATTATAAACAATCCCAGCCCTGCCGTGCGCCTGCTCGTGGTCGATGCCGAATCCGACGGCCAGCGGCTCGACAACTACCTGCTGCGCGAGCTCAAAGGGGCGCCCAAAAGCCTGATCTACCGCCTCATCCGCTCGGGCGAGGTGCGGCGCAACAAGGGGCGGGTGCAGGCCGACAGCCGCGTGGTCGCCGGTGATGTGCTGCGCATTCCGCCCTTGCGCCTGGCGGCGTCCGCCCAGCCCGCGTCGGAGCTGGCGGGGACGGCGGCGCCGGCGCGCGAGTTTCCGGTGCTCTTTGAGGACGACGCCCTGCTGGCCATCGATAAGCCCGCTGGGGTGGCCGTGCACGGGGGCAGCGGTGTGTCGTTTGGCGTGATCGAGCAGTTGCGCCGCGCGCGCCCGCAAGCGCCGCTGCTGGAACTGGTGCACCGCCTAGACCGTGAAACCAGTGGGGTTTTGCTGGTGGCCAAAAAGCGCAGTGTGCTGCGCCTGTTGCAAGAGCAATTGCGCCAGCGCAGCATGGGGAAAAGCTACCTGGCGCTGGTCAAAGGCCAATGGCCGGCCCGGCTCAAAGTGCTCGACTGGCCCCTGCACAAATATTTGCTGCCCGACGGCGAGCGTCGGGTGCGTGTCACCGATGCGCACGATCTGCAAGGCATGCGCGCGATCAGTCTGGTGCAGGTGTTGGGGCAGCTCACGCTGGCGGATGCCAGCGGTGCCGCACAAGTGGCCACGCTGCTGGCCGTGACCATTAAAACCGGGCGCACGCACCAGATTCGGGTGCATTTGGCGCACGCCGGGCATCCGATTGCCGGTGACGACAAATACGGCGATTTTGGCTGGAACCGCGACTTGCAAAAACTGGGCGGCAAGCGCATGTTTCTGCATGCCTGGCAATTGCGCTTCACGCACCCCGTGTTGGGGCAGGAAGTGCAACTGCAGGCGCATTTGCCGGTTGATTTGTTGCACTGGGCCGATTGCCAGCGTTTTTTGTGATTACAATCGGGCTCTCTGCTACTTCATCGTTAAAGGAATCTCGATATGGCCACTTACGCCGAACTCAAAGCCCAGGCCGAAGCCCTGCTGCTGCAAGCCGAGCAGGTGCGCAAGCAGGAATTGACCAATGTAATTTTGGGTATCAAGGCCACCATGAAAGAGCACGGCATTACGCTCGAAGACTTGGGTGCCGCAGCGCGCAAAGCCGGTGCCCGCGCCAAAGCCCCGGCCAAATTCAAAGGCCCCAACGGCGAAACCTGGTCTGGCGGTCCGGGGCGCAAACCCGAGTGGGTGCGGGCCCTGCAGGCCGAAGGCAAAAACATCGAAAACTACCGCATTTGAGTGCCCGCCGCGTCAGCGGCGGCGGTTCTGCGATAATCCGCTGCCAAGCGCGACGCTTCGCTTTGTCTTTGGGTGCAGCGTCAGGCCCGCCCAGTAGATCCCACGGGGGCGCTTGAATGCGCCCTTCCTCTTTTTTGTAGTCACCCGTCCCATGCGCCCGCGCCAATTCGACCTGATCGCCTTCGACTGGGACGGTACCCTGTTCAATTCCACCGCCCAGATCGTGCGCGCGATCCAAGCCGCCGTGCGCGACGTCGGCGGCCAAGTGCCCAGCGACGAGCAGGCCGCTTGGGTGATCGGCATGGGCTTGCTGCAGGCACTGGCCCACGTCGCCCCCGACGTGCCCCCCGAGCGCTACCCGTTGCTGGGCCAGCGCTACCAGCAGCATTATTTGGCGCAGCAGCACGAATTGACCCTGTTTGAGGGCGTGTTGCCCTTGCTGGCCGAGCTGCGCCAGCGCCAGCACCTGCTGGTGGTGGCCACCGGCAAAAGCCGCCGCGGCCTTGACGAAGCGCTGCATTCGGTGCAGCTGCAAGGAGTGTTCGACGGCTCGCGCACCGCCGACGAAACCGCAGGCAAGCCGCATCCGCTGATGCTGCACGAGCTCATGCAGGCGTTCGACGTGGCGCCCGAGCGCACGCTCATGATCGGCGACACCACGCACGATTTGCAGATGGCGCGCAACGCCGGCTGCGCCAGCGTGGGCGTGAGCTATGGCGCGCACGACCACGCCCATTTCGACCCCCTCGGGCCCTTGCAGGTGGTGCATTCGGTGCCCGAACTGCGCGCCTGGCTGGCCGCACACGCCTGAGAGTACACAACATGTCGGTGCAATGGTTTCCCGGGCACATGTACGCGACGCAAAAAGCGATCGCCGAGCGCCTCAAGTCCATCGACGTGGTGATCGAGTTGCTCGACGCGCGCCTGCCGGGCTCGAGCGCCAACCCGATGCTGGCGCGCCTGATCGGCCCCAAGCCCACGCTCAAAATCCTCAACAAGCAGGATCTGGCCGACCCGGCCCAAACCCAGGCCTGGCTGGCGCACTACCAAAACCAACCCCACACCCGCGCCATCGGGCTCGACGCCGGCATGGCCGGGCCGGCGCGCGCCCTGATCGGCGCCTGCCACGAGCTGGCCCCTAGGCGCGGCGGGTTGGCCAAGCCCATGCGCGTGCTCATCGGCGGCATCCCCAACGTGGGCAAATCCACCCTCATCAACACCCTGGTGGGCAAGCGCGCCACCCGCGTCGCCGACGAAGCCGGGGTCACGCGGGCCGAGCAGCGCATTTTGCTCGCCGACGATTTTTACCTCTACGACACCCCGGGCGTGCTGTGGCCCAAGATCATCGTGCCCGAAAGCGGCTACCTGCTGGCGGCCAGCGGCGCCGTGGGGCGCAACGCCTACGACGAAGAAAGCGTAGCGCTCGAGCTGCTGCTGCGGCTGCGCCAGCCTTATGCCGCGCTGCTGCAAGCGCGTTACCAGCTGCCGCAAACGCTCGAGCAGATCGCCGCCATGCCCGAAGACGCCTTGCTGCAAGCCATCGGCCAGCGCCGGGGCTGCCTGCTGGCTGGCGGGCGCCTGAACACCCAAAAAGCCGCCGAGGTGCTGTTGAGCGACTTTCGCAGCTCCGCCTTAGGGCCCGTCACGCTCGAGACGCCGCAGCAATTTGCGCAGTGGCTGCGCGCCGCTCAGCAAGCCGAGGCCGAACGCGCCGCCGAGCGCGCTGCCGCGCGCCTGCCCAAGCCGCAAGTGGATCGCGCATCCCACACCTGAGCCGCCCAATGGACGCCTTCCTGATCGCATTTTTGTTTGGCCTGGGCTACTTCATGCTCAAGGCGCGCAGCGAGCGCGAGCGCATCGCCTTGCTCAGCCACCACCTGCGCCGCTACCAGATCGAAAAGCTGATGGAGCAGCTCAACCACGCTTACCTGCGCGCCCTCGGCGAGCCCGACCCCGAGCGCCGCGCCCCGATGTGGGCCGCACTGAGCGAGGCCGAGGGGCAGCTGGCGCAACAGCTCAGCGACTTGGCTGCCGACATCGGCCAAGTGCCGGCCGAGCAAACCCGCCTGTGCCGCGTCAGCCTGCCCATGATCGAGCGCTGGCTGCCCCAGTCCACGCTCGATTTGCGTGCCGTGCTGCGCGTGCACGCCGAGGCCGTGCGGGCCGCCACCGCCAACCTCGAGCGGCGCAGCGCCAAAGCGCGCGCCCACACGCTGCTGGCCGAGCTGATGCTGTTCCAGCACACCTGCCATTGGTTCTGCAAATCGCGCAGCGTGGCCTCGTTTCGCCTGCTGGCGCGCCACCGCACCGCCTACGAGCAGGTGCTCGAAGCCATCGCCGAGCCCACCCGGCGCGCCTACTTGGCGTTGCTGCAAGGCGGCCCGCGCGCCGCCTAAAGGCTAGAATCGTCGGCTTGCGCCCCGATGGTGAAACAGGTAGACACAGCGGACTTAAAATCCGCCGCTTGCTGCATAAGCGGCGTGCCGGTTCGATTCCGGCTCGGGGCACCAG
>Ga0209615_100011_pt1 | contig 19849 bp, 20 predicted proteins | sample 4B3metaG_FD_184151 | JGI IMG/M metagenome (GOLD analysis project Ga0209615, IMG submission 184151) | Freshwater bacterial and archeal communities from Indian Creek, Illinois, USA to study Microbial Dark Matter (Phase II) - 4B3 metaG... | ecosystem: Environmental > Aquatic > Freshwater >... | reverse complement strand
TAAGTCTTTCCTCAATTGTTCAATTTCGGCTGCCGCCAACTCCAATAGGTCAGCAATACGGTCCGGCTGACCCTCTTGAACTGACTTGCGAGTAGGTATTAGCCTACGGATTTCAGCGCGCTTCTTAAGCAGGAACACTACGTCCTTTGATTCCATAATTCATTAACTCCTGTTGATATAGTGGTTCCAGTTCTGGGTCAACCTCCACCGGTTCATCTGGTTCAATATCCAATGAGTTCTTCTGGGAAGGGAAAAAATATACACCCCGTGAGATAGCATTGTGAGTGATCATCCATAAGGCTAGACCCACCTTATACTTAGGGCCCTCTGTCCGTTTAGACTTGAAGAACCCATGGAATTCATGTATCTGTTGGAAAGTCACAGTATCTTCTACCTCCGGGTAGAACATCTCAACTAATGTCACCCATCGCTGTTGGGCCTTGGAAAGATTTTGCCACATTAGCATACTATACTCCGATCGTTTCGATGGTCCTATTATAACACAGGATACGAATAAAATCTCACTAGATGTACCGGTATGTAGAAAAATCTCCATGCTTCTCAACCTGTATGACCGCGGAGTAAGCATCAGGAGAGGTATCAGTATGACTAATGACAAAAATGTTACTATCCGTCATTGTATTGATCAGTTCTGAGAATTTAGCCCGAGCCTCTAGATCAAGACTAGAGTCCACGACCTCATCCATGATCAGTAGGTTGATTTTGGCTGAGTTCTTCATGGCAGCAATATGTCGGAACGCCAGAAGGATCGCTAGGTCTAGCCGCTTCTTCTCACCCTCACTGAAGCTGGCATAACTGAACTCATCTCTACCGCGTGATTTAATAACCTCATTAAATGACTCATCCAGATTGAAGTTGACAAAAAAGTCGAACATCGACAGGTACTTATTGATAATAGAATTAAGTGCCGGTAGATATTCTTTGATGATTGCAGTTTTAATACCCCCATCCTTTAATAGGACTAATGAGATATCCTGTAACCGTTTTTCTTCCTTTAGTTCTTTCTCACGTTGAATAAGACTAATAGCCTTGGATGCTATTTCTTTTAGTTTTAAAGTCTCAGTCTCAATATCTCCGGTATCGGCTTTAATCTTCTCAATCTGTTGCTGTTTAACCCGAATCGCAGATTTTAATCTGGTAATTTCACCCTTGTACTGATCAATAGATTTGTTTAGCGCAGAGACCTTAGAGTCAAATAACTGAACCTGTTCAACACATGGATTATATTCTAGCAGAAGCCGATCTACATCAGCCGATAGGGTTTCAATATCAGATGTAAATGTCTGTTGAATAGAATCCTTATGATCATGCTCAATACCCTGTAGGCATGCTGGGCACTTATTCAGGGAAGTGATTTCTTTTAACTTTCTAGTTAACCTGTCAATTTCCAATCTAGAATTCTGAATAGAGTTAGTCAGTTCATTCCGCTTTATCTTATTCAGTTCATGTGTAGCATAATCCAATGAACTCAATTCATCGGTTAATGTCCGATGATGTTTAATGGCTGCGGACTGTTCTAGTGTCAGATGTTCAATCTCACCGGTTAGTTCATGAACCTTAGTTGTCTGATTCTTCTGGATAATTTCAATAATTCGTTTCTGAGCTTCAGTTTCCTTCTTCGCCCCGATAATATATGCAGCAATGACATGTAGTTCTTCTTTTGTTGCTGCAACTCGTTCCTTTAGAATCCCGTTCATTTTACTGAAGATACCAATGTCTAATACATCCTCAACAACTTCGCGGCGGCTCTGAGCTGGTAGTTTCATAAACGGGGTGAACCCAGCTGAACCCAGAATAACAACTTGACAGAATGTGCGGAAGTTTAGCTTGATGATATTCGTCTCGAGGTACTCCTGCATATCTTTAATAGCGGCATCCTGATTCAATAACTTACCATCACAATAAATCTCAAAGACCCCTGGTCTCATTCCACGTATGATCTTATATGGAATACCATTAACATCTAGTTCAAGTTCAACTAGACAGTTCTTTTGATTAATTGAGTTAACTAATTGTGGTTTATTGATATTACGGTACGGTTTACCAAATAGGGCATAACAAACACCATCGCAGTTTATACTACTCTTACCCGATCCGTTGCGTCCAATGATAAGTGTACTCGGGTGTGAATTGAGTCTTAATGTTGTAGGAACATTACCGAAGCTGAGAAAGTTTTTAAGAGATATCTGTTTGAATACGATCATAAGGTCAATGCTTCATTGTATAGAGACTGGACATAACTCTTGATTTTAGTCTTATCTACATCGGTAGTAATACTATCAATATAACTGTTGATAATAGCCGAGGAGTCTTCCAAGTGTGTCTCGGGGGTAATCTCACCCTCTTTGAACTCATCCATCTTCTCAACTATAACCAGGTCATGCGGGCCAACTAACTTAATTGAATCAATGAATCGATCAAACAGGTAAACATCACCCTTTTCCTGAACCACAACCTTAATAATCTTTTCCTTTAATTGACTAATATCACCAGACCACCCGTTATTATAAACGAGTCTATAGAACATAGTAAATGGATTCTGAATAAACTCCAGTTTACCTGTATCTGTATCTAGGACATGAAACCCCTTTGGATCGGCATAATCGGACCAAGTAATTTCATATGGTGTTCCGACATATAGGATATTGCCACGCCGTGATTTATGATGGTAATGCCCAGAGAATACCATCTCGTACCTATCAAAATCCGCGGAATCGTATCCATGGTGCATGGCCTCTGAACCACGGTACATGGCAAAACCAGAAAACTCAAAATGTCCTAGACAATATCTAGCTGCGTCTGGCCTTTTAATGAACTCCTCGAAAACCAAGGATTCATTCTCCTGACATATCCAGGGAATAATATCAAATTCACCGATTCTAGTTGGCCTGTCAATGATATTGACATTCTTATATTGATCTAGTAATAGATTGGGACTATTAATCTCCAATGTATTTTTATGAACAATATCATGGTTACCCAATAGAACATGCATCGTGCAGCCTAATTCCTCTAGGGGTTTAAACCATGAATCTCGGCAAGCATGATAAGCCTTAAGTGATAGTGAGACTCTATTATCAAATAGATCACCGAGTTGATAGATTTCCTTAATCCTATGTTCTCTGACATAAGGGTAAAGACATTCTGTGAAGAACCGATTAAAGAATCTGCTAAACTTACCGCTACCCGATCTAGCCGATAGATGTGTATCACCCAGTAGAATAACCCGAGTCATTCAAAGAACCCCTCAAGTGGACCCGGTTTAACGTCCTTTTTCTTCTTCTCCTCATGTAACTCATCACCAAAACTCATAATGTACTCATTCAGGGACATCGTGAATTCCCCATCATCCTCATCAGTATCAAATGACTCTACACCACCCGATAAAATCATTCGATGTTTCTTATTGTGCTCACGTTTCTCCGATTTAATAACATAGAGGAAGGCATAGTAGCACGACTGAGTAAAGTATGCAAATGGGTTCTGAGACTTTTCCGGATTAAACATATGAAGATTGGAGATGCAAGCCTCGATACCAGCCGACACCATATCATCAATGTAACTATAATTACGGAAATTATGCTTGGTGGCTAACCCGTGTGCGATCTTGTATATACATTCCCCGAGGTATCGGTTTGCCCTCGGTTTTTCTAAACCGGCTTCAATAGCAGCATAGTATTGCTCGCGGTACTTAACAACCTCTTCTAGGAAGATCTTGTTATTAACATAGTGGGCTGGGGCTGATTCATCGACCGGTTTAATCGGGACGAAGGGGGCATTGTATTTTTTAGGCATATAGTCAATAGTGATTAAACTAACATAGTCCTATTATATCATCGTGTATAGGAATATTATTTTCCAGACCGATTAACAAAATTTATCGGAACTTGAACCCCGATAAAAATATTTGTTGTGTTTTGACCAAAAATAGTACTGTTTTGAGTCAATATTATAATATCTTGTCTTTTTCTGTGTTATAATACATATAACGGAACTAAAGTTCTATCTAGAATCTCCTCTAGAATCCCTCTAAGGTTTCTAGAGTATATATTCTGGAACAAAACAAGATACACCAAACAAGGAAACCTCTAGAGAAACCAAATCAGGAATCTCTAGAGGTTTATTTTTTAGTAGCACTCCAGAATAATTATACGTGGCAGATAAAGCCGGATAAATGGAATTACTAGAGAAACATACCCATTGGTACTCTAGTGAGATTCCAATCGAATTGTTCAGAGTCATATATTGAGACTCTATCATGGAAGTGATTAAGCGTAGTATTCTTCCAAGATTTAGAACTGATATCATCCACTATATCATACAGAGTACAATACTCTTTACCACTTTTTAATCTAAGTCCACGACCAATACTCTGTCTAATTCTAATAGTAGATTTAGATGGGATAGCAAAGATGATGTTCTCAATGCTTGGCATATTAATACCAGTTGAAAATAGACTAGATGTTGCTATAATGATTGAATCTGATTCATTCTCAACCATTAGTCTAATTTGCTCTCGGTCATCAATATCTGTACCACCATGAACAAAATGGATTTTCCTATCTGTGTCCCCTAGCTTGGCTTTAATCAGATCATATAGTACCGCACCATGACTTGAGACAAAGTTGAATAGAATTAGTGTATTACCTGTTGCAGCTTTGGCTAGATTGGCGATGAACTTGTTTCTAGCTGCATTAGAGACTAGGAATTGAATCTCATCTTGGTACTTGAGACCCCTCATTGTTTTTCTTATTTCTGGTGGGTATTCTAATAACAATGCTTTGATCTTTAGTTTACTGACCTGACCTCGATCCATCAATTCTTTTGTCGTGATGACTCTATAGATCGGACCCATTAGACCTACTAGGGATAGTTCATTTATTTTCGAACCATCTATTGTTCCGGTTGTGCCTGTTCTCCATTCTGTTCGGGTAAATTTTTCCATTGTAGATAAAACAACAGATGCCGAATATCTATGACTCTCATCTAAAATTAGAGCATCAACATTTTCTGCTATAGCCCTGAAGCTATCTGGCTGACCTTTAATCATGGCATGTAAACTCTGCCATGTACTGATCATTACATTCTTGGTGAATACTCTTTCCTTACCAGAATAGAGGACCTGAATGTTATTCTCTGTATCCCAACCGTTAATAGTTGAATAATCCTTAAAGTCACTAAACAGTTGCTCAACTAGCATGGTGGTCGGTACAACAATTAGAACACGATGATTTAACCGATCAAGATGGTATCTCATCTTGGCATAGATCATCATACTCTTGCCAGATGATGTGGGACTTATTGCTAGATTCCGTTTGGTCTCTAGCATCTTTGTCACGGCTTCATATTGATAATCCCTAATCTCCAGCCGATTACCTTTACTAGCCAACTCCAGACTGTCGATGAACCGAGTACATTCTTCCTCAGTTATACCTGATTTTGAATTCAGCTTAGGGTCAATAGTGAACTCATAGTTCCTATCTCGACAGAATTTAATAGCAACCTGTAATAATCCTTTATAAAGGCATTTGTTTCTTAGATTGTACAATCTTATAATTCCGTCCCAGAGCTTGGCCTTGAACTTTGGCGTGAATTTAGCACCCGGGGTCATAAACGAAAAGAACTCTTGAATCTCCAATGCTACACCGGGATCATCACACAATACTTTCATGTGTGTCTCATTATATTGTACAAATTTGATCATGCTCCAGCCCTCTTCTTCCAGTTATTCCCAATTTATTGTTTTTAGTCATAACATCGGATGAATTTAGTTAATTCCCGCTGCGCCATTTCTGGAATTCAATTATGTTCTTGATATGAAATGAACGAGTCTTAATTTCATTAAGTACAGATTCTAGGAAATATATAGTTGCCCTTAGGAACTCTACCCTAGCTTGAATAGTTTGTACATCAGTATCAGATTCGACCAATTGATCTATATCTGACTTGAGGGTTTTATACTGCCATTGTTCCCAGCCGAGTTCCTGCAGTTCTTCACGTGTCATTTCTCCACGGAAATACTTGATCTTTTTAGTTCTGAGTTGGTTAAGGTCAAATACTGTTTTAGTCAATTTTAACTTGACCTGAATCAGTTCATTAAGATATTTTGAATGTAAATGCGGGGATTTACCTGCTGCCCTGTCTAGGTGTAGATCATCAATGTCACAATCTATAGCCCATTCATTCCGAAGTTGTTCAAGTGTCATCATAGTATTAAATAGAGTTATCCATGAAACTATTTAGGAGATGATATGACACTAGCAAGATGGGGTACATACCCAAACTTTAGCCAAGCTGAATTCAACTGCCGCCATACCGGATTAAATGAGATGCGCCATGAGTTTATGGTTGTTCTGCAGGCTATTCGGACAGAACATGGTCGACCCATGCGTGTCACAAGCGGATTTAGACATCCTACCCACCCCGTTGAGGCTAGGAAGACGCATAGCAACGGCGAACACACCCAGGGAATGTGTGCCGATATTGCTTGCGACAATGGGGCAGATAGGTTCCGTTTAGTTCAACTTGCATTAAAACATGGTATTACTCGAATCGGTATCCACCCACGATTTTTACATCTTGGTCTAGGTGGTAGAGGATTACCTAATCATGTAATCTGGGATTACTCTTAAAAGAAAAGGGACCGAGTGGTCCCTTTGTTCATCTCCATTGTTTTGGTAATGGAATTGGATCTGGTATATCTAACCTATAGAATGAATAGGCAAAGTTGACGGTAGCCTTAAGGTACTGCACATCGGTATTCTGAGAACTAAATTGCAAAGCGGATAGACTAGTGGGATATAAATCTACAAATCTGATACTCTGTACTGGATGATTGGCACTATCAAGAACGGTTAGTGTGGCATCTGAGTATCCCTTAGCAATCTCGGTTCTACTCTGGGAGTTTCTTTCTGCTGCTAAGAATGCTCTATAGATTGCATGTCCCTCTGGATATGTTAAACCAATCAGCCAGCCGTAGATGACCTTCCAGTTAATAAACTTCTCATCAACTAGGAATGTAATAGTCAGGTTATCAAACTCGGCAGTCTCACCGGGAATCTTGATATCATGGACCGGTGTAGCCTGAGTTACTGTACCAATTGAGATAGCCGGTAACTCTGCATCTTGAACAAAGAATGTCACCTCTGGTAACTTTTGAACAGAGAATAGAAACCCATTGGGATTTAATGGGTTGATTTCATTTGGGCGCCGGGCGACTATCATCAGATGTAATTATTGTTAATACGTTCTGACCGGATTTTCTCTAGTCTGACATCAAAGTGAGCACCGGAATCTTGAACTGGTCTCATATTCAATTCCTCAACATATGCTTCAGCCTCATCTGGGTCCATCCCGTACCTTAATGTAATATGTGGACTGTACTCAGTGTATGAATGACCCATACCAAGACCACGACATACATCATGCAGTTTATGAATAGCCGAGGCATTTAGATTAGCCACCAGACAAGCCTTTCCAGTATCACTATCGGTTAATACTGAGAAATGAGTAATGCCAGCTAGAATAGGATATGTCACACCAACCGAATTAATCTTCTCTAGACTATCTGTAGGGTCCAGATTTGATTCCTTAGAATAGACTAGTGTACAATGATAATCTCCTCTGGGCGGTGAACTACCTGTTTTAGGTGGTCGAACACCAAACATTCTCCAGACATAATCTAAATCTGGAGCATTGATTGCCACATAGTTGCCGCGGCAACTGGTTTCGTTAATGTACTCTTTAAATGTTTTCATATCAGTCTGCATATTTTGCTACTAATTTCCCCATTAGGGGTCCCTTTTCAACATAATTTCTAATGTAAATTTCACCATTAGATTTATTCTCGGCCTTAGTTCTCACTACAAGTAGGATGTTATTAGGATTCTTTTTATCTACAATATGAAATTCTGGCCAACTTTTGGTTCCATGATAAACTGCCTCTAGTTCTATATTTTCAGATGTTAATATAGACTTTAACTTCCCGAAGTTATAAATCTTGGCATCAGATTTGTTTAACTGAACTAGTGTGACACTTTCCTCATGCAATGTACTAAAGAATAATATACCCTCGGAGAAACTATTTAGAATTGAATCTTTCTTTGATCTATAATTCCTATTAAACTCATCCGCGGCTGTTTTGTATGCAAGTTCAAGAGCCTTTTCGGGTTTTTTATTGACCCTTAACTCCTCATATCCATTCTTAATATGTGTTAACTTTAGACCACATAATTTTTCCCATAAATATTCTTGCTTATCAAATCCTGAGCCACCGACCTGTCCAAACTGTTTAACATCACCAGCCTTAAGTGAGACATTAATATTCGTGGGTATGGAATCCACCTTTAATCTGACATCAACCTTAGTACCAGTCTGATCACCAATACCATCTGCTATTACCTCAATGAGATTATAGACATTATTCTCATATAATAGTTTAGCCCAATCTGATACTATTTTTGAATTGGCATACTTAATTGAACTCTGTACTACATCCTCTAGAGAATCCCGAATAACTTTATCTTGAAGAGCCTTTAGGTTAGCAATAGCCAGTCCCAGAATAAAGATTACATCGTCCTGTATAGAATCATTGACATTCTTGCTCTTGAAGGCTATAGTTTGTTGCTGTTTAGTTGATTGAATTTTATCGAGAATATCATGTACCCTAATAGATGTGACTGGGGTATTCTTATGAACAAATCTGGCAACTATAGCCGAGGCAAATATAGCCTCTGCCATATCCCCTCTGTTACCCCTAGTAGCCCCAGAGGCACTAGCACCAGCCCCACCGAAGTCTGCGGACTTCAACAACTCAGTCAGTTTCACTAGACCCCCGCCAAGTACCCTCAGCTGGACATTATTATTGATCTTGGAATTCCGTATCATGTCCACCACTTTAGCATAGTTTCTATCATCAATGGTGTACAGTTCTTGATTAGCAATCAGGGCATCACATACTATCTTCTTATTAGAAACAGTCAGCAACGGTTCCTTTAGTTTCAATTTAGAGACTAAAGTTTCTATCCTCCCGGGACGTTTTCTCAATTCTGATAGGGATAGTGCTGCCATGTAGTGTTCTTTATTGGTGTTGTGGTATTTAGAAATTATATGATTTATAGTGAGAAAATACTTGTTCTTTAGACAAGTATTAGTTCATTTTAGTGTGATATAATGTACACATATCACTAGAAAATATCATGAACATTGTCAAACTTTCTGAAGCTAATCTCAAAGGAATCTTGGGATACCTATTTCCAGATTCAAAGATTACGCCACAATTTCGTCTTGAAAAGTATAGAATTGATTATATTGTTGAGGCCAACAATCAACAACTGTATATTGAATTTGATGGTCCAACTCATTATCTGACTTAGTATTAATGTTTCTTCTTCGGGGCCATACCTAGAACATAACCCTCTGGAATTGGGCTTCCCTTCTTTAGGTAGATGTTGGTCTGACCGTCATTGACGACATAGGTATCTTTTCTTTTTGCCGATGTTGCTTGCCTATGGTTAATAGAATGAGAATCGGACCTAGGTTTCCTACCTTCCCACCAACCTTCTCCAGGGTGTTCGTGCTTTTTAATCTCAATAATACCATTGGTGTAGATGGTTCGACCAATTAGTCTAAAATATAAACTAGATTTCCTGAGTCATATAGTTGATAATAACCAGCACGCTCCATCATTTGTTTTTCTGTTGAGTTTGCATCATAGAATTTTGGTATTAATTTTTCTAATTTGTGTTTTTGTGTCTGATACCGTGAGAACCAACCGTTAAAACTGTGCCAAGAGTATCCTGGTTCTGTTTTACGTATAAACCTACCAAATTTTTCATAGGTTTTTCCATTAGATATTTTTCTATCACAGTATGTTAAAATTGGTTCAACTGTAATTTCTTTTCTAACATATTTTAACAATTTTGAAAAACCGCCTACCACGGTTGTATACAGTTTGTTAGCCATGCGGACTAATTCTAGATTACATTCTTTGCCGAATCTACTTTTTCCAATAGATATACACATGACAAGCTCGTTTCCTAAAAACAACCCAATATAATGTTTGGCTATAGCATGACCTTGTAAATGATTCTCCTCGAAAAAGGTTTTGGCTACCGTAGATTTAATTTCCTTAACAGTAGTTTTTCTGGCATATATTTTATTGCTTAAACCGAGTTTGTTATGAATAATGGATTTAACAATCTCTGGCTTATGAAACAATTCTGATTCAAATATATGGATTAAATTTATGCCAGAATCTATAGACATTTCTGTCTTTATAACATGACCATCTTTAGCATTGTCTAATTTTTTGGTGGAGTGCCAATATATTCCATTAAACTCTATAGCCAAATTTTTCTCGGGGATGAAAATATCAATTTCTTTTGGGTATATAATTGTTCTACTATTACGTGTAGTTTCGAAACCCAGACTACGGATCCAGCAATCAAGGTCATTTTCTGCTACAGAGCTTGATTTAGGGTATGTATCTAACCCTAATGCTTTATAATGTCTCTGAATTAGTACAACGCTAGCACCATTAAAGTATTTTTCACTTAATCCACTTAATGAGGTACAATCATCCCGGATTTTAATCAAATATTCTCTGTCAGTGTATAATACTGGGTCTAGGCCTAGATTAGACATTCTTTCAATTCTTGCCTGATTACGCCCGATTTCTCTCTTTTCACGTTTTGATTCCCTAATTCCTGGGATATCATTGTTCCATTTAACCCCATAACGCTCAAGTATCGTTTTTCTAGTTTTGTCCATTCTGACCTGGGCATTCTCAGTCTGAATTTTAGACATTTTTTTGATATTTTCGGGATTATTAACCGCACATATCATAGAACAAAACTCGTGATTAGGCTTAAGATATATTCCACTACCACAATAACATTCAATTTTCTTGGTCTTTCCAATAATAAAATCAATTCGGTCTCTTATATTCCACTTAATGCAACCGGGTTCACTGGTTTTGTCCATTATTAATGAAAAAAGCCCATGTTTCTTCAAATAAGATTGGTGCATTCTTCTCGGATTTAGTCTGATTTCCTTCAATTGGGAAACCTGTTTTTCATAAATATCTTCGCTGGTCATATAGACTCCTTTAAATTGGGTTGACTAGAGTGCCTGGGAACTGGTAATTCCGCGAGGTACACTATATTTAGTATTATAATACATAATGCAGACAAAAGAAAAGGGGCTTGACGCCCCTTTAGTTTTTGGATCGGTATCTTAATGTACCTGTTTAAGAAAATGTTCCAAGTTGTTGATTACATTAAATTATTAATTCTTAGTTTTCTATAGTACACGTTAGCGTCAGTAACTAGATCCGCTGTCACTGCACCGCCGCCCTGTGAGAATGGGTTTGCTACCATTCCGTATCTTGTACGGAAAGCCAGTTTTGGCTGAAAGGTATTTGGATCCATTGCACGGAAGAGTTGCAGAGGAACATATGGGCAGTAGAATGCACCGGCATCGAATGCGCTGGTACCTTTGTAACCCACCAATAGGAACTGCTCTGGAGTCTGGTTAGCAGCGAATGGATCAACATAGACCTTGTATTTGCCATTCAGAACACCAGCAAAGGTATTGCTAGCTTCATCAACGGTTAGGTTAGTTGACAGTGCTGGGGCATAGTCTAGAACACCAGCCATGGCTAGAGCTGAAGCAACGTCGGCTGAGCAGACGATGAAATTACCGCGACCACGACGAGTTTCTTGATAGATTGCATTGGCTTCGCGTTCAATTTGGAACAGGAGACCTTTGAATTTCTCAACAGACCAACGACCATTTGAGTCAACGTCTAGGTCGAATACACCGGCTGTAGCAGTGCCGATCTGAGCACCGGGACGTGCTACACGATATACGGTACGAACAACTTCACGGTTGATTTCAGCTAGGATCTCATCTGATAGGATCTTGCTCAGTTCTGCCTCAGCATCTAGACCATGGACTGCTTTCAAGTCCTGTGCTAGTTCAACTGAGTACTCGGCACGTAGAGCACGGCTGCGAGCAGTAACGCTGGTCCGTTCAATTGAGAATGCCATTTGGTTGAAAGGATCACCAGGTGTTGCTCCTTGGGCCTCTGCTGACTGGGCTGTGCGACCAGTACCAGTAGTAGCACCAGGAGCACCAGGGTTACCCGCATGGATTCCTGTACCAGCGAAGTCGGTATCAGCTTCGTTGAATAGAGCTTCAGGGCCGTTTTGGCTAGTGTAGCGGCTCTTCATGGCGAAGATCAGACCGGTAGGCTGAGTCATCGGCTGAACACCCATCATGTCATAGGCGATCATTGCTGGAGCAGCACGACGGACTAGGCTGATTAGGACTGGGTCAAAACCGGCGACGGTATTGGCAGCTGCACCAGCTGAGCCCATTGCGATACCTAGGCCACCGGAGTTACTTGGGGTTTCAAATAGTGCATGACGTTCTTCGATCTGAGCACGTTCTTGGTTTTCCAGAAGAACTGCTGTCACTTGACGGCGGTGTTCGTCTTTGATAGGGGCTAGATCGGCGTGATCTAGAATAGGAGACCATTTTTTAACTAGGTCTGCACGAGCTTGTGGTTGCATTTTATTTCCTTATGGTTTAACGAATGGCTTTAAGATAACGGGCCATTGTTGGGTCTAGTTGTTTTTCTTCAAGTAATTCGACCGGTGAATCAGTAACTACTGAATCAAGAATCGGTTTTTGCTTGTGTGTTTTGACTAGGTTCTCTTTGATAATTGAGAGTTTCTTGACAAAACTATCACCATCATCATATGCCAGTTCCTCAGCTAATCGCATGAACTTTGCTGCTTCCAGATCAGACAGACCTTCGCATGCTTCGCGGATCTGAGTGTCTTTGGCTACATTCTTCAATGCTGACCGAAGTCCGACAATCTCGGCACATGCAGCATCGTATTTTTCCTCAAGCTTTGTAGCACGGCTGTCTAGTTCTTCCATCAAGTCAATCTTTTCATCTGGTGCATCAATATAGTGTGACTCTAGTAAGTCCTTCATGCCGCTAATAAAGCTCTCGAAAATATCGAGCTTAATGCCGCGTTCAAGGGCAATTTCATTTTCTTGTACCCACTGCTCAACTACATAGTTGAGATAACCATCAACTTTTTCAACTAACCCCTCCATCAGTTCCTCTTCCTTAGCTTGCAAAGAGGATTCTAATTCTTCTTGAATATGGGCAACTTCTTGCTTAACTCTGGCTTCGACCACTGCTTCAAACACAGAGGTCACATTTGTCTTGAATTCTTCCGACAGTTCTTCACCCTCGAAAAGGCCGCTCAGATCAATTGTTTGATCTAAGTCTTCTTTGTTCTCAACTAGATCATTGATATCATCAGACATAGCATCTAGGTTTTCTTCAGCCGATTTATTAATATCTAGCTCTTTGGCCTGTTCCATTAACTCTGCAATTTTTTGTTCTAGGGACATGTTATTTCCTTTGTTTAATATATTTAGTACAAATGATTTTCTGACGAACCATCAATGTGATTTAATGTTTAGCATGAACAGCTTAAACATCTCAAGTGCCTTTTCTTCGGTAATTCTGGCTTTCTTGAACTCAGTCTTTGTTTGTTCAAAGATTTTACCATCACCAGTAATCACCCATTCGGCACTCTCATTAATAGCATCGACCCAGGCATTGATCGAACTGGGATCTGATACTGCATCAATGGCAAATAACTGTAGATCATTCTCCACAATTTTAGTACCATCCTTACCCTCGCGGAGACTACCCAGAGCACGAGTGGACACTCCCATCTGGACTCCACCTTCTAGGAGACCCCGAAGGATCTGACCTTGGGGTGTATTAAGAACCTTAGCCTTACCTCTGACAGTATTACCGACCATGTTCAACTCAGTGACTAGGTGACTGGCAAACTCGGGTTTAGGCTGAGGACGATTCTCTGGATGTGATAATTCACTAATGGCACGATTCTTGCTGACAAAATCTTCAACATACTGTTTAACCGCGCGCTCCATTACAGCACGTGGGTAAATCCTACCATTGCGATTCTTCAGTTCAGCCTCAGCGAAAATGCCGCTGATGTACAAGTCCTTCTTGCCATCGGTTCCTTCAGTGATAACTTGAATATCACTGGAATAACTCTCTCGTAGAAATTTCATCATGCCCCCACTCGTGTTGGATCATCATACTGACCGAATCTGAATGGTTCGATTCTAGAGACATATCCGGTTGCTTTTCTAAGTGTCAGAATACACGTACCGCCATTTGTGATTGTGATATTGATATTGCTGGCAGCATGTGTCATATCAGAGAATCCGCCGTTACCCGACAAGTCAAAGTTACCTTCATTGGTGAACAGTTCATATAAATTCTCAGCGTTTCTGGAGATAGCAATATTACCACCGGTTGACCATGTAATGAATGCAATACCAACACCCAACGGTCCACTAAGAATCTGAGTTGGTGATAACAGGTCACTGTTTAATAGAATAGTATGTACACCAGTACCGACAACCTTGATAATTCCAAGTGTCTCTGTTAGTTTCATTACACGTTTCATGCGTATGTCTCTCTAAGTAATTCTGTTAGACTATCAGCGGTTATAGATTCTAACAATTCCGATGGTATAGATTTAAGAACTTCAATATCAGATTCTGACAATCCGACCATTTCTTCACCAATGACAAAAATGTACTTATCGGCTATAGTGAGTCCTGTTTTTCTTAAGTCTAGAACATCTGGTCTATTAGTGATGGATTTGGATAGTGCAAGAGATAAACAAGATTCCAATAGATCGTGTGTGACTTTATTATTATGTTTTTTAATTATTTTAATAGTCTGTTCTACACTAAATGATTCATCTAATATCGCTTGTTTCTTTGTATTTATATTATCGATTCTTTCCTCAAGAATATCTAATGCACTATCCTCTTCACTAATAAAGATATTTTCTTCATTCAAGTACCAAGCATCCGCTATGTTAATAACAGCGGATCCTTGGATATTGTAAACTGCTGTGGTCATTTTGTTAATTTATCTGCGGCCTTGGTAATACCCTTGGTTCTCTTATCTGCAATCTTTTGACTAGAATTGGCTTGATCTGTGTTAAATTTTACAAAATGTTTAGAACCCGGTAAGTCACGAATTTTATCTGCTGTTTCACGGTGATTACCAGCAATTTCGGAATGGGTTGTAGCTTGTCTACTGGCACCCTTAATATATGACTTTAGGGTATCTTTGCTTAGTTCATTAATTTTTTTATCACTCTCATCTTCATCCTCGTCCTCATCTTCATCCTCGTCCTCATCTTCATCCTCGTCCTCATCTTCGTCCTCATCCTCATCTTCATCCTCGTCCTCGTCCTCATCTTCATCCTTGCCCTCGGCGAACAGATTCTTAGCTACCTCCATCCGTTTCTCACTCAGAGCAGCGGCAACCTTTTCGGCCAAGATGGATTCAAATAGCCGCTCAATATCCAGGGATTTACCTGCTGCGATTGATTCAATTAATTGAGTTACCTTATTCATTTCCTTGTCCTTCATCTGGTTGTTCTTGTTCTGGTTGTTCCGTGGCTTCTTGTTCCATCTCGGTATTCAGATCACCGATTTCATCTTCTGTGAATCTAAGAATTGATTTTTGAACAAAAGCCCTTGAGTAATACTTGCCGACATATGGTTCAATACGTCCCAATGCTTCTAGTCTATTATTTAGAATCTCCAAATCTTTCAGTTCACTGAAAGAATTATCTTTTCTATATTCAATGAACAATTGTTTAGAGATTTCATCCCATTCCTCGACCTTAATAATACCCTTGGCTATCAATTGAACCTTAAGGACATCAATGAAGAGAACTGAGAACTTAGCACGCAATCGTTTAATGAACTTATGGAACTTTAACTCATCCCTGGTAATCTCACTTGACCGTCCTAATGAGAACCCTTGTTCTGGGATAAGGCGAGTGATGGGGACATTTAATGCCCTCATCAATTTATTCTTAAAGTATTCCACGTCCTCCATCTGACCAAGACTCTGACCAGCGGGGAGGGTGGTAATCTCAGTCCCCTTGGAGTTCATCACGAACACACCGGCACTTAGAGCGAAGTTATGATAGTCGTGATAGATGTGATTCTCATCAATTGTCAGAGTACCAACATCATGTGGTTCTGAGATAAACTCAACGGATACTACCGACCGATCAAGGTTAACGTGGTTATGCTTAACGGAATCAATACTGTCGACATTACGTTCAGTCTTCAGTTTATTCCATTCTACTTCGGCCTTAACTTCCAGTTCATGTTCATTTTTTCTAGGGTTATCAATCGGTAGATATAACATCAGCGATGAACCAGGCACTAGATCCTTAGCCTCAATTTTTACACCATTCCGAAGAATAAACTTATGATCGGGTGTACATATAATCACCCCACCATTATCTAAAGTAACCTTTATCACTTCAGTATTTGTTCGGGTGACACCAGCCCAGCTAATCATGCCTGGAACTACCTTACCATCTGGTGAGATAGAATAGACCCAGTTGGTTTTACCGAGTTTATATTCTACAATCAGCTGACCAAGCTCGACTGTACGCCCGTCCATTAGGTCAATTTTTGTATCTAAAGTGAAACAGCCATCACGACGAGGAAGCCAAAAATCCTCCATCATTGATAAGTGACGTTTAGAATCCGCAACTTCTCCGGTTGCTGAATCATAAATCAGTCTATTTCTAAACTTGTTCATGATTTCTTGAACGTACTGTTCGGCTTTACCCTTTGGTAGAGTACCTACGTCAACGTAAAAGATTCTACGCTCTGGGGCTCTGGTGAGCCGATAGATCACCACGGCGTCCTCGATCATCTTCAGCTGGTTAGCGGGTTTAATCGCCTTCTGTAGATGTGATAACACTAGACCATTATTCTGATCTAGTAAACCACTATTGACATATACAACAGAATCTGGAGTCAACTTGGCCCCAGATTGTGTTTTATCATCTACACCCTTGTCATTGTAGAGGTAGTATTCTTCGATTGTAGTCTGAATTTCAACACCAGATTTCGTCTTGTCTTTCTTGACATTTCTAATCTTGCGAATCTTCCGTGGATCAATGTACCTAATGTCAGCAATACCATTTTTATAGTTATCGCCATCAAACACTAGATGGAAGTACACCTTGCCATCAACATAGTATTGACGGAACATATCATGGGCTTTGGTGTCAAACTCCAATAGATGGAGAATTGATTCAAATTCTTGGACAAACTTTTTCTTGATTGAATCTGGTAACTTTGTCCGCTCTAGATTTAGTTCAACTGGGAACTTGACATCATCAAAGACAATGGCTTCTTCAACGATATTGTTAATAGCCTCGTCCACTTCAGGGAATGCAGCTACCTCTCTGTACCGCCTGAGTAGATCATGCTCAGATTTAATCTCGCCTAGCGGATTAAATGCGTACCCATAATAACCTGTGCCATCTGCACCTACAACTACCGCACCATCCTGTTGATCCGCGGTAACGACTGAAGGGATGTTCTCTGGCTGAGTAACATCCTTTGTTCGCTTAATGGTAAAACCAAATACATTAAATGGCATAACAAACCTTAATAATTAAACACTACGGTCTATTTATTACTGTCCTTGGACACCATCGGCTGTCCAGTAATTGTACTGGAATGTAACTGGAAAAATAGCAATCTGGTTATTTGTATCCCAGTCAACTTGCATAGAACCAATATTGGTTGGATACGCATCCTTGAAGGTATATTTCTTGACAGGTCTATCATTACGATCAGTAAGAATAACTGACATGTCAACCTGATATTGCAACGGTGCTTGAGTACCAATTGTACTATCTGCGCGTTGAATCATATTAACCCATGATTCAAATGCATTGCGGACGCCCATATCGGTATCGGTATATACCTCGATTGACCATGGTTCAAATTCTCGTTCACCGGCAAAGTGGACGGGGCGACCACGATAATTTACTACTACATCAGCTAGGCCAGAACTTGGGGCCTGCGCCGACTTGGCTAGGAATTGGAGTCTCTGTCCTGCTAGAGCACCACCGTTGACGATTGCCGGGAATGTAATCTCACATCTGAACTGATTCAGGCGTAGACCACCTTGGATTAACTGACTCTTAAATGCGCTGATATTTGCCATTTTAAGTTCCTTATTCTGTATTCTGTTTATGGTAGTCTATTAGCCGGCAATTTCATCGAACGAAACACCAGTGCGGGTCGCAATGAAATTAAGTTGCATAAAATTGATTGAACGCGATGGTTGAATGAAAATATCCGCCACGAATCGGTTGGTATCAATAACCTCTGGTGTGTTATTAGACTCATCGCAAATAACACGGAAGTTGGTAATACCGCGGCGACCCTGAACATCACGTAGGAACGGTTCTACCATATTACGGAACTGTGCTCGTGTAAAGTCGTCGTTGAACTCAAACAACTGATGCTTGGCCGCCGTGGCTATAGATTTCTGCAGAACAATGAACAACCTACGGACATTGATTCGGTCGAATGCCGATGGGCGAGTTAGACCAGTTTTGTCACCATATAGAACAACACCTTGACCAGCGAAACTAGTCACTGGATTAACACCGGCTTTATAAAGGTTATCGCGATCTACCTTGCGTGGTGAGAAAGCAAGTTTGACTACATTGCGAATCTGACCGCGGTTTAGACCAGCTGGTGAGAACCACGGGTCATCGGTGAAGTCAGTTCGGGCGCATAGACCCGCGATATCGCCGTTGAGTGGAACCCAACGGAAAGTATCATTGTATCTGTCGTACATATATTTGTACCCAGAGTCAATGACAAAGAAACTTGAGCTGGGTAGCAAGTTCCGATATGCCACAATCTGCTCTGTGATATCCGAGGTATTACCCACAAGAACTTCACCTGTTGTTGGGTGTTGAGCTGATACAAATGCCACACAATCTCTGCGAACTTCTGCCACATTCTGAATAACAAAGTTCGCAACAATAGGATCTGATTTACCAACAGCAATTAGGTTGACATCAAACTCCTCATCGTTGCTGAATAGTCCAAATGCATTGATTCGTTGTGCCGGTGTTGATACAAAATGATCTACGCCACCCTGGAGTTCACGTGTAATTGCCGCGGCACCGATTGAAGTATATGCTACTGAGTTAGATTCGGTTCCCCAATTGGTACCGGCTACAGGATGATCAGTCCACCAGACATATGCAGACTGAGTATTGATAACATCACGATAGTATGCCGTCGCACCATTTTCACGACGGGCATTGCTCGCCTTAGATAAAAACTCGAATTGCTCAATGACTGTACCTGCTGTGCCGGTCCAAGTTCCATTTTTATCAACTACGACAACGTGTAGTTCATCACCAGATGAACCGGTACGCTGAGCAAAGGCTGATGTACCAGGTGCAGAATCAAACTGTGTACGATAAGCCCATGTCGCGAAAGACTGAGCATCTGCCATGGACACAGTTAGACTATTACCAATTGAACCTGGGAACTTAGCCGCAAACTCACCAGTAATACCCTGACCATTGGCGAAGGCTGTCAAATAGTGAGACTCATTGTTGATCTTGATACCGCCTTGTGTGACTATAGCGGTTGCCGTAGCCACGGTTGCGTTTGCACCAGTAACTGTCACAGTAGCACTAACGTAACCGCTACCTGGATTAGTAATATTGATTGCAGTAATTACGCCAGCCGTTACAACCGCAGTGGCTGTAGCTTGAATACCACCAACTGTCTGGGGCGCTGAGATAGAAACAGTCGGTGCAGTGTAACCTGTCCCGCCTGCTGTGACTTGAATTGACGTGATTGTTCCAGTCAATGTCGACACTGCATTTCG
>Ga0209615_100010_pt1 | contig 19894 bp, 26 predicted proteins | sample 4B3metaG_FD_184151 | JGI IMG/M metagenome (GOLD analysis project Ga0209615, IMG submission 184151) | Freshwater bacterial and archeal communities from Indian Creek, Illinois, USA to study Microbial Dark Matter (Phase II) - 4B3 metaG... | ecosystem: Environmental > Aquatic > Freshwater >... | reverse complement strand
ACACACGGAAAACGCAGAAACTAGCAGAAGAGCGCAAATTTGTCGAGTCTGAGTTTCAGCAAGTACGTGGAGAGCGTGAACAATACGCTCAGATATTGGGACAATTACAGCAAAAATTGCAGGAGTTTGAACCAGCAGAGCCTGATTGGAATCGTTTAGAAGTTGAAGACCCGACTGAATATGCCCGTCAATGGACATCACATCAGCGCCGTCAGCAGCAAAAATATGCGATTCAAGCAGAGCAAATGCGGTTACACCAAATGCAACAAGCTGAGACACAGAAGCATATACAAGCTGTTTTGGCGCAAGAAGTTGTTGCGTTGAAGGAGAAGATTCCTGAGTGGAGTTCTCCTGAGAAAGCCAAAGCAGAAGGTAAGGCTTTGTTGGAATACGGTCAGAGCATGGGCTTTTCCGAGCAGGAACTGAACGGTCTTACTGATTCACGGGCATTGCTTGCACTCCATAAGGCGTGGAAGTATGACCAGATGATGAGTAAGCGTCCAGAACTCCAAGCGAAGATTAAAAAAGCACCACGTATGGCAACTCCAGGGTCAGTGGGTAGCGTGAGTTCCAAGTCTGGTGATATCAATAACGCAAAAAAGCGTCTTGCACAGACCGGAAGCGTCAGAGATGCCGCATCCCTTTTTGAAAAGTTCATTTAAGGATTTATCATGGCAGCGATTACCAACACCTACACCCGATATGATGCCAAGGGCATTCGGGAAGACCTCTCCAACGTGATCTATCAGATCTCGCCAGAAGAGACACCATTCATGAGCAACATTGGCCGTGAGAACGTGTCCAATACTTTCTTTGAGTGGCAAACAGACGACCTCGCTTCAGCCGTTACTACTAACGCGCAGATCGAAGGCGATGACGTTACTACCTTCACAGCAGCCACTCCTACAGTTCGTTTGGGCAACTACACCCAGATCAGCCGTAAGGATGTGATTATTGCTGGTACTTTGGAAGCCGTTGACAAAGCTGGTCGCCGTAGCGAACTGAGCTATCAAATGGCTAAGAAGTCCGCTGAGATCAAGCGTGACATGGAAGCCACAATGCTGGCCAACCAAGCCGCTGCTGCTGGCTCCACTTCTTCTGCTCGTACCACTGGCGCTTTGCTGGCCTTCTTGAAGACCAACACAAACGAAGGTACAGGCGGTGGCGATCCTTCTTACACAACCATTCCTACTGATGACCGTACAGACGCTACTGCTGGCGACCTGCGTTCGTTCAGCGAAGTGTTGCTGAAGGACGTTATCCAGAAGGTCTGGACACAAGGCGGCTCTCCTTCCATCGTGATGGCTGGTCCTGTTAACAAGCAGAACCTGTCCAAGATGGCTGGCATTGCTGGTCAGCGTTTCAACGTCACTGGTCCTAAGCCATCGACCATCATCGGCGCTGCCGACATCTACGTTTCCGATTTCGGTAACGTGAGCATTGTTGCTAACCGCTTCCAGCGTGAGCGTGATGTGTTCGTGGTTGATCCAGAATACGCAAGCGTCTGCTTCTTGCGTCCTTTCCAGACAGTCGAACTCGCCAAAACAGGTGACGCTGAGAAGCGTATGCTGTTGGTCGAGTGGGGCTTGAAGGTTAAGAACGAGAAAGCCCACGGCGCTGTGTATGACCTGAACAGCACGATTCAGGCCTAATCAAAAAGGGGGGAGGCAAAAAACCTCTCCCCTTTTTTTATCCTCTTACGACCATGACATCTAAACTTTTTGACTTTGATCCCTTGATGGGAACAAAAAAAATGTGGCATTACGATGATGCTACGGATGAAGCAGTGATTGAAACAATCATTGATGTATCAGGCGTTGTTGCTGACAACCAACAGAAATTCAATCAATTTGATGAAAAGGCCAATTGGAAGGGCGATATGCACCATGTTGCATCTATTCCTATGGCGCTGTTTTATAAAATGAAAGCAGAAGGAAAACTTGATGACCAAGCTTATATGAAGCGATGGCTCAACGATCCTGACAACCGAGCATTTCGCACACGACCTGGAGAAGTTTGATGGATAGTAAGACCATTGGGATTTTGATCCCAACACGGGACTTTGTTAATTCTGGATTTTCTTATGATCTCGCCCGACTGGTTGGGTTTACGGTGGGGACATCTCACCACAAGGTAGTTCTGTACACCAGTTCTGGCACTTTGTTGTCAGCACAGCGTCAGGATCTAGCCAAATCAGCCATTGAGGCTGGTTGTACCCATACGATGTGGCTTGACAGTGATATGCGGTTTCCCAAGGACACCATCATTCGTCTTTTGAAGCACGACACAGGGATTGTCTGTGCTAACTATGCCAAGCGCAGGTTTCCGACTGAACCGATCGCTGTACGCAAAAATGGCACTGATGAGGATGCCAAAACAATTCAGAGGGTATATACTGAGGACCATTCAACCGGATTGGTTGATGTAGATTACTGCGGGATGGGCGTAATGCTCGTCAAATCCGAGGTCTACAAGACAATGGAATATCCTTGGTTTGCTATCCCTTGGGTTCCAAATGCACAAGACTACATGGGCGAAGATGTCTGGTTTTGTCGCAGAGCCGCTGAAAACGGCACAAAAACATATATTGACCAAGACCTTTCAAAAGAGGTTCACCACATTGGTTCGTTTGAATTCAAGCATGAACACACAATTGCGTGTAGGGATGTAGAAAATGGCACTTGACACATACGCAGAGTTGAAATCAACCGTAGCAGACTACCTAAACCGGGATGACCTGACTGCGGTCATTCCTGGCTTTATTGCTCTTGCAGAGGCCAAGTTCAACCGTAAGCTGCGTATGCGTCAAATGATCAAACGTGCAGAAGGACAGATTGAAACATCCTTCTTTGCATATCCTAATGATTGGCTTCAGGCCAAAGAGTTCCAACTGAACACTGATCCGATTATTAGGCTGCAATTCGTTACAGAGGCTCAAGGTGACGAACTCAAGGCCACCAGCTTCATGGCTCCTGGTCAACCGCTGTACTACACCATCACTGGTAGCCAGCTAGAGTTCATCCCTTCCCCAGACACTACATATTCCGCAGAACTTACCTATTATGCTAAGATTCCTGCGCTGAGTGATTCAAACACAAGCAACTGGCTCTTGCTTTACGCCCCAGACTTGTACTTATACGGAGCTTTGATGGAAGCTATGCCGTATCTGAAAGACGATGAACGAGTCGCTATTTGGGGGCAGTTATATGCCAACTCCTTGGGCGACATTGAAGTAGCAGATCAAAGGGCTTCTGTTTCTTCAACTCCTATTGTCCGTGCCCGATCCTTGGGGTAATAAATGTCATCTTTTACAAATTACACAGAGAATTTGGCTCTGACTTGGCTGTTTACAGGCTCGTCAGCAACTCGTCCAACAGCTTGGTTTGTTGGCCTGTTTACTGCTGCTCCAAGTGATGCTGGTGGTGGTACAGAAGTAACAGGAAGTGGCTATACACGAGTAGCCACAGGAACAATTTCTGGTAGTGGCACAGCGACAACATTTACCAATGCAGCGGCCATTGAATTTGGCGCTGCTTCTGGTGGTGATTGGGGAACAATTGGATGGGCTGCTATCTTTGATGCCTCTACTAGCGGCAACATGATTGCTTGGGCGCCATTGACAACTGCCAAAGCAATTAACGATGGTGACATCTTCCGCATTCCAGCAAACAGCTTATCTATCACACTGAGTTGATATGGCTGCTTACGGGCGTGGTGATTACGGTGGAGGTCGTTACTCTATTGGGGCGTACTTAGGTGCGTTTGCGATAGAGGATGCGTCTACTGTTGTCATTGCTGGAGACAAGATCAAGGACGCTCAGTTTGAGATTTTCTCGACTAGCTCAGTTTCGGTTGGCGCAGTAAAAGTTGCAAATGCTGGAATTGCCATCGTTGATGATTCTGTCTTAACAATTGCTGGTGGTATTGATGCGGTTGGTAATGTTGATATTGTTGCAACAAGTTCAATGTCTATCCAATATTTCCGCAAACGGCCAGGAGTTGTGAGTATTGTTTGTTCTTCTGGTGTTGTAATCAATGCCAGAAAGAAATGGGAAACTGAAGCTGATATATCGGAAACATGGACACCCATATCTGATGTATCTGAAACTTGGACAACTGTCTCTTAGGGGTAAAAAATGGCTGATACAACAACTACCAATCTTGGCTTAACAAAGCCTGAAGTTGGAGCTTCTACAGATACATGGGGTACAAAGATCAATACTGATCTGGACTCCATTGACGCTTTGTTCGATGCTGGTCCAGTACTAAAACTGAACAAGGGCGGTACAGGTTCTGCAACAGCATCAGGCGCACGTACTAACCTTGGCGCTACCACCTTGGGCGGTAACCTGTTCACGGTGACCAATCCTGGTGCTGTGACATTCCCTCGTTTTAATGCAGATAACTCTGTTTCTGCATTAGGAGCATCTGATTTCCGAACAGCAATTGGTGCTGGCACTGGCGATGGCGATGCAACCCTTGCTGGCGCTCAAACCTTTACAGGTACTAAAACTTTTTCTGGTACTTCTTCAACAGTCGCTCTTATTTTGAATGATGCGGCAGAGGTTGTTACTGTCTCAGCCACAGCAGCCACAGGCACTATTAACTACGACATCACCACTCAGTCGGTGCTGTACTACACCTCTAACGCATCAGCCAACTGGACAACCAATTTCCGTGCTTCTAGCGGAACAAGTCTAGATACCGCATTGGCAACAGGTCAGTCAATGACAGTTGCTTTCCTTGTGACCCAAGGCTCAACAGCTTACTACAATAACGTAGTGCAGGTAGATGGTACAGCAACTGGCGTAACTACTCGCTGGCTTGGTGGCGCTCCTACTGCTGGTAACGCTAGCGGTATTGATAGTTACCGATACCTCATCATTAAGACGGGTACTGCCACTTTCACAGTGTTGGCTTCTGTAACTCAGTTCAAGGCTTAAACCATGCCATTACAAGCAACAAGCGGAGCAGCATCGTATGACGCTTTTGGCGGTGGAGTGCCGGTTCCGAAGAACTACATCGAAGACGTATTTAGCACTTGGATATACGCAGGCAACGGCGCTACCCAAACAATCACCAACGGTATTGATCTGTCTGGTAAGGGTGGATTGGTGTGGACAAAAAACCGTGGTGTTGCACGATCCCATTATTTGCTTGATACAGCAAGAGCAAATAACGCAGGGCTATCGTCAAATTTAGGTTTTGCTGCATTTAACGATGGAACCATCACGCCTTCTAGTAATGGGTACTCAATAGTTGAATCCGGTTCTAACGATGGGCTTGTAAACTTAAACACAGAAACTTACGTCTCATGGACATTCCGAGAGCAGCCGAAGTTCTTTGATGTGGTGACGTATACAGGTACTGGCGCTAACCGGACGGTTGCCCACAATCTTGGCTCTGTGCCGGGATGCATTTTTGTCAAACGTACTGATACCACAGGCGCTTGGCAGGTGTACCACCGCAGCCTTGCAAACACTCAATACATGGTGCTAAACACAACAGCAACGGTTGCTACTGGCGCTACACGCTGGAACAGCACGACACCAACAGACACGGTGTTCAGCGTGGGCACTGACGCAACAGTCAATGCGTCTGGTGGCACATACGTTGCGTACATTTTTGCCCACAACGCCGGGGGCTTTGGCCTGTCTGGTACGGACAATGTGATTTCGTGTGGGTCGTCTGATGGAAGTCCTGTAAATCTTGGATGGGAGCCGCAATGGTTGTTATATCGTTCGGTAGACTTTACAGACGATTGGCATATGATTGACAACATACGCGGGGCGTCCACGAGCGTAAATCCTAGCGCAAATACTTGGCGCGAGTTAGACGCTAACACTTCAAGCGCAGAAACATCTAATACAGGATCAAGCGGAAACCCCAACATTCTTTTTTCTGCTACAGGCTTTACGCTTGATGCTATTGCGGGGACGGCCATCTACATCGCCATACGCCGTGGCCCGATGAAAGTACCTACGACCGGGACGAGTGTGTTTAGCCCAATTGCTGTCAACGTGGCAGCAGGAACAGCGCAGACCACGGGATTTGTGGTGGACAGCCAGTGGAAGGCGCTTAGAACATCATCAGATACATTGAATTCTGCTGTTGATGATAGATTGCGTGGCATTAATACGGTAACAAATACTGCGTCTGGTAGATACGTTATTACCTCGGCCACTTCAGCTGAAGCAACTACAAACGCCACAACTTTTGGATGGAACAACACAGGATTTTTGGCCGCAAGTTATTACTCAAACAAAAGCTCTGTGTTTTGGAATTTTGGTAGAGCGCCAGGATTTATGGACATCGTTTGCTATACGGGTACTGGCGCAAACGTAGCAAGAACGCACAACCTTGGGGTTGCACCTGAGTTCTGGCTTGTTAAGCGTAGAGATGCATCAGCAGGATGGGAAGCTGGTTCAACTGCGATTGCAAATACAGAATATCTGGTACTTAACACGACAGCCGCAAAAGCCACTGGCGCTACCAGATGGAACAGCACATACCCAACAACAACGCAATTTACTACAGGAACTGCAACAACGGTCAATGCAAGTGCTGGAACTTACATTGCCTACTTTTTTGCAACCTGCCCAGGCGTAAGTAAAGTCGGAAGCTACACAGGCAACGGAAGCAGTCAAACAATCAACTGTGGTTTCACAGCAGGTAGTCGCTTTGTTCTTATCAAGCGTACAGACAGCACTGGCGATTGGTACGTCTGGGACTCTGCCCGTGGCATTGTTTCTGGTAACGATCCACACATCTCGCTAAACACTACTGCGGCTGAGGTCACGACTAACGACACCATTGACACTGACAGCACAGGTTTTGTGGTCAATCAAGTGGCTGCAACGAACGTCAACGTTACTTCTGCCACATACATCTTCTTGGCAATCGCATAAGGAATCATCATGCAAATAAGAATCCGACAAACAGGCGCAGTTATGTATGAGGCAGAACTGCGTAGTTACCTTAAAGCCAACGATGGCCCTTCATATGACCAACTGACTCCTGAAGTCATGGAGGCCATTGGTGTTGATCCTGTGTTTGAAGGTCCACAAGCACAGCCAACACGCCATCAGTACGCTTTTGCTGATGGTGTGCAATTGGTTGATGGCAAGTGGTACACCAAGTACAGCGTAGCCGACTTGGATGCCGATGGCATTACAGCCGCAAATGCAGCACAAGCCAAAGCTGTTCGTGCAGACCGCAATGCCAAATTGTCAGCATCCGATTGGACCCAAGTAGCAGACGCTCCTGTGGACAAGGCTGCATGGGCTACTTATCGTCAAGCATTGCGTGACATCAGTGGTCAAACTGGCTTTCCTTGGACTATCACATGGCCTACTCAACCGGAGTAAACAATGTCGGAGCAGATCGATGCAACGGAGGCCAGATTGACCACCCATGAGCAAGTTTGCGCCCATCGTTATGAGGGTATCCAGAAATCTTTCGAGTCAGGCTCTAAGCGCATGGCAAAGATTGAGTACCTGCTTTATGCGGTGATTGCTGCTGTCCTGCTTGGTCCAGGTGTTGCTGCCGAGATTGTGAAAAAAGTATTTGGCATTTAATGGCTAACGTAAAACAACAACTAGACACTCCTGCCCTGCCCTCTTTGGGCTTGTCGGGTGGTGTTTACTCTCAGGATGTCCAGAACCAAAACAATGGCATCTTGAGGTTGTTTTTCACAAAGCTGGTAAACGTCATTGGTTCTTTGATTGGCCCTTCTGGTGGCAAGTATCTAAACTTCCCATATGGGGCGTTTCACAATGATACTGACCAAGTTGCGCTAAACACTACGACTGCTTATCCTGTGAATTTCACGGATACGGATTTTTCCAATGGCGTTACCATTACCAATGATTCTCGGATCACAGTAGCTGTAGATGGAATCTGGAACTTGCAGATTTCCTTACAAATTAAGAACGTTAGCAATGATGGTCAAGACTTTGATATCTGGTTTCGCAAAAATGGAACAAACATAGCGAACTCAAACACTAGGTTTCATATTGTTGCCAGAAAATCTACTGGTGACCCATCTCATGCTGTTGCAGCGTTAAACTTCTTTGAAAGTCTTTCCGCAGGTGATTACATAGAGATTGTTGGATGCGTGACCAGTACGGATGTGAGTCTTGAGGCATTTCCTGCTGGAACAAGCCCGACAAGGCCAGCAATCCCATCAGCAATTGCTACCATGACGTTTGTGTCTAACCTGCCTAACCAGTAAAACATCATGGCCTACATCCCACTACAAATTCCCCCAGGTGTGTACAAGAACGGTACTGAATACCAATCTAAAGGGCGCTGGAACAGTTCCAATTTGGTCAGGTGGTATCAGAATACTATTCGACCTGTTGGTGGCTGGAGAAAGCGTTCTGCTACTCAGTTAAGTGGCATGGCTCGTGGACTTCTTAATTGGCGTGACAACAACAACAATAGACGTATCGCAATTGGTACACATACGCATTTGTATGTGATGAATGAGAACGGAACTGTCTTTGACATTTCCCCCAATGACTTGGTTGCTGGCAATGCTGATGCTGTTCTAAAGATTGGTTATGGATACGGCACATATGGCAGTTTTGCTTACGGTGTAGCCCGTCCTGACCTTGGTCAATACACACCTGCTACCACTTGGAGCATGGACACCTTTGGTCAGTATCTTGTTGCTTGCTCATCAAAGGATGGTAGATTGTTTGAGTGGCAATTGAACACCAGCACTGATGCTGCTGTTATCACTAATGCCCCAACAAGTTGCACTGGCCTGATCGTTACTCAGGAACGCTTTATCTTTGCTTTAGGGGCTAGTGGCAATCCTCGCAATGTTGCATGGTGCGACCAAGAAAATAACACTGTTTGGACTCCTGCTGCCACCAACCAAGCTGGTGACTTTGAGTTGACCACTATCGGCTCTCTCATGTGCGCCAAACGAATTCGTGGCTCAACAATCTTGTTTACAGATGTAGATGTTCATACTGCAACCTACATTGGCCCACCCTTTATCTACAGTTTTGAGCGTGTAGGCACTGGATGTGGCGTTATTTCAAAACAGGCAGTTGCAGTGACTGACAATGCTTGCATTTGGATGTCTGGATCTGGATTCTGGATCTACGATGGTTTTGTAAAGCCACTTCCATCTGATGTTGGGGATTATGTATTCTCAAACATGAACGTAACGCAGTCATCAAAGGTGTACTGCGTACACAACTCTAATTATGGTGAGATCTGGTGGTTTTACCCAAGTGCAGCCTCAAACGAGATTGATTCTTACGTGACCTACAACTATCGTGAAGGTCATTGGGCTATTGGCACATTGGCTCGCACTTCTGGTACTGACCGTGGAATCTTTTCAAACCCACTTATGATGTCTACAGATGGCTACCTGTATGAGCATGAAGTTGGCTTCAACTACGATTCACAAGTCTTGTTTGCCGAATCTGGTCCAGTTGAGCTTGGTGCTGGAGACAGGGTTTTGAGCCTTACTGGACTTGTTCCAGACGAGAATACTGTTGGTAATGTCCAAGCACGGTTTAGCACCAAGTTTTACCCAAATTCTGTTGAATACAACTACGGTCCGTACTCAATGAATTCACCGACATCTTTGCGAATTACTGGTCGGCAAGTGGCTGTAAAGATTGAAGGCACTAAACTTGCTGATTGGAGAGTTGGCGTCATTCGATTTGACGGCAGACCTGGAAGTATGCGCTAATGGATTACGAAAAGTATAAGCTCAATGGTGAACTTCCATTATGGGCTGTGCTTTTCCAAAAAGTAGAGCAAATTCTTGAACCTGCTTTAGAATACGATAACGCTTACAACATTGAAGATGTCGCAGATTGCATCTCAAATGGAACAATGCAGCTATGGCCGACTAGTAATAGCGCCGTAGTGACGCAAGTGCAGAACTTTCCAAGGATGAAGGTTTTGCACATTTTTTTGGCTGGTGGCAATCTAGAGGAACTAGAAACGCTTACCCCCCATATTCAGAAGTTCGCTGAAGACATGGGATGCCGAAAGATCACTCTAACAGGGCGTAGAGGCTGGTCACGAACTTTTGTCACTAAATTCAACATGAAGCCAACACATTATTGGCTTTCAACGGAGGTGTAATTATGTCTGGTGGTAGCAGTCAAAGCAGCAGTTCTCTCGACCCAGCAATGCGTGATGCGTATTTGGGTAATGTAAACCGAGCAACCACTGTTGCGGAGTCTTTAGGTCCGCGCCAGTTTGCAGGTTTCAATCCTGATCAACAGGCTGCATTTGAAGCGGTACGATCAGAGGCTGGGCCTAACAGTCAAGCCCGTGGAAATGCTGCTGCTGCTTTTGACACTGTTAGGGCTGCTAGTGCTTATGCACCAAAGCAAGTAATGAATCGTGACTTTAGTGTTGCTCATTCGCAAGCCGCACAACTGGATCGTGGTGCTGTGCGTGATGTCAACGCCGAGCGTATTGCTGCCGAGCGTATTGCTGCTGAGAGGCTGTCTGGGGCAGATGTTGCTTCTGATGCTTTGAGGCAAATTGCTCCACAAGCCCGTGGAAATATCCGTGATATTCAAGCTGGTTCATCTTTGAATCAAGATATGCAAAAGTATATGAACCCATATACTCAGGCAGTAACTGATCAAAGCCTGAAGGACTTAGAGCGTTCACGGCAATTGCAGCAGCAGCAAACATCTGCTCAAGCTACTGCGGCCAGAGCATTTGGTGGTTCCCGCCAAGGAATTGCTGAAGCCGAGACAAACCGTGCTTATGGTGAAAATGCTGCCCGTTTAGTTGCCCAGCAAAATGCTGAAGCATTCAGAAATGCACAGCAAGCTTCTGAAGCTGATTTGACTCGTAGCATGACAGCGCAACAGCTTAATCAAGCTCAGGATGCGGCAACTACTCAGCAATCATTGGCTTTGTCTGGTCAACTTGGTTTGGCTAATCAACAGGCTGCATTAGAAGCTTCTCGTGCTAATCAAACAACAGGTTTGCAAGCCTCACAATCTAACCAAGCTACCAACTTGCAATCCCAACTTTCCAATCAAAACATGGATTGGAATGTCGGCCAAATGAACACCATGAACCAACAAGCTGTAAATTTGGCAAATCAAGGCGCTACAAATCAAGTTGGACTGCAAAATGCACAGAACTTTTTGCAAGCCAACTTAGCCAACCAAGGTGCTGGGTTGACTGCTAACCAGCAACGTCTGAATGCTGGCGGTCAGATGGCAAACATTGCCAACCAGCAACAGCAAATGGGCTTCCAAGGAGCCAATCAACTTCTTCAGCAAGGTTTGTTGCAACAAGGTTTCTCTCAGCAACAGTTGGATTCAATTCGCAACTTGCCATTGGAACAGCAACAAATTATCAACCAAGCTTTGGGCATCAATCCTGGTGGTGGTTCTGGTATGCAGCAGCAATCCACATCACGCCAAGGCTTGTTGGGTCTGTTTGGCCTGTAAGGAGTATTTATGCCTGTTAATTTTGGCTTACTGTCAAACGCTGCTCTTACTGGTCTTAATGAGCAGGAAAGAGCCGATCTTCAAAAGCAAGCCACTACACAGTTCTTGCTTGGCTCTCTGTTGAGCAATGATCCTGCTATGGGTTTGCGCTCTGCTCTGAGTGTTCCTGATCAATACACCACTGCTCAAAAAGGCATCACAGAGGCACGACAGAAAGCATCTGAGCGTCAAGCTGTTGCTGACTTTCAGAGTCGGTACACGCCTACGCAGTTCAATGAATCTAGCCCACAGTTCACAGGCCCAGTAACGCCTGATGTTGAGGCTCGTCAGAATGAAATTGTTGCTGCTCAGGCTCAGGGATTGCCATTTAACATTCAGAATGCTTTGCAAGATGTGTTGAGACTGCCTCCAACAGTACAAGGCCCAATCCGAGAAACCATTACTGCTATGCAGCCTCGTGTGCAGGGTGATTTGTTGCTCAACCCAAATATGCAAATATTGCGTGGTTTGCCAACCCAGAAGGATGGTGTTGCATCTCAATACAACCCATTAACTGGTGGATTCTCTGCTGCTCCAGTGCAAAACTATATGCAGTCAAGGATCATGTCTACGCCTCCTGAAACATCTGCAAACACCATGTTAGTTCCCGTGCAAGGTGGTGGTTTTACTCAACAAGCAATCCCAGGCGCAGCGCAAGCAGTTAGCATAATTGAGGGCGCTAGAGCGCAAGGTCAAGCACAAGGTCAGGTTGAACGAGTCATCAATCCTGATGGCACAGAGCGTTTTGTTCCTCGCTCTAGCTTGCTTAATCAACCTACTGGCACGGCTACTACTGGTGTACCAACTGGTGCTAATGTCGCCAAAGTATCACCTGGTCAAGCAACATTGACTGCTGCTGCTGATGAGCGTTTTAAGACATTCTCCAACGAAAGCTTGGCTGGTGCTAACTCTGCCAGTGGTCGTAGACTTGCTGCTCAACAGTTGTACGACTTGTCAACACAAATCCAGAACAACAGACTTACTGGATTGCAAGCAGGTGCTTACAGCTTCATGAATGCGATTCCCGGTATTGGCAAGATGTTTGAACAAGACATTACTGACATTACCCGCATGAACCAATCTATTGCTACTGCCCAGCTTGAGAAGACAGCCCAACAAAAGGGAGCTGCCAGTAACTTGGACGCACAGGTTATTGCTCGTGGTTATGCCACTTTGACAGACCCTGCTGCTGCAACACGAATGCTTGCTGCACAAGAAATTGCTTTGGCTGACAAAGATATTGCTCGTAATCAGTTCGTTGAGAACTACACGGGTGATCCCGGCAAGATTGGTACGGCATGGGCTAACTCTCCTGACAACAAGCCAATCTTTACGCATCCTAAATTCAACCAGTTCTTGTCAGAACAAGTTAATGCATGGAATCAAGGTGGTCGGAAAGACAAACCAGTATTGCCAGCAGGTTTCCAGTTTGGTACAGGCAAGCAATCTGGTCAGTTCCAAATCAAACGTCCTGATGGCTCAATCTACGTAGTAGGTCAGTAATGGCAACTAAAGACGAAATCTTTGCATTCGCTGCTCAAGAGGCAGAGCGCCAAGGCGTTCCATTGTCTTTGGTGCAAGGCGTTATTGAAGCTGAGTCTGGTGGTAAGTTTGATGCTCGTGGTCCTAAAACACGATCAGGAGAGACTGCGTTTGGACCTATGCAGTTGATGGCTGGTACGGCCAAAGATCTTGGTGTTGACCGCATGGATTGGGCTGACAACATTCGTGGTGGAGTAAAGTACCTTAGTCAACTGAGCCAACGATTCTCTTCACCAGATTTGGTTCTTGCTGCCTACAACGCTGGTCCTGGTAATGTGGAAAAGTATGGTGGTGTTCCACCATTCAAAGAAACCCAAAACTATGTGAAGAAGGTCCAAAACTTTATGTCTAAACCAACAGACGATGATTTTGTTCCGTTTGAACAAGCAACTCAGCGCCAAGCACAAGCTACTGCCAAGCCAGAGGCTGATGACTTTGTTCCGTTTTCTGCTGCTAAACCAGCGCCAGCACCTACTACCCGTCAAACACCAAACGTAACCAACATTGTTGACGCTGTTAGAGCGCAAGCTAATCAGCCACCTAGCCAATTCCTGCAAGACGTTCAAGCCAGCTTCAATCCTCTGGATGTGTTCCGTGGCAAGACGACTACAGGCCAACTGGCGATGGGTGCTGGCAACCTGATCAACACGGGCATCCAGAATGTTTTGGGTAGCCTTGGAGTTTCTGATGAGTACATGGGTAGAACCCCTACTCAGCCTACTGCCCCTGCTGCTCCTACACAGTCTATTAGCGACATCATTAGCGGTGTAGCTAAAACAGCTCAGGAACGCCCTGGAGTGCTTGTTGGTAGTCTCGGTACGGCATTGACTGATCCACTCAACGTAGCCCTTCCTGGTGGCATTCAGAGGTCATTGGCGACTGCTACACCTAGGGCTGTTGCTCAAGCTGCCCCACGTACTGCTGCTGCTGTACAGAATGTTGGTGCTGCTGCTGGTGGTGGTGCTGTGTCCTCTACTGCTGCTCAGTTGGCAGAAACTGGTACTGTCAACCCTGCACAGTTGAGTAACGAGATACTTGCTGGCACTTTGATGGCTGCTCCTTTTGCTGCTACTGGTGCTGTTACAACACCTCGTCAGCCAGCCCAATTGACGCAATCTCAGCAAGTTGCTCAACGTGCTATCCAAGAGGGTGCAACACTTCCTCCTAGTCAGGTCAATCCTACTATTCTGAATCGTTTGCTTGAAGGCTTTTCTGGCAAACAACAGACTAGCCAAGTTGCGTCTATCAAGAACCAAGAAGTCATCAACACTCAGGCTCGTAAGTCTTTGGGTCTTGCTCCTGATACGCCGATTACTCCTCAAGTATTGCAGCAGTACAGAGAGGTCAAAGGTCAGGCTTATGATGCTTTGAGGTCTAACCCTGCTTACTACACAGACCGTACATTTATTGGCGATGTCAACAAACGTATTGCTGACTTGCAAAAGCTTGCTAACACTACGGATGTGAGTGCTGAAATCAATGTTCTTAACGGTCTGAAGCAGCTTAGGTTTGATGGCGATGGTCTTGTTGAGCAAATCAAGCGGTTGCGAGGTGATGCTGAAACAAACTTATCATCTGGCAATGCAAGAGATATAAGCTTGGGACGGGCGCAAAAGTTTGCTTCTCAACAGCTCGAAGATCTTGCAGAGCGTAATCTGCAAAAATTCGGCCAACCAGATGTCATGAAGAACTTCAAGGAAGCTCGTCAAGACATTGCCAAGAGCTACACGATTGAAAAGTCGTTGAATGCTGCTACTGGTGACGTATCTGGTGCTAAGTTGGGTCAACGTGCTGCTGCTGGCAAGATTGTTCCTGCTGAACTACAAAACTTGTCTAACGCTGCTGCTGCCTTTCCAACAGCATTCCAGAACACAGCACGTATTGGTAGCGTTCCCGGGATCAGTCCATTTGATTTTGCTGCTGCAACAACTGGTGCAATTGCAACTGCCAATCCCTTTGTGATGGGTGCTGTTTTGGGTCGTCCCGGTTCTAGGGCTGCAATTACTAGCGCACCATTCCAAAACCGGATGTTGCCTAATACCCAGCCACGAGTTCCAGGCTTGCTAAACAGGATTACCACCGATCCATTAGCAAATTACGGTATCGGGATGCTGCCTCAGTACGGTGTGCAGTGAAAGATCTTGCTGTTGCCATTCTGGGAGCAGCAGTTCTAACGGGGTTTGTCCTCTATTGTCTCCGTATTTTCACTTGGGCATTTTCATGAGAGTGAAATTTGCCATTGCTATTGTTGTTGTGTGGTGGCTTCTTCAGGTCGCCCTTGTTGTAGTGAGGGCGTAAATGATTGATCCAGTAAGCGCAATGGCTGCGGTGAGTGCAGCCGTAAACATGATCAAGAAGGCATCCAAGACTGTTGATGATGTCTCCAGCCTTGGCCCACTGATCGGCAAGTATTTTGATGCCAAACACACGGCCACCAAGGCAGCAAGTCAAGCCAAAAAGGCTGGTGGTTCAAACATGGGCAAGGCCATTGAAATCGAACTAGCTTTAAAAGCTCAGAAGGATTTCGAGGAGCAGCTTAAAGGTCTTTTCTTCTCCACCAATAACATGGATGTCTGGAACAGCATTCAGCAACGTGTGATGGAGATGAACAAGGAAGACCGAGAAGAACAGCGTAGAGAGGCTGCAAGGGCGCTCAATGCTGCCAAAAGACGCAAAGAAGTTATTGAGTTAACTATTGCCATCACACTGATTTCTGTCATTGCACTCATCCTCTTCTGGGGCATTCTGGAGGTTGTCTTTTACTGCTCTGATTACGGGTGCGGGTCATGACATGGACAAGTGGAAAGAAGCCAAAGATGGTTTTGACAAGTGGCTCAAAATCAACTGCTATCTGGCCTTTATCTGGGTTGGATTTAAGGTGCTTCAGTTCTTGCCACCAGACATTGCCAACCGAGTCATCGAAGCTTTCTTGGAGAAGCTAGGCATATGAAAGTCGAAATGCACCAACGACACCTGAAAGAACTGCAAGAGCGTTTTAGGCTCAATCACGAGCAGCACTTGAAGCAGTTGCAATCAGACGTTAGGCAGACAAAAGAACATAACGCCAAACTGATTGAGCAGAGTAAGCCCCAACAACACACAGTGGATGTACGAGCATGAAATACTTTTTGTTGGCTGCTTTCATTTTGCTTGCAGGGTGTGAGAACTCATACCGTTATCCATGCCAGAACCCTGACAATTTCCACAAGCCTGAGTGTATGAAGCCACGGTGCTTGTTCACTCAAGACTGCCCTGAATACTTGGTAGCCCCTATCTTGGAGAAGCAAATTGATCAAACTAAACCAGCCGAACCAGCAAAGCCCTGAAGATCGGTTAAGTGCCGAGGCCATTGAGGTCAGGGTATGGGGCTTTGTGGTCGTAATGATTACCCTAATCTTGGCGGGTATCGTCTTTGCTCTTTTGTATAGCGTGACATTCGTTACGCAGCCCATCAAGTCAATGGCTCCGATTGACCAGGCTTACACCAAGATGTTGAACGACATCGTGTTGCTGATCGTAGGCGGTATTGGTGGCATTGTTGGCAAACGTGCTGTATCTGGTGCTGTAAATGCTATGCGGCCAACACCTGTGCAACCTACCCAGCCACCACAATACGCTCCACCTGTGCAGCAGTATGCTTATGCTCCGCAGCCATCTAACGCTATGCCTGACTTCAATTGGATGGGATACAAGAACCCTGAACTTGATGAGTCTTGGACACCTGGACCACCTCCAACAACACCACCAGACCATCAAGAGCCTGATGATGAACGTGCTGAAATAGCCCTTGCTCGTAAGGAGTCCACATGACCTCAATCCAAAGAACAGCATTGGCGGTGTTTCTAGCCCTGCTGGTGGTGTTCGGGATTTACAAGTGGGGGTATGGCAGGGGGTGGGGTGATCGTGACGCTGAGATGCAGGTTGAGATTGCCAAGAAGAATGAGGAATCCAGAGCCAAAGAGCAAGACATGGCTAAGGCTGTGGCTGAGAAAGATGCTGAACTACGAAAGGCCAATGATGATGTCAACAAAAAGCAGTCTGATCTTAATCGCCTCATTGCTAATGGCAGGGTGCGCCTCCCCGCCTCCAGTTGCCTACAAGCCCCCGCAAGTACCTCCATTGCCCCCAGAGATAGCAATGAAACGAGAAGCCAACCTAGTGGATCGCCTGACCAAGCTCCTGGTAATACAGGACCAACCGAGTCAGAGCGTGAAACCTTGAGATTGATTGCAGAGATTGCAGCAGATGGCGACAGAGCTATTAACCAGCTAAATGCTTGTGTAGCCGCTTACGAGAACATGAGGAGCATCATCAATGGTAACAACTGATCAACTAAAACAACTACACATTGGACCTGAATGGGCTGATCCGTTGAACTACACGTTCCAACGGTTTGGCATCACAACTCCAAATCAAATGGCTGCATTCATTGGTCAATGTGGTCATGAGAGTGCCAACTTTAGGGTGTTGGAAGAGAACCTGAATTACCGTGCTGCTACGCTGTTGAAGCTGTTCCCACGGACACCTAAAAGAACGTGGGGATTTACCCCTGAAGAAGCTGCTGCTTATGAGCGTCAACCAAAGAAAATTGCAAACCGTATTTACAGTAACCGTATGTCAAATCGGGATGAGGCTTCTGGTGATGGCTATCGGTTTCGTGGCCGTGGTTGTATTCAGTTGACGGGTACTGCCAACTATCACCATGCAGGTAAAGCCTTGGGTGTGGACTTCATCATGGAGCCTGACCTTGTAGCTACACCTCAGTACGCTGCTCTAACGGCTGGGTGGTTTTGGGATACCCAGAAACTCAACGCAATTGCTGAGTCTGGGAATCACTTGGCTCTGACAAAGAAGATCAATGGTGGCACTATCGGCCTTGATGACCGAATCAAGCACACTAATCATGCTTTGGCATTGTTTGGCGGCTGACTGTATTGAAGCTCCAGAAGCAACTCTAGGTAATGAATTGCTTTCTGGATGTCGGCAGCACCATTCTTTTCTTTATGACGGGTAACGTACTTGATCACGTTACCTTCACAAAATCCAAGATCATTGGCGTAAATGTAGACAATGGGCTGAATGCCTTTGTCTTTGTAGTGACCACCTGATACCTGTTTATCAAGGGCAGACTGTGTGCCAGTACGCATAGCGCAACGCCCAATATTTAGGCAATGAGTTGGAGAATTGCAATTACCGCAAAGCATCACGACTCCTTGATGAAAATGCCTTCTGGTGACAGATAACCCTTGCGGTCTTTAATCTGCTGGTAAGCATGGGCAAAACACTTCACAAGGTCAAGATCAGCACAAGCACAACCCATGACAAGGGTTACAAGAATATCGCCATATGCGTCAATCATGGCCTCTCTGTCTTTGGCTACGATTGCATCAAACAACTCATTGAGTTCTTCTTGTGTCTTTTGAGCTTGAGCGTAAGGAGTGCTGTGTTGAACAATCTTACGATCTTCACCCCATCGGATAACGTCCATCTCTATCATTGAATAACTCATACTGTCCACTCTCTTTCATTGCGTCCTGAATCTGATTTAACTGTCTTGCCTGTCAAGAACACAAGACCCATGACTTTCATTTCGTTCATGCGCCGAGAAATCTGAGTGCTGTCCATATTGGTTAACCTAGCAATACCGTCCTTGCCAAGAGGTCCATGTTCTTTGAGACACTGGTAAATCACTTGCTGATGTTTTACCGCAGCTTCTTTGATTGAGTCTGCTGCCTCAAACGAGGTGATCGGATCTTCTGACCGAACACGAGGAAACTTGATGTCAAAGAAGTCTTTGAATGTTTTAATGGCTGTCATATTTTTTTCCTATTAGGTGGGGTACTCGCTGCGTCTGCACTCCGGAGGCCGTGACGGCACTATGCAGCACCCGCTTTCCCCCGTTAATCAGAAGAAGTCGTCAAAGTCATCAGCCTTGGCCTTGGTAGTAGGCTGGCTAGATTGACGGACAGGCTCTTTAGGACGTACTGACAAGCTGATGAAGTTAGCACCTTGCTTGCTTTGTTTCTTCCAGCCAGAGATCCAATATTCAACACCATCGATGTTGATAGACCCACTCATGTCCGGATGTTTTTCCTCAGTTTTCTTGTCATTCTTGAAAATTGAGCCTCTATTGGTATTGTCGAATTCAGCCATTATTTAACCTTTTGCATTTTTGAGTGCAGAACGCACGGTGGAAGACATCTGGTTAGCCAACCAAACACGTTGATCAGCCTCCAGTGCCTGTTCGTCAATCATGGCAAGACCTTCTTTAGCCTTACCCTGGTCAACTAACTCTGTTACCCCTGCTGCCAAGTCAGTCAGGAATTCTTTGATGTCTTGTGGAAGGTCGTCACCAATGCCACCACGGGGTGTGACTATTGCTCCTTTTCCTTTTCTTGGTACGTCACCTTCTTCTGGCAAGTCTTCACCAGCATAGATGTACAGACCCAAACCATGCAATGACAGTGCTTTGGTCATGCAACGCATGATGGCAGTGTTGACAGCAAAAGCATCAGGCTCTTGGATAGCTTTGTTTTTGTAGTCCATCACTGGCAACTGGCAGGTCATTGGTTTGCCAAACAAGGTAGCAGTTACAAACACCATGCAAGAGCCATTGATGTTCATGTAAGGCACAGTACGGCAAGATCCGTTTTGACCATGCTCTTGAAACATCTCAACCTTGTATGTAGCAGCAGGATCGGCCTTTAAAGCCTCTGCCCATGCCCAGGCCCATGAGAGGTACGTTAAGTTGTTTTTCTTCTCTGTATGACCGTTTACGTTGGTCTGAAGCAGTTTTTCAATTGACATACATTACTTCCAGTTTGCTGAGTCATATTCGTCTTGGATGATCTGTTTCTGTG
>Ga0209615_100009_pt1 | contig 20287 bp, 16 predicted proteins | sample 4B3metaG_FD_184151 | JGI IMG/M metagenome (GOLD analysis project Ga0209615, IMG submission 184151) | Freshwater bacterial and archeal communities from Indian Creek, Illinois, USA to study Microbial Dark Matter (Phase II) - 4B3 metaG... | ecosystem: Environmental > Aquatic > Freshwater >... | reverse complement strand
GCGTTCGAGCTCAGGGGCCTGATCACGGTCAAAGACATCCGCAAACAGCTCAACTTCCCCAACGCCGCGCGCGACGCCGCCGGGCACTTGCGCGTCGGTGCTGCGGTGGGCGTGGGCGCTGGCACCGAGGAGCGGGTTGAGCTGCTGGTGCGCGCCGGGGTTGATGCCATCGTGGTCGACACCGCGCACGGCCACAGCAAGGGCGTGCTCGAGCGCGTGCGCTGGGTCAAGCAAAACTACCCGCAGGTGCAAGTCATCGGCGGCAACATCGCCACCGGCGCGGCGGCGCGCGCACTGGTCGAAGCCGGGGCCGACGGCGTCAAGGTCGGCATCGGGCCGGGCTCGATCTGCACCACGCGCATCGTCGCCGGCGTCGGGGTGCCACAGATCACCGCCATCGACAACGTGGCCACAGCGCTGGCCGGCACCGGCGTGCCGCTGATCGCCGACGGCGGCGTGCGCTACAGCGGCGACATCGCCAAAGCCATTGCCGCCGGCGCCAGCACGGTGATGATGGGCGGCATGTTCGCCGGCACCGAAGAAGCGCCGGGCGAAGTGATCTTGTTCCAGGGCCGCAGCTACAAGAGCTACCGCGGCATGGGCTCGATCGGTGCCATGCAGCAGGGCAGCGCCGACCGCTACTTCCAGGAATCGGGCAGCGGCAATCCCAACGCCGACAAGCTCGTGCCCGAAGGCATCGAAGGCCGCGTGCCCTACAAAGGCTCGGTGGTCGCCATCCTGTTCCAAATGGCCGGCGGTCTGCGCGCCGCCATGGGTTACTGCGGCTGCGCCCGCATCGCCGACTTGCACGCCCAAGCCGAGTTCGTCGAGATCACCACCGCCGGCGTGCGCGAAAGCCACGTCCACGACGTGCAGATCACCAAGGAAGCGCCCAATTACCGCGCCGAATGAGGCAGCGCTGGGGCGCAAGCCTACGCATGGGCCCATATGGGGCGCGTCATTTTTTCTGGCTGCTGATTCAACTTTAGGCTTGCCGCCGTGCAACACCACAAAATCCTCATCCTCGATTTCGGCTCCCAAGTCACGCAGCTGATCGCGCGCCGGGTGCGCGAAGCGCACGTGTACTGCGAAGTGCACCCCTGCGACGTGAGCAACGACTGGCTGCGCCACTACGCCGCCGACGGCACGCTCAAGGGCATCATCCTCTCGGGCAGCCACGCCAGCGTCTATGAGGTCGATGACCAAGCGCCCGACGCGGTGTTCGATCTCGGGCTGCCGGTGCTGGGCATCTGCTACGGCATGCAGACCATGGCGCAGCAGCTCGGGGGCAAGGTCGAGGCCGGCCGCACGCGCGAGTTTGGCTACGCCGAGGTGCGCGCGCGCGGCCACAGCGCCTTGCTGCGCGACCTCGCCGACTTTCACACCCCCGAAGGCCACGGCATGCTCAAGGTCTGGATGAGCCACGGCGACAAGGTCACAGCGCTGCCGCCGGGCTTTGCGCTCATGGCCAGCACCGAGGCCTGCCCGATTGCCGGCATATGCGACGAAGCGCGGCGCTTCTACGGCCTGCAGTTTCACCCCGAAGTCACGCACACCGTGCAGGGCCGCGCCATGCTCGAGCGCTTCGTGCTGGGCATCTGCGGTGCCCGGCCGGACTGGGTGATGCGCGACCACATCGAAGAAGCGGTGCAAAAAATCCGCGCCCAAGTGGGCGACGAAGAGGTGATACTGGGCCTGTCGGGCGGCGTCGATTCGTCGGTGGCCGCGGCCCTCATCCACCGCGCCATCGGGGAGCAGCTCACCTGCGTGTTCGTGGATCACGGCCTGCTGCGCCTGCACGAAGGCGACGCCGTGATGGAGATGTTCGTCGGCCAGCTGCACGCCAAGGTGATCCGGGTCGATGCCGCTGATTTGTTCCTAGAGCGGCTCGCGGGTGTGAGCGAGCCCGAGCAAAAGCGCAAGATCATCGGCGGCCTGTTTGTCGAGGTGTTCAAGGCCGAGGCCGCCAAACTGATTTCAAGTGGTGCTTCAACAAAAGGCGCCAAGTGGTTGGCTCAAGGCACTATTTACCCAGACGTGATCGAATCCGGCGGCGCCAAAAGCAAAAAAGCCGTGACCATCAAGAGCCACCACAACGTCGGTGGCCTGCCCGAGCAACTGGGCCTCAAGCTGCTCGAGCCGCTGCGCGACCTGTTCAAAGACGAAGTGCGCGAGCTCGGCGTGGCGCTCGGCTTGCCCCCTGAGATGGTGCAGCGCCACCCCTTCCCCGGCCCCGGGCTGGGCGTGCGCATCTTGGGCGAGGTCAAAAAAGACTACGCCGACCTGCTGCGCCGCGCCGACGCGATTTTCATCGAAGAACTGCGCTCCACGCTCGAGCCGCACAGCGGCAAAAGCTGGTACGAGCTCACCAGCCAGGCTTTTGCCGTGTTTTTGCCGGTCAAGAGCGTGGGCGTGATGGGCGACGGCCGCACCTACGACTACGTGGTGGCGCTGCGCGCGGTGCAGACCAGCGACTTCATGACCGCCGACTGGGCCGAACTGCCCTACAGCCTGCTCAAGCGCGTGTCGGGGCGCATCATCAACGAAGTGCGCGGCATCAACCGCGTCACCTACGACATCAGCAGCAAACCGCCAGCGACGATCGAGTGGGAGTGAGGCCAAAGACCAAGGCCGCAACCGGGTGCTGCGCTTTGCCCCCGAGATGTGGCAACAGGGCGAGTTTTGAAGTTTGCTCGGGGCTTAGAGGCTGAGACGCAGCCGCTGAAGCTCCAGCATCTTTCGGCGTATCGAGAGCCTGATTCAGGTTTTTCGAGGCAAAAACTTATTACACTCGAGGCCCATGGCGCAACACCCCTCACACGACCCCTCGGCCTCTGCCATGAGCCTGGGCGCACGCGCGGCCTACGTGCTGATCCCGCTGCTGGCTTTCGCCTGTGTGCTGTGGATTGCAGTCACTCAGCCGCTGCCGCTGGACATCACCCTGCCCTGGATTCCGGCGCTGGGGGTGGAGCTCGACTTCCACATCGACGGCCTGACGCTGCTGATGCTGCTGCTGATCACCGGCATCGGCACCGCGGTGTTCATCTATGCCGGCGGCTACCTGGCCGGGCACCCGCAGCAAAACCGGCTCTTCATCCTGCTGACGCTGTTCATGTTCGCCATGATCGGCACCGTCATGGCCGACAACCTGATCGTGCTGTTCCTATTCTGGGAGGCGACCAGCCTGCTCTCGTTCCTGCTGGTGGGCTTCAATCACGAAGACCCCAAGAGCCGCAAATCGGCGCAGCAGGCGCTGGTGGTGACGGGCGGCGGCGGTCTGGCGCTGCTGGCCGGGGCGATTTTGCTCGGCCAGATCATGGGCACCTACTCGATCCAAGAGATCATCACCGCGCTGCCCAACACCGAGATCACCCCGGCCCTGACGACCGCGCTGGTGCTGATTTTGTTGGGTGCCTTCACCAAGAGCGCGCAGTTTCCATTTCACTTCTGGCTGCCCAACGCCATGTCGGCCCCGACGCCGGTGTCGGCCTACCTGCACTCGGCCACCATGGTCAAGCTCGGTGTGTACCTGCTGGCGCGGCTCGACCCGGGTTTTGGCGACTGGATGATGTGGCAGTGGACGCTGCAACTCGTCGGTTCGCTCACCGCCGCCTGGGGCATGCTGCTGGCGCTGCGCGAGCGCGATTTGAAACGCATCCTGGCCTGGTCCACCGTGGCTACGCTGGGCACGCTGGTGATGCTGGTGGGCAAGACCGGACACGGGGCCACGGTGGCGGTCAGTGCGCTGCTGCTGGCGCACGCGCTCTACAAGGCGCCGCTGTTTTTCGTCGCTGGCAACGTGGACCACGGCACCGGCACCCGCATCATCGACCGCCTAGGCAACCTGCGCCACGCCATGCCCTGGACGGCGGCTGCGGCCTTGCTGGCCGGTTTGTCGATGGCCGGCATTCCGCTCTCCTTTGGCTACGTGGTCAAAGACGTGGTGGGGCAGGCCGGGGCGCTGGGCGCCATATCGGAATTGGTCAAGTTTGCCAACACCATTTTCGCCGCGGTGGCGGTGGCGGTGGCGGCGGTGGCGGCGGTGCGGGTGTTCTGGCGCCACCCGGGCCACAACCTGACCCCGCCCGACGCCCACGAGGGTGGTCTGGCGCTGTACGGGCCGCCGCTGGTGCTGGCGGGCATCGGCATCGTGCTCGGGGTCTTTCCCTTCTTGGCCGACGGGCTGATGAGCCTGGCCGCGCACGCCATGACACCGCGCGCCGAGGCGGTGGCGGTGCATTTTGCGCTCGAATTCGGCCCGGCGGCTTTGCTCTCGCTGGCCACCACCTTGGCCATCGGGGCGTTGGTGTTCATTTACTGGGACCCGCTGCACCGGCGCTTCGACCGCATCTTGGCCAAGTTCGATCGCTCCGGTTCGCTGGCGCAGTACGAGCGCTTCATCAACGGCATTCCGGTGTTGGCGGCGCATTCCACCCGCTGGTTGCAGGGCGGCGATCTGAGCCAGTACAGCTTGGTGTTGGTGTCCTTTGTGGGTGTTTTCATGGGGGCTGCCTTGGTGGCGGGCTGGAGCCAGTGGTTGTGGCCGGCTTGGGTCATGCCTTCAGCCGGCTTCATCGGCGCCTGTGTGCTGATTGCATCTGGGGCACTGCTGGCGCTGTTTCAGCGCGATCGGCTGGTGCTGTTGCTGTCCACTGGGCTGGTGGGTTTTGGCAGCGGCGTGTTCTACCTCTACGCGGGCGCGCCGGATGTGGCTTACACCCAGTTCGCGGTCGAGTCGGTGTTTGTGATCGTGGTGGCTTCGGTGCTGCTCAAGCTGCGCCAGCGCGGCCGTGGCCAAGGGCTGGAGCAGACGCACTCGATGCGCGGGGCGCTGCCGGTGGCGCTGGTGTTTGGCGGCGTGATCGCGGTGTGGCTGCTGGTGGTTTCGGGGGTGGAGTTCAATCCGCAACTGCACCAATTCTTTGGCCAGGTGAGCGTGCCCGAAGCGCATGGGCGCAACGTGGTGAACGTGGTGCTGGTCGATTTCCGCGCCCTCGACACCCTAGGTGAAATCGTGGTGGTCACGCTCTCGTTCTTGGCCGCCATCGCGCTGCTGCAGGCGGTGCGTGGGCACGCTAAGCGCCAACGCGCACTAGACAAAACCAAAGCCGGAGGTGCCGCATGAACCGGCGCGTGGTGATTCTGGAGTCGATTGCCGGCCCCTTGTATGTGACGATCCTGCTGGCCTCGCTCTGGGTGCTGCTGCGCGGGCACAACGAGCCCGGCGGCGGCTTCATCGGCGGCTTGCTGGCCGTGACCGCATCGGTGCTGTGGGCGGTGGCGCACGGGCGTGTGGCGGCCACTGCGCGCCTGCCCTACGGCAGTGCGATGCGCCTGACCGTGATCGGCATTGGCATCGGCGTGCTCTCGGGCATTCCGGCGCTGCTGCTGGGCTTGCCCTACCTAACGCACCTGTGGGGCCATATCCCACTCGGTTTTACCGAGCTCAAGGTTTCGACCGTGATCATTTTCGACCTCGGCGTCTATCTGGCGGTCTGGGGCGGTTTGGCCGGTTACGCCATCGAGCTGCTCGGCATGGACGAGCCCGACGCCCACGACGACACAGCGGCCGATGCGGCCCAGGAGCTGCGCGCATGATCTGGTTGCTGGCCCTCACCATCTGGATCACCGTCACCGCAGGTATTTATTTGGCGCTGTCGCGTGATGTGTTTCGCTGCGTGTTTGGCTTGGGCATATTGGGTAGCGCAGCCATTTTGGTTTTGTTTGCCTCCGGTCGTTTGGGCAGTGTGCAACCGGCCGTGATCCCCTTGGGCGAAACCGTGCTGCGCGACGCCGCCAACCCGTTGAGCCAAGCGTTGGCTCTGACCGCGATCGTGATCGGCTTTGCCCTGATCTGTTTTTCTGTCGTTGTGGCGCTGCGCCTGATTCAGCGTGCCGACACCGACGACACACTGGCCCTGCGCATGTCTGAACCCATCCCGACCGACCCCATCAAGCCGCCCTACAACGGGGCCGAGCACGAACCTGCACAGCCTGCTGCAACCCCTGCCGCCAGCGCGACCAAGCTGGAGGGGGTGGCATGACTTGGCTTGCTGCGACGCCGGTGCTGGTGCCTATGGTCACCATGGTGGCCACGGCGCTGGCGTACAAAAACCCGCGCCTGCAAGCCGCAATTAGCTTGCTGGGTGCTCTGGCTTTTCTGGTTTGCGCGCTCGCCTTGGTGGCGGTGGCGCATCAAGACCAAGCAGCGCAGACCGTGTTTGGCGACTGGGGAGCGCCCTACGGCATCGAGTTTGCCATCGACCGGCTCAGTGCCGCCATGGTCTTGATGGCGGCCTTCATGGGCACGGTTTGCCTGATCTTTATGCTCAGCGACGCCGACACCGGTTCGCGCCACCCCATGGTGTTGCCGCTCCTGCATGGGGTGCTGTGCGGTGCGGGTGGGGCTTTTGCCACGGCCGACTTGTTCAACCTGTACGTCTGGTTCGAGGTCATGCTGGTGGCGGCCATGGGCCTGTTTGCACTGGGGGGCCGAGTTGACCAGCTCGACGCCACTTTCAAGTACTACGTGCTAAACATTTTTGGCACCCTGTTTTTCCTGATTGCCGTCGCCATGGTTTATGCCGCGACCGGGCATCTAAACTATACGGCGGTGGCCCAAGCCATCCCCTATCTGTCAACGGGCATGATGACCTTGCTGGCGGTGGGTTTGCTGCTGTCTTTTCTCATCAAATCGGCGGCTTTCCCGGTCTTTGCTTGGTTGCCGGCCTCCTACCATACCTTGCCGGCCCCGGTGCTGGCGCTGTTTGCTGCCGTCTTGACCAAGGTGGGCGTCTATGCGGTGCTGCGCACCTTGGGTGACATTTTTGTGGGCGCACCCGATTTCATCTACGTGGTGCTGGGCTGGATCGCCGTGGGCTCGATGGTGTTTGGCGTGATTGGTGCCGCTTACCACTGGGACATGCGGCGCATTCTGGCTTTTCACAGCGTGAGCCAGATAGGCTACATTTTGCTGGCCGTGGCGCTTGCCAGCCAAGCGGGGCATGCAGCAGCATTGTTCTACATTTTGCACCACAGCATCGTCAAAGCCAATCTGTTCTTGATCGCTGCCATCATCTGGCGCTTGAGCGGCGACTACGATCTGCGCCGCATCGGTGGGTTGTACAAAACCCAGCCCTTGCTGGCTGTGCTGTTCTTCATCATGGCCATGTCGCTGGTTGGGATTCCGCCCTTTACCGGTTTTTGGGCCAAGGTGATGGTGGTGCAAGAAACCATTGCCCAAGGTCAGATTGCTTGGACTTTCTTTGCGCTGTTGGTCGGCATGTTGACGCTTTACTCAATGGCCAAAATCTGGATGGAGGCTTTTTGGAAGCCGCACCCGAATCCGGCGTGGCGCCCACCGAAAGTCACCCAACTTGGGCCAGCTTGGATTGCCAGCTTGGGTTTGGCTGTGCTGATGCTGGTTATTTCCTTGTATCCGCAGCCGCTGATCGAATACGCCCAAGCGGCCGCCAAAACCCTGGGGGCCCCCTGACCATGATGCGGTTCAAACCCATTGCCGCCGTCGTGCTGCTGGCGCGTTTCCTCAAGGCCGTGGTGCTCTCGGGCATCCAGACCGTGCAGGTGATTTTGCGCGCCAGTTTCGGCCAGCGCACGCCACCGCCAGCGGCCTTTTTGCGCGTCCACTTCGCCCCCATGAGCCCCATGGGCGCTTCGCTGTTGGGTTGCATGATCACCCTCACGCCCGGCACCACCACGCTGGATATCGACATGGAAAACCGCATTATTTTGATGCACGTGCTCGACGCCTCTGACACCGACGCCATCGTGCGCGGCATCCGCGACGACTTCGAGTCCGGCCTGGTGCCGCTGTTTGGGGTGCGCGCATGATGCTCTGGTTGGCCACCACCTTGCTGGTTTTGTGTGCGCTGGGCGCCTGCGGCCTGGCCACTTGGCGCATCGTGCAAGGCCCCACCCACGCCGACCGGGTGGTGGCGCTCGACATCATGCTGGCGGCCGCCGTGGGCTTGTGCGTGGCGGCCTCGATCTATACCGCGCGCACCGTGTTTCTGGATGTGGCGATCGGGCTGGCGCTGGTCGGTTTCGTGGCCACCGTGGGCTGGGCCCGGGTGGTGGACAAAGGGGCGGATCAACAAGGGGCCGATCAATGATGCTCGACGCGCTGGTTTCGGTTTTTCTGCTCGCCGGCGGGGTGCTGCTGCTGATTGCTGCCTGGGGCGTGGTGGCGCTGCCCGATGCGTTGTCGCGCCAGCACGCCGCCACCAAGGCCGGCACCTTTGCGCTGGCAATGGTCTGCATCGGGGCCATGCTGTTTGCGCTCGACTGGGCCTGGAGCTGGCGCATCCTGCTCATTTTGGGCTTTTTGCTGGCCACGCTGCCGGTGGCCTCGCACCTGCTGGCGCGCGCCGCGGTGCGCGAATCCAACTTGGTGCCGGATGCCAGCCAGGTGCGCCTGATTGGCGACGACCCGGCGCAAGCCAGTAAGCCGGGCAGCCGCAGCTGACCCCTCGACCCCCGCCCCCTCAAACCGGCGCAGCGCAGCCGCTATCGGGCAGGTTGTAAAAGCGCCGAATGCCCTCCCAAGCGGCCTCGGGGGTGTCCACGGTCTGGAACAAATCCAGATCGCTGGCGCTGATCGCCCCTTCTTCCACCAGCACCTCCAGCCGGATCAGGCGCTGCCAGTAGTCGCTGCCAAAGAGGAAGATCGGCAGCGGTTTGGCCTTGTGGCATTGCACCAGGGTGAGCACTTCAAACAGCTCGTCTAGGGTGCCAAAACCGCCCGGAAACGCCACCAGCGCCTTGGCGCGCATCAAAAAATGCATTTTGCGCAGCGCAAAATAGTGGAACTTGAAGTTCAGTTCGGGGCTGACGTAGGGGTTGGATTGCTGCTCGTGCGGCAGCGTGATATTGAGCCCGAGGTTGAGCGCCCCCGCCTCGTGCGCACCGCGGTTAGCCGCCTCCATGATGCCGGGGCCCCCGCCGGTGGCGATGTAGAGCCGGTCTGGCGCCGGGCAGTGCAGGCTGTATTCGGCCACTAGGCGGGCAAAGCGGCGCGCCTCTTCGTAGTAGTGGGCGTTGCGTTGCAGCACCCGGGCTTGCGCCAGCGCCTGCGCATCTCCGCTGGCCTGTGCCTGGGCCAGCAAATCGGCCGCCTCTGCGGGCGAGCGAAAGCGCGCGCTGCCAAACACCACCACGGTGTGCTCGATGCCCAGCTCCTGCATCTGCAACTCGGGCTTGAGCAGTTCGAGCTGCATGCGGATGCCGCGCGACTCGCGGCGCAGCAAAAACTCCGGGTCGGCAAAAGCCAGCCGGTGCGCATCGGGCTCCAGCTCCACGCCGTCGGCGGCCTGGGCATGCAGTTCGGCCCAGGCATGCGCCAAGCGGTTGACGCGCAGGTCTTGGGGGTTGCCCATCGGGATGGCTGGACCAGCCGCAGCTTGGCCGATCAGACGCGGCGGCGGTATTCGCCCGTGCGGGTGTCGATCTCGATGCGGTCGCCTTGCTCGACGAACAGCGGCACCGAAACCTCGAAGCCGGTGGCGATTTTGGCTGGCTTCAAGACCTTGCCCGAGGTGTCGCCCTTGACGGCCGGTTCGGTCCAGGTGATTTCGCGCTCGACGCTGGTGGGCACTTCGACCGAAATGGCCTTGCCGTCGTAGAACACCACTTCAACCGCCATGCCGTCGGCCAGGTAGTTGAGCGCATCGCCCATGTTGCCGGCTTCGACTTCGTACTGGTTGTAGTCGGCGTCCATGCAGACGTACATGGGGTCGGCAAAGTAGGAGTAGGTGCAGTCTTTTTTGTCGAGGATGACGTTGTCGATCTTGTCGTCGGCCTTGAACACCACTTCGGTGCCCATATTGCTCAGCAGCGCTTTGAGCTTCATGCGCACCGTGGCGGCACCGCGGCCGCCGCGGGCGTATTCGGTTTTGAGGACGATCATCGGGTCTTTGCCGTGCATGATGACGTTGCCGGCGCGGATTTCTTGGGCGATTTTCATGGTGGGGTGCGCAAATGCGGATTCAGGGTGCGGATTTGGAGTGCGATTCAGGCAAAGTTGGGGGGGGGGGCGCCTGATCACAAGGCAGCAAGACGCGAACGCCAACCTAGCCGCCAAGCCCAAAAGCAAACCGCAGATTCTACCTTTTTTCGCCGACGAAGCCCAGCAGTTGGCTCACCAGATCGGCTTGCTGCAACAAGCGCTGGCGCGCGGCCTGGATGCACTGCCGCCAGGCTTGCAGGCGCTGCGCCGTCAAAGGGGGCAGGGCGGCTTCGGATGGTGCCCCGTTCCAAGCCCGGTGCCACTGGCGCAAGCAGGGCGGAGCGGCTAGCCAGTGCAGAAAGGCTTCGAGCTTGGCGTGCTGCGCGCCATCTTGCTGCGGGTAGAGCTGCCACAGCAGCGGCTGGCCAGCCCAGAGCGCGCTCACCAGCGAGTCTTCGCCACGCACCAAGTTGAGGTGGCAGGTGCGCAGCAGGGCGTCGAATTCGGTTTGTGCCAGCAGGGGCAGCAGGGTGGTTTTTGGGGGGGGCTGGCCTGACCATACAGCCTGCCAAGTGGCTTGGGTGCGACCTGCCGCAACCAGCCAATGCGCCTGCGCCAGCGCCGGCTCGGCCAGCAGCGCGGCTAGGGCCGGGGCTTCGTAGCAGAACAAGAGGATTTGCAAATCGCTGACTGCTGGCTCGAAGGTCTCGGGGGTTGAAGGGGCGGGCGGTGGCGCTGGGGTGGGGCAATGGGCCGTTTCGCGCAGCAGCCCACCGCTGCCACCGCTGAAGCCGGGGTAGTAAAACCACTTGCAGCGCCCGGCCAGCGGCCCGCTCAGTACCGGGGAGGGCAGGCCGTGGCAGCGCTCGACCCAGGGCTCGGCGCTCAGGTATTCGAGGTTGAGCCAGACTTGTCCGGCGCGGCCTTCGGGTTGCAGTGCCTGCACCCAGTGCGGCTCGATGTGGCAGCCAAAGGCTTCGATCAGTACATCGCCCGGTTCGATGGCGGGCGCTGGCGCATCGGGCTGCTGGCGCGGCCACGGGTACACGCGCAGGCCCGCCAGCTCGCCTTCGACCATCCAGTGGCCGCCGCGCTGTCCCTGACCCTGCGGGCCCCGGTATTGCAGCGCACCGGGGGCCATCCAGGCCAGTGCCGAGGCGTCGTCAACCCACAGCCGCACACGCTGGCCGCGCTGCGCCAACTGGCGCGTCAGCCGCCAACACACGCCCAAGTCGCCCCAGTTGTCGATCACGTGGCAAAAAATGTCCCAGAGCAGGGGGGGGGCGGGGGGCTCTGGTAAGGGTACAGATAAAGGTTCAGCGGGGCTCATTGGCTGCCGGGCGCACTCTGTTGCAGCAGCCGGTCGAAATCGCTCTCAAACAGCCTGTCCTGCACGATGCGGTATTTTTCGAACTCGCTCAGCGCGTGCGCCTTGGCGATTTCTGCCGTGACCTTGCCCGCGTCCTGCAACACCTCGCGGTCGGTGGCCTCGATGAAGCGGTTTAGGCGGGTTTCCCAGTCCTGCATGGTCATGGGGATTTTGCGCTGCACCATGTCCTCGGCCACATCCAGATAGGCGTTGACCAAGCGGGAGAGTTGCGCCATCTCAACTTCGGTCAGGTAGTTTTTGGCCACTACCACATCGAATTTCTGAATCTTGCCCGCAGGCGCGTCTTTCCATGAGCTCAGCCCCATGTGGGGCTGGTCGGCATCGGCACGGTGGCAGATGAGCTCGGCCGCCGTCTGGCCGTGAATGGCCCAGTGCAGCTTGTTTTGCACGGTGGCGAAAAAACGCTGGGTGGCCTGCGCGCTTACGTCGTAGTCAAGCGCCGTGGCGTAGATGTCGGTGATCTTCTGATAAAACTTGCGCTCCGAAATGCGAATCTCGCGGATGCGCTGCAACTGCTCTTCGAAATAAGCATCGGTGAGAATGGAGCCCCCCGCCTTGATGCGCTCGTCGTCCATCACATAGGCTTTGATGGTGAACTGCTCGATGACGCCCGTGGCCCACTTGCGAAACTGCACCGCCCGCTCGGAATTGACCTTGTAGCCCACGGCGATGATGGCGGGCAGCTTGTAGTGCAGGGTGTTGTAGTTCTTGCCGTCGGCGGCAGTTATCCGGAATTTCCGGATAACTGAATCTTTCTGCAACTCGCTGTCGTTGAATATTTTTATCAGGTGCTCATTGACCGTGCGCACGTTCACGTCGTACAGCAGGCCCATCATCTTTTGCGTCAGCCAAATGTTTTCATCGGCATACACCGCCTCCACGCCAGCTTGGCCACTGGCGGCGACAAAGGTCAGGTACTCGGCCGCCGAGGAGCGAACGAGGGAAACATCGGATGACTTGGGTGATGGCGGTGTTTTCTTCACGCTTGCGCCTCCGGTGCTGCCATCAGATGTTTCAAGCGACAACTATTCTGAAGTATGAACGTGCCCAAGCTCCCTCACTCCTCGATGCAGTCGTTGATCTGTTGCGCAACACCACGCCCGTTGTCATCCGCTACAGCAAATAGAAACAGGCAGCGCCCCTTGCTGGCCTGTGCCCACTGCTCACCCACTTGGCGCTTTTCGCGTGAGTCGTCGTTGGTTTTGTAGGGCTCGCCCTTGTATTCGATCACAAGGATGCGTCCATCGGTCAGTTCGGTCACGAAGTCGGGATAGAAGTAGTCCGATCCGGTGGGCAGCCAGAAAGAAAACTTAGGCTGAGAGTCGATGTTGCGGACCCAGCGCATGACCTTGGGGTGTGCGTCGATGGCACGGGCACACACAAACTCTTCCGCTTCCTTGCCTGCGGTGGTTTTTTCCCGCAAATCGTGGACCATGGGGTAGTAGTGCTTGCTGAACTCGTAGCTGCCCGAATACAGCCGATTGGCAGGGTACTGCCCCGGCTGGAAGCGAAACGAAAACAGACCCATCTGCTCTAGGCTCGGAACCGTCATGTCGGTCAGGCGAAGCTGGAAGCCTTTGCCGATGGCCACCTTGCGCAGCCGCTCAATCTCAGTCTCCAAGGCAGCCACCAACTGGAACTTGGCACGCACCAATGCCGTCAGGCCCATGCCACGATCCCCGATCAAGTGCGACACCATCTTCGACAGGTAGCCTTGCAGCACAGGCTGCGACAGGTACTGTTTGCGCAGTTGCACGTCCAGCCAGCGCACCAAGTCACGCTCGGTCACTTGGCTTGGCGTGTCGTTCAGGTGCAACTGCTCTGCACCGATCAGCTTGTACTTGACCCGCTCCCCATTGACGTCAATCTCGAACGAGTTGACCGTCTCGTGGATGACGAAGCCCTGCAACTGCACGGGCTGCCCCAGCAAGTCCCAGTCGCCCAGTTCTGCCAGCGTCTCCCGCTCCACCAGCTCAAGCTGCTGCGAGTCGTCGAACAGGCATAGCTGGGGAATGGCAGCAAATGGCACCCCCAGTTGGGCGGGAGCCCTCATGGCCTGTCGTGTGGCACGGTGGTCGTTGAACTGCTGCTTGATGGCTTCCTGTTGCTTGGGCTTGACGCTTTGCGTGACGAAACCCTCGACCTGCTTCAAGGTCTCTGCATCCAAGTCGCCCTTGAAGAGCAGGGCTGCGCCTTGGGTGGTCTGTCGTATCTCCACCACGTTTTTTACTTCATCGGTCCAATGGGTGGTATCAGGCACCTCGGGCAGTTGGATGTAACCATCGGGCAAGGGCACCGCCTGGCTCGGTGGCATGGCGCCCAAGGGTGTCAGAGGGAACAGGGTCTGTTGTGGCAGCACCAGCGCTGCCGTTTCCAAGCGCTCGAAGCCCATGTTCTGCACCATGCGGTCCTTCAAGCTCGATGCCGCCTGCGCGAAGTTGTCTGCCACGATGTGGGCATACGCCTTGTTCAGAGCCTCACGGCTGCGGGACTTGGCATAGGGCATCCGCAGCACTCGACCCAATAGCTGCTCCACGTCCTTGGAGGAGTTGACCGATTGCAGGGATGCCAGCACGTAGGCAAACGAACAGTCCCAGCCTTCCTTCAAGGCTTCCACCGTGATGACGTACTGAATCTTGCAGGCACGGTCGAACAGGTTGATGCCGTCTAACTCCTTCTGTGTGCCCGTTGCCACGGCAATCTGCTCGGCAGGGATGTTCTCCTGCTCGATCAGGTACAGCCGCACCACATCCACGGTCGCTTCGCCGCCCTTAGGGCTCGCTTGAATCAGCACGATGGGGCGGATGTAATCGGTCTCATGCTGGGCTTCGATGGCAAGCCATTGGCGGGTCAGGATAGCATCGCGCACACACGCCTGCCAGCCGTCGGGGTGCTCTGCCAGCACGATGGGCAGCTTCACCATCTCTTCGGCTTTCAGCTCCTGAGCCGATACGTGGTGCAGCACGTTGTTGCCAGCTACGGGTGTGGCGGTCCACTCGATGATGCAACTGGGGTTGAGCCTGCCCAGCGTCTGGAAAAAACGGTCGGTGCGGTTGTTGTGGGCTTCGTCCACGATCACGATCGGACGTTGCAAGTTGAGCCAGTTCGCCACCGAATACTTGACCCGCCCAACGTCCTTGGCGGTCAGGTAGCGTTGCACCTCCAGGTCCTCGGGCTTGACCCGCTCCAGCCCTGCTTGCGCATTGGGTGGCAGGTTGTCGAAGTGCGGTGCCAGTTCTTCGAAGAACGAATAGACGTTGCGTTTGCCTGTGTCCGACACATTAAACGACTGGATGGTCGCCACCACCACGATGCAGGACTTGCCCACGTCGTGCGGGCTGATGGTTTGCAGGCTTTCCAGATCGCATACCCTGACCCTGTCGCCAAAGTGGTGCGCCAGTGCCTGCCTGTACGGGTGGCGGGCGTTGGCAAGGGCTTCAAGGGTTTGGGTGCGGATGGTGTCTGAAGGGGTCAACCACAGTGCCAGTGGGGCATCGCTGTCCAGCACGGTTTTGCCAGCAATGGCAATGCTGTGTGCTGCCATGATGGTCTTGCCTCCCCCCGTGGGCACCCGCAGGCACACGCTGGGCACGTCGTCCCCAAAAAGGGCGTGGTAGGGCTCATGGCGTCCCTGCTGTGCCAGCACCTTGGCATAGGCATCGGGCAGCGGCTGCTTGCGGGTGGCATCCAGAAAGTCGCCCAGCACGGCGAGGGATCGGGTTTGGTAGCTTTTGAGTTGCAACATGGGCTTCACCGCACCTTCACGTCGTAGGGAATCTGCTTGAAGGCGACACCCTCAGCCGCCAGCGTGGCTGCGCCCAGTGGGGTGGTCTCGCCATAGATCACCCTGGGTCCGGCGTGCGGGGGGAGTTGCGCCTTGATGTGTTGCAGCACCGCTTGGGTGAGCACATTGCCTGCGGCGGGCCGGCGGTCGCCCAAGATGCCGTTGAACAGCAGGTAGTACGCCACCCCGTTGTGAACGCCCAGCAAGGGGCTGGCAAACCCGCGTGCAGAAGGCTCGCCTGTCTCGAAGTGCCACACGAAGGCTGCAAGGGATGCGAAGCGGACCGACTCGCTGATGCGTCCATCTTCATCAAACGCTGCATCACCCAAGGTGCAGAAACGGAAACCGCCACCGCCTTGCCAGCCCACGCCTTGGCTGACACCAGTTGGATCACCTTCAATAACCCGTTGAAGTCTAGGCAAGCAATGGCTACGAGCGTGTGGTCCTATCTCAATACCAATGTATGACCTGCCCGTTTTATGTGCCGTTGCTGCGGTGCTACCCGAGCCGAGAAACGAGTCCAGAACTAGGTCACCAGTGTCCGAGAAGAGGTCGAGTATGTGGCGAATGTATGCCTCTGGCTTTTTCCCTGACCTGAACTCCACACCTCCCTCGCCTCTGCAATTCCCGAACTGGGGCGAGAAGTCGTAGAAGGTTTCGATTGGTGATTGGGTTGGTGCACCCTCAGTAGTGCGTTTATCTACGGGTACGCCTTGAAAATACTTCCCTTTGGATGCACCAGCACGCTTTGGTCCAGTGAAGTAGCGATATCCAATGCCATCGTCTCCAATGCCCTCTACTTTGTAGAGTGCACCAAGACCATCCATGCTTGTTCTTCCCGTGAGGTAGTCGCGGAAGAAGCGTCCGGACGAGTTTCCGTCAAGGATGCTGCCAGTCGCCCATATCTCTTTGAGCCCGTCTACCGATGGTTCGATCTTTTCAATCGAGTACGTGCCTGAGGGAAAAATCTCTACTTTCTTTCCACCGAGGGTTAGCTCCTGCTCAGCCCCAAAGGTGTTGATCCTGAACTCGAACTTATCAAAGTTCTCGTTGGCTGTGCTGGGTCTTCGTGGATTTGCTCTTGACGTTTTTCGATACACCAAGGCTTGTTCAACCTGCTTGTGATACGCCATGTCAGACTTCAACGTCTTGTCTGGATAGCGGACCTGCACATAAATGGTTGCTTGGTTGTTGATGCGACCAAATATTTCGTCAAGCATCACCTTCAAGTAGTGCCCTTCAGAGTCATCAATGTGAACCACAATGAATCCATCGTCTGACAGCAGCTCTCTTAGGAGCACGAGACGCGGGTACATCATCGTCAACCACTGGCTGTGTTCCAACTTGTCGTCGTAGTGCTCGAACGCACTCTGCGTGTTGTACGGCGGGTCGATGAAGATGCACTTGACCCGCCCAGCGTAGAACGGGATCAGGGCTTTGAGTGCCAACAGGTTGTCGCCCTGAATCAGCAGGTTGTCCGATGGCTCGCCATAGACAGCCTCTTGTTTGAGCAAGTGGTACGGGACCTTGGCTGTGGTCTCCCTGGCTTGGCTCTTATTGACCCAGTCGAGAAATGGCATGATGAAATTGGATGGGTGGGCTGGGCCCGGCAAGCGAGCGGTCGGGTGGGTCTATGGTGCCAGAAAAAACCGGCCCCTCGGCAGCCCAGCGGAACAGTTCGGTGGCTGCACCTGTGTCCGCGCCCCTAGTGCCACAATCTTGCATCATGAGCGAAGCCGATCCCGCACCCGTCCCAGCCGCCCCCTTCCCCGACGCGCTGCTGCACGCCGTGGCCGCCTTGCCGGGGCTGCCGGGGGTGTATCGGTTTTTCGACGCCGCCGGGCAGTTGCTCTACGTGGGCAAGGCGCGGCACCTGAAAAAGCGCGTGGCCAGCTACTTCAGCCGCCGCCACGACGGCACCCGCATCGGCCACATGGTGGGCCAGATCGAGCGCCTAGAGAGCACCGTGGTGCGCTCCGAGGCCGAGGCGCTGCTGCTGGAAAACAACCTCATCAAATCCAGCCAGCCGCGCTACAACATCTTGTTTCGCGACGACAAAAGCTACCCTTACTTGCGCCTGGGGAGCAGCGCGGCGCGCACGGGCACACCGGCTGCCGGACCCGCCCAGCCGCAAGCCTTCCCGCGCCTGTCGTACTACCGCGGTGCGGTGGATGCGCGCAGCCAGTACTTTGGCCCCTACCCGAACGGCTGGGCGGTCAAGCAAAGCATCGAGTTGCTGCAAAAGGTGTTTAGGCTGCGCACCTGCGAAGACACGGTGTTCCAGCACCGCAGCCGCCCCTGTCTGCTGTACCAGATCAAGCGCTGCAGCGGCCCCTGCGTGGGGCTGGTGAGCACGGCCGATTACGCACGCGATGTGCAAGACGCCAGCGCCTTTTTGCGCGGCCAGACCCAAGACCTGCAAGCCGCGCTGGAGCGGCGCATGCTCGATTTTGCCGAGCAACTGGCTTTTGAGCAGGCGGCTGAGGTGCGCAACCAGATCGGCAGCCTCGCGCAAGTGCTGCAGCAGCAGGCGATGGAGAACGTGCGCGACCAAGAGGCCGACATTCTGGCGGTTCAAGTGCAGGGCGGGCGCGCCTGCGTGAATTTGGCGATGGTGCGCGGTGGCCGCCACCTAGGCGACCGGCCCTTTTTCCCGGCCCAAGTGGCCGACGGCGCGCTGCTGGCCAGCGTCGAAGATGGCGGCGAGGAGGAGGACGGCGCAGCGCACGACCCGCCCATGAGCTTGGAGACGCGGGTGCTGGAGGCCTTCATCGCGCAGCACTACAGCGTCCACAGCCCGCCGCCGCTGCTGGTGCTGGGGGCGCCGGTGAGCGCGCACCTGATCGATTTGTTGATTCAGGCCAGCTCGCACAAGATCCATGCGGTCTGGCAGCCGCGCGAGCAGCGGCGTGCTTGGCTGGAAATGGCGCAGCAAAACGCCGACTTGCAACTGGCGCGTCTGTTGTCGGAAGAGGGTTCGCAGCAGGCGCGCACGCGCGCGCTGGCGCAGGCGCTGGACCTGCCCGAAGAGGCGCTGGAGCGGCTGCGCATCGAGTGTTTCGATGTGTCGCACAGCGCCGGCGAGGCGACCATGGCCTCGTGCGTGGTGTTCGAGGGCCACAAAATGCAAAGCGCCCAGTACCGGCGCTACCGCATCGAGGGCATCACACCCGGCGACGACTACGCCGCCATGCGCCAGGTGCTGCTGCGCCGCTACGGCAAGCTGGGGCCAGCCCAAGACCCGGGGGCGGTTGATCCCGGCTTCAAATCCGAACCAGGCCGCGCGCGCTGGCCCGATCTGGTGCTGATCGATGGTGGCGCGGGCCAGGTGGGCGTGGCGCGCCAGGTGTTCGAGCAGCTCGGGGCCGAGGTGGGCCGCCTCGTCGGGGTGGAAAAGGGCATTGGGCGCAAAGTGGGCCTAGAGGAGCTGGTGTTTGCCGACGGCCGCGACAAAATCAGCCTCGGGGCCGATTCGGCCGCGCTGATGCTGGTGGCGCAGATCCGCGACGAGGCGCACCGCTTCGCCCTCACCGGCATGCGCGCCCAGCGCGCGCGCACCCGCACCGGCAGCAGCCAGCTCGAAGACATTCCGGGCGTCGGACCCAAGCGGCGCGCGCGCCTGCTGCAGCGCTTTGGCGGCTTGCGCGGGGTGGCGGCGGCCAGCGTGGCCGATCTGGCTGGCGTGGAGGGCATTTCGACCGAGCTGGCGCAGCTCATCTACCGCGCCTTGCGCTGAAAGCCCGGTGCTCGCAACCGCATCCGGGCAAACCCTCGCATAATCAGGCCCATGTTTTTTAACCTGCCAACTTCGCTCACTTGGGCGCGCATCGTCTCCATTCCGCTCATCGTGGCGGTGTTTTACTGGCCCGGGCTGGAACAAAGCACGCAAAACCTGGTGGGCACGGTGCTGTTCGTGCTGTTTGCGCTCACCGACTGGGCCGACGGCTGGCTGGCGCGCCGCCTCAACCAGACCTCGGCTTTTGGCGCTTTCCTAGACCCGGTGGCCGACAAGTTCTTGGTCTGCGCCTGCCTGCTGGTGCTGGTGCAGCTCGAGCGCGCCGATGTGTTCGTGGCGCTCATCATCATCGGGCGCGAGATCGCCATTTCGGCGCTGCGCGAGTGGATGGCGACCATTGGCGCGGTGCGCAGTGTGGCGGTGCACGTGGTGGGCAAGCTCAAAACCGCGGTGCAGATGGTGGCGATTGCCTTTTTGCTCTACGACGCCACGCTGCTGGGGGTGATCGACACCCGGCTCTGGGGCACGGTGCTGATCTGGATCTCGGCCGTCCTCACGGTCTGGTCGATGGTCTATTACCTGCAAAAAGCGCTGCCCGAAATCCGCGCCAAATCGCGCTAAAAGGGCGGGTCGATGCCCACCCACGCCCACCACGAGGCTTGGCTGCGCGCCATGCCGTGGGTGTTTGTGCTGATCTGGAGCACTGGCTTCATCGTGGCGCGCTACGGCATGCCGCACGCCCCGCCGTTCACCTTTCTGGCCTGGCGCTATGCCTTGTCGATCGCGCTGTTTCTGCTCTGGGTCTGGTGGGCCCGGGTGGCGTGGCCGCGCAGCGGCGCGCAGTGGGGGCACTTGGCGGTGCTGGGGCTGCTGATGCACGCCGGCTACCTGGGCGGGGTCTGGGCGGCGGTGAAGGCCGGCATGGGCGCGGGCCTGGTGGCGCTGCTGGTGGGGCTGCAACCGGTGCTGACCGCCATTTGGCTCTCGGCCGTGGCCTCGTCCCAAGGGGCAGCGGCGGGATTGGCGGTGTCGCGGCGCCAGTGGCTTGGTTTGCTGTTGGGGCTGGCCGGGCTGGTGCTGGTGCTGTGGCACCAGTTCGTTCCTGCTGAAGGGGGCGCTGCCGTGGGGGCCACCACGGGCCAGATCGGGGCCACCTGGTTCAACGTCTCGCTGGCTGTGGTGGCGCTGCTGAGCATCACCGCCGGTACCCTGTACCAAAAGCGCTACGTGCAGCCCTGCGACGTGCGCAGCGCCAACACGGTGCAGTTGCTGGCGGCGCTGGCGGTCACGCTGCCGCTGGCGCTGCTGGAGCCGGGCGGCATGAACTGGAACGCCGAGCTGGCCGGGGCCCTGGCGTGGTCGGTGCTGGCGCTCACGCTGGGGGCCAGCTCGCTGCTCTATCTGCTGATCCAG
>Ga0209615_100008_pt1 | contig 21389 bp, 18 predicted proteins | sample 4B3metaG_FD_184151 | JGI IMG/M metagenome (GOLD analysis project Ga0209615, IMG submission 184151) | Freshwater bacterial and archeal communities from Indian Creek, Illinois, USA to study Microbial Dark Matter (Phase II) - 4B3 metaG... | ecosystem: Environmental > Aquatic > Freshwater >... | reverse complement strand
GGCCGACATGGACCACACCCTGCAGACGCTGGCCGAGCTGGTGCCGATCACCCCGGGCGAGTTGCGCCGCTTTCAACGCCTGCGCGCCGAATCGCACCGCTTTGCCTCGCTGCCGCTGCGCAGTCGGCTGACGCCCGAAGAAATGTCGGTGTTGGCAGCGCAACTGTTTCGCCTGCCCGGGGTCTCGATCCAGGCGCGGCACCTGCGCTACTACCCGCTGGGTGCGTCGGCGGCTCATGTGGTCGGACATGTGGGGCGCATCAACCAGCGCGACCGCGAGCGCATGGCCGAATGGCCGCCCGAAAAGCAAGCCAACTACCGGGGCACCGACCACATCGGCAGACTGGGGGTGGAGCAAAGCCACGAAGCGTTGCTGCACGGCACCACCGGGTTTCGCCGGGTCGAGATCAACTCGCACGGCCAGGTGCTGCGCACGCTCGAGACCGTGCCCGCCCGCACCGGCCAAACGCTGCGCCTGACGCTGGATGCGCGCTTGCAGCACTTGGTGGAACAACTGTTTGGCGCGCGCCGCGGTGCCTTGGTGGCCATCGACGTGCGCAACGGCGAGGTGCTGGCTTTCGTGAGCATGCCCAGTTTTGACCCCAATGCCTTTGTCGATGGCATCGGCGTGGAAGAATGGCGCGCCCTGAACGAGTCGATCGAGCGCCCGCTGTTCAACCGGGCCTTGCGCGGCACCTATCCGCCGGGATCGACCTTCAAGCCCTTTATGGCCTTGGCCGGGCTGGAGCTGGGGCTGCGCCGCCCGGAAACCAAGGTCTATGACCCGGGCTTTTGGGTGCTGGGAAACCAGCGCTTTCGCAGTGTGGGCGAGCGCCATTTGGGGTATGTGGACTTGCGCCATGGCATGGCGGTGTCGAGCAATGTGTACTTCTACACGCTGGCGCACGAGATGGGCATCGACGCCATTCACGGCTTTATGCACCCCCAAGGCTTTGGCCAGCGCACTGGAATCGATTTGGTGGGCGAGGGGCGCGGCTTGTTACCCAACCAAGCTTGGAAGCGCAGCGCCTACAGCCACCCGGCCCAGCAGCGATGGTTCCCTGGTGATACCGTGGCCGTGGGCATCGGGCAGGGCTACAGCGCCTTTACTATGTTACAGCTTGCCCATGCCACCGCCACCCTAGCCAACGGTGGCGTGCGCCAGCAGCCGCACTTGGGGCTGCGCGCTTACGCCTTGGGCGAGCCTCGGGGACGCGAGCTGACCACGCATCAAGGCACGCCCATGGGCTGGCAGAGCCAGAACCTGCAAGCGGTGCTCGAAGCCATGGAGGCGGTGAACCTGCCCGGCGGTACGGCGGCGGGCGTGTTTGCCGGTGCACCCTACCGCAGCGGTGGCAAGACCGGCACCGCGCAGGCGGTGCGCATTCCCCAAGGTGCACGCTACGACGCCGCGCAGCTCGAGGAACACCAGCGCAGCCACTCGCTCTACATCGGCTTTGCGCCGCTGGAGGCGCCCACGGTGGCGCTGGCGGTGATCGTGGAGAACGCCGGCTTTGGCTCGGTGGCCGCGGCCCCGATCGCGCGCCGGGTGTTCGACTACCTGCTGTTGGGCCTGTACCCGAGCGAGGCCGATATCGCCGCCACCGCGCAGGGCCAAAGCCGAGCGCCCATAGGCGTGCAGCGGCTGGCGCGCGAAGTCGCCTGGCCGGGGCGCACAACGCCACCGGTGCCGCAGCCAGCGCATGCCGTGCAGCCAGCGCTGGTGCAGCAACCAGCCCCAGCGACTCAACCAGCTGCGGTGCCCCGGTAGGGGTCGGCAAAGCCCAGGCCAGCCAAGATCTGCGTTTCGCGCGCTTCCATGGCTTCGGCGTCGGCGGCGCTGGTTTCGTGCTCCCAGCCTTGGGCGTGCAAGCAGCCGTGCACCAGCAGGTGCGCGCAGTGCTGTTGCAGGGTCTTGCCCTGCTCGGCGGCCTCGCGCTCCAGCACCGGGGCGCACAGCACCAGATCGGCCAGCACCACCGGTTCGGCCGCGTAGTCGAAAGTCAGCACGTTGGTGGCGTAGTCTTTGCCGCGGTAGTCGCGGTTCAGGGCCCGGGCTTCCTCGGTGCCGACGATGCGCACCGTGAGCTCGGCCGGGCGCTCCAGCGCGTGGCGCAGCCAGCGCCGCACCAGGTGGCGAGGCAGGGCGGCGCGGTGCGCGGCCAAGCTCAGGCCGGATTGGGTGTCGGCCACCTCGGGGCGTGCGAATTGCAGCGACAGCGTGAGCGCGGGCAGTTTCATGGGCTGGGCTCGGCAAGGGGCGGGGCAGGGCGGCGGCTGCGCCGGCTGGTGGGTGCGGCGCTGTGGGCGTTGGCGTGAGCCAAGCCAGCGCTTTCGTAGGCATCGACGATGCGCGCCACCAGCGGGTGGCGCACCACGTCGGCGCTGGAAAAGCGGCTAAAGGCGATGCCTTGGGTGCGCTTGAGGACGCGCTCGGCGTCGATCAGGCCGCTCAACTGGGTGCGCGGCAGGTCGATCTGGCTTACGTCGCCGGTGATCACGGCTTTGGAGCCAAAGCCGATGCGCGTCAGAAACATCTTCATCTGCTCGGGCGTGGTGTTTTGCGCTTCGTCGAGGATGACAAAGGCGTGGTTCAGGGTGCGCCCGCGCATGAAGGCCAGCGGCGCGATCTCGATTTGCTGGCGCTCAAAGGCCCGGTGCACCTGCTCGAGCCCCATCAGGTCGTAGAGCGCGTCGTAGAGCGGGCGCAGATAGGGGTCCACCTTTTGCGCCAGATCGCCGGGCAAAAACCCGAGGCGCTCACCAGCCTCGACCGCCGGCCGCGTGAGCACGATGCGCTGCACGGCGCTGCGCTCGAGCGCATCGACGGCGCAGGCGACCGCGAGGTAGGTCTTGCCGGTGCCGGCTGGCCCGATGCCGAAGGTGATGTCGTGCGTGGCCATGTGCGTGAGGTAGCGGCGCTGGTTGGCGCTGCGGCCGCGCAGTTCGCCGCGCCGCGTTTGCAGCGCCGGGGCCTCGTCGGCCCCCGGCGCAGCGGGCAAGGCGGTGTCGCCGCTGAGCATGAGCTGCACTTTTTCTGCGGGGATGGGCGCGCGCGCCTGCTCGTACAGCGCCTGCAAGACCTCGAGCGCCTGCTGCGCGCGCGCCTTGGGGCCTTCGATGCGAAACTGCTCGAAGCGGTGCACCAGCTTGACTTGGAGCGCGGCCTCGATCTGGCGCAAATGGGCATCGAGCGGGCCGCACAGGTGCGCCATGCGCAGGTTGTCGGGCGGGGTGAAGGTGTGGCGCAGAATCAAACCGATAATCCGCAATAAAGGAAAACCCCAATGATAGGCAAATTGAGCGGCACCCTGCTAGAAAAAACGCCACCGCAGATCGTGATCGACTGCCACGGCGTCGGCTACGAGGTCGAGGTGCCCATGAGCACCTACTACGGCCTGCCGGCCTTGGGCGCGCCCGTGGCCTTGCTGACGCAGCACGTGGTGCGCGAAGACGCGCAACTGCTGTACGGCTTTGCCACGGCGGCCGAGCGCAGCGCCTTTAGGCATCTGATCAAAATCAGCGGCGTGGGGCCGCGCACCGCCCTGGCGCTGTTGTCGGGCCTGAGCGTGGCCGAGCTGGCGCAGGCCGTGACGGCGCAGGAAGCGCGCCGGCTGCTCAAGGTGCCGGGCATCGGCAGCAAAACCGCCGAGCGCTTGCTGCTCGAGCTGCGCGGCAAGCTCGGGTCCGAGCTGGGCCTGCCCGCCACACAAGCCGGGGCCGCGGCAGCGCCGGCCAACGCCGAGCAGGCCGACATCGAGCAAGCCCTGCTGGCGCTGGGCTACAGCGAGCGCGAAGCCGCCGCCGCCCTCAAGGCGCTGCCACCGGCGGTGGGGGTGAGCGAAGGCATCCGGCTGGCGCTCAAGGCGCTGGCGCGCTAAGAAAATCCCCACATGACCATCCAGACCGACGATTTTGCCCCCGCCGCGCCGCGGCGCACCGTGTCGGCGCAGCCCGAGAGCCCGCGCGAGGAGGCGCTCGAGCGCGCGCTGCGCCCCAAGGGTTTGGCCGAGTACGTGGGGCAGGCCAAGGTGCGCGAGCAGCTCGAGATCTTCATCGGCGCGGCCAAGAAACGGCGCGAGGCGCTCGATCACGTGCTGCTGTTTGGCCCGCCGGGGCTGGGCAAAACCACGCTGTCGCACATCATCGCGCACGAGCTCGGGGTCAACTTGCGCCAAACCAGCGGCCCGGTGCTGGAAAAGCCCAAAGACCTGGCGGCCTTGCTCACCAACCTCGAGCCCAACGATGTGCTGTTCATCGACGAAATCCACCGCCTGTCGCCGGTGGTGGAAGAGATCTTGTACCCGGCGCTCGAGGACTACCAGATCGACATCATGATCGGCGAAGGGCCGGCGGCGCGCTCCATCAAGCTCGATCTGCAGCCCTTTACGCTGGTGGGCGCGACCACGCGCGCCGGCATGCTCACCAACCCGCTGCGCGATCGCTTTGGCATCGTGGCGCGGCTGGAGTTTTACAGCGCGCAAGAGCTGGAGTTGATCGTGCGCCGCAGCGCCAGCTTGCTGCAGGTGCCGCTGGATGCCGCTGGTGGCTTCGAGATCGCGCGCCGTTCGCGCGGCACGCCGCGCATCGCCAACCGGCTGCTGCGCCGGGTGCGCGACTACGCCGAAGTCAAGGGCAGTGGCCGCATCACCGAGGAGGCGGCGCAGCGCGCGCTGGCCATGCTCGATGTCGATGCGCTCGGCTTTGACCTGATGGACCGCAAGCTGCTCGAGGCGCTGATCCACAAGTTCGACGGCGGGCCCGTGGGGCTGGACAACATCGCCGCCAGCATCGGCGAGGAGCCCGGCACGATCGAAGACGTGATCGAGCCCTACCTGATCCAGCAAGGCTACCTGCAGCGCACGCCGCGCGGGCGCATCGCCACCCAGGCCGCCTACCGGCATCTGGGGCTGGCCGCGCCCAGCGCCGCCCACGACCTGTTTGCCGCCGAGTAAAAAGGCCCTCTGCGCATCCCCCAGCAGGCGTTGCCGCCCCTTCGCCCCTCCGCCCTCCGCCCTTTAGCTCAGCGGTTCGTCACTGGGCGCGGTGTCGAGGTGCAGGGTGTCGGACCAGCCCACCAGCCGCAGCCCCTGCGGGCTCCAGAGCAGGCGGTTGATGGCGGCGTTGCCCAGCTGCCAGGTGCGCGGTGCCTGCAGATCGACCCCGGTGGCCAGGCGGTACAGGGTGTCGAGCACGCCGCCGTGGGTGACGACCACGATCTGCTGCCCTAGGTGCGCGACCGCCACGTCTTCCAGCGCCTGCAGCACGCGCTGGCGCAGCATGAGCAGCGATTCGCCGCCCGGCGGGGCAAAGTCGGGCACACGGCGGCGCCAGAGCGCGGTGAGTTCGGGCTGTGTGGTTTCGAGCTCGCTCCAGCGGCTGCCTTGGCAGACGCCAAAGTGGCGCTCGCGCAGACCAGCGTGCAGCTGCGTGCTCAGGCCTTGGGCGCGGGCGATGGCGGCGGCGGTGTCGGCGGCGCGCGACAAATCGCTGCTGTAAACCGCCCCCAGCGCCTCGCCGCGCAGCGCCTCGGCGGTGCGTTCGGCCTGCCAGCGACCGGTCATGTTGAGCTCGATGTCGAGCTGGCCCTGGATGCGGTTGTCGCGGTTCCAGGCGGTCTCGCCGTGTCGGATCGCCAAAATGCGGGTGCAATACACGCTCGTGTCCCCTAAAAAACAGCCGACGGTTCATCGGCAAGCCCTAGAATGGTAACGAGGATGGCGCGGTGCCATCGCTTCGAGGAGTGTTTATGCCCACAGCGGCCCAAAAAGAGATCGACGAACGCACCAACCTGACCGGCTCGAACAAGTTCGAGATGCTGCTGTTTCGCCTCGGCAACGCCGCCGGCACCGAGCGCTCAGAGCTGTTTGGCATCAACGTCTTCAAAATCCGCGAGATCGTTGCCATGCCGGCGGTCACCGCCATGGCCGGCGCGCCGCAACACGTGCTCGGGGTGGTGAACCTGCGCGGCCAAGTGATTCCCGTGATCGACCTGCCGGCGGTGGTGGGCTGCGTGCCCAAGAGCGGCCTGAACATCATGCTGGTGACCGAGTATGCGCGCACCACGCAGGCCTTTGCGGCCGAGGCGGTCGAAGACATCGTGCGCTTGGATTGGAAGCAGATCCTGTCGGCCGACGAAGCCATGGCGCGCGGCTTTGTCACCAGCATCGCACGCCTGGACGGCGACCAAAACAGCACCCGACTGGCGCAAATCCTCGATGTGGAATCGATCCTGCAGCGCATTTTGCCCGCCGACCAAGCCGACCTCAAAGCCAACTCCAGCGGCCCAGCGCTCAAGCTGCGCCCCGGTGCGATCATTCTGGCCGCAGACGATTCCTTTGTGGCGCGCGCCATGATCGAGCAAGAGCTCAAGGCGCTCCAGCTGCCCTACGAGATGACCAAAACCGGCCAAGAAGCCTGGAACCGGCTGCAAGCCATCGCCGCCGAATGCCAAGCCCAAGGGCTGGAATTGCGCGAGCGCGTGGCGCTGGTGCTCACCGACCTCGAAATGCCCGAGATGGACGGCTTTACCCTGACGCGCAACATCAAGAAGGACCCGGCCATGCGCAGCGTGCCGGTGGTGATCCATTCGTCGCTCACCGGCGACACCAACGAGCAGCATGTGCGCAGCGCCGGGGCCGACGCCTACGTGGCCAAGTTTGCCGCACGCGAGCTCGACGTGGCGCTGCGCGACGCGCTGGCGCGCTACGAAGCCGTGCTGGCCTAATAGGCCTATAAGGCTGGCTGGGCGGCTGGCTGGCAGCTTCCGGCGGCGCTGGCCGACCGGCCCGTCTGCGCCCGCATAGGCAGGGGCAGCGCCACCGATTGCAGCATGGGGGTTGCCGGTTCCACAGATGGTTCGGGGGCGTCAAAAACGGTGTCGCCTTCTTCTGTGGGCTGGCCCGTGGTCTGCAGCGTCTCGAAGGGGAACAGCGCGCGGTCCATCAGGTGGCTGGGCACCACGCTTTGCAGCGCCTTGAGCATGTTGTCGAGCCGCCCGGGGTGCTTGCTTTCCCATTCGCGCAGCATCTGCCCGACCTGCACCCGTTGCAGGTTGTCTTGGCTGCCGCACAGGTTGCAGGGGATGATCGGGAACTGGCGCACTTGGGCCCAGCGCACCAGGTCGGGCTCGGCCACGTAGGCCAGCGGCCGCAGCACCATGAACTCGCCATTGTCGCTCACCAGCTTGGCCGGCATGCCTTTGAGCTTGGCACCAAAAAACATGTTGAGCAGCAGCGTTTGCAAGATGTCGTCGCGGTGGTGCCCGAGCGCGATCTTGTTGCAGCCCAGTTCGCGCGCCACGCGGTACAAAATGCCGCGGCGCAAGCGGCTGCACAGGCTGCAGGTGGTCTTGCCTTCGGGGATGATTTTTTTCACCACGCTGTAGGTGTCTTGGGTCTCGATGTGAAACGGCACCCCGAGCTGCGTCAGGTAAGCCGGCAGCACCTCGGCCGGGAAGCCGGGCTGTTTCTGGTCCAGGTTGACTGCGATGAGCTCGAAGTCGATCGGCGCGCGCTGACGCAGCTTTAGCAAAATGTCGAGCAGCGTGTAGCTGTCTTTGCCGCCCGAGAGGCAGACCATGATGCGGTCGCCGGCCTCGATCATGGCGTAGTCGGCAATGGCTTGGCCCACCAGCCGGCACAGGCGTTTCTCGAGTTTGTGGTTTTCGCGTTCGATTTTGTCGGGGTTCATGTCAGAGATTTCCAGTCTGGGTCGGGCATGATGCGCTGCATGAAGGCATCGAACATGGGCACGGTGTAGGCGGTGTCACCGTGGTTTGGGCTCCAGATCATTCCTTTGGCGATAAGGCTGCTGCGCGTGGGGGCCAAAGACGAGACTTGCGCCTTGAGGCACGCGGCGATGTCGCCCGAGCGGTGCGGGCCAGGGCCGAGTTCTGCCATGGCGCGCAGGTATTTTTTTTCTTTGGGCGTGCAACGGTCAAAACGCACCCGAAAAAAGCCTTCGTCCAGCGCGGCGATAGCGCTTTGGCTGGCGCGCTCAACCGCTTCGAGGTCGATGGGGCTGACTTGAGCGGCCAACCAAGTGTGGCTGCCCCAAGTTTGCAAAAAGTAAGGATAGCCTTGACTGAGTTGCAAGATGGCTTGCAGCGCCGCACTGGTAATTTCCACCTGTTCATTCGCCAATGGCTTCACTATGGCCTGTGCGCCATCGGCGGGCGCTAACGCACCGATGAAGGCAAAATCAAACAGACGTTCGGCATACGATTTGGCCTGCCCCATCTGGCCGCGCAGCTGCGGCAAACCGGCCCCCACCAGCACCAGTGGCAGCTGGCGCTGCTCGCAGCGGTGCAGGGCAGTGATCAAGGCCGCCAACTGGGGCTCGGGCACGTATTGCAGTTCGTCAACGAACAACGCGATCGCACTGCCAGCAGCTCGGGCGGCAAGGCCTGCCGCTTCGAGCAGGGCTTGCAGATCGTGCTCCAGATCGCCGTTGTCGGCCAGTCCGGGCTCGGCTTCGTGGTCAAAGCCGACTTCGATGTCGTGGTAGCTGAGTTTGAGCCCCTTGGCAAAGCCGGTCAGGGCGCGCAGGGCGCGCACAGCCAGGGCGCGTGCGCGCTCGGTTTGGCTCAGGCGCAACAGAGCTTGGCGCAGGTGCGGCGCCAGCAAGGCTGGCAACGAGCGACCCTCGGGGGCTTCGAGTCGCAGGGTGTGAAACTCGCGCGCATCGGCGTCGGCGCGCATGCGATCGAGCAGCACGGTCTTGCCCACACCGCGCAAGCCGACCAGCATGACGCTGCGGGCAGGCCGACCGATGCGAGCGCGTTCCAGCGCAATGTGCACCGCTTGGCGCAGCGCATCGCGTCCAGCGAGTTCGGGCGGCGGGGTGCCGGCACCGGGTGCAAAGGGGTTGCGAATCGGGTTCATGACTTAGATTATACGGATCTTAGTCAAGTTACATTTTTAGTGTAACTCTCCTAAGCTCGCTTGATTTGCCCGCCAGCAGGTGTCAGCTCGCCACTGCGCTACCTCACCACTGCCCGCTCTCGATGCGGATGGCGACTTCGCAGTCGTCAAAAATCTCTAGCTTGGCGATGCGCACCCGCACCCCGACCACGCCCGGCAGCCGCAGCAGCCGCTGCGCCAGCTTGCCGATCAGGCTCTCGAGCAGGTTGACGTGTTCGGCGGTGCACTCGTCGATGATGATCTGGCGCACCTTGCGGTAGTCGAGCACGTGGCTGATGTCGTCGTCGTGCAGCTGCAGCGGCTGCGGCCCTTGGTTGAGCTCGGCATCGACCTGGATCGGCTGCGGCGCACAGCGCTCGTGATCGAGGATGCCGAGGTTGGCGGCAAAGCGCAGGCCGGTCAGCGTCAGGACTTGGGTGCCGCTGTCGGGGGCGCTGGCGGGCGGGGGTGGGCTCATGGTTGAAACAGGTCAGGTCGGCTTGAACGCGATGCGTTCGACGCCAACCGAGGCGCAGTCGGGATAGACGTCGGGTTTGCGTGTGGCCACCCGAACGGCGCGCACTTTGGGCTGTGCCAGCAGGGTTTGGCAAATCGCATCGCACAGCGTTTCTTGGAGCTCGTGGTGCTTTGTGCCTATGCAATCAATCACCACCTGACGCATGAAATCATAGTCCAGAGTGTGGGTTAAATGATCGATGGCGGCTGCAGTGTGCGCCAGGTCGGCGCAGACATCGAGATCAAACCACATGCGCTGGGGTGCCGTGCGTTCCCAGTCGTGGGCACCGATGCGCACCGGAAGTTGGAATTGGCGTAGGCTAAACAATCGGCATTCGATTGGGATGCGTGGGTCAAGTGCGCCAAATTGCAGCAGGATGGAGTTCATGCGCCCTCAGTTGCCTCGATGGCAAACATCACATCGCGGTCGAGCGCAACCAGGTGTTGACCGTTGTCCACTACCAAGGTGCAGCCGCAGATCCCGGCCGTGCTGGCCAAAAAGACTGCGCCCGCAGCGACGTCTTCGGCCAGCAGGGGTGTGCGCAGCAGGTTGCAACGCGCTGCACGGGCAAAATTGGCTGGGGTTTGGTCACCGCTGAGGAACATCAGGCCCGGCGATAGCCCACACACCCGCACCCAGGGAGACAGCGCACGCGCTTGCAATGCCACTGCACGCTCTAGGGCCAGCTTGCTCATGGTGTAAGAAAAGTAGTCGGGGTTGAGGTTGTGCACCTTTTGATCGAGCACATGGATCACGCTGTAGTGCCCGGGGGCGGCAGCGGGCGAAGATCGCACCCATTCGGCCAAACGGTTGGCGAGCAAAATCGGGCTGATGGTGTTGATGCCAAAGTTGCGGTGCAGCGCGGCACTGTTGGTGTTATAGGCATCGTCTTGCACGAACTGCGAGGCGTTGTTGACGATGCAGCGCGGGGCTTGGCCCAAGAGCGCGGTGGCTTGGCTAAAAAGTTGGTCTGCGGCCAGTTCTGCCCCCAGATCGGCGTGCAACAATTCGCACCCAACGCCCAGGCTGCGCACTTGCTCTTGGGTCTGTAGTGCCTGATCGCGAGAGCTGTGGTAGTGCGCCAGCACGCTCCAGCCGGCTTGAGCAAACTGCGTGCATAGGCTGCGCCCTAGGCGCAAACCGGCACCTGTGATCAGAACCCAGTTTTGCTTTGATGTCATGCTCATCCGTTCGTCTTGGGGCAAGTTCGATGCCAAATTTTCAGAGCGCAGTATATGATGAGCAACAGTCTTGAGACATTGGTCAAGTATGTGCGCCAAGCCGGCGGCTGGTTGCCCTTTGACCGCTTCATGGCGCTGGCGCTGTACAGCCCGGGCTGGGGTTACTACGCCAGCGCCAGCCCCAAGTTTGGCGCCATGCCCGCCAGCGGCAGCGATTTTGTCACCGCGCCCGAGCTTTGCCCGGCTTTTGGCCGCGCCTTGGCGCGCCAGGTGGCGCAGGCGCTGGTGGCCAGCGGCACGCAGGAGGTGTGGGAGTTTGGCGGCGGCAGCGGGGCGTTGGCGCAGCAGGTGCTGCAGCAGCTGCAGGCCGACGGGGTGGCGCTGGCGCGCTACACCCTGGTCGAGCTGTCGGCCCATCTGCGCTGGCGCCAGCAGCAGCGGCTGGCAGACTTTGCCCCGCGCGTGCACTGGGCCGAGGCCTTGCCGGAGCAGATGCAAGGGGTGATTTTGGGCAACGAGGTGCTCGACGCCATGCCGGTGCAGCTGCTGCTGCGCCGTGACGGCGTGTGGTACGAGCGCGGGGTGGTGCTGGCGGGGGCAGAAGCAGAAGCTGGTGCTGGGGCACCCGAGCCGACCCTGCTGCGGCCAGTGCAAGGCGCCGGGGCTGCACCGCTGGCAGATGCAGCCCCGGCGTTTGCCTGGTCCGATCGCGCCACCGACCTGCGCCCGCCGCTGAAAATCGCCGGCACCCACGAATATCTGTGCGAAATCCACCCGCAGGCCGAGGCCTTCATCGCCACCTTGGCTGAACGCTGGCAGCGCGGGGTGGCGTTTTTCATCGATTACGGCTTCCCCGAGGCCGAGTACTACCACCCGCAGCGCAGCAGCGGCACCCTGATGTGCCACCGCGCGCACCGCGCCGACGCCGATCCGCTGGTCGATGTCGGCCTCAAAGACATCACGGCGCATGTGAACTTCACCGGCATCGCCTTGGCGGCGCAGCAGGCTGGCCTGCAGGTGCTGGGCTACACCAGCCAGGGCCGGTTTTTGCTCAACGCCGGGCTGCTCGACGGCGCCGACGGCTGGCCACTGGCCGATCGCGCCGCCGCCGCCCGGCTGGTGAACGAGCACGAGATGGGCGAGCTGTTCAAGGTGCTGGCGCTGGCGCCGGCAACGCTGCCGGCGGGCTGGCTGCCCACGGGGCTGCTGACCGGCGATCGGACGCACAGGCTTTAAACGGTGGGTGGAGCGCTGCTGCTCTGGCTCGGCTGCCTTGGTTTGTGGCCTAGGTGGCGGCTGATCCAGCCCAAGCAGCCCTGATGAGGTGGCCCATGATGAGGTGGCCCACACAGCCTGAGCGGCTAAAGACCGGAATGTGGTTTTGCCTGCAAGGCCGCTTCGATGGCGGCCTCACGCAGCGCCTCGATGGCGCGCCCGATCTGCAGGCCGCTGGTGCGCGGGTTGGCTCCGGGCTGCGCCTGCACGGCTGCGGCCACGCCGGCGGTGTCGGCGGCCAGCGCCGCTTGCAGGGCCAGTCGTAGCCGCTGCGCTTGCGGGTAGGGCGCGTCGTGGTGGCCCAGCCGGCCGCGGGCGTCGGCTTCGCAGGCCAGCAGCACCTGCTCGAAACGCTCTGGCCGGCGCAGCGCGTCGCAGCGCTGCAGCAAGCGCAGCGTGGCCGCGGCGCTCAAATTCAGGCTGGCGTGGATGTGGCCGTGCTCGCGCGCCACCACGTCGGCCAGTTCGCGGCAGTCGCGCGGCACGCGCCAGCGCTGGCCAATGGCCTGCGCCAGCCGGGCGCTGCGCTGTTCGTGCCCGTGGTGGCGCGGCAGCAGCTCGGCCGCGGTCGTGCCCTTGCCCAGGTCGTGGCACAGGCAGGCGTAGCGCACCTCGAGCCCGGCGCCCAGCTGCGCCGCCATGTCGAGCACCATTTCGAGGTGCGTGCCGGTGTCGATTTCGGGGTGGTATTCAGCGCGCTGCGGCACGCCCCACAGCGCATCGACTTCGGGCAGCAGCACGCGCAGCGCGCCGCACTGGCGCAGCACCGTCAGCATGCGCGAGGGCCGGGGTTCCTGCAGGCCGCGCGCCAGTTCCTGCCAAACGCGCTCGGGCACCAAGTGGTCGGCTTCGCCGTGCGCCACCATCTGCTGCATCAGGCTCAGGGTTTCGGGGGCAACGCCAAAGTCGCTCCAGCGCGCCGCAAACCGCGCCATGCGCAGCAGGCGCACCGGGTCTTCGGCAAAGGCGTGGGTGACGTGGCGCAGCACCTTGGCCTGCAAGTCGGCGCGGCCGCCGTAGGGGTCGATCAGCGCCGGGCTGTGCGGGTCGAAGCGCCCGTCGGCGTCGAGCGCTGCAGCGGGCAGCGCCATGGCGTTGATGCTCAGGTCGCGCCGGCCTAGGTCTTGCTCGATGGTGACCGTGGGATCGGCGTAAAAATCGAAGCCGTGGTAGCCGCGCGCGGTTTTGCGCTCGGTGCGCGCCAACGCGTATTCCTCGTGGGTGCGCGGGTGCAAAAACACCGGAAAGTCGCGCCCCACGGGCACAAAGCCCTGGGCCCGCATCTGCTCGGGCGTGGCGCCCACCACGACCCAGTCGCGGTCGGCGTGCACGCTGCCGTCGGGGCGGCGGTGGGCCAGGTGGTAGTGGCCGAGCAGGCCATCGCGCACGGCGCCGCCGACGAGGTAGATGTGCATCGGTAGGTGGCTGGTTGCAGCGGGTGCTGGCAGTGGCAGGCAGTGGCAGACAGAGGGGTAGGCTCAGCTGCGTGGGCAGCGCTGCGCGCGCTCAGCCGCTCAGGCGTATTTTTCGAGGATGCGGGTGGAGCGCTCGAGTTCGTTGCCGGCGTCGGCGCTGGCGGCGGCTTCCATCATCGAGCAGGCCATCATGCGGTAAAAGGCCTTGTCGAGCGCCTTGCGGGCGGCGGCCATCTGCTGGGCGATGTCTTCGCACGGGCGGCCGTCGTCGATCATCTGCACCAAGGCGCGCACCTGGCCTTCGATGCGGCGCAGCCGGTTGCTCACGTCGCGCTGGTGCTGGGCGCGGTGCGCCGAGATCGGCACGGGCAGGTCCGTGCCATCGGGCGCGGGTACAGCATGGTCCAGGGAGGGTGCGGCGGACGCTGGTGTGGCAGCTCTGGCTGCCGATTTGGGTGTGCTCTTGCTCATGGTGGTTGGGCGGTGGTGGCTTGTGGCCGGTTACTTGCGATGGACGGCGTGTTTGCGCAGGGCCAGCAGCGGGTCGGCGCGGCCGGCTTTATCGAGGTAGCGCGCTGCCAGCGGCTCCAGCGCCTGGGGTTCGATGCCCAGTGCGCGCAGATCCGGCAGTTGGCCGCTGGCCACGTTATCCACTTCGAGCGAGCGCAGGTTGTCGGCGCTGAGCAGCGGCTCACCGGGCAGCAGCTGCATCAGCATCGCCTGCGCATAGCCCAGCGCGCGCGGCAGGGGCAGCACGGGCCGTGGATGGCCCGACAGCCGGCCCGCCAGCCGCACCAGGTCGGCCAAGCTAAAGGCCTCGGGGCCGGCGCACTCGACGATCTGGCCGCTGGTGGCGGGGTGCAGCAGGCAGTGCAGCAGCGCCTGCGCCACGTCGCCCACCCAGACCGGCTGCAGCCGCGCCTGCGATCCGGCCAGCGGCATGAGTGGAAACAGCTTTTGCAGCGAGGCAAACAGGTTGAGGAAGCGGTCTTCGGCGCCGAAGATCACGCTCGGGCGCAGGATGGTGAGCTCGAGCCCGGCGGCTTGCAGCACGGCCTCGCCGGCGGCTTTGCTGCGCTGATAGTCCGACGGCCCGCTGGCGCTGGCCCCCAGCGCACTCACATGCACCAAGCGGCGCACGCCGCTGGCTTGCATGGCGGCGGCGAGCCGGCGCGGCAATTCCACGTGCACCTGCTCGAAGCGCGCCCGGCTGCCGTGCAGCACCGCGATCAGGTTGACCACGGCGTCGTGGCCGGGCAGCAGTTGCGCCAGCGTGGCCGCATCGTGTACATCGGCCTCCAGCGGTTGCACCAAGGGCAGCATCTGCACCGCTTGGGCGTTGTGCAAGCGGCGCGTGGGCACGGTGGCGCGGATGCCGGCGCGGTTGAGGTGTTCACACAGGTGGCGGCCGACAAAGCCGGTGCCGCCCAGAACCAAAACGTTTTTCATGGGGTACAGGTGCAGTGTAGGTAGAGGTGTGAAAAGGGGGTGGGTTTTCAGGGCCGCTGGGCTACGGGTACCGGGGCGCTGGCGGCTGTGGCGGGGTTGGCGCGCGGCCCGATGGGCTGCAAGTGCGCGCGCAGGCTCTGTGGCTGGCCGCTGATCAGGGCGGCGTAGTTGGTGGCGTTGGCCAGCACGCGCTGCACGTAGTCGCGGGTTTCGGCAAAGGGGATGTTCTCGATCCAGATCGCGGCTTCGAGCACCGGGCCGTTGCGCCACCGCTGCGGGCGCCCAATGCCGGCGTTGTAGGCGGCGGCGGCGAGCACGCGCGAGCCGTCGAGCTGGCTCAAGCGCCACTGTAGGTAGGCGGTGCCCAAGGCGAGGTTGACGTCGAGCTGGTTGACCTGATCTTGGGTGAAGTTTTGCAGACCGATGCGCCGCGCTACCAGACGCGCGGTGGCGGGCATGAGCTGCATCAGCCCCGAAGCGCCGACGTGCGAGCGCGCGTCCATGACGAAGCGGCTCTCCTGGTGGATGAGGCCAAAGACGTAGGCCGGGTCGAGCCCGGTGGCCCGCGAATGGGCCAGCACCTGGGCGCGAAACGGCATCGGGAAGCGCTGCGTGTGGTCGACTTCGGTGCGGGTGCGCAAGCTGGTGCTGATGCAGCGGTCCCAGACTTGGCGGCTGCAGGCGAAGTCGGCGGCGGCCAGCAGCTCGCGCTCGCTCAAGCCGCCGCTGCGGTGCACGATGATGTGATAGTTCCACTCGCGCACGCCGTCGTTGCGCAGCCCGATGGCGATGGCGTGCAGGGCGCGCTGCAGCCCCGGGTGCTGGCGCGCGGCGGCGATCTCGGCTGCTGTCAGGGGAGCGGGCGCCGGTGGGGTGCTGATGAGCTGGCCCAGCGCTTCAAGCGCGAGCTGCTCGTAAAAACCGCTCACGCCGGCGATGCGGCGCTGGATTTGCAGTGCTTGCTCGCGCCATTGTTGCGCCTGTGCCGCTTGCGCGGCCGGCAGGCTGCGGGCGCGTTCGTTCAGGGCGCGCGCCAACCAGTAGCTCCAGACCGATTCGTCGCGCTGCGCGCTGCCCATGGCCATGATGGCGTCGTGCACCCGGTTCCAATCGCCAGCGCGCAAGGCGGCACGGGTGGCCCAGATCAGGTGCGAGTCGTGCAGCAGATCGAGCTGGGCGTGGCCAAAGGCGGCGTGGGCCTCGGGGTTCAGGCGCTGGGCTTGGCGACGCCCAATCACGGCCCAGATCCAGCTCTGCGCTTCGGCGCTCAGGTGCAAGCGCCAGCGCGCTTGCTGCATGGCATCGGTGGCGGCTTGGGGGTCTTCCATGGCCAGCCGGATCAGGGCCAGCGCAGCCAGTTCGGGCGCGGGCAGGCGCTCGGCGCGTGCGGCGGCGTCGATGAAGCGCTGCGGCTGGCTGACGAGGCCCGCCACCTGCTGCGCCCACTGCGGGTTGATCAGGCTGACGGCCTGCGCCGCCGTGCCGGGCAGATTACCCTCGGTGGCCAGGCGCGCGCGCTGCCAGACCACGGCTGCGGGCAGGTCGCCGCTGGCCAGCAGATGCTGGGCGGCGTGGGCGCAGCCGTCGTCGGCGTGGTTTTGTGCCAGCCAGAGCGCGGGCAGGGCGGCGGCGCGCTCGGCCGACGGGCGCTCGCGCTGGGCCACCAGGGCGTAGCAGCGGATTTCGCGGTTGGCGGTGAGGCGGAACTGTGCAAACTCTTGGTTGAAGGTGTCCCAGTCGCGCGCGCGCCCGAGCAGCAGCAGCCAGTCGGCGCGCAGGCGGTTTTCGTAAAAGGTGCCGCTCCAGCGGCGCAGAAAGGACCGGATTTCGTCTGGGCTGGCGCTATCCAACCGCGCCGCGAGCGCCCAGTACTGGGCCAGCGGCTCAAGCGGGTGCCCGGCCACTTGCGGCAGCAGGGCCGCCAGGCGTGCGTGGTTGCGGCGCTCGAAGGCCTGCTCCATCTCGAGCAGCGCCTGCTCGGATCGGCTCAGGGGCGCTGGCGCCGCGACTGCGGCTGGCGCGCTCAGGGCCGCCGGGCTGGGGTTAGCCGTCGCCGCTGCAGGCAGTAAGATGCACGCCAACAGAGTGGAAAACCAGCGAGGCCACCGCCTAGGCTGGGAGAGTGCGAACGGGCGCAGCGGCGCCTTGGGTTGAGCAACAAACAATCTGAACATAGGCCGATTATGAACAACAACCGCACGCCTGACCAGATGGCGCGCAAAGCCCAGTGGCGCCAGCGCTTGATCGAGCAGCGCCTGCGCTTGGGCGACCGGCTGGCGCGCAACGACGCGCTGCAGCGCGTGCTGCGGGTCTGGCTGGTGGATCGGCCCGATAGCGCCATCGGCGCCTACTGGCCGATCAAGGGCGAGTTCGACCCGTTGCCGGCGCTGTTTCGCTGGCAGGAGGCCGGGCGCGAGGCCGACGCGCTGGGCGCCAGCCGCGAGCGCAAAATCGGCCTGCCGGTCATCGACAAGGCCAGCAAAACGCTGAGCTTTCACCGCTGGTATCCGGGCTGCCCGATGGAGCCCGACGCCTACGACATCCCCAAGCCCAGCGGCACCCAGCGCATCGCGCCCACGCTGCTGTTCGTGCCCTGCGTGGGCTACGGGCCCGGCGGCTACCGGCTGGGCTATGGCGGCGGCTTTTACGACCGCACGCTGGCGCAACTGCAGCCCCGCCCCTACACCGTGGGGCTGGCTTATACGCACGGGTTTTTGCCCGAACTCGAACCCGAGCCGCACGACTGGCCGCTGGACGCGATCTTGAACGACAACGGCGTGGTCTGGCCGCTCGACTGAAGCGCGGCGCCCCAAAGCTCACATACTGCGCCGGTACTGCCCCCCGACTTCGAACAGCGCCTGCGTGATCTGCCCCAGCGAGCAGCAGCGCACGGCCTCCATCAGCACCTCGAAGACGTTGCGCTCCTCGATCACCGCTTGTTGCAGGCACTTGAGCATGGCCGGGGCCGCAGCGGCGTGGCGCTCGTGGAAGGCCTGCAGGCGCTGCAGTTGCGACTGTTTTTCGGCCTCCGACGAGCGCGCCAGCTCGATCTGCGCCGGCACCGGGTCGCCGTGTGGGTTGCGAAAGGTGTTGACGCCGATGATCGGGTGTTCGCCGCTGTGCTTGAGCTGCTCGTAGTGCATCGACTCGTCTTGGATGCGCCCGCGCTGGTAGCCGGTTTCCATCGCGCCCAGCACGCCGCCGCGCTCGCTGATGCGCTCAAACTCGGCCAGCACCGCTTCTTCCACCAGTTCGGTGAGTTCGTCGATGATGAAAGCGCCTTGGTTCGGGTTTTCGTTTTTCGCCAGGCCCCACTCGCGGTTGATCACCAGTTGGATCGCCATGGCGCGGCGCACCGATTCTTCGGTGGGCGTGGTGATGGCCTCGTCGTAGGCGTTGGTGTGCAGGCTGTTGCAGTTGTCGTAGATGGCGATCAGCGCCTGCAGCGTGGTGCGGATGTCGTTGAAGGCGATCTCTTGCGCGTGCAGGCTGCGGCCGCTGGTCTGTACGTGGTATTTGAGCTTTTGGCTGCGCTCGTTGGCGCCGTATTTGTCGCGCATGGCCACGGCCCAGATGCGCCGCGCCACCCGACCGAGCACGGTGTATTCCGGATCCATGCCGTTGCTGAAAAAGAACGACAGGTTGGGCGCAAAGTCGTCGATGTGCATGCCGCGCGCGAGGTAGGCTTCGACGAAGGTAAAGCCGTTGGAGAGTGTAAAGGCGAGCTGGCTGATGGGGTTGGCGCCGGCCTCGGCGATGTGGTAGCCGCTGATGCTGACCGAATAAAAGTTGCGCACGTCGTGGTGCACAAACCATGCGGCGATGTCGCCCATCACTTTCAGGCTGAACTCGGTGCTGAAGATGCAGGTGTTTTGGCCTTGGTCCTCTTTGAGGATGTCGGCCTGCACCGTGCCGCGCACGTTGGCCAGCACCCAAGCGCGGATTTTGGCGGCTTCGGTATCGGTGGGCTCGCGGCCATTGTCGGCTTTGAACTTGTCGAGCTGCTGGTCGATGGCGGTGTTCATGAACATCGCCAATATGGTGGGCGCCGGGCCGTTGATGGTCATCGACACGCTGGTGCTGGGGCTGCACAGCTCAAAGCCGCTGTAGAGCACTTTGAGGTCGTCGAGCGTGGCGATGCTCACGCCGCTGTTGCCCACTTTGCCGTAGATGTCGGGCCGTGGGTCGGGGTTGGCGCCGTAGAGCGTGACCGAATCAAAAGCGGTAGAGAGCCGCTTGGCATCCATGCCGGACGAGAGCAGCTTGAAGCGCCGGTTGGTGCGAAAGGCATCGCCCTCGCCGGCGAACATGCGCGTCGGGTCTTCGTTTTCGCGCTTGAAGGCGAACACGCCGGCGGTGTAGGGGAAACTGCCGGGCACGTTGTCGAGCAGCAGCCATTGCAGGATTTCGCCCTCGTCTTCGTAGCGCGGCAGCACCACTTTGCGGATTTTGCTGCCCGAGAGCGTGGTGTGCACCAGCGCGGTGCGGAGTTCGCGGTCGCGGATTTTCACCACGTACTCGTCGCCAGCGTAGGCCTGCTGCATCGCCGGCCACTGCGCCAGCAGCTTGCGCGCCCCCGGGTCCAGCCGCTGCTCGCGTTGCTCGGCGAGGCTAAGCGCAGCAGCGGCGGCGGCTTGCGCGGCATCGTCTGCCGCAGCGGCTTCGTTCGGGCAGCGGGCGGCTTCGGCGCGCAGCATGGCGCTGGCGGCGCGCAGTTGCTGGATCTCGCGCGCCAGCCGCGCTTGTGCCCGCGCCAGCTGCTTGTAGCCGCGCACCGTGGTGGCGATTTCGGCCAGGTAGCGGTTGCGCGCCGGCGGCAACACCGGCGTCTGGTTGGAGCTGTGGCGCACCGCCACCGGGGGCAGGCGGCTGCCTTGCGCATCCAGCGCCAGGCCCAGCGCCGCCAGCCGCGGTTTGAGCGCCTGGTAGAGGGCGCTCACGCCGTCGTCGTTGAAGCGGCTGGCGGTGGTACCAAAGACCGGCATCTGCTCCGGGCTCTGGTTCCAGGCTTGGCGGTTGCGCTGCACCTGTTTGCAGACGTCGCGCAGCGCGTCGAGCGCGCCTTTGCGGTCAAACTTGTTGATGGCGACGAACTCGGCAAAGTCGAGCATGTCGATTTTTTCGAGCTGGCTGGCGGCGCCAAACTCGGGCGTCATCACGTACAGCGGCACATCCACCAGCGGCACGATGGCGGCGTCGCCCTGGCCGATGCCCGAAGTCTCGACGACGATCAGGTCAAAGCCCGCCACCTTGCACGCCGCCAGCACATCGGGCAGGGCGGCGCTGATTTCGCTGCCAAAGTCGCGCGTGGCGAGGGAACGCATGAAGATTCGAGCCCCCACGCTTGGCGCTGGCGCGCCGTCGCTGCCCCCCGAGGGGGCGCTCGCCAGCTTGGGGCGGCCCGGCGCTGGCTCGGTGGCCTTGTCTCGGGTGGTGCCCCATTCGCCAATGGCATTCATGCGAATGCGGTCGCCCAGCAGCGCGCCGCCGCTCTTGCGCCGCGAGGGGTCGATGCTGATCACGGCCACGCGCAGCGCGTCGTCTTGGTCTAGGCGCAGGCGGCGGATGAGCTCGTCGGTGAGCGACGATTTGCCCGCGCCACCGGTGCCGGTGATGCCCAGCACCGGCACCCGGCGGCCTTGGGCGCCCGCGTGCAGTTGCTGCACCAGTGCGGCCGGGGCGGCGCCGTTTTCCAGCGCCGTGATCAGCTGCGCCAGCGCGCGCCAGGCGGCGTCGGTGTGGCCCTCGATCGCTGCCGGCGTCTGCGGCGCGTAGGGCGTGAGGTCGAGGTCGCAGCGCATCAGCATCTCGCCGATCATCCCGGCCAGGCCCATGCGCTGGCCGTCTTCGGGGCTGAAGATGCGCGCCACACCGTAGTCCATCAGGGTGCGGATTTCGTCGGGCACGATCACGCCGCCGCCGCCGCCGAACACCTGCACGTGCGCGCCGCCGCGCTGGCGTAGCAGATCGACCATGTACTGAAAATACTCCACGTGCCCGCCCTGATACGAGCTGATGGCGATGCCCTGCACGTCCTCTTGCAGGGCGGCCGTCACCACCTCCTCGACCGAGCGGTTGTGCCCCAGGTGGATGACCTCGGCGCCCATGCTCTGCAGCAGGCGGCGCATGATGTTGATGGCCGCGTCGTGGCCGTCGAACAGGCTGGCGGCGGTGACAAAACGCACCTTGTGGCGCGGGCGGTATTCGGCCAAGGCTTTGAAATCGGCGTGCAGATCGGTCATGGGCGGCGGTCTCCGGTGTGGCCGCATGGCCGTGCGGGCAGGGCGGCACGGCGACGGGCTTGTGTTGGGTTGCAACAGGCAATTGTCGATCCGCACACTTTAATTGACGTTTACGTAAACGTCAATAGGGAGTCATCGCGCCAGCCCCCCAAGGCGCGTCAGCGCGTAGTCTGAACCGCCCCGGGAATTGAGGAGGCTCCAACGTCTGAGAAGATGGAGCCATGACCACGCCAGACAAGTCGGCACCGTGTCCGCTGGACCATGTCAACCGGCAGTTTCGGGCCAGCCGACCCAATGAGCTGTGGGTGTCAGACTTCACCTATGTCTCCACCTGGCAGGGCTGGTTGTACGTGGCGTTTGTCATCGATGTCTACGCCCGGCGCATCGTGGGCTGGCGGGTCAGCCGC
>Ga0209615_100007_pt1 | contig 21567 bp, 22 predicted proteins | sample 4B3metaG_FD_184151 | JGI IMG/M metagenome (GOLD analysis project Ga0209615, IMG submission 184151) | Freshwater bacterial and archeal communities from Indian Creek, Illinois, USA to study Microbial Dark Matter (Phase II) - 4B3 metaG... | ecosystem: Environmental > Aquatic > Freshwater >... | reverse complement strand
CGGCAAGGTGGCGATTGCGAATGCCGCTGGCGTTGTAGGGGTTAATGTCACTTCTGACCTTGGGTATGGTTGGTCAAACAGCATCAGCGCACCGTTTATCCCCTTCGATACCATAATTACCCGCAAAGCCGCCGCATCCTTACGTCTTGGAGCAGCCGATGCAGCCGCACCTATAGCGCAAACCTTTGGCGTGCAATCGGTCGTAGCTGGTACTACGAACACACCGGGCGCTGATTTCAAGATTGCAGGTAGCCAAGGAACAGGCACTGGTGCTGGTGGGTCTCTGATCTTTCAGGTTGCGCCTGCTTCTGGGACTTCTGGGTCAGGGCAGAATGCGTTGAGCGCCGCGCTGACGATTAACAGTGATAGAAGTGCGACGTTTGCAAACGGAATTTCCGTTACTGGGGACGTGCTTTTTACGGGGCAAGCGCAACTGTCCGGCATCGGCGCAATAAACTCCAACGGTTTTGTGGTCGCGTCTAATAAGCTTATTGGCTTTTCATCTACGACCAATACGAACCTGACCCCAGACACCATCCTCACCCGCAAAGCAGCAGCATCCCTCCGCCTTGGCGCAGCAGATGCAGCCGCTCCTCAAGCTCAAACCCTTGGCGTGCAGTCCGTCGTTGCTGGGACCACTAACACAGCCGGAGCTAACTTCACCATCGCTGGGTCTCAGGGCACTGGGACTGGCGCGGGTGGAAGCATCGTGTTTCGAACAGCATCAGCCGGGGGTTCTGGCACAGCGCAAAATGCTTTGGGTGATGCCCTAACTATCGACGCTACAAAAACAGTTTCTATACCGGCCTCTGGCTACCTCAGCGCGCCAAACGTGCTAAGTCAATTCATGATGATGGGAGCCTGAAATGGGCATTGCATACAAAGTTCTTGGTCAGTCGGCTCCGGCTGCAACGACAGACACGACGCTCTACACCGCGCCCGCTGCAACGCAGGCTGTCTGCTCAACGCTGGCAGTCTGCAATCGTGGCGTGTCAACGACGTTCCGCGTCGCTGTTCGCCCCGCCGGGGCTACTCTCGCCAACGAGCATTACGTTGTCTACGACAACTTCGTCGAGCAATACGACACGGTGTTCTTGACGCTTGGTGTGACGCTGGCCGCAACTGACGTTGTAACGATCTACGCAGGCGCAGCAACGCTGTCGTTCTCGCTGTTTGGCTCGGAGATAACCTAAATGTCGATCCGCAATGTCCAGCAGAACAGCCTGAACCAGAGACACCTGAACGCGCCGCGTCCGGTTTTGCGCCCGCTTTCTTCGTCTGGCTTCACGGGTGCTGGCGGCGTGTGGCGTCGTAATCCGGCGTGGCTGGCTATGCCTAGCGTCCTGATTACGGATCAGAAGATCGTTGTGCTGACGGCTGTTCGCCCGGAATCCGAGTTCGTCGCGTTTACGATGCGCGGCGCTTATACGGTTGACTGGGGAGACGGAAGCGCGCCGGTCAACGTGGCGGATAACGTTGCTGCCCAGTATCTGTACAGCTACGCGGCTGCGGGGCTGAACAACACTGACGGGCCGGTGACGTTCACTGATGCTGGCGATCTTGTTACGCGCACGGCGCACGGCTTTGAGAACGGCGACATCGTCACGTTCTGGACTGTTGTAACGACGACCGGCGTGACTGTCGGCCAGCAATACTATGTCATCAACAAAACCGCCGACACGTTCCAGATCAGCCTGACGGTTGGCGGCGCGGCTGTTGCGTTGACTAATGACGGCTCCGGCACGCTGCTTCCCTACAAGCAAGCCATCATCACGATCACGCCGCAGGCCGGGCAGAACCTTACTTCTGTAAATTTACAGATCAGGCACAGCGGCTCAGGCTCTAACGCATATTCAAGCGGTTACTTGGATATGACGTTATCCACGCCGAATGCGACTTCGTTGGCGTTTGGCGGAGGCACAATTATTCATCGCATGATAGAAATTGCCACGATATTAACAATCGGCTCGACGATTAACCTAACTAATTTGTTTCAGAACTGCAACGCACTCCAGAGCGTACCTTTGTTCAATACTGCGTCTGCAACAAGTATGAGCGGCATGTTTAACAACTGCTTTTCCCTCCAAAGCGTGCCATTATTTAATACGGCTGCTGTGACGAATATGCAGAGTATGTTTAACACCTGCGTTTCTCTCCAGAGCGCTCCTTTGTTTAACACATCCGCTGTGACGAATATGGGTGATATGTTTAGCACCTGCTCCTCACTCCAGAGCGTCCCACTGTTTAACACTGCTGCTGTGACGGCTATGAACGGTATATTTACTAACTGCTTCTGCCTCCAAAGTGTTCCTTTGTTTAACACTGCGTCCGTAACCAATATGGCATCAATGTTTACAGGCTGCCGTTCCCTCCAGAGCGTCCCTCTATTCAATACTGCCGCTGTGACGAATATGACGAGTATGCTTCAAAACTGCTCCTCACTCCAGAGCGTTCCTTTGTTTAATACCGCTTCTGTTACGAATATAAGTTTTATGCTCCAAGGCTGCTCCTCCCTTCAAAGCGTACCGCTGTTTAATACGGCTGCTGTGACAAATATGTCTACCATGTTCAACAACTGCTTCTTCCTTCAAAGCGTTCCTTTGTTCAACACTGCGTCCGTAACCAATATGTCATTAATGTTCCAAGGCTGCTACTCCCTCCAAAACGTTCCCTTGTTTAATACTGCTGCTGTTACGAATATGTCGTTAATGTTCAGGGATTGCATTACACTAAAAAACGTTCCCTTGTTCAGCACTGCTGCTGTGACGAATATGAATGGAATGTTTCAAGGTTGCTCTATTCTCCAAACCGTCCCCTTAATGAACACTGCGGCTGTAACAAACGCCATATCAATGTTTAACAGCTGCTCAGCTCTATCCTCAATCCCAGCCTTCAACTTCGGTGCAGTAACACCAGCCGCAAACTTCGCATCAACTTTTGCCACTTGCACGTCCCTCGCACGTATCCAAGCTACGGGCTTTAATTTCACCTTCTCTGTCGCGAGCTTGAAACTAGGCGGCACGCAGTTAGATGAAATCTACACGAACCTGCCAACAGTCTCCGGGCAGACGATCACGGTTACGGGCAATTACGGGACGGCGACAGATAACCCGGCGATTGCAACTGCAAAGGGATGGACGGTGACGGGATGATTGAGGACACATCTGGCTTTTACAAACTCGATGGAGTTTTGCTTTTTGGCCCGCACTATGTGCTGAACGCCAACTACGAGCTGCGCCGGGAGAGCAAGGACAGCCACACCTATCCGGTGGATGGATGGTATTGGTTCGACACGCGCGAGGAGGCTCTGGTATTCTTCGGCCTGCCGCCTGATCCGATTGAGGAGTGAGAATAATGACAACGCAGTTTCAATGGGCCGTAAACCAAATGTCCGCCTATCCCGAATACGAGGGCGAGCCGAATGTCGTTTTCTCGGTCTCGTGGGTGTGTTCAGGCACTGACGGCGTCTACAACGCGGCATCCTACGGCACGTCAGAAATGACGCTGGACCCGACGCAGGTTTTCACGCCGTTTGCCGATCTGACGCTGGATCAGGTGCTGGGTTGGGTCTTCAATGTGATTGGCGAAGAAGGCGTGCAGACGGCGCAGGACGATTGCGATACGCAGATCGCCGCCCAGCAGGCTCCGCAGACTGTAACGCCGCCGCTGCCTTGGAACTGAGGCAGGTCTAAACAAATACAAGGGGGAAACTATGTCACTCAAAATATGCGTGTACGCGATCAGCAAAAACGAAAAGCAGTTTGTGGATCGTTTTTGCGAATCGGCCAAGGATGCCGACGTGATCATGATCGCGGACACGGGGAGCACGGATGGGACAGTTAAGGCTGCTCGCGCGCGCGGCGCTGTCGTGCATTCTATTCACATTAGCCCTTGGCGTTTTGATCATGCCCGGAATGCTGCTCTTGCCCTTATTCCGGGTGATGTCGATGTTTGTATCTCCCTAGACCTCGACGAGGTTCTTGAGCCGGGCTGGCGGCAAATGATCGAAGCCGCGTGGGTCAAGGGGGAGACGACCCGCCTCCGCTATATGTTTGACTGGGGGTGCGGCATCCGCTTCACCTACGAGAAGATCCACGCCCGCCAAGGTTATTACTGGCACCATCCCTGCCACGAATACCCGATGCCTGACGGCCGCACGCAAGAGGTCTGGGCGCACGCTGGCCCGGATCTTCTGGTGAGCCACCACCCGGACCCAACGAAGAGCCGCGGCCAGTACCTCGACTTGCTTGAGCTTTCCGTCAAGGAAGACCCCCACTGCCCTCGGAACGCCTTCTACTACGCCCGCGAGTTGACGTTCTACGCCCGCTGGGATGACGCCATCGAGGCCCTGAAGAAGTATCTCGCCATGCCGAGGGCTACGTGGCCAAATGAGCGATGCTACGCCATGCGCCTTCTTGGCAAGTGCTACTCGGAAAAAGGTGATTCTGGGCAATCTGAAAAGTGGTACATGGCCGCCGCCAGCGAGGCCCCAAACACCCGCGAGCCGTGGTGCGAGCTGGCCATGACCATGTACCACCAAGCGCGCTGGGAGGAGTGCTTCGCCTTTTCCATGCGGGCTTTGAGAATAACCCAGAAAGAGCTAGTCTACACCTGCGATCCGGCGGTGTGGGGGCACTGGGCGCACGACTTGGCGAGCGTCTCCGCTTGGCGCTTGGGGCTGAAAGACATTGCCGTGGAGCAGGCGCGTATTGCTCTGGAGAAGAGCCCCGACGACAAGCGGCTTGAGGCCAATTTGAAGTTACTGCTCGACGAGGGCGCACCGAAGGAGACCGAATAAAATGGAGCCCCAGACACTCATAAACGGCCTGTTGGCTATTGTTTTGGCCGGGATCGGCTGGGCGGCGAGAGAGCTCTGGGGCGCGGTCAAACGCCTGCGGGAAGACCTCCAAAAGATTGAGATTGCCTTGCCAACAAATTACGTCCGCAAGGACGAGTTTTCGGACGGCGTGAAAGAGATCAAGGAAATGTTGAGCAAGATATTTGACCGCCTCGACAACAAGGCCGACAAATAATGGCAGACGACAAAGTCACCATCTGGAATGACACCCTCAAATTTGGACGCTCCCCAGCCAACGGGGAGCTTCTGATTGGGAATGGCGGCGGGTTCAACCTCGCGGGGCTCACTGCCGGAAGCGGCGTCACCGTAACCAATTCGGCTGGCGGCATATCCATCAGCGCCACGGGAAGTGGTGGAACCGTTACCGCCGTATCTGGAACAGCCCCTATCACATCGACCGGGGGCTCAACCCCAAACATTGCCTTAACCGTTCCGCTCGACGTTCAATATGGCGGGACAGGTCTATCCACTTTGACAACTGGAAACGTCTTGGTTGGAAACGGGACGAGTGATGTCAATTTAGTTGCACCGGGGGCCAGTGGCAATGTCTTGACCAGCAACGGGTCAACTTGGGCGTCGGAATACCCTCGATATTCTATTGCTACAACCACGGACCCGTCCGGTCAGACGTCAGTCATATATACGGGTCTTTTATCAAGAGAATATACTTTTGTTTTTAACAAAGTGCAGCCAAACAGCACGAGCACGGCGGTTCGTTTTGAAATTGCCGTTTCGGCAGATTCAGGAACTTCGTGGACGACGGTTAATTTTAGCCCAAATGCAAACTGGCAGCTAAACGGCGGTGGATCGGGATTGTTAAGCTTTTACCCGGAATTTGGGATAGGGGCATTTTTCATTGTCCCTAACGATATTATAACCAGTTCGAAAGTAGCAGGTAACGGGATTGTTCCAACCGGGTCTACCCTTCCGATTAATGCTGTAAGGTTTAGGTGGTTCGACACGGGAACATCGTCTGTTGTAAACTTCAGAACTCTTGCGGGCCAATCAATAAAGGTGCTGTTATGAAAATAAACATAGCTACGGGAGAGGTTCTTCAATCAACAATTGAAGATGCGTGTTCTGGTGAGATTGTCCCGGAAAAAATTACAATTTCTCGCGATCAATTGCAACAGAAGCTGGTTCAAATGGGGCTGTGGCAAAGGGCGGAACCATACGTAAAAAAATTAGCTTCGGCTTCTGCGGACAACTATTGCCAAGCAATAAAATGTTTGTGCGAAGATTTTGGCGTTGATCCAAAAGATGTTGACAGGTTATTTCTGGAAGCAAGAGAGCTTTAAGTTTTTTGGAGATAACAAAATGATCAAGCACGGAGAAATAACCGTAGACACGATCTTCGTCCACTGCTCGGCCACGAGGCCCGACTGGATGGTGGACAAGGCGCTGTCGTCAAAGGTTGCGGAGATCGCCCGCTGGCACAAGCAAAAGGGGTGGACGGCCATTGGCTACCACTGGATCATTGACCGGGACGGGACGGTCGCCCGCGGACGCCCGGAGAACAATGTTGGCGCTCACGTTCAGGGGCACAACATGGGCAGCCTCGGCATTTGCCTCATTGGCGGCTTTGGGTCGAGCGAGAACGACCCATTTGAGAAAAACTACACGCCAAATCAAGAGTCGGCCCTGCGCCAATTGATCGAAGACATTAAGATTAGGACACCGATCAAGAAGATCCGCGGCCACAACGAGGTGGCCGCAAAAGCCTGCCCCGGCTTTAATGTTGGTCGGTGGATTGAAAAGAAGTCCCCGCGCATGAGGCCGATAGAGAGCACTACCGTTCAGGCCAGCGCGGCCCAGATCGCGTCCGGTGCTGTCGGCGGCGTCACGGCAGTGTCCGCCCTCGATGGTCACGCCCAGATCGTGGCGCTCGCCCTGTGCGCAGTGGTCATTCTGGCGGGCGCGTGGATTATGCGGGAGCGCCTCCGCAAATGGTCTAGGGAGGTCGCGGAGTGATGTTCATCCTTTCACCCATAGGCCGCTGGCTTGCCGCCGCCGGGGGAGCCCTGAGCCTCCTCTTTGCTATTTACTTAAAGGGAAGATCCGAGGGTAAAGACACCCTCCGTTTGGAACAAGAAAATGAACGAAACCGGAGGGCAAAAAATGCCATACAAGCTGACGACGCTGTGCGTCGCGACATTTCTGCTGGGCGGCTGCTCAATGACGATGGCCACCGGCGCGACTGATGCCTGCGACTTTTGGCGACCCGTCTCGTGGTCAACCAGAGACACCCCCGAAACTATTCAAGGGGTTAAGATAAACAACGCCCGCCAGCAGGCATGGTGTAAAAAACAAAAACTATGGTAAAGTGCAGCCGGAGATGAGGTAAATCCTATGACAACCGGCCTGACTTATTCACAATACGTCACGCAAATCGCGACCATGGCTGTCGTTGAACCGACAGACCCTGCGTTCGTGACGATTCTTCCGCAAATGATTACTTACGCGGAAAATCGCATGTATCGCGATCTGGACTTTCTATTCACCTCTATTTCCACCACGGCATATTCGTGCACTGCCGGAACACGGATCATTTCTGTTCCGACTGGAACCTTTGTAGTTCCCGAGCAGATCAATGTCATTACGCCCTCCGGCACGTCAAATCCTGACCTCGGTACGCGAGTGGCCCTGCTGCCCGCAACGAAAGAGTTCTTGGACGCGGTCTATGGGTCGGGTCTGTACACGGGCCTGCCAAAGTATTTCTGCCCATTTGATGATTACACTTTCTTTGTCGGCCCGTACCCTGACAGTTCGTACACCGTTGAAATTGTTGGAACAATTAGGCCAAGCAGCCTGTCGTCGTCCAATACCACGACGTTCATCAGCCTCTACCTGCCCGACTTAATGGTCATGGCGAGCATGATCTACGTCAGCGCGTACCAGCGCAACTTTGGACGGGCCAATGACGACCCGCAGATGGCAATCTCATACGAGAGCCAATATCAAGCTTTGCTGAAGGGCGCGATGATGGAGGAGAACCGCAAGAAGTTTGAGGCTTCTGCTTGGTCGTCTCAGTCTCCGTCGGCTGTCGCAACACCGACGAGGGGTTAACCCATGCCCCACAACGCCCTCAAAATTGTGCCGGGTGTCGATCAAACCAAGACGCCGACCCTAAACGAGGCGGCGATCTCGGAGAGCCAGCTCGTCCGCTTTATTCCCGACAGGACGCTCGGCGGCCTTGTTCAAAAGCTTGGCGGCTGGACAAAGTTCTTCCCCAACACAATCGGATCGAAGATCCGCGCCCTGTGGGCGTGGGAAGACACCAACGCAAACTCATATCTGGCTGTTGGGGCCGAGGGCCTGCCCGCAGGCGCGGGTGGCACACTGCAAGTAATTGAATCGGGTGGCGCGAATGACATTACTCCCCAGAGGACCGTCGTTAATGTCGCCGTAAGTGTTTCGACAACGCTCGGCAGTGATGTTGTCACGATCACGGATACCGGCAGGAACGCCGACAACTTTGACGTTGTAGACATTCAGACGCAGATCAGTGTCGGCGGGCTGGTGTTGTTTGGGCAGTATCAAATATTCAATCCGGGCGGCAGCGCCAACACGTACACGATCTTGGCGACAAATGTTCTTGGCGAACCGGCGTATGCGACGGCAACCGTCGCCACGGCGGGTGCGGTGTCCTTTTATGGTGTGACCAGTGGCAGCAACTTTGTTAACGTGACACTGGCCGACCACGGGTATTTGGTCGGGAGCACCTACGCCGCGCTTGTCGCGACGAGTGTGGGCGGCATAACCATATACGGAAACTACATCGTCGTTGATGTTTTAAGCGCTGATGTTTTTGTAATTTCGGCCAGTTCAGTGGCGGCCCCCGTTCTCGTCACCGGCGCGTCCGGGAACGGGACCACAGTTACTATTACACATTCCTCTTCAATTCAGTTTTTGGACGGAAGCAGCGTCACCATATCGGGCGTCAATCCGGCCGGATACAACGGGACGTGGACAGTTGACTCCTCAACAAGCGGGTCGTTTACGTTTCTGGATTCTGAAACTGGAGCCTTTGTTAGCGGGGGTGAAATTTCAGGCGAATACGGCGCATTTGAAAACGCCGGAAACGCACACTACGTCTACTACAACGGCTTGGGGCCTATTCTTTCGGGCACGGGTTACGGGATTGGCGGGTACGGTCTGGGCGGCTACGGCACAGGGGTCGAGCCCACTGCCGGAACAGGTACGCCAATAAACGCAACTGACTGGACTTTAGACAATTGGGGAGAGGTGTTGATCGCCTGCCCAGTTAACGGACCTATCTACAAGTGGGCACCCACAAGCGGCGACTTGACGGCACTCATCATTCCCAACGCCCCGCCAGTAAATGAAGGCATGTTTGTCGCCATGCCGCAGCGCCAAATCATTGCGTGGGGTTCCACCTTCACCGGCGTGAAAGACCCCCTCCTCATCCGCTGGTGCGACGTCAACAATTATGACCAGTGGATCGGCCAGATAACCAATCAGGCGGGCTCATACCGCATCCCCAAGGGGTCTCGGATTGTGCAGTGCATCCAAGGCCCGCAGCAAGGCTTGGTCTGGACGGACCTTGCTCTGTGGGCAATGCAGTACGCTGGCCCGCCCTATGTCTATCAGTTCAACGAGATCGGCACCGGGTGCGGCCTCATTGGTCGCCGGGCCGCGGGCTCGCTCGGCGGATCTGTCTACTGGATGGGGCCGAGCCAGTTTTATCGCCTCGCCGGAAATGGCGTTGAAACCATCGCCTGCTCCGTCTGGGACGTAATTTTTCAAGACTTGGACACCAGCAATCTTGACAAGATCAGGATTGCCCCCAACTCACGTTTTGGCGAAATTGCTTGGTATTATCCGACAAAAAGTAACGGGGGCGAAGTCAGTCACTACGTCAAATACAACACGATCTTGAACCAGTGGGACTTTGGAGAATTGTCCAGAACCGCATGGATCAATGAGAGCGTGCTTGGGCCCCCAATGGGAGCCGCTCCCAACACCTACATATATCAACATGAAACCTCCCCGGATGCCGACGGCACCCCAATGACGTCTTACTTCCAGACAGGTTATTTTGTCCTGTCTGAGGCTGACGTGAAAATGTTTGTCGATCAGGTCTGGCCCGACATGAAGTGGGGCTACTACAACGGCGTTCAGGACGCCAACATATTGCTAACATTTTATGTGGCGGACTATCCCGGCGACACGCCAATCCCTTACGGCCCGTACACGCTGACTGAAACTACAAAATACATAACGCCGCGCTTCCGTGGCCGCCTTGTCTCGATACGAATTGAGAGCAACGACATTGGCTCTTGGTGGCGGTTGGGGAATATGAGGTATCGTTATCAACCCGACGGGAAATACTGATGCCAGCATCACTTGACGATATTTTAACCACCCAGAAAAACGGCGTCGTCGCCATCAATAACCTCAGCACCTCGATCAATAGGGATCAGGGGGCTGTCACCTCGGCAACTTTTTCTTCGGACACACTGGTCATTACTGGCCGGGGGTACGTCGCCAGCTTTTCTGTCACTGTCGCGGGGACCGGCAGCGGGACGATCAATAATGCGCAGACGACGGCCCTCGCCGCCCCCGGCAACGTGCTGTGCGCGACCCCCTCGACGATTGGTATCTACCGGGCAGGGCTCGTGTTCACCAATGGGCTGGTTATCAAACCGGGGACCGGGCAATCCATCAACGTAACCTACTCGCTGGGGTAAATCATGCCGCTGTCAAAAGGCTCTTCACGCGAGACCATAAGCCGGAACATCAAGGAAATGGTGTCTTCCGGGCACCCGCAAAATCAAGCCGTCGCCGCGGCCCTGAGCAACGCCAGACGCACCAAGCGCGCCACGGGCGGCCCGGTGTCGGCGCTCCATGTGGGGCCGATCCACAGCCCCGTGGCGGGCCGCACGGACCATCTCCCCATGTCTGTTCCCTCGGGCTCCTACGTCATCCCGGCGGATATTATTTCTGCCATGGGCGAGGGGAACACCATGGCCGGATACAAGGTGGCCAACGCCATTTTTGGCCTGCAACGGGTCGAGAGCGACACTCCGGCAGAGATCGTCGCCGCCGGGGGCGAGTACGTTATTGCCCCGGAGAATGTTGCCAGACTTGGGGGCGATGATATGGATAGGGGGCACTCTGTCCTTGATGATTTTGTTAAAAAGATGCGTGCCAAGACAGTGGATACCCTGAAGAAACTTCCGGGACCGCGCCGAGATTAAGGGGAAAATGATGGTAAAGGTTAGAATCGGAACACCGGAAGACGTTGACGGCATGATGGCCTTGTCGTTGGCCGCCTGCGCTGAAAACGGATTGACTGACCCGAACCCGATCAAATTGCTTGAGCAAATATGGCCCTCACTACATCAAGACAAAGGTATTGTTGGCGCAATTGGCCCTGTCGGGGGTAAGCTTGAGGCAGCTATTCTTCTCAGAACAGAACCTCTATGGTATAGTGACAAACTGTCTCTTGTTGAGAGGGCGGTGTTTGTTGACCCTGAGTACAGAAATGCCAAAGGCGGACGGGCTGCGCGATTGATTGAATTTGCGAAGACAGCTTCTGAATCTTTGGATATGCCTTTGGTTATCGGCATATTGAGTTCGCAGCGCGCTGCGTCAAAGGTCAAACTTTACGAGCGGCATTTTGGGCCTCCCAGCGGGGCCTATTGGCTGTGGCACGGAAAAACTGGCGAATGGGCGAACGCAGCCGAGTGATTGGCGCACAGGAGAGCTAGGCTATGGGCGGCAAAAGCACCACTTCGACGCAACAGGTGAGTATCCCGCCGGAAGTTCTGGCTCGATACAACGCCGTCAACACTCGCGCCGAGGGCGTCGCCCAGAAACCATTTCAGCAATATGGGGGCGAATTTGTTGCCCCCATCAACCAGCAGCAGATGGCTGGCTTTGGAAACATCAATCAGGCTGCCACGTCAGCCCAGCCTTACTACGGCGCGGCTGCGGGTATGACGCTCGGCGGATCGCAGGGTGTTGGTCCGTTGACTGGCGGCCAGATTAATCAATATATGTCGCCCTATCTGGGCAGCGTTGTCGGCACCACGCTCCAGAACTTGGGTCAAGAGCAGGCCATACAGCGTCAGGGCCAGATCGGTGACGCAATCAAGGCTGGCGCTTACGGCGGAGATCGTTCAGGACTTACCGCCGCCAATCTCGCCCGCCAACAGGGGATGGCCTACGGCAAGACTGCCGCGGACCTGTTGAACACCGGCTACGGGCAGGCAGTACAGACCGCTCAGGGTCAGCAGCAAATCCAGCAGGCCGACCTCTCCCGCCTCATGCAGGGTGGTGCACAGCTTGGCGGCCTTGGCGCCGCGCAGCAGCAGGCTGCATTGCAGGGCGCGCAGGCTCAGGTCGGCGCGGGTACGTTGCAGCAGCAGACAGAGCAGGCTAACAAAACAGCTCAGTACCAGCAGTTTCTTCAAGAGCGCGGGTATGACTTCCAAGTCGCCCAGTTCCTCGCCAACATCGCCATGGGCACTGGCGCCCTGTCGGGCAGCACCACCACCACGACGCAGCCGCAGAGCCTGTTCTCTGACGAGCGCCTCAAGGAGAACGTCGAGCCCGTCGGCGAACTCAACGACGGCCAGACGATCTACCGCTACAACTACAAAGGCGACCCGCGCACGCAGATCGGCCTCATCGCTCAGGAGGTCGAGCAGTCGCACCCGGAGGCCGTCGGCGAGTCCGAGGGCTACCGCACGGTCGATTACGGGCGTGCCACTGACGAGGCCGCCATGGCCTCGCGCGGCGGCCTCGTGCCCGAGGGCATGGGCGAGCGCATGGCGTTCGCGCCCGGCGGCCTCGTTGATCCCAACGACATGCAGGCGCTACTTGCCTCGCAGGCGCAGTCCTTTGGCCCCTTCTCGCAGGCTGGCCTCTACGGCGGCGACAAGGGCGGCGGCATTGGCGGGGCGGGCTACGTCCCGTCGGCAAAGCTCCCGACCCCGAAGCTGATGACCGCTGGCGCTGCCCCTCAACAGCGTGCCTCCGGTCTCGGGCAGGCAATAGGTGCTGTTGGTCAGGTCTCTGATCTCGGTCAGAAGGCGGCCAAGGCTTATGACTTTGGTAAGAAGACGCTCGTTGGAACCGAAGGCAAGCCAGAAACCAAATTTTCTCCGGCCGTAGAGGAGACCGGGGGGCTTGTTGGACGAGGTAACAAATTCGGCAACGGATACCTGAACCCGGCATCTTCTCCGACGGCTGATCTTCCAGCGGGCGGAGCCAAAAACGCATCGTTTGAAGGCGGGCTTGCCCCGTCAGGTAATTCTGAGACCGCTTCACTTGAAGGCGGCGTCATGCCGTCAAGTGAAGATATTCCCGATCTCTCGACAATGTTTGCCAACCGAGGCGGCCTAGTCCCCGGTTACGCGGCTGGCGGGGCAATGGCTCCTACCAACCCCTACGAGATGACTGAAGACCCGCTTCAGGATGTCCTGAACGATCAGAGCAAGAACGAAATTGAACCCTTGAAGCCAGCCTCGCCCCCCGGCGGTGGCGGTGGCGGCAGTGGTCTAGGTGACGCGATTAAGGTGGCCGGTCAAGTTGCTTCCTTGTTTGCCATGTCCGACGCTCGCCTCAAGAACAACATCGAGCCGGTCGGCAAACTCTACGACGGCCAGCCCGTCTATCGCTACGACATGGGCGGCGGCCCGACGCAGATCGGCCTGATGGCTCAAGAGGCTGGCCTGCGCCGCCCTGACGCCGTTGGCGAGCGCGGCGGCTACATGACGCTGGACTACGACCGTGCGACGGAAGACGCCGCCGGTCTGATGCCCCGCCAAGGTTACGCCAACGGCGGCGCGCCGGGCGACGAAGACTTGGCCATCCGCACTATCGCCTCTGAGATGAGCGGCAAGAGCCCCGAAGAGGCGCGGGCGATTGCCGCGGTGATCGAGAACCGCCTGAAGTCTGGGCGGTACGGCGAGACCTACGGCGACGTGGTGAAGGCGAAGAACCAGTTTGAGCCTTGGTCAAGGCCCGACGCCCCCAACTACCCGATGCGCTTCAGCCCGGACAGCCAGCGCTACCGAGACGCTCGCGCAGCCTTTGAGGCTCGCGGAGATGACCCGACCGGCGGAGCACAAAACTTCTACGCTCCAGTCGCCCAGAAAGCCCTTGGCCGCGACGAACCGTCTTGGGCTCGCGGCCGAGAAGGATTGGACATCGGGGCGACCCGGTTCTTTAATTTGGGTGAAGGCGCTCCCGCAGCCCCGCGCGGCGGCGCTCCCGTGCCCCCGGCAAACATTGGCCGCCCAGAACCCACTGGCGGTCTCTCCGGCGCTGCCGGAACGTCCGGCAAACCCGAGACCAAGTCGTCGGGCCTTTTCTCCGCCCCCAACAAATTTGGGTCTGAGCAGGGGCAAGACTGGGGCGACTTCTTGACGAGCCGCCAGTTCATCGTGCCCCTGCTGTCTGGCATTGGCGCGGCGGCGACGACGCCGACCCGCAATCTGGGCACTGCACTTGCCGCTGGCCTCGGGGCTGGCGCGCAGGCGTACGGCGGGCTTGAGAAGCAACAGGCTGATATTGAGAAGACGAGGGCTGATACTGGATTTACGAAAGCGGGAACTAGAGAGCAAGAAGCAGCCACATCTCGTGGGAACGTCTTTGAGCGCAATGGTCGGTTGTTTGTTCAGTATATTGACCCGAAGACGGGTAAATATACGGCAATTAACGGGTCTGAATATTTCAGGATGGACCCAAAAATTCGGCCTTCGCTTGATTCGTCTGACGTGGAAAAAATTCGCAAAGATGCTATTTCGCGCAATGAAATTTTGTCGCAAGAGCGGCCCGATATTTCACCTAAAAAAATGGAAGAAGCTCCAAAGCCCGGCCAACTGCCTGCGCCTGCTGGAGAGCCTAAGCCGTTGCCAGATACTGCTGGAGAGCCTAAGCCGTTGCCAGATACTGTTGAAGGGCCAAAGCCAAGCGCTCCATCTGTGACGGTTATTGGCCTTGATGAAAAGGCACTGGCCAGTGCCGCCGATGAGTCAAAACGTATTGAAGATATGACTTTCAAGGATGATCGGGACAAGATCATTGAAACCAATCAGGGGATTGTGAACAAGGCGACTTCGCAAAGGGACATGGCGTTTGATCTGACGGCGCGTCTCAACAATCTTGCCAAGCCACTGGCCGGGTTGGCCGCAGGTGAGCAAATTGCTCCCGGCGCGCTGTCGCAAATTACGGCAACTGTCACAGACAAATTGAACAGTATACTGGGTCAGTTTGGGTTGGGAGAATACAAGATCGCCTCAGAAGGTCTCAACGCCTATCAGCTTTCGCAAAAAGCGGCGGCCGTATTACGAGAAGCGAAAGCCGCCAACCTAGACTTCAAGGCGGTATCTTCTCTTGAGAAACTGGCCGAAGGTCTGGCTGACCCAAGCAAAACCGCTGAGGTTGCCGCCGATATTGTCGCCTCCGCGTATGTTGATAAGCAGAAGCTGGCGGATGAGGGTATGTACACGCTGAAATATGCGAAGAGCCAGCCCATCAGCGTGGCTCAGGGAGCCAGTGCTGAGTTCAAACGCCAATATGACGAACAGAGGTACTTGAAGGAAAAGGCAGCAATTAAGCAGATTATGTTGGATAAAATCGACAAAATTCCGCTTATAAATTATCTATTGGAAGACAAAAACGTCGATCCAAAATATAAAAACCGCATCACGCCGCAAGTCATTAATGATATGTACGGCGCGGATGTAGCTAGATACTTCCTTAACACTGCGCAGTGAGGGTACGATGGACCAGAACGCACCGCTCACCGCAGATGAACTTAGAAAACTTATTTCCCCAACGACACCCGGTCGGGAGAGCCCTGCTTATGGCGCGACCCCAGAGAGTAAATCAGCTTTTTCTGCGGATGAGCTTCGGGCTCTGGTGCAGCAAAAGGCTACGCCAACTGTTGGGTTTGGGGAAGACTTTGTGCGCTCCGCAGGCGCAGGTCTCGGTCGCGGAGTTGCTGGCTTACCGGGGCTTCCGGGAGACATCGAGTCCCTTGGCCGCGCAGGCGCGCGATACATGGGCGCAAATATCTCTCCAGAACCAGCGCTTCCAACGTCACAAGGCGTCATTAAAGCGGCTCAAGAGTACATTCCCGGGGCAAAAGATGTCTTGTCTTATAAGCCGGAATATACCGCAAATCGTTACGTCAAGGCCGTTGGCGAGTTTGCGCCGTCTGCATTGATTGGTGGACCAGCTGGGCTCGGTGTAAGAACCGCTGGGTCTGTTGGTGCAGGTATTGCAACTCAAGGGGCCGAAGAGTTTGCAAAGGGAACCCCGATTGAGGGAACCGGATACGAAACGGCGTTGAAGTTGGCAGCATCTATCCCCGGATATATGGCTGGAACAAAAACGTTAAGCGCGGCAAAAGCCCCGTTCTCTGGTCTTGTTTCTCCCGGCGCGGAAGCTAATCGTCGATTGGCTGAGTCTCTCTCAAAAGATGTTGCCCTCGGGGGTAAGTTTGGGGCAAAGGCTTCGCCAACTGAGGCGATTGAGACTGGGGCAGCCGTACCGCCTTCTGCCCTTGCTGGCCGTGGGACAGAGGGGCTTATTCAAAAGGCTTCAGATAGATCATCGGAAGCGGCTCAGAAAACGTTTTCTGATCAGGCAAAAACCCTTGCTGGAGATGCCCAAGGCATTGTTAACAAACAAATTGACAACCTTTTCGGCGGCAATCCTGTTCTCCCATTTGATAGAACAGCCGAACTTGCACGTCAGGCATCGTTAACAAATAGTCCGGCTTACACAAACCTTTTTGCGCTCCCTAACGCTCAAGCGGTTGGTTCGTCGGTGTTGACGGACGTCGTTGGTAGGCTTCCAAAAGGCACACTTAACGATGTGGGAGATATTTTGCGCCAGCAGGGTATTGACCCTCGCTCTATAGGCATGGTGTCAGCCAAGGGGCAGTGGGTCATTAATCCATCGCAGCCCATGCCGCTCCAATTTTGGGATTCAGTGAAGAAATCGCTGGATACGGCTGCAAACAAAACTAAAGACCCAATGACCGGAAAGATATTGAACCCACCGTTATATTCCGCAACGACCGAAAATGTGACCAAGCTCAGAAATGAATTAGATATTCTTGTGCCGGAATACGCGGCGGTTCGCGGCAAGGCGGCTGAAATTCTTGGAGCTAAGAGCGCCGTTGATCTTGGGTCTAAGTTTTTAGAAATGAAAAACACTAAACAAGTAGATCAAGTTTATAGAAGCTTCCTGAACAACAAAAATGTTTTGCCAGAGGTAAAACAGGAATTTGCGTATGGTATGGCGGGCGCGTACCGCAAGATGATGGAGGATGCGCCAGATAAGGCTTTCAAAATGTTCACCGGCAAAGACGCCGGGGCTAACATCAAACGCATGAACGACGCGCTTGCTCCTATTGGCGCAAATGCGGGATCAGACCTTGTTTCCCAAGTTGTTGCCCAAAACCTTAACCGTAGCATACAAGCTCTTCAGCCAGCCTCCACAGCCAGTCGGGCGGGGCAACTTATCCCTTACGCAGGAACCGGCTTGGCCGCTGTTGCGTCACAGATCGGTGAGGTATTGGCGCAGCCATTGATTTGGGCTCAAACGCCGGGGGCAATCGCTGCTTTGTTTGCAACTGGAGCCGCCGGGAAGTATTTTAATTGGAAAGAGGCGCGAGTCGCCGAAAAAATACTTGAGCGGTCTATAAATCCAGATCGTATGGCTGAAATTGCCAAAATCGTCGCTGATGATCCAAATGCACGATCTTTCTTGTCTAAGATGTCCAATATGGCTCTTCAATATGGAAAGTATCCCGCTGGCGCAACGATTAGCACAGAGCCTAGAGAACTAACCATACGCGGGGAGAGACCCCAACGGGCCACGGGCGGTCGCACCGGCGGCATGACCGCAGACAAGCTGATTGTTGCCGCGGAACGTGCTAAAAACTCTATTGGGAAAGACACCGAGGCGCTGCTCTCGACTTCAGACGCCAGTGTCGCGAAAGCCTTGGCCGTGGCCAACCAGAAACTTGAGGGTTAAAGAATGGCTTCCTCATTCACAACAAATAAGACAATCGAAAAGCCCGGCAACGGCGACTACGTGGACCTGTGGAACGTCCCAGTCAATGGCGACATGGACATCATCGACCAGTCGTTGGGCGGGACAACCTCTCTCAACGCAACTGGCGGCTCGGCGACGCTCACTGTCTCGCAGTATCGGTCTTTGATTATCTCTATATCCGGGGCCATGTCTGCAAACGTTACCTACACTATACCGTCCGGTATTGGCGGGCAGTGGATCGTCAAAAATCTGACGACTGACAGCGTTGGTGGACCGTGGACAGTTACCTTTGCTTCTGCCGGTGGCGGGGCCTCGTACACCATCCCTCGCGGGACTGGCACAACTATTTTTTCAGACGGGACAAACATTTACTCCGTATCGCCGGTTGTTGGAACGAACAATCAAATCATATTCAATTCCGGCGGGATCCTCACCGGATCAGCAAATTTAACTTTTAACGGCACTGCGTTTACGTCCCTAACAGACAATGTCCTTGGCGACACCGCCAAGACAACCAGTATCGCTGGCATCTTGAACGTGGATGCAAACACGTTGTACGTTGATCCAACCAACAATCGCGTGGGTGTCTTGACCGCCTCACCAGCCGTTGCTTTGGATGTGGCCGGTCAAATCAACGACACGCTTGGAAATGTTCGCACAATTCCCATTACGGCAAAGGGTGCCGACTACACCCTGATCGCGTCAGACGCGGGGAAGGTCATTGCGCCGACAACGGGTTCAATCACAGTGCCAAATTCTGTGTTTTCCGCCGGGCAAACCATCACCATATTTAACAACGCGGGGACGACGCGCTCAGTAGTTCAGGGGGCAGGCGTAACCATGCGCCTTGCCGGGACGGCGACGACCGGGACGAGAATTATGGACCAGTACGGTATCGTGACGCTCGTCTGCATTACATCCTCCACGTTTGTTATAGCTGGGGCGGGGTTGAACTGATGGGGATATACAACGTCATTTCTTCTTTGGGCGACAGCCGCAAAAGCTCATATGTTTTTGACGACAACCTGTTTGCGGGGCCGATTGGAAATCCAACGGATTCGCTTACACTTAACTTGTTAGACTATTTTAGCGTTGGGCAAATACCAACTGGAAAAGTTATTGCTGTAACAGCAAAACTTCTTCCGGGTACGGGGTGGATTTACAACTCCCCGTACACTTGGAATTTAACAATCGGGACCAACGGGTTCACCAGTTACACGCCGTATGCAAACAGAAAACAATTTTTCTTCAGGTTAAACCTGACAGGCTACAACGTGTACGCAAACGGGGTTTACTCCGGCGATTCCACAAACAGTCCGCAGGGGCAATTAACAATAACAACCATCGCACTGGTGTAGCGCAGCCATCTACCGCTGCGCCAACCGAATATACTTCTTCCGGTAGCCTTCGGATCTCGCGTTCAGCCTCACCTTCCAGCCGTGGAACCCGCTGACGTGGCATGAGGCCATTTGGGCATGCGTGCGGACGCCCGAGGACAAGCAGCGCTTCATGTGCTCGACGCCTGCCGCGAGCCCGTACTGGCACTCACGCAGGCGCGAGGGGTTGTAGCCCATCGCCCTCGCCGTCCCCGGCATCACTTGCAGGAGGCCCTGCGCACGCCCGTGGCGGGTCTTAGGGCCAACCGCACCACAGTTGAAGCCGCTCTCAAGTTTGGTCAGCTTGAGGGCCGTCTGGACCCACTCCTGCCCCAACTTGGCGGAGACTTCTCGGGCCACCATGTCGGCGACAATTTTTTTGTTTGGGCTGACGACCAAATTGTTGGTCGCATAATCTTTTGACGATTGATGGTTTAGGGGTGAGACCCAGTCGCCAGAATTATTGCGCTCTGCAAATTCTGCGTGGGAAATTTCCGCATATGCGGGTGACGCCATGATGGTCGCCAAAATTACAAAATACGCTTTCATGCTTTTCTCCTTTTCGCGGTTGCCACGCCGCGTTATTTCTCCGACCTGTTTTTTGCGCCTGACAGTATGAGCGCGAACGCCCGGTAATTTATGCCATCAATGTGGCTATCATAATGCAGTGGATCAGATGCTCGACGCGCATCTTTCACCGATTCGAGGATGATCGCCACGTCATACGGCGAAATATAGCGGTTCAACTTTAAGCTGGAAATTGCGGCGGCACGTTCAAAGTTTTTTTCAATGCCGCCGTACATCGCGCCGCGTTCGCCGATCAGGTCTTTTGCCTCATCGAAAATGTCTCTGGGGTCCATATCAATTTGCTCCCGTGATCAGTTTTACCTTCCCGACGTGATTGCTGTTTATCGCAATCTCGCCCCGGCTCTCGTACCCTGTCTCTCTTTTGTAGAACTCTTCTACGATAACAAAGTCGTTCTGGCACAGCTTCACAACAAATTCGACGAGCGTGTTTGATGGGTGCAGCACATGGAGCTGGTGGACTAAATTGCCGTTACTCGAAGGCATATTCATTGTTATGAGGAACTTCACTTTCACGTCTCCAAAATTTCAATCATATTCTCGAAGTCTTTTGCGCTCTTATGCGCAGGCCCTTTTACTTTTTCAGGTTTCAAAGACAATAGCAATTTCTTTTGGGTGCTGTCCTTTGACGACAAGACCTTCAAGACGCGCTCGTCAATCGTCTTCCTTGAGACGAGGTGCAGTATCCTGACAGGTTTTGTTTGCCCCTGCCGGTGAAGGCGCGCGTTAAATTGCTGGTAATATTCAAGGCTCCACGTCAAGCCAAACCAGACGATGACGGACCCGCCGCCCTGTAGGTTTAGCCCGTGACCGGCGGACGCCGGGTGGGCCAACAGCATCTTGATCTCGCCCCTGTTCCAGCGGTCGATGGTCTCTTGTTTCTTGTCGAGCACGACAGCTGCGGGGAACTTCGCCTGCAAACGCTCAAGGTCGAAGCGGTAATTGTAGGCGACAAGCAAATTCTCGTTGGGGTTTTCCTCGACGATCTCGGCGAGGGCGTCGAGCTTTGCCCCGTGAACTTCCGACCAGTTGCCGTTTGCGCCGGTGTACATGCCGCCGTTTGCAAACTGGAGGAGCTTGTTGGCGAGGACCGCGGCCGTCATGGCCTCGACCTCTTCGCCGTCTTCAAGCTCGGCGATGAGGGTCTTCTCAAAGTCGGCGTAAATCTCCAAGGCGGCCGTCGGCATATCGACGCGCTCGATCAAGTCAATTCGCTTCGGCAGCTCAAGATAATCCTCGGCGCTCATGTGAATAATGTTGGGTGCGATCAGGGCGTGGATCTTTTCGGCCGAGCCCTCGCGCGGCGTCAGCTTGTAGCCCATGTAGTCGGCTTCAAAAAAACGCTGCTTGTATGCGGTCATGGTGCGGCCCAGAGACTGGCCGAGGTCGATCAGGTACATCTGGGACCAGACGTCGAGCAAGCCATTGGGCGACGGCGTGCCGGTCAGGAGGACCATGTATTCAGTCTTTGGCAAGATCCGGCGCAGCGCCTTGAAGCGCTTGCTCGACGAGTTCTTGAAGCTACTCGACTCGTCGATGATGATCATGTCGAAGGGCCACTTCTGCCCCAATGTCTCGACCAGCCACGGGATGTTCTCGCGATTGATGACGAACACGTCCGCCTCGGCCTGCAAGGCCATCATGCGCGCCTTCTGGGAGCCGGTGCATACCGACACGCGCAGGTGGTTGAGGTGTGACCACTTG
>Ga0209615_100006_pt1 | contig 22123 bp, 17 predicted proteins | sample 4B3metaG_FD_184151 | JGI IMG/M metagenome (GOLD analysis project Ga0209615, IMG submission 184151) | Freshwater bacterial and archeal communities from Indian Creek, Illinois, USA to study Microbial Dark Matter (Phase II) - 4B3 metaG... | ecosystem: Environmental > Aquatic > Freshwater >... | reverse complement strand
CGGGCGAAATTTGCAATAATCTAGAGTTTGATCTCAAAAACACCCAAACCCCAAGCCTGCACCGGGCTTGCAACGAATCATCCAACACCATGAAACGCACCTACCAACCCTCCAAAGTCCGCCGCGCCCGCACCCACGGCTTCTTGGTTCGCATGAAAACCCGCGGTGGCCGCGCCGTGATCAATGCGCGCCGCGCCAAGGGCCGCAAGCGCCTCGGCCTTTGAACGTTTTGCACCAGCCCACGTTCAGGCTTGAGGGCCTGAAGGGCTGAACCGCCCTCGCAGCGCCCCAGACGGTCTGTGTATGCTTGCAGCCTGCGCCACACCGCACACGCCCGCCGGTGCCCATGCCTTGGTTGACACCGGCTTGGGGCGCATTCGCATCGGCAAACAGTTTGACGCGGTGTTGCGCCGCGCCCCGGTTGCCAAAACGCCACACTTTGCTTTGCATGCGCTCGACCTCGACCCGGTGCCGCCACCGCCCGGGGCCGCGCCCGCTTTGTTTCCCGGCAATCCGCACTGGCTGGGCGCTTTGGTGCCCAAGCGCTCGGCGCGCCGAGCCGTCACGCGCAATTTGGTGCGGCGCCAGATCTATGCGCTGGCAGCCGACCTGCTAGCGCCCTTGCCTCCGCAAGCCTGGGTGGTGCGCTTGCGCAGCCCCTTTGCGCGCCAGCAGTTTCCCAGCGCCGCCTCCGATGCACTGCGCCAGAGCGTGCGCGCCGAACTGCTGCAACTGCTGCAAGGGGCGCGTCGTGCGTAACTGGCCGCAACAGCTGCTCATCGCCTTGGTGCAAGGCTACCGCTACCTGCTCAGCCCGCTGCTGGGCGCGAACTGCCGCTTCGAACCCACCTGCTCCGGCTACAGCCTGCAAGCCCTGCGCCAGCACGGCGCACTGGGCGGCAGCTACCTGACGCTGCGGCGCATTGCGCGCTGCCACCCTTGGTGCGAAGGCGGCTGCGACCCAGTGCCCGAGCAATGGGCGCATCCCTTTTCCTCCCTCCTGAGCACCCCCCGCTCGCGCAAGAAGCCCTCATGACCGACATTCGCCGCTCCATCCTCTGGGTGATCTTGGTTTTCTCGCTGATCCTGCTGTGGGACCAGTGGCAAATCTACAACGGCCGCGAGGCAACCTTCTTCCCCACCGGCCAGCCTCCGGCCACCGAAACCGCCCCGGCGGCCGATGCCGCGGCAGCGGCGGCGGTGGTGGCGGCGGGCACAGCGGCGCTCCCACCCGCCATGGCCACGGCGCCGGCCAACGCCGCCTTGCCCACCGCCACCGTGCTCGGCGCCCAGCCTGACGCCGCAGTGCCACCGGCCCCGGCCCCAGCCGCCCCGCGCGAAACCGTGACCGTGCGCACCGACGCCATGGAGCTGACCTTCGACTCGCAAGGCGGCTCGCTCATCGGCGCCACGCTGCTGCGCCACTACGAAGAGGTGGGGCGCGAGCTGCGCGACAGCCAAACCCCGCTGCGCCTGCTCAAGCAAACGGCCGAGCGCACCTACGTCGCGCAAACCGGCCTGATCGGCGGCGACTTCCCCAACCATACCACCCCGATGCGACTGGTCTCGGGCGCCCCCGAATTTGCGCCCGGCCAAACCGAGCTCACGCTGCGCTTCGAATCCGAGCCCGTGGGCGGCTTGGTGCTGGCCAAAATCTACACCATCGCGCGCGACAGCCACGTGATCGGCGTGCGCCACGAGGTGCGCAACGTCGGTGCCACAGCCGCGTCGCCGCAGGTTTATGTGCAGCTGGTGCGCGACGGCCTGCAAGCCGGCAGCGACGTGCCGTTCTTCTACACCTTCACCGGCCCGGTGGTCTATAGCGAAGCGGCCAATTTCCAGCAGATCGATTTCGCCCACATTCGGGCCAACGAGGCCGAGTTCCAGCGCAGCGCCAACGACGGCTACGTGGCCATGGTGCAACACTACTTTGCCAGCGCCTGGCTGCCCGAGACCGGCGTGGCACGCGAAAACTTCGCACGCGTGGTCGGGCCGCTGTATTCGGTCGGCAGCATCATGGCCTTGGGCAGCATCGCGCCGGGACAGACGCAAACCCTCGACACCCGCCTGTTCGTCGGGCCGCAGTACGAAGCCGAGCTCGCACGCATCGCCCCAGGCCTAGACCTGCTCAAAGACTACGGCTGGCTGACCGTGTTGGCCAAGCCCATGTACTGGCTGCTGTACCAGATCCACGCGCTGGTGGGCAACTGGGGCTGGGCGATCGTGCTGCTGGTGGTGCTGATCCGCGCCGCCTTTTACTGGCTCAACGCCAAGGCCTACCGCTCCATGGCCAAGATGAAGGCGGTCAACCCCCGCATCATGGAGATGCGCGAGCGCCTCAAAGACAGCCCGCAGCTGATGCAGCAAGAGATGATGAAGCTGTACCGCGAGGAAAAGGTGAATCCGCTCGGCGGCTGCTTCCCGATCCTGATCCAGATTCCGGTCTTCATCGCGCTCTACTGGGTGCTGCTGGCCAGCGTCGAGATGCGCAACGCGCCCTGGATTTTGTGGATCAGCGACCTCTCCACGCCCGACCCGTTCTTCATCCTGCCGCTGCTGATGATGATCACGACCGTGATCCAGACCGCGCTCAACCCGCTGCCGCCCGATCCGCTGCAAGCCAAGCTGATGTGGATCCTGCCCTTCGTCTTCAGCATCATGTTCTTCTTCTTCCCGGCCGGGCTGGTGCTGTACTGGTTCGTCAACAACGTGCTCACGATCGCGCAGCAGGCCTACATCAACGCCAAGATGGGCGTGCCGCTCAAGTTCACCCTGCCCAACTTCAAGAGCTAAGGGGCTGAAAGGCACTCTGGGCCATGCTGACGACGCGGCGCGACCCGATCGTGGCCATCGCCACCGCGCCCGGGCGCGGCGCGGTGGGCATCGTGCGCGTCTCGGGCTCGGGGCTGGAGCCACTGGTGCGCGCCCTGTGCGGCCGCACCCTGCCTGCGCGCCACGCCTGCTACGGCCCGTTCCTCGAGCACGACGGCAGCGCCATCGACCACGGGCTGGCGCTGTATTTTCCGGCGCCGCACTCCTACAGCGGCGAAGACGTGCTCGAGCTGCAAGCCCATGGCGGAGCGGTGCTGCTGCAACTGCTGCTGGCGCGCTGCCTGGGCGCCGCCGCCGAGCCCGACCCCGCCACCGGCCAGCCGCGCCTGGCAGGTTTGCGCTTGGCGCGCCCGGGCGAGTTCACCGAGCGCGCTTTTTTGAACGGCAAGATGGACCTGGCGCAAGCCGAGGCCGTGGCCGACCTGATCGACGCCGCCACCGAAAGCGCCGCGCGCGGCGCCGCCCGTTCCTTGTCGGGTGCCTTCTCCGAGGCGCTGCAGGGGCTGCGCGAGCGCCTGATCGGGCTGCGCACGCTGGTGGAGGCCACGCTCGACTTCCCCGAAGAAGAAATCGACTTTTTGCAACAAGCCGACGCCGCCGGGCAGCTGCAGCGCCTGCGCCAGCAGCTCGCCCAGGTGCAGCGCCAGACGCGCCAAGGCGCGCTGCTGCGCGAGGGCATTCGGGTGGTGATCGCCGGCCAACCCAATGTGGGCAAAAGCTCGTTGCTCAACGCCTTGGCCGGGGCCGAGCTGGCGATCGTCACCCCCATCGCCGGCACCACGCGCGACGTGCTGCAGCAAAGCATCCAGATTGAGGGCGTGCCGCTGCACGTGATCGACACCGCCGGCCTGCGCGCCAGCAGCGACGAGGTCGAGCGCATCGGCATCGAGCGCGCCTGGGCGCAAATTGCGGCCGCTGACGTGCTGCTGTGGCTGCGCGACGCCAGCCGCGCCGGCCAGCGCGCTTACGACTTGGCCGACGCCGCGCTGGCCACCGAGCTGGCCGAGCGGCTGCCGGCGCAGGTGGCGCAGCTGCAGGTCTGGAACAAGGCCGATCTGCTTGAGGCTCAAGCCCGGACGGAGTCCAGCGCAGCGCCCCCAGCAGGCAGCCCCTTGCCGAGCTCCAGCGCCACGACCACAGCGCCTAGCCTGCACCTATCGGCCAAAACCGGGGCGGGTCTCGACGCCCTGCGCCAGCGCTTGCTCGAGTGCGCCGGCGGCCAAAGCGGTGCCGAGGGCCTCTACAGCGCGCGTGCGCGCCACGTCCAGGCGCTGGCGCAAGTCGGCCTGCATTTGCAAGAGGCCGAACAGCACCTGCAAACGCCCAGCCCTCGCCTCGATTTGCTGGCCGAAGAACTGCGGCTGGCGCAAAACGCCCTGAATCAAATCACCGGCCAGTTTAGCGCCGACGACCTGCTGGGCCAGATTTTTGGCTCGTTTTGCATCGGCAAATAAGCATCGCCCAGAGCACCACATGACCCACGTCCCCACCCCAAACCGCGCATCCGCTACCCTCGATCACACCCGCATCGACGACCTGCGCATCGCCGCCGTGCGCCCGCTGATCACGCCGGCGCTGCTGCAAGAGTGGTTGCCGCTGCCCGAAGCCAGCGCGGCCTTGGTCGAGCGCAGCCGCGCCGCCATCGCGCGCCTGCTGCATGGTCACGACGACCGGCTGCTGCTGATCGTGGGCCCGTGCTCGATCCACGACCACGAGCAAGCGCTCGAATACGCGCGCCTGCTGCAGGCCCAGGCGGCGGCGCTCGAAGGCGAGCTGCTGCTGGTGATGCGCGTCTATTTCGAAAAGCCGCGCACCACCGTAGGCTGGAAGGGCTACATCAACGACCCGCACCTCGACGGCAGCTTCGCCATTAACGAAGGGCTGGAGCGCGCGCGCCAGTTGCTGCTCGACATCCTGGCGCTCGGGCTGCCGGTGGGCACCGAGTTCCTCGATCTGCTCTCGCCGCAGTACATCAGCGATTTGGTGACCTGGGGCGCGATCGGCGCGCGCACGACCGAGAGCCAGAGCCACCGCCAACTCGCCAGCGGCCTGAGCTGCCCGGTGGGCTTCAAGAACGGCACCGACGGCGGGGTGCAAGTGGCGGTCGATGCGCTGCAGGCCGCCGCCGCCGCGCACGCCTTCATGGGCATGACCAAGATGGGCCAAGCGGCGATCTTCGAGACCCGTGGCAACGCCGACTGCCACGTGATTTTGCGCGGCGGCCCCCAGCCCAACTACAGCGCCGCCGACGTGGCCGCTGCCTGCGCGCGGCTGCGCGCCGCCGGCCTGCGCGAGCAGCTGATGATCGACTGCTCGCACGCCAACAGCCGCAAACAGCCACAGCGCCAGCTCGAGGTGGGCGCCGACGTGGCGGCCCAAGTGGCCGCCGGCGAGCGGCGCATCGTGGGCCTGATGATCGAGAGCCACTTGCACGAAGGGCGGCAAGACATCGTGCCCGGGCAAGCGCTGCGCCACGGCGTCTCGCTCACCGACGCCTGCCTGGGGTTTGAGCACACCGTGCCGCTGCTGCACGAACTGGCCGCCGCCGTGCGCCAGCGCCGCTCGCGCAGCGGCGGCTGATCACAGGCCTAATTCGGGGCCCTCTTCAAAGCCATCATCAGGGCTTTCTTCGTGCCCTGCCGCACGTGGCAGCAGCTTGGGCACCACGCGGCAGGCCAAACCGGTGTCAAAGCCGCGCCCAAGCAAAAAACGAATCTGGCGCGCACGCTCGGCGGCGTCGCGCGCAGGCTGACCAAACTTTTTTTGCCACACCTGCTGCGCCCGCTCGGCCTCGGTCGCGGCCAGCACGGCGGTGGCGCGTTCCACCTGCCCCGCATCCACCCCACGCTGGCGCAGCTCGGCGCGGATGCGCGCCACCCCCTGGCGCTCGGCGCGGTTGCGGCTCAAGGCCTCGGCAAAGCGCACATCGCTCAGCCAGCCCTGCGCCTGCAGCTCGTCGAGCAGTGCCTCCAACGCGGCCGGCGGGTGCTCCGAGTCGGCATGGGGCTGCAATTTGCGCGCCAGCTCGAGGCGGCTGTGCTCGCGCTGCGCCAGCGCACGCAGCGCCCGCGCCTTCAGGGACATCGCCACCACGGGGCCGGCCTTGCAACGTCTGAATCAGACCAACCGATCAGTCGGCCTCGAAGGGTACCTCGCCGGTCGGCACCGACTCGCGCTCCGGCACCGCCAGCAGCGCGCGAATTTTGTTTTCGATCTCGCGCGCCAGCGCCGGGTTCTCGCGCAAAAACTCGCGCGAGTTCTCGCGCCCTTGGCCGATTTTTTCGCCACCGTACGCGTACCAGGCACCGGACTTGTCCACCACTTTGTGCAGCACCCCGAGGTCCACGATCTCGCCCAGGCGGCTGATGCCTTCGCCGTACAGAATGTCGAACTCGGCCGTTTTGAAGGGCGGCGCCACCTTGTTTTTCACCACCTTGACCTTGGTCTCGGAGCCGATCACCTCTTCGCCCTTCTTGATCGAGCCGGTGCGCCGGATGTCGAGCCGCACCGAGGCATAAAACTTGAGCGCGTTGCCGCCGGTGGTGGTCTCGGGGCTGCCGAACATGACGCCGATCTTCATCCGAATCTGGTTGATGAAAATCACCATGCAGTTGGTTTTCTTGATCGTGGCGGTGAGCTTGCGCAAAGCCTGGCTCATCAGCCGCGCCTGCAGCCCGGGCAGGCTGTCGCCCATGTCGCCCTCGATCTCGGCCTTGGGCGTGAGCGCGGCCACCGAATCGACCACGATCAGATCGACCGCTCCCGAGCGCACCAGCGCATCGACGATCTCCAGCGCCTGCTCGCCGGTGTCGGGCTGGCTGATGAGCAACTCTTGCAAATTCACGCCCAGTTTTTGCGCATACTGCGCATCCAGCGCGTGCTCGGCGTCGATGAAGGCGCAGGTGCCGCCGATTTTTTGCATCTCGGCGATCACCTGCAACGTCAGCGTGGTCTTGCCCGAGCTCTCGGGGCCGTAGATTTCGATCACGCGCCCACGCGGCAGCCCGCCCACGCCCAGCGCCACGTCCAGCCCCAGCGAACCGGTCGAGCAGACTTGGATGTCGGCCACGACCTCGCCCTCGCCCAGGCGCATGATCGTGCCCTTGCCAAACTGCTTGTCGATTTGCGCCAGCGCCGCTTGCAAAGCCTTGGCTTTGTCGTTGTCTGCTGCCTTGGTGCTCGAACTCATAGACGAATCTCCAAAAAAGGATGGGCGAACGCCCGCTAAACCGGCAGGCCCACAGGCCCCCACAATGCCTGCCAGTTTAACCACGCCGCGGCGGCTTGTCGGGGCTGGCACCTCAAATATCTTGCCCGCCACGGCGCCACAGCCTAAAATCTGCTGCAGCCGGTCGCCATCACCTTGCTGCCCTATTCCATCCTCCCAACCCGGCACGAGACCCAAACCATGCGCATCCTCATCGCCGAAGACGACCAGGTGCTGGCCGACGGATTGTTGCGCATCCTGCGCGGCACCGGCGCCGCCGTGAACCACGTCACCAGTGGCAGCGAAGCCGACGCCGCTCTCATGACCAACACCGAGTTCGATCTGCTGATCCTCGATCTGGGGCTGCCGCGACTGCATGGCATCGAGGTGCTCAAGCGCCTGCGCGGGCGCGGCTCGGCGCTGCCGGTGCTGATCCTCACCGCCGCCGACAGCGTGGAAGAGCGCGTGCGCGGCCTCGACCTCGGTGCCGACGACTACATGGCCAAACCCTTTGCCCTGCAAGAGCTCGAAGCGCGCGTGCGCGCCTTGGTGCGCCGCGGCTGCGGCGTGGCCTCGAGCCTGATTCGGCACGGCCCCCTGACCTACGACCAAGCCGGCCGTGTGGCCAGCATCGACGGCAAGATGGTCGAGTTGTCGGCGCGCGAACTCGGGCTGCTCGAGGTGCTGCTGCAACGCGCCGGCCGCTTGGTCAGCAAAGACCAGTTGGTCGATCACCTGTGCGAGTGGGGCGAGGAGGTGAGCAACAACGCCATCGAGGTCTATATCCACCGGCTGCGCAAAAAGATCGAAAAAGGCCCGATCCGCATCGCCACCGTGCGTGGGCTGGGGTACTGCCTTGAAAAAATCCCTGGCTGAAACGCCTCCACTTACTCCGCCCGACGCTGCACTCGAGACCGCCTCCGGCACCCCCTTTGGCCTGTTCCCGCGCGAGCAGCGCAGCCTGTTTGGTGAAATCCTCGACTGGATGCTGACGCCGCTGCTGCTGCTGTGGCCGCTGTCGCTGGCGCTCACTTGGCTGGTGGCCCAAGGCATTGCCAGCAAACCCTACGACCGGGCGCTGGAGTTCAACTTGCAGGCGCTGGCGCAGTTTGTCTCCGTCGAAGACGCGGTGGTGCGCTTCGAGCTCGGCGCCCAAGCCCGCGATCTGCTGCGCGCCGACGACACCGACCGCATCTACTACCAGGTGCTGGATGCCGAAGGGCATCTGGTCAGCGGCGAACCCACCTTTCCGCTGCCCGATTTTGAGCGCGCGGCCGCCCGTTCGGCACCCAGCGGCACCCTGCATTTGCGCGACGACGTGCTGCGCGGCGAACCGGTTCGCGTGGCCTACACCTGGGTGGTGCGCGGGCACGAAACGCCGCAACGGGTGCTGCTGCAAGTGGCCGAAACAGGCGGCAAACGCGCCATGCTCGCCACCGAAATCATCAAAGGCGTGATGGTGCCGCAGTTCGTCATACTGCCGCTGGCGGTGCTGCTGGTGTGGCTGGCGCTGGTGCGCGGCATCCGCCCGCTCAACGACCTTGAGCGGCGCATCCGAGAGCGCCGCCCCGACGACCTCAGCCCGCTCGACGAAGAGCAGGTGCCGCAAGAGGTGGCGCCGCTGGTATCGTCGATCAACGACCTGCTGCTGCGCCTCAAGGCCTCGGTCAGCAACCAGAAGCGCTTCTTGGCCGATGCCGCGCACCAGCTCAAAACGCCGCTGGCGGGGCTGCGCATGCAGGCCGAGATGGCGCAACAAGCGCGCCACCCCGACGACGGCGACATCCAGCGCTCGCTGCAGCAAATCGCCAAATCCAGCATGCGCGCCACCCACACCGTAAACCAGTTGCTGGCCTTGGCGCGTGCCGAAACCAGTGGCCGCAGCCTGGCCAAAGTCCCCTTCGACTTGGCCGAAACCGTCACCGAGGCGCTCGAAGACGCCGTGCCACGCGCGCTCGAGCGCTCGATCGATCTGGGCTATGAAGGCCCGACCCAGATGCCCGCCGGCTGCCTGCTGCAAGGCAACCCCACCCTGATCAGCGAACTGGTGCGCAACCTGATCGACAACGCCCTGCGCTACACCCCGGCGGGTGGCGTGGTCACGGTGCGCGTGCTGGTCGACCGCTACAGCGGCGTGCAGCTGCTGCAAGTCGAAGACGACGGGCCCGGCATCCCGCAAGCCGAGCGCGCTCTGGTGCTGGAGCCCTTCTACCGCGCCCTGGGCACCAACGTCGACGGCTCTGGACTGGGCTTGGCCATCGTGCAAGAAATCGCCACCCAGCACCAAGCCACGCTGCAGCTCGAAGACAGCTTTCCCTCCCGGGCGCAACGGCGCGGGTTGCGCGTCACGGTGCGCTTTGGCCTGCCCTTTAATGGCGATGGCAGCCCCTGATTGCATAACATTTTGGCTTCAGAAGCCATGCGGCTACGTAGTTCTGCGCATGCCAATGCCCTGCGCCTACGCTAACATGCGCTGTCCTTATTTTTCGGAGACACATTCATGAAAAAACTGTTGACCTTCGCCTTGGCTGCCACCGCCGTGGCTGGCGCTATGGCGCAGGATTTCCCCAGCCGCCCCATCACCATCGTCGTGCCCTTTGCGGCCGGCGGCCCGACCGACTCAGTGGCGCGCCAACTGGCCGAAGCCATGCGGCCGCACCTAGGCAATGCCAACATCGTGGTCGAAAACGCCGCCGGTGCCGGTGGCACCATCGGAGCCGGGCGGGTGGCGCGCGCTGCGCCCGACGGGCACACCCTGCTGGTCTGGCACATCGGCATGGCCAGCACCGCCAGCCTGTACCGCCGCCTGCCCTTCAATGCGCTGCAAGACTTCGAATACTTGGGCATCATCAACGACGTGCCCATGACGCTGGTGGGCAAGCCGCAGCTACCGGCCAACACCTACCGCGACCTTGAAAACCACATCCGCGCCAACGCCGGCCGCCTCAATCTGGCCCACGCCGGCTTGGGTTCGGCTTCGCACCTCTGCGGCCTGATGTGGCAGCACGCCATGGGCTTGCAGCAGGCCATGACCACCATCCCCTTTGGTGGCACGGCGCCGGCCATGACCGCCCTCATGGGTGGCCAAGTCGATCTCATGTGCGACCAAACCACCAACACCGTGAGCCAGATCGAGGCCGGGCGCATCAAGGCCTTTGCCGTGACCACCGCGCAGCGCCTCAGCGACAACCCCACCTTGCGCCACTACCCAACGCTGCAAGAGATGGGCTTGCGCAACTTCAACCTCACCATCTGGCACGGGCTCTATGCGCCGCGCGGCACGCCGCCGGCCGTGACGCAGCGCCTCAACGCCGCCTTGCGCGCCGCCCTGCGCGACCCGACTTTCATCCAGCGCCAAAACGCCTTGGGCGCCTTGGTGGCCACCGACAACCGCGTCACCCCCGAAGGGCACCGCGCTTTCGTGACCAGTCAAATCAACCAGCTGCGCACCGTGATCGAAGCTGCAGGGCAGTTCGCGGATTGATCTGAGGGTAGGCTGCGCCAACCCATGCCGCCCCCACGCCAACCCTACCGGGGGGCGGCGGGGTGGTGGTTAACGCCTTGGGGCTTGAAGCAGCGACCGGTTTTTGGGGCGCAACGTGCTTTTTGACCTTTGGCCTCAAACGCCCCAGACCACTTCGGTCTTTTCGGCCATGCAGTGTTTCAGTATCTCCAAGAATGGCGCGACGCGGGTGCGCAAGCTCACGCGATCCGGGTCGGGCACGTACTCACCCTTTTCGATCGCCTCCTGCTTCTTGCGCTCGTACTCGGCTTCTTCGTGCGCCACAGCGGCTTTGATGGCCTCAATCGCGGCAGGCATCTGTTCGACCAGCAAGATCCCAGGGCCGGTGGGCTCCTTGCCTAGGATTTGAAGCAACTGCTTGGCATTGTGCTCCAGCATCACCACGTCGCCGGTGGATCGGGATTTGAATCTGAAGGCCATGGTTTGCTCCTGAATGCGGGTAAGGGGATGACAGAGCCCCTATTTTGGCACCCAAAGTGCCGCTGCCCATGAAAATTCTTCAGCCGCACCCGGCACCGCGCTTAAACGGCCTCGTCGGCGCGGATCACGGTCTCTTCGAGCCGCGCGGCGATCTGCCCAATCGCCACACTGGCCGGTGCGCCCGGGGTGTGCAGCAGCAGCAGTTGTCTGCGCATGACCGCATCCTTCACCGCTTGGTCGATCGGGATGTCGCCCACATGGTGCAAGCGCACCACCGGCAAGCCCTTGGCTGTGGCGTTGGCCCCGGGTACGGTGCCGACAAAGCGGTTGAGCACCGCCTGCAACTGCGCCGTGATTGCCTTGCCGTCGCCCGGGCGCGCCGACTGGTTGACCAGCAAGCGAATGCGCTGGCGCCGCTGTTGCATGCTCAGCACTTTGATGGTGGCGTAGGCATCGGTGAGCGAAGTCGGCTCGGGCGTGGCCACCAGCAGGACCTCGGAGGCCAAGGACAGGGCAAACAACACCACGTCAGAGATGCCGGCACCGGTGTCGAGCAGCACCACGTCGTAGCGCGGCACCACATCGGCCATCAGGCGCGGAAAATCATCGCGCACTTCGGGTGTCAGGCGCGAGTACTCCACCAGTCCTGAGCCGGCCAACAACACCGCAAAGCCACCCGGTGCCTTGATGATCGCGTCCTCGAGCGCACACTTGCCGGTGAACACATCGTGCAAGGTCAGTTTCGGATAGAGATTGAGCACCACGTCCAAGTTGGCCAGCCCCAAGTCGGCATCGAGCACCAGCACCTTGAGCCCCCGCCGCGTCAGCGCAGCGGCTAGATTGGCTGAGACAAAGGTTTTGCCCACACCACCCTTGCCGCTCGTGACTGCGATCACCTTGCCCTTGACCGGATGCAGCAGCACGCCCGATGCCTCTGTGCCGGGTGCGTGCTGGGATTTGGTGTCGGTCATGTTCGAATTTTTCTTGATTCATTGGGCGCTATGGTCTTGGTCGGCCAACTGGCCCTCGGCACCAGACCAGCCAAACAGCAGCCCTTTTTCTTCTGCGCTCACGTCGGCGCTCAGCACCGGCTCCAGACGCACACAATTGCGTCCCACCTGCTTGGCGCGGTACAGCTGCCGGTCGGCGCGCGCCATCCAGTCCACCAACCCACCCTTCACCCAGGGCAAAGCAAAGGCACCGCCTACGCTGACTGTGACAGGAATGGACCCTTGGCTTGTCGTGTTGATGGGTGACCCCTCAATGGCGGCTCGCGCCCGCTGCGCTACGGCCATGGCAAAGGAAGGCGGACAGTTTGGACACAACACAGCAAACTCCTCGCCACCGATGCGTGCCACGCTGTCCATTGGGCGCACTGCATCGCGCAAGCGCTGCGTTACCACCCGCAACACCTCGTCGCCCACTGGATGCCCGTAACGGTCGTTAATGCGCTTGAAATGGTCGATGTCTACAGCCAGCAACAGCGCATGCTCACCACCCCGCGTCACCCGGTCCAGTTCCTGCTCCAGTACAGCCAACAACGCACGACGATTCATCACCCCGGTCAGGTGATCGGTCGAGGACAGATCACAGAGCGCATCGAGCACCGATTGGAGGTAGTGTGCCTCCCCAACTTGCGCGGGAGGTGCCAACGCCACACCCGCCTGGCGCAGCAAGGCATCGACCTTCTCCAACCGCAAAACCGCCATGTCCATGCGGGAATCATACCCGCAACCAACCCGGGCGGGGCGGCTGGTAGCGCACCGCCGCCGCGATGGCCTCGATGTGCTCGGCCGTGGTGCCACAGCAACCGCCGACGATGTTGACCAGCCCTTCGGCTGCAAATTCGTGCAGTAGGCGCGACGTCACCTCCGGAGTTTCATCAAAGCCGGTCTCGCTCATGGGGTTGGGCAAACCCGCATTTGGATAGCAGCAAATATAGGTTTCGGGGGCCAAGCGTGACAATTCCTGAATGTAGGGCTTCATCAAAGCCGCCCCCAAGGCGCAATTGAGCCCGACCGCCAAAGGCTGCACATGGCGCACACTGGCCCAGAATGCGCCCACCGTCTGCCCGCTGAGCAAGCGCCCCGAGGCATCGGTGACGGTTCCGCTGATGACGATCGGCAAACATTCACCCGTCTGCTCGAAACACGATTCGATCGCAAACAGCGCCGCTTTGGCGTTGAGGGTGTCGAAAATCGTCTCCACCAAGAGCAAATCGACCCCACCTTGCATCAGCGCCAGCGTTTGCTCGGCATAGGCCTGCACCAACTCGTCGAAACTCACGTTGCGCGCCCCGGGGTCGTTCACATCCGGGCTGATGCTTGCGGTCTTGGGCGTAGGCCCGAGCGCACCAGCGACAAACCGGGGCTGTGCCGGGCTGGAATAGCGATCGCAAGCCTGACGCGCCAGCCGCGCAGAAGCCAGATTCATCTCGCGCGCCCAGTCGGCCATGCCGTAATCTTCCTGCGCCACCGTGGTCGCGCCGAAGGTGTTGGTTTCGATGACATCGGCACCCGCTGCCAAGTAGCCGGCGTGGATTTGAGCGATCACATCTGGGCGGGTGAGGCTGAGCAGCTCGTTGTTGCCCTTGACTTCTTGGGGCAAGGCCTCGAGGCGGGCGCGCATTTCGGGCGCGAGCGCTGGTCCACCGTGGCCGCGATACTGCGATTCGTTCAAGCGAAAGCGCTGAATCATGGTGCCCATGGCACCGTCAAGGATCAGGATGCGGTGTCGCAGCAAATCGGGCAGTCGGGCGGCGCGGGTGTAGCTTAACATGATGAGAGCAGACACAATAAAGAAAACCCCGAATCGGGTTTGCACCTGACTCGGGGTTTCATCATAACAGCCTGACGATGACCTACTTTCACACGGGAATCCGCACTATCATTGGCGCGCAGTCGTTTCACGGTCCTGTTCGGGATGGGAAGGGGTGGGACCGACTGGCTATGGTCGTCAGGCATAACTGGTTGCTGAGCTGCTGTTTGGGTGCAGCGCAGCGGGATTCACAGAGTCGAATCGGATTTTGATTGTTTGGCATGGTTAGCTTTGGGCTTTCGGCTTTGGGCTGGTCATGCTGAGCGAAATTTTGAGCTTGAGCGTGAGTGCAGCGGATGGTTACGGCACACGTTTTTTTGGACATTCCTGCTTAGATGCATGGTGTCTTCAAAATTATAGGGTCAAGCCTCACGGGCAATTAGTACAGGTTAGCTCAACGCATTGCTGCGCTTACACACCCTGCCTATCAACGTCGTAGTCTTCGACGACCCTTTAGGGGGCTCAAGGCCCCGGCAGATCTCATCTTGGAACGAGTTTCCCGCTTAGATGCTTTCAGCGGTTATCTCTTCCGCACATAGCTACCCGGCGATGCCACTGGCGTGACAACCGGTACACCAGAGGTGCGTCCACTCCGGTCCTCTCGTACTAGGAGCAGGCTTCCTCAAATCTGCAGCGCCCACGGAAGATAGGGACCAAACTGTCTCACGACGTTTTAAACCCAGCTCACGTACCTCTTTAAATGGCGAACAGCCATACCCTTGGGACCGGCTACAGCCCCAGGATGAGATGAGCCGACATCGAGGTGCCAAACACCGCCGTCGATATGAACTCTTGGGCGGTATCAGCCTGTTATCCCCAGAGTACCTTTTATCCGTTGAGCGATGGCCCTTCCATACAGAACCACCGGATCACTATGTCCTGCTTTCGCATCTGCTCGACTTGTCAGTCTCGCAGTTAAGCACGCTTATGCCATTGCACTATTAGCACGATGTCCGACCGTACCTAGCGTACCTTCGAACTCCTCCGTTACGCTTTGGGAGGAGACCGCCCCAGTCAAACTGCCTACCATGCACTGTCCCCAGTCCCGATTCAGGGACCAAGGTTAGAACCTCAAACGCACCAGGGTGGTATTTCAACGTTGGCTCCAGGCGAACTAGCATCCGCCCTTCAAAGCCTCCCACCTATCCTACACAGATCCGTTCAAAATCCAATACAAAGCTACAGTAAAGGTTCATGGGGTCTTTCCGTCTTTCCGCGGGGAGATTGCATCATCACAAACATTTCAACTTCGCTGAGTCTCGGGAGGAGACAGCGTGGCCATCGTTACGCCATTCGTGCAGGTCGGAACTTACCCGACAAGGAATTTCGCTACCTTAGGACCGTTATAGTTACGGCCGCCGTTTACCGGGACTTCGATCAAGAGCTTGCACCCCATCAATTAATCTTCCGGCACCGGGCAGGCGTCACACCCTATACGTCCACTTTCGTGTTTGCAGAGTGCTGTGTTTTTAGTAAACAGTCGCAGCCACCAATTTTTTGCAACCCCTTCGTGCTTCGATGTTCTCTACACACTACCAGGGCACACCTTCTTCCGAAGTTACGGTGTCAATTTGCCGAGTTCCTTCTCCCGAGTTCTCTCAAGCGCCTGAGAATACTCATCTCGCGCACCAGTGTCGGTTTGCGGTACGGTCAACTGCAAGCTGAAGCTTAGTGGCTTTTCCTGGGACCCCGTTTGGTTACTTCACGAACAAGTTCGCTCGATCGACAGCCTCGGTATATGTTGGGCGGATTTGCCTACCCAACGCCTACTTCTGCCTAAACCGGGACTTCCAACACCCGGATAACCTATTAAGATCCGTCCCCACATCGCACTTGCAGTCGGTACAGGAATATTGACCTGTTTCCCATCAGCTACGCATCTCTGCCTCGCCTTAGGGGCCGACTCACCCTACGCCGATGAACGTTGCGTAGGAAACCTTGCGCTTACGGCGAGCGGGCTTTTCACCCGCTTTAACGCTACTCATGTCAGCATTCGCACTTCTGATACCTCCAGCAGGCTTCACAACCCACCTTCAACGGCTTACAGAACGCTCTCCTACCACGCACATTTCTGTGCATCCGCAGCTTCGGTAACTGGCTTGAGCCCCGTTACATCTTCCGCGCAGGACGACTCGATCAGTGAGCTATTACGCTTTCTTTAAATGATGGCTGCTTCTAAGCCAACATCCTGACTGTTATAGCCTTCCCACTTCGTTTCCCACTTAGCCAATTTTAGGGACCTTAGCTGGCGGTCTGGGTTGTTTCCCTCTTGAGTCCGGACGTTAGCACCCGGTGCTCTGTCTCCCAAGCTGTACTCGTCGGTATTCGGAGTTTGCATAGGTTTGGTAAGTCGCCATGACCCCCTAGCCTAAACAGTGCTCTACCCCCGACGGTAATACTTGAGGCACTACCTAAATAGTTTTCGGAGAGAACCAGCTATTTCCAAGTTTGTTTAGCCTTTCACCCCTATCCACAGCTCATCCCCTGGTTTTGCAACACCAGTGGGTTCGGACCTCCAGTACCTGTTACGGCACCTTCATCCTGGCCATGGATAGATCACTTGGTTTCGGGTCTACACCCAGCGACTGAATCGCCCTATTCGGACTCGGTTTCCCTACGCCTTCCCTATTCGGTTAAGCTTGCCACTGAATGTAAGTCGCTGACCCATTATACAAAAGGTACGCCGTCACCCGTTTCCAGGCTCCGACTTTTTGTAAGCATGTGGTTTCAGGATCTATTTCACTCCCCTCCCGGGGTTCTTTTCGCCTTTCCCTCACGGTACTTGTTCACTATCGGTCGATGATGAGTATTTAGCCTTGGAGGATGGTCCCCCCATATTCAGACAGGGTTTCTCGTGCCCCGCCCTACTTTTCGCTAGCTTAGTACCACACGCCTCTTTTCACATACGGGGCTTTCACCCACTATGGCCAGCCTTTCCAGACTGTTCTGTTAAGTGTCGTGCTATCACTAGCAGGCTCCTCCGATTTCGCTCGCCACTACTCTCGGAATCTCGGTTGATGTCTTTTCCTCGAGCTACTTAGATGTTTCAGTTCACTCGGTTCGCCTCGTGCACCTATGTATTCAGTGCACGATACCCTTGCGGGTGGGTTTCCCCATTCGGAAATCTCCGGATCAAAGCTAATTTGCCAGCTCCCCGAAGCTTATCGCAGGCTATCACGTCCTTCGTCGCCTATCATCGCCAAGGCATCCACCACATGCTCTTATTCACTTGACCCTATAACTTTGAAGTCTGCCACCGCACTCGCTGACCACCGAAGCAGTCAGCTCAGCACCGCAGCAAATCGCAGCACAGCATCAAGGAATGTCTGTCAGGTCTCGCACCTGACGCGTTATGCCGTATCCAATCCGCTTGAAACTCTCGCTTCAAAATTGAATTCGCTTTGACGCAATCAAAATCGTTGTCGGCACACGTTTCGCTTTGCAGCGTCGTATACCCACAACTTTGATTCGACTCTATGAATTTTTAAAGAACAGCCGTTGCAGCAGGTTTGCACCTGCTGCGTTTGTCGATAAGGTATCAACATCGAAACACTCGCCCGTGGCAAGCGCTTGGATGTGGAAACCGATGCCTGTGGATGCCGCCACGGCGCTGCGCTTTGCTGCACAGCCTTGGTGTTTGGTGGAGGATGACGGGATCGAACCGACGACCCCCTGCTTGCAAAGCAGGTGCTCTCCCAGCTGAGCTAATCCCCCGCTGAGGGCGTGATGCATGGTGCACGCCACCCTCACTTTTTACTGCGCCCGCACGCCGGACAGACTATTGCTTGACCGACGCTTAAGTGTACTTGGTGGGTCTGGTTGGGCTCGAACCAACGACCCCCGCCTTATCAAGACGGTGCTCTAACCAGCTGAGCTACAGACCCCAAGTCGGCCAACCGGCTTGCTTGTGCAGAGCTCTTTCTCTTTTGACAGAGCGCAGCGCTGGCGACTAACTCAAACAACCGATAAGTGTGGGCGCCTAAATGGGCTCGCGTTGGGTTTTTCCAGAAAGGAGGTGATCCAGCCGCACCTTCCGATACGGCTACCTTGTTACGACTTCACCCCAGTCACGAACCCCGCCGTGGTAATCGCCCTCCTTGCGGTTAGGCTAACTACTTCTGGCGAGACCCGCTCCCATGGTGTGACGGGCGGTGTGTACAAGACCCGGGAACGTATTCACCGTGACATGCTGATCCACGATTACTAGCGATTCCGACTTCACGCAGTCGAGTTGCAGACTGCGATCCGGACTACGACCGGCTTTATGGGATTGGCTCCCCCTCGCGGGTTGGCTGCCCTTTGTACCGGCCATTGTATGACGTGTGTAGCCCCACCTATAAGGGCCATGAGGACTTGACGTCATCCCCACCTTCCTCCGGCTTGTCACCGGCAGTCCCATTAGAGTGCCCTTTCGTAGCAACTAATGGCAAGGGTTGCGCTCGTTGCGGGACTTAACCCAACATCTCACGACACGAGCTGACGACAGCCATGCAGCACCTGTGTGCAGGTTCTCTTTCGAGCACAGCCTCATCTCTGAAGCCTTCCTGCCATGTCAAAGGTGGGTAAGGTTTTTCGCGTTGCATCGAATTAAACCACATCATCCACCGCTTGTGCGGGTCCCCGTCAATTCCTTTGAGTTTCAACCTTGCGGCCGTACTCCCCAGGCGGTCAACTTCACGCGTTAGCTTCGTTACTGATCCAGCTAAGGACCAACAACCAGTTGACATCGTTTAGGGCGTGGACTACCAGGGTATCTAATCCTGTTTGCTCCCCACGCTTTCGTGCATGAGCGTCAGTGCAGGCCCAGGGGATTGCCTTCGCCATCGGTGTTCCTCCGCATATCTACGCATTTCACTGCTACACGCGGAATTCCATCCCCCTCTGCCGCACTCCAGCTTTGCAGTCACAAGCGCCATTCCCAGGTTGAGCCCGGGGATTTCACGCCTGTCTTACAAAACCGCCTGCGCACGCTTTACGCCCAGTAATTCCGATTAACGCTCGCACCCTACGTATTACCGCGGCTGCTGGCACGTAGTTAGCCGGTGCTTATTCTTACGGTACCGTCATTAGCCCAGGGTATTAACCCAGACCGTTTCGCTCCGTACAAAAGCAGTTTACAACCCGAAGGCCTTCGTCCTGCACGCGGCATTGCTGGATCAGGCTTGCGCCCATTGTCCAAAATTCCCCACTGCTGCCTCCCGTAGGAGTCTGGGCCGTGTCTCAGTCCCAGTGTGGCTGGTCGTCCTCTCAGACCAGCTACAGATCGTCGGCTTGGTGGGCTTTTACCCCACCAACTACCTAATCTGATATCGGCCGCTCCAATCGCGCGAGGTCTTGCGATCCCCCGCTTTCATCCATAGATCGTATGCGGTATTAGCGCAGCTTTCGCTGCGTTATCCCCCACGACTGGGCACGTTCCGATATATTACTCACCCGTTCGCCACTCTCAAGGGTTGCCCCTCTACCGTTCGACTTGCATGTGTAAGGCATGCCGCCAGCGTTCAATCTGAGCCAGGATCAAACTCTATAGTTCGATCTTGATTTACTCAATTCAACGGAATTGAAGTGCTTCCACTCCAAACTGTCTCATGAGCGTTTTTTGTCGCTCCGAAGAACATGTTCCGAAGAACTGCCCAACTCAAAACCACATCCAAACGCCCACGCTTATCGGCTGTAACTTGTTAACGATCAACCACTTCCGGAAATCTCAGCCAGCAATCTCTTGCTAACCTCAACCCCTTCCGCCTCAACCCCGCTGCGATCAGCGAAGCCTCGAATTATGACACAGTTTCCTGCACCTTGTCCAAATCCTCAAAAACTTTTTTTCCGAAGACTTGGAGAAGGCTGCGTGGACAGCTTGAAGACTTGGCCTTTTGCTGCCCACACCCTCTGCACAACTCAGCCTTAAGCCCTAGAGCGGCACTAACGCCACAAGGGTTGCTGCTGACCTGCCTAGGCACCATTGTTTGCTGCAGAGCCTCGAATTATGGCACGTTTTTCGACCCTGTCAAGCAGCCACGGTGTTTTTTCGAAAAATGCCCTGCTCCGCTGCTTGCGCACCCCCAGCGCCTGCCTGCACTGGCCTGGGTTCGTGCGGGCGACGTCTGCCACCTACGGCGCTGAACAGCCCCCGTGGTGGCTCTTACGTCTGTACTTTCCTGAACCGACGCTGCGCCTTTGCGCCCACTCCAGCCTCCTGGGTCGGCTCGGGCAGTGGACCCGCTCCAAAGCCCGGCAAAATAGACCCCTTATCCACTTGGAACGGGCCTGTCCGGCCCTCAAGCACACCATGCAAGCTGCACCCCATGGCGCCTCGCGCGCTTTCACGCTGAGCGACTTCGATTACCACCTGCCACCGGATCTGATCGCGCAACACCCCACGCCGGAGCGCAGCGCGGCGCGCTTGCTCGATGGCACCTGCCTGCCGCCACAGGATCGGATTTTCCGCGATCTGCCTGCTTTGTTTGCCCCCCACGACCTGCTGGTTTTCAACGACACGCAGGTGATGAAGGCGCGTTTGTATGGCGAGAAACCGTCGGGCGGCAAGCTGGAGCTGCTGATCGAGCGCGTGCTGCCGGGCGCTGGCCACGAGGTGCTGGCGCACCTGAAGGTGAGCAAGAAACCGCCTGCAGGCACGGTGCTGCACCTGTGGCAGCGCGATGGCCGCTCGGTGGCCGCCCGAGCCACCCTGCTGGGGCGCTGGCCCGACGAGGAGGGCACTTTGTTTCGCTTGGCGCTCGATCAAGACCCTTATGCGCTGATGGCGGCGCACGGGCACGTGCCGCTGCCGCCCTATATCGAGCACGATGATGACGCACAAGACGAGGAGCGCTACCAAAGCGTGTTTGCCCAGCGCCCCGGTGCCGTGGCGGCCCCGACGGCGGCGCTGCATTTTGATCATGGCGTGCTCGATGCGCTGGAGCGGCTCGGGGTGCAGCGCGCCAGCGTGACGCTGCACATCGGGGCCGGGACCTTTGTGCCCTGCAAGAGCGAAAACATCCATGAGCATGTGATGCACAGCGAATGGTACGAGGTGCCTGCGGCCACCCAGCAAGCCATTGCCGACGCGCGCGATCGCGGCGGCCGCGTGGTGGCGGTGGGCACGACCTCGGTGCGCACGCTCGAGAGCTGGGCGCGCACGGGCGCGGCCAGTGGCGACACGGCGCTCTACATCACACCGGGGTTTGAATTCGCGCTGGTGGACCGGCTGATCACCAACTTTCATCTGCCCAAGAGCACGCTGATGATGTTGGTCACGGCCTTTGCCGGTTACGATCATGTGATGGCCTTGTATCACCATGCGGTAGCGCAGCGTTACCGTTTTTTCAGCTACGGCGATTCGATGCTGCTGCAGCACGCGCGTGCCTGAGGGCACTTGCCACTATCCACCCCACCACACCTCCCCACCGTCTTGCCCCATGAACCCCGTCCACCGCACCGAAGTCGTTTTCAATACCGAAGACTTGTTGAACAGCCTGTGCAACTCGGTCACCAAGGTGCTGGGTGTGGCCACGCAGAGCCCGATCACCTACTCGGGCATGGTGCAGCGCATCCACAAGACCTGCCTCAAGCCCGACATCGGCTGCTTCGTGCTGTTCGACGGCGGCTTTTCGGGCCTGGTGATCCTCAACTTCAGCGCCCCGGCGGCGCTGGAGATCTACCACAGCTACCTGCAGAGCATGGGCATGGCGCGGGCGGATCTGGCCAACTCGCACACCTCGGACGAGGTGGGCAACGTGATGGGTGAGCTGATGAACCAGGTGCTGGGCGATTTCACCAGCAAGGTGCAGCGCGAACTGCACACCCACATTTCGCAGAGCCAGCCCAAGATGCTGGTGCTAAGCAAACAGGTGGTGCTGAGCGTGGACGCACATTTGGACCAGCCGGAGGCGCGGCGCGTCACGTTTTACACCGCACGCAACCACATTTTTTACTTGGAACTGGCCACCGACCGCACCGAGTTTGTGCGCTTGTACGATTTTGAGCCCCAGGAAGCGCCAAACCCGGATGAACTGATGGAGCAGGCCGCCGCACTGCACGCTGCCACGCCTGTGGCAGCCAAGGCTGGCAAGACGGGCGACGGCGACACCGACGCGCTGCTGCGCTCGTTGGGCATGTGAGAGGCTGAGCGCGGGTTTTTAGCGGCTCCAAACCGCACGCTGCAGATGGCGGCGCGCGTGGTTGGCCACCAGCAAGCCCAGCAACGCCGAGGCCACGCGCGCGTTGGCGCCGTCGGCGCGGCTGGTGAGCGCAATCGGCACCCGCGCCCCGAGCACGATGCCCGAGCCAGTGGCCCCGGCCAGGTACTCGAGCTGCTTGGCCAG
>Ga0209615_100005_pt1 | contig 23132 bp, 43 predicted proteins | sample 4B3metaG_FD_184151 | JGI IMG/M metagenome (GOLD analysis project Ga0209615, IMG submission 184151) | Freshwater bacterial and archeal communities from Indian Creek, Illinois, USA to study Microbial Dark Matter (Phase II) - 4B3 metaG... | ecosystem: Environmental > Aquatic > Freshwater >... | reverse complement strand
AGTTCAACCTGTTGTAGTTGTGCTTGCGCTAATGCCTTGTTTTCAAGTTCACGTTTTTTCTGTGCAGCCTCTAAAGTTGCAACATCAGTACCAAGTTTAAAGCCGCCAAGTGCTGCCTCAAACGGGCTTTGCACATCAGATGCGTAATTCATTGGTGGTTGGAATGGGTTAATAGTTGCCATGATTTAACCTGTTAAAAAACATAGCCGCCTGCAATACGGGATTGAATAGGGCTTTCTACTGTGCCACCCCTACCCGCTTGAAACCCAGCAAGCTGTGCAGGCAAGTTTAAGAACTGACCAAAAGCCCTTGCTTCTCCAAGCGCACCACCAGCGAGTGCTTGACCTTGGTTCGCAAGAAGATTAGAAATGTTTGTTCCAGTTGTTACGCCTTGTGCGCCAACGCCAGCGGCAGATGATTGACCAATTTTCAAAAGATTCGCTTGTGTCTCACGACCAATATCAGTGAAACCACCAAGCCTGCCATATTGCCGTTCAATCTCTTGTTGAAGCATTTGGGGTCTGAATTGCGACAATGCAGCTTGGATATTGCCACCTCTTAATCCACCAGTTGCCGATGCTCTTTGCAATAACGCTTCTTCACCAGCTCGCACAGATGCTTGATAACCGCCACCCTGTTCAATTTGTGCAATCGCTTCTCTTTGCCTTTCAGGGCCAAGAACACCAGCTAATGCCTGCTGTTGCTCAAATGCTTTTGGGCCTGCTGCTGCATACTGCTCTAAGCCTGCAATCGCAGGAACACCAGCCGCTATATATGGCTTTAGCAAATTCTGCATTAAGTCAAACTGTCTGCGCTGTTCTTGAATTCCAGCCTCTGATGCGCCAGCTTGAATGCCTGCGGCTTCAGTAGCTGCATCGGCTTGCATACTGCTGCTTAAAAAACCAGCACCTACTGTTAGGGCTGTGACTGGATCAGGCATTGCCAAACTCCTTCATGTAATCTTCAAAAGTTTCGCCATATAAAGCCATCACATGATGACCATGAAGTGTGGCAAAACCAGCACCATGCACAAGCGAAACAGCCATCAAAACCAAATCGTAATAACCAGCACGCCACATAAAAGATTTGGCATTTGCTTGCCCATCACGTTCTGCCGTATCTGAGGCTTGCCATTTAAGAATCATTGTCGCCAGCAAAGGCGTTAAATGGTGGCTATTTGCAATAAAAAATGCGTTCTGATGCATACCCACTAGCGTGTTCCAAATGGTCGCATTTAGGTCTTTGCGCTCTACTGGGTCACCATCCGCTACATCATCAAAAACTTGGATTGCGTCAAAGACCATCAACAGCCATTCAATGGCTGGCTGTGGCAGCATAAAAACCTTTGTCAGGTTCTCTCGCAGTCCATTGGTCATGCACAACTCCTAATTAGGGCAGGCCGCTGGATGCCATAACTCAGCGGATTGATTTTCGCACAAATTGACAAAAGATCAATATTCTTCTTCTTCTTCATCTTCCCAAGCCTGACAAACCCGCATATCGTTGCAGATAAAGTTCAGCTTTTCACAATGCCCACGATAACCATAACCCGTGTCATAGCCAGCCATCGGGATTCGTTCAATCCTGACTTGGGTCATTAAACTGTTGTCGTAATACCCACAGTTAGAACAATGTTTACGCCTTGCGTCTTTTGCATCACACTGCATGGCTTCTGCTAGTGAGTCATAAAACTCAGGGTTTGCCTTTGGGTCGTTGCTGGGTTCTTCAGGCCCATAGTGCCAATCTTTCACCGCAATCAAGAAATTGGCTTTATTCTCAGCAACGGTTAAAAATTCTTCTTCGCTTGGCAAGCCCATGAAACCCTTGGGTATCATCATAAAGTCTTTCATTTTTTACTCCTTAGGTAATTTCACGCCCATTGGCACGGATGGTCAAAGATGTGGCTGCACTGGCAATGGTTGAAATAAACCCGCTTGGCTCAAGTGCTTGTCCTACCAATTCAGGAAAAGTGTAGGTCTCATCAGGCGCAAGACTGCGAGTATCCACAATCAAGTTTGATGTAGCCGCACTTCCTGTCGCAGTAACCAAATTGACGCTGATAGTCACATTGCCTGCCGTTGTATTGGTGGCTGTGAATTTGTCAATAATGGTTTTACAGTTGGTGGCTGTGTATTGTGTGGTTTGAGTGTTTTCAGCTTGTTTTGCTGGAATTAAAACTTTTACTGTTACTGTCATTTCTACTCCTTATGTGGCTTCGCCACCGCTTGCGATGATTGTCAAGCCCATTGAAACAGCCTGCACTTGGATGGTGTCACCAGCATTAAGAACTTCAATGCCGTTGTATTGCAAAGCGTTTGCGTATGGCACAGGAACATCATAAAGAAAAGCATTGCTAGTTCCAGCCGAGCCTGCTGATGGCACTAAAAACACTCGCACATTAATATCTGCGGCTGTTGTATTGGCAATACTGAATTCTTTGAGAAGCGTTCTTGTTGCTGCTGGCACTGTGTAAAGCGTAGTCACGCCTGTCGTGATGGCGGCTTGGCCTAATTTAACAGGGGTAATTACATCGAAAGCCATGTCAGCACCTGATTAGATCGCACCCTTGCGGTTTGGTTTGCATAAGGCAAGATGCCATTAACATCGTGCGCCAGTTCCACATTATTACGCACTGGGGCAAGTGCAAGCAACTCTAATGATTGCGCAAGTCGAGTCATTGTATCTAATGCCAGTTGCACTTTGGCGTTCAGCACCGCATCTTCGACATCAGTGCTTTGCGAAAGTGATTGGATTTGTGCCAGTGCCTCGTTAGCCGTAGCCGCAGCACTGTCTGCCTGATATTCAAAGTCAGTCCCGACAATTACTTGCAAAGTATCAACAGTTGAAAACAATAACTCAAATTGCCTGATCTGTTGTTGGTCAGTCAGAAATTGTGCAAGCTGATCTCGCGTCAGGTTCAGTCTGCGGGAAACTGGTGCGGTAGCCATCAGTACGCCAATGCCTCTATTTGCGCTTCAAGTCTTACATAGGACACATGGGCATCACTATCGCCACGGAAACGTTGTATGCGCCAATTCCTCATGTGGCCCTGTTGAAACCATGCAAGGCGCTTCTTAGTGTTGCCAATCGTGCCAACAGCAATAAACTTTTCTTGACTGTATGCTTTGCCATCCAGCGAGTAACTGGTGCTGATTTGTGGATTCTTGCCAAGTGCAATGCTACCTGTCAGGCTCACCAATTCCATCTCGTTGAATATTGCCCCGTTGCTTTCGTTGTAAACAATCAATGTTCCAAACTCCCAGTAGACTTTCTGCCCCCAGTGGTGACCAGTATCCTGCACTAAGTAACCGATGTTGCTTGTCTGTGGGTCACCCACCATCCACTTGTCGTACACCCACACCATGTTTCTAGCACGATACTGTGCAAGACCCGTCAAGGTACTTACCAAAACAAACCAAACCGGTGTTTGTAAAGCCTCTGATGCAGCGGCATCATAAACAAGGGTCTGGTCAGGCAAATGCACATAAAGATGCTGGTGACTTTTGTCGTTTCTTGCTTCCAACTTAACCAAAGCCAACTGCGCTTCGGTGTATTCCAACAAGATGTTGTCAATTTCTTGTGTGCTTATCTTTGTTGCAACCGCGGATGCGCCCACATAAATGCTTGGCGCTTCGTTTCTGCCACTTCCCAAAAATGCTATGCGCTCAATAAACACACAGCAAGCAAATGTTCCTACTACGCCTTTTTGTATTTGAGCGCCATCAATCCGTGCAAATGGAAACAATTCACCGCCCACATTGTCGAATACCTCGATTGTGTTTCGATTCAGTGCAAAGATTTCATTTCGCAGCTTAAGTAACGCCACTACTGGGTCAGGGTCAACCTCTGAACTTCCGTACTTCAAAGGGTTAACAACCAGCGGGTTGGACAGCTCAGTAACAATCAAAAACTCGCCATCGGTGGTCATGAAGTAACCGTCCACCCACACCACATCCAGCACCACCCCAAGGTCAGGGTCTGTGACTTGCGTCAGCGTTGTGCCGTTCCAGTAATACAGCCGCCCACCCGATGCAATCGCCAGTTGGTCAAAGCTGTAATCAAAAGTCACTAGTTGGTCTATCGGTCCACCCACATCGCCCAATGTAGTCACTGTGCCTGCGCTGTCAATCTCGACCAACTTTGTACCCATTACCCGATATAAATTATCTTGCCAGTTGATGCCGCCACGATCAATGCCTGTTCCTGTGCCGTTTGCCACTATTCCATCGCCGGGTCTCAAAAAACCATTGCTGATGCCTGATTGCTTTGGCACAGGTACAAGGTTGACTGGGTACGATGTACGCAGTTCAGGTGTGTTGTCGGTGTAAATACCGTTCAGGATAGGTATTTGCATTTACTTCTTTGCTTTATTCCGTGCTGATATTTTCTTTGCTTTGGCTTGAGCATCTGCCTTTGAAGAAGCCCCCCAAGCCCTCAAACTCAACAGCAGGCGAGTAGGTTCACCATCTTTATATTCAGGGCCAGCGTTGCCACCCATACGGGCTAAGAACGATGCTCTGCGAGGATTGTCGCCAGTCTTAACTGGTGGCTTTAAGTTCATGCCTTCAGCCTTGGCAGCAGCACGCCCTTTTGCGTTCAAGCCGCCCTTTGGGTTCTGACCTTCTTTGCGTGCATAAGCTGGGGTCTTCATGTGTAACCCTTAGTTTTTGCAGCAATCTTTTTAGGTTGTTTTGCAAACTGTTTGCCTGCTGCCGTAGCCTCACGCTTTGCCCGTGTAGTTGCTGCATATTCTGCTGGGCTCAATGCCTTAATAGCTTTTGCCGGCAGATACCTTTCACCTGTCTCAGACGATGGCTTGCCTGACTTAGTGCGCCAATCCTGCGTACCCCAGTCTTTCAAACTTTTTTGTGTGGCTTTCATTTATAACCGCCACCTTTTTCTTTGTACTTCTTTGCCAACAATTGGGCTTTGCGAGCAGACCATTCACCAGCCGCAGTGCCTTGCACAGACGAACCTTTGATTTCCTCAAAGAGCCGCTTACGCATGGTTGGCTTCGTGTAGTTGCCAGCCTCATTGACTGATGACTTGGGTTTGGTTGCCATTATGCAACTACCGCACCACGGAATCCAACAACCCACCAATCAGTTCCAGCAAACTGGAGGGTTACCGAATCACCAACAGCATTAAAAGTGATTGTTGTTCCACTACCAAGGTTGGTTGGGGTCAAAACACCAGTATCACCACCAGCGGCTTCTGCAACATAAATAATTGTCTTGAGTTGCCCTTGTGCGCCATCTGCAAGCGTCAATGCGTTGCCAGTAGCAGTCGAAGTAAATGCAGTGGCAAGACTTGTGATATTTACCGCACCAGCGCCACTTAATGCCTGAACTGTTGCTGATGCACCAGTGCCACCATTAGCGACAGGCAAAGCACCAGTCACGCCAGTAGTTAGAGGCAAGCCTGTGCATGATGTGAGCGTTCCCGATGTTGGTGTGCCAAGAATCGGAGTTACCATGACCATGCTTGTGCTGGTGCAGGCAGAAATGTTGCCGCTTGTAACTGTGCCTAAAATTGGGGTAACTAAAGTTGGGCTTGTGTTAAATACCAACAGACCAGTGCCAGTTTCATCTGTCATTGCCGCACGTAGGTTGGCACTTGATGGGGTTGCCAAGAATGCTTGGATACCAGCCGCATAAACAGTCTCAGCATTAATCTGATACCAAGAGTTTGTGGGCTGGTAAAAACGAATTGCTGTTGCAGTTCCTGCCCCTAAAAATGTCACACCGCCATAAATAGCAGTTGCACCATTCAGCGCAATAGTAAGTGATGTAATCTCTTGGGTTGTCGTAATCAGCACAGTAGTGCCATCAGGCACACCAGTGTTTAAAGGCAAGGTAATTGTGCCTGTTGCCAGCGTTCCAGCGGGTTGCAAAAGCATCCATAAGTCTTGGCTGACAGGAGTTGGAACAGTGATATTGAAACCAGAGCCGGGCACAAAAAGATTCACCGACAGTGTTGGCGATGCAAAACTTTGCTGAAAGAAAGTCAACAAACTGCCGATTGATGTGCGTCTTGCATCCCCATTATTAGGTGAATAAACAGGTAACTGATCGCCACTTGAAATGACATTCAGGAGTGGCAGTTGATTGATTGTTGGCATGATTGTCCTTAGTTATATTCGAGAGGCCCATCAGGGCCAGCATCCACTGGAAAATAAGGTGGCCTGACATAGGGATTGTCGTAGACCCTCCAAGGCTTGTTGCCAGCACCCGATGGCATTGTTGCAGGCAGTTGCTGCTCAAGCGGGAATGTGGCTCTTTGCAGCAGGATGTCGTAACCCTGCTTTGCCGTTGTCTTTGTCTCAATCATTACTTGCTTGCCAAAACTTGGCGCAAGCCTTATACCAAGACTGCAAATAATAGCTTCATAAGCCGAATCAGGCACTAGAGTTTCTTCATCAAGACTGCTGTCTTGTGGGCTGGATGGCAAAGGGTAACCCAGACGGATGCCCTTGGCATTCCAGTCTGCCATCATTGCATCAAGGCGGCGCAAGGCAGATTCTAGTTGCTCGGGCTGCAAATCAAAGACATAAGACGCAAGGCCAATTTCTTCAAAAGCTGCGCTTATGAATTGTCGTTTTGTGTAGCCCATGCCAACTCCTCAATGTGTTTAAGTAGTGTCGCATCTGACCAGCGTTTGTCAACCTTCAATCCAATCAATTCAGCCTGCTGCAACATCTCTTCGCGTGTTACTGGGCTTTCATCGGCTTGGATTTCAACTTCAGGCACTTCAACAACTTCAAGTACTTCGGCAATAGAAATTCGCTTGCCAATAGGCGATGGTCGAATCTGCTTTGTTGCCTTGCGTTCTGCTGTTTGCGCCTTTTTTAGTTTGCGCTTTTGCAACCGCAACTCTTTCCACGGGGCAAGAGTCTTGGTCTTGACGATTGCAGCAGATTTAATCATTTCATCTTTTTCATTGGTGCTTTGCTTGGCTTACCAGCGGCTTTTGCCGTTTTGGTTGCCATACCAAGAGCCATTGCAACTGCTTGCTTTTGGGGCTTGCCTGACTTCATTTCCATAGCAATATTCTTGCCGATGGTCTTTTTTGAGTAACCTTGTTTCATTGGCATTTCGATCTCCATGTAAAACAGGCCAACATCTCTGCTGGCCTGTCGGGTTGATTAACTCAAACGATAAGCAATGAAAGTATCTGCCGCCGTTTTACGGAGACGGATTCTCATTGCTGAACCAGCGGTTGCAGCAGATGTAGGATTACCAACAATGGTCACGCCCGTATTAACCGTGATGGTCATTGCGAATGCACCCAAAGTCATAAACGTAACATCAAATGAATCACCAATTGCCCATTCAGTTGCCAAGTCGAGGTTTGCACCTGTTGGCAGTTGAAGATTACGGGCTTGGGTGAGTGTTGATGTAACGATGCCAGTCAGCACATTTGCTGCTGTAGCAATCATTGAACCACCATCAGCTATGTCAGCAGGCGCACCTTGAGGTTGCCAGTTGCCATTGTTGCTGATGTCAGGTGCAACACCTACGGAAAAGTACGCACCTGATGCACCAGCTTGAATAGTCACGCTGGTGGCATTAGTGAATGCGCCTGATACATAGGTGGTGTTCTCAACTACGGTCAACAAGTCTTGTGACTCAGGAAAATTGGGATAACCAACTTCTTGAAACACGCTTGCTGGCGAAAAGGCTTGAACAGCGATTTTCTCGCCTGCTGGCACGGTAACGGTAGCCGTACCTTGTGCAAAAACTACTTGATAACTCATGATTTTTCCTTAAGGAGTTTGGTTGAACAACAGGATGCCGGACATCTCTGGCTGCTTATTGACCACGCCAAACAAGGTATCCAAACGATACTTGGTTTTCATGGTGTTGACATCGTATTGTTTCTGCATAACCAGTTCAATGCCTTGATCTGTAGAGGCACGCATCACTGCGACACCAGCATCAGCGGGAACAGCATAACGACCGGGCAGAATCTCGAGCGCATCTTTCTGCCAGAAGCAGTTGATAGGTGCAGCATCGGTGTTCAGGCGATCCATAGTGCGGCCAGAAGCTGGAGTCACGATACAGTTTTGATACTGCAACTCGGCATCAGTTCCACCTTGTGCGGAAATAATGGGAGGTGTGATAACGCAAGTGGTTGCATTGGTCACAGACACCACACGGAAAGTCTTGGCGAACCCAGTACCTTGCTTGGTGATGTGATGCACAGCCTCAACGCCTTGGATTTCAAAGGCAGTTCCTGCTGGCAAGTCGGTGGTGCTAGAAACGGTAATCGTTTGGAAACGATTGTCCACGTTCTGAGTTTCACCAGTAACAGCAGTTGAAGTTGCAACAGGCACATAGTAATTATTTGCTGCAGCCAAAGTGCTCATCGTTGGGTCGGCGCCAGTTGCCGCTGCAATACGATTTGCGTAGTCAAGTTTGTAGGTCTCAAAGCCTGCGACCATACCAACAAAAGAACGCTCAAACGCATTGTTTGACTTGTTGCCAGCAAAACTACGCGACACAGATGTGCCACCAGTGCCACCAGCAATATTGCCAGCGATGCCGTTGTAGTCACGGCTGGACAATGCCAAGTAACGGTCAAAGGCTTGAACGCCCTGCTCGTTCATAATGCTGTCGCACAAAGCGATGTCGTCATAGTCACCAGCGGCTGTGCTGACAGTGACCACCAACGAACCTAAGTTTGCGGCAGTGTTCATGATTGCGATGTTGATGTCAGATGCCAGCTTTTGCTTTGCAGCTTCGCCTAAACGATTTTCTTGCAACGCATCACGCAATTCCAAAGCGTCAAGAATGAACGGCACAGACTTTTGAAAGCCAAGTGTCGCTGGTACTGAAAGCTGTGTGTATGCGGTGAAGTTGTTAGTCTGGTCCATACCATCATACGACTGTGCAATGTAAGGCTGTGGACGATAGATAACGTTGTTGGTGCGTTCCATCATTGAACTATCTGTATTGTAGATAGATACATTGCGGGACAAAACTAGAGCATCGTTAAAGCCTTCGAGGATGTCCTCAAACGCTACGCGCTCTTCCTTACTGAATGAATTGCTCATGTAAAACTCCTAATGATTTATTTAGATGCTGCTCGCTTTTGCGCTTTGTAGGCAATGACTTTCGTCATATTGCCAGTACGCTCTGCATCTGCTCGCAGCCGTTCAAGTGTTGAGTCCACCGCACCTGATGAACGACCAGTACCACTGATGATTCTTTCGGGTGCGGGTGCTTGCCTACGGTTTGTAACTTTCAAGTCTTTCTCCAGTTTTGCTACCGCAAAGGCAAACTTTACGGGGTCTTTGATTTCAGCCAACTCTTTAGCTTTTGCAGGGTTCTTTCCAAGTGCGTAAACAACGAGTGCAGGATTATCTGCACCTTGCAGCAAAACGCCTTGCTGGGTGATAGAAAAAACTTGTTGAGCAACTTCTTCAGCATCTTCAAAGTCCTTTACTCTTAGTTCGGCTTTCGCCTTACCATAACCATCCAACTTGGCTTGCCATGCTTTCTGCTGATTCATAACTTCAGCTTCCTGCTTGGCGTTAACTTCATCGGCTTGACGTTTTCGGTCAAACCAGTTTGTCAATGCTTCCTCGTACTTATCAGCGTCATAGTCGTGATCTTCCAGCTTTGGCTTATTACCTATCACCACTGGCTTGGTCTCAGGTGGTGCGGCTTGTAGCCTGCCTTGCAATTCACGATTCTGCCGTTGCAGTTCTCGGTTCGTCTTACGCAACTCTTTTACCCATTCAGGCGCAGGAGTGTGCTCTTCGGGAGGTGGCGCTTCCTCACCAATGCTGACAACAACTTCTTCGGTATCTTCAGTTTCTTCGTCATCAGCAATTTCGCTGATTTCGACTTCTTCTTCCTCTACCTCAAAATCATTGTCTTCAATTACTGCCTTTTGATTCATCTTTGACCCCATTCAACTCACCCACTTTGAACGGCTGGGTGGTTGCCGTTTGTTTATTCTCGCTTGTTTTTTACTGATTCGCAACAGGTTGCACAATCTGCCCCTGCAATATCTCTTGTACGGCTTGGGCGTTTGTCATCGCCATTTCCTGTGATGTTTGGTCAACTTTGCCTAAAGTTTCCAGCGTTTGGGCACGTTTCAGTTCAGCACTTGCAACTGTCTCCACAGTATCAGCTCTTGCTTTGGCTGCTTTTGCCATCGCTTCTTCAGAAGCTGCTTGCAAGTACATTGCGTTCGGGTCTTGCGGCTGGCCCTGCATTTCTTCCATAAGCTGTTGCGCCTCATCATCAGTTGGCTTAACAACACCCATCCGCAGTAACTTCTTGCGGAAGTAAGCATTTGCATCTTGTATGCCTTCGCCTTCCATGTTCATCATTGCCATTGCTGTCAGCACTTGGGCGGTCTCAGGGTCTTGGGTAATCTGCAGCATCCCAGTCAAAGCCCTGACCGTTGCTGCACGCTTGCTGCTACTAGATGGACCGACTTGCGCAACAACATCAAATGTGGCATCACTTAAGTCGTTTGCCATCTTCATTGCACCAGTTTCTTGGTCAATCATTGGCTGCATCAGCTCGACCATGCCAGCTTCACCAGTGGGCGCAATGGTTTTCATCTTGCGCTTATCTTCGGTGTAGATTTCCTTTGCCATGCTCAACCATATTTCGCCGCATCGCTTCATGCCCTTGGCAAAGTTGCTCATGTAAATGAATGTCTGCATATCTACACGGGTTTGAATTAACTCAACCGCTTTACCTGATACGCCCGAAACTATCTTGTCTGCGCCCTGCGGGTTGCCAAGAATATCTTGCATGTCCTGCTCAGTAATCTGCAAAAGTGCAGCCATTGCTGGTGGAATTGCGGCAGACTTTGTATAAGCAACAGGCCCTGATATTTGAGTATTGCCATCAGGCCCAGTAACAGGATTTATGAGTAAATAGGGGTAATCCCTTAAATTATCTTCAGCCCACATCAGTTGATGCCCTGCAACTTGCTCAGGTGTCATGATAGGCTTTTCGATACTTGACAATGCGCTGATCTCGCCCAGCTTAGAAAGCTGCATATTCTTCAGGCGCTGTGCATCTTTGGCAAGCCTGACTGCACCCATGCAGCGCTCGATGTTGTCTACAAACCAGCGTTTGCCATACACCACAACAATCGGAATGCATTTGCCGGCAATGTAGCCAGCATCTTCTAAAACCTTGCCGCCCGACATGATGTATTTGCGAACACGCATCCGCTTGATACGCTTTTGGCGCACCTCTCGAGTGCCGACCGCCATCAGGGTTTCTTCTAGCGTCTCATCGTTCGCAAAATCTAACTGTGTGTAACGTTCCTCAGTCCCGTCAATCGCTTGGAATATGCGGATTGTTTCTGTCTTTTCTTCAAGTTTGTAGTATTCAGCCACAAACACAACATCAGGTGTTGCCCAGTCAAACTCGTACTGGTGAATAATCTTAGGCCAATCTGTCGGGTCATCGTTATAGACTTCTTTATAGCTTTCACGGGTCATACTGGTGACCACAAAACAATACTTAGCGTCTGACTTGTCTTGCCGCTTGGCGTTCAGGTCAAAGAATACTGAACTGTCAGCATCGTAGATTGGTTCAAAGCGGATGCGTTGACGATCGTCCTCGTCATCTTCTTCGTCTTCGTAAACTGTCCTTAAGCGCCATGCACCAATGCCACCGCCTACAGCCTCTTCAAAAGCGTTGTCGTAAGCCTCGTCAGCCACGGATGCTTGTTCGTCAGCACGATATAACCCATCACAGACTTCAGCCAGCTTGTCATTCTCTGTGCCATCTTTGCTTACATAGTCAACAGTAATGCGGTTGTTTCGATACTCATTAACGATACGAATAACAGCCAACATAATTTTGTTGACTTCGAATCTTGGTTTGTTTTCGTACTGGTCATAGAGTGGTCCTTCCCATTGAGCACCACACAATGAATAAAATCTGCGGTCTTGCAAGCATTGCAAACGCTCATCACGCAATGCGGTTTGTATATCATTGAACTGCCGCAGTGCTTCAGCGTGCAGATGCAGTGCTTCAGCGTGCAGATTTGCAAGGCGTTGGTCGTTGGGTATTCGTGCCATATTTGTCCTTTAAGGCGATTATCTACCAGCGTTTGACATTGGGCAATGGCGTAAATGTAGCTGGTTTTGTGACCGCTGACCGCCTGATGCCCTCACACGCATACCGCAAAGCATCAATTACATGGTTCTTTTTGTCCTCAAGCTGGGGCAGGATTCGCCCCGTCAATGGGTCTGATTTATAACTGTAGAGGCTGAGTTCGTCAATAGTGTGGGTGCAGCGAGGATGAACCACGATATCGTAATTCTTCAAAAACTCGATGCCTTCCTCTACCGACTTTGGTCCTTTGACCGCGCTCATTATCTTAGGAAAGCCATTGCGCTTCATGTGGCTGATGGTCTCGGGTCGGGCTGAATCGGCAACGATAGGCCATTTCTCAGCTTCAGGCACTTGCATAAATAGTTCAGGAGTATTGACAATCTCGCAGCCCACCATGTAAGCCTCATAATCAATATAAAGTGTGCGCCCAATAATGTGGCAGCGCACCAACACAGTAGGGTCTACTGAGAATCCCCAGTCAGCCCCAAGTCGGTGAATGGCTTCGTCTGGTGCTTCAAACTCGTCAATCTTCCAGTTTCTGAATACCCTGCTGTTGCTGTTTCGTAAGTACTGACCCATCCAAACGTGCTGATATTTGTCAGGGTCACGCCTCTTGTCGTACTCCATTTCGTCCTTCAGGACTTGTGGAAACCACGGGTTGTCACCAAAGTTGACTTTGATTACTGTGGCATCTGCAGGCGGTTCAGGGCCACGCAGCAAAAAGTCAACTGGGTCGCTGTTCTGCCGCGGGTTCCAAGTAAACCACAACTCGCTGTTGGGTTTGCGAATTGTTGGCCTAAGTAGGTCAAGGCTTGTTTGACTTAAGGACTGGGCTTCTTCAACCCAAGCGCAGTCGTACCCTTCCAACGATTTAATACTGTCGGCGGTGTGATTCTGCATACCTTGGAAAATAATTGCACCATCGCCCTTTTTGGACTTGATGACTGAATCCTGTACAGCAAAGTATGCGCCAGCGTTCATCGCCTCAATCTTTGTTTCCAGCAGCCGCTTGACTGATTGGTTAAGTGACTTCTGTATTTCCCGCACACAAACGCTTCTGCGCTTTTGGTCAAGTATGTGGCCTTCAATCATTAACTCGGCAAAGGTGTGGGACTTGCCACTTCCTCGCCCACCCCATGCACCCTTGTACCGACTGGGTTCCAGCAATGGCAGCGCCCACTCAGGGGTTTGGATTTGCAGGGTTTTACCCATTTTTGACAATCACACGCTCAATTTTTTGTAGCAATGGACTGTCAGGGTCACCCGAAAGCTCTAACTTTTCACCCCATTTTTTTGGGGCTAACTTTGACAAAAGCCATTTTCTAGTGTCCACCTGTAATCTTTGTTTTTGCACTGCGCCAGAATCAGTTGCCCCGCTGTCTGTACTTCCAACAGGACTATCAGCAATTCTTAAGGTCTCTGCAGCGATGTGTTCGATTAAGTCTTCCCTTGCGCGCGCGTACTCTGCCGCCATTTTAATATCATCATTAAGCCAATGGTTAAATGTACTTTGAGGCAATCCGATTTGTTTGCAGGCTTGGTGGGCGCTTAAACCGTTCCGCATTCCTGCAAAGATCAGTTCGGCTAATTCTGCTCGATCTGAGCTTTTTGGCTTTGTATTTGGTTTATTGACGGTTTTCATACAATCTCCATCGGTTTAGGTAAGTTTACAGGCCAATCAGCTTCAAGTGCCTTAATCGTTCTTTTGTGTGCATCTGTCCACATTTTCTGCCGTTCTTCTTTGCTCAAGTCTTTGCCTTGGTCAACCTCATAATGGCATTTCAGGCACATTGCAGCCACTTGGTTGTCATCAGCCTTGATGCCTCTGCCTTTACCACTACCCCAGTTTGTGTGGGCTGCTTGCACCATATGCCCTGAACCGCAGGCTTGGCAATCAAGACTTGCCACCATCTTTAATAGCTTTTTGCTTCTTACGTATTGGTGTTTTTGAAACAATTATTGTCTCCAAAGTTGTAAATCGGTGTTCGTTTGCACATTCCAGCCTGCGTCTGCGTGTGTTTCCTGTTGATATTCTGGTCTCTTTGACTATTGTCCATGTCCCACATTCAGGACATTTCACTGGTGCACCCTGTCTTGCATCCTGTTTGTGGCTTCCCTTGTTCGCCAAATTTCCACATCTAATCTTGCCGCTTCAATCTCCCAGCGCAGGGTTTCTTCTTTTTCAATTGCCGCAGCCAAGCCTTTCAGTAATTGCAAATATGCTGGGTCTGCATACGCTTCTCGTTCCTGTGCATTTGCTGCCTCGTAACCCATTTCAAGGGCATTTTTCATCAGCAAGGCTTTTTTTGATTTCCTGAATTCGTCAAGGTAAACCCTTTGTGCTTTGGCTTCCCCATAAGCTGGGGCTTTGTCTCTAATCGTTTGGGCTGCTTCTTCGGGTTTCATTTTGCCTCCATGATTGCTACATCTACACCAGCCACCGCTGAATAAACCTTTTTTAGGTTTAGTTCAACCACTTGCGTATCGTCAAGGTAAACCGTGCCATTCATTGCATCCAAAAATGCTTTTGCAATATTGTCAATGTCGGGTTTCTTTGCAGGGCGTTCAGCGCCAGTCAAACAAGCCTCTGTGCGCTTTTTTGAGTACGACTGCGGTACTGGTAGCCTGATATACAAATAAACGCTTACGGGCGTTTCTAGTGGCTTTTGTGAACCCATAGCTTTGCCGGCGTACACTTGGATTGCGGTTTCATAATCAAGGGTGGCTTGGTCAGTGTAAACCTTGGTGAACTTCCCGTGTCGGGAAAACCTCGGTCTGCCTTTGCCCTTGGGTTCAAGTGGCACATCAAAGACGATTGACATCATTGCGTAACCTCTGCATCTCTGCAATCAAGGTATCTAGACCAGCCTGCCCACGCCGCTTCTTTATGCCCAGCTTCACACCCTCCCACCAAGCCTGTGCTTGTTGTTTCCCTGTTTCCTTCACTTTTATGCGGTATCGGTGCAACCATTCTTTCGCCTCGGTCTGGCTCAAGGTCTCCAGCATCTTGCAACGCTCGGTTAATGTCAGCAAGGCTAAATTCTTGGCCTTCCCGTCTTCTGTCAAGTAAGGTTTTGTGGTCATACATCAAAACACCTCATCATCTTGCCAGTGCTGAACTGGTGGATGCGTAAATGTTGCTACTGAAATATCCCGCTGGGTGGCTGGCGTTTTGTCAGACCATTGGTGCTTTGAGCATTTTGGGGCTTCAATTTTGACCGACCAAGGGTTTTGACATCCGGGCACTGTGCATTTGAGTTTTTCTAGTTCGTCCATTTAGCCCTCATTTCTTTGAGTTTTCGTTTAGCCTCGGCAACCACTTCAGGGTCAACAGGTTTTGGCTCATAAGCAATCTGCAGCTCATCCCGCGGGATGTTTGGCCCTACATTGCAAAAGTCTCTAAACTTTATTGCGCTTGGCGGAAAATCCCCACTTAACCTACCAAAAGCGTAATCAAGGCTTGGCTTGTAAGTTAAGAATGTGCCTATCTGGTCTTTCCAAATCTGCCGCACAACCTCTAAATCCATACCCTCCCAATTACGATTAAATGCCTGACCATAAATGCCGCCAAGCATTACGAAAACGTAATCAAGCCCTTGGTCAATATCAACAAAATCATCCTTTGAGTAATTTGACATTGCTACCTCCTCCAATAAGTCCACGAGTTAAGCCAGACATGACCGTTTGATTCATTTGCCCAGTTTTGGTTAAGTTTTGTTTTTCAGTAACCCAATCAGCTTTAAATCCTCGCCAGCCCCGTGCTGCACATTCTGCCAATGCTTGTTCAAGTGTCCAGCCTGCTTTGTTGGCTTCTCGCTGGATTGACTTAATCACGGTTTCTGTAATTACTGCCCTGCTTGCTTTTCGTTGGGCAACAAATGATTCCCAAATTCCTGATGACACGCCGTCAGGCGCTTGCATTTTCTTTGTCTCTTTCTCTTTCTCTTTATATGTCTCTGTCTCTGTCTCTAGACTATCGGATTGATATCGCTTTGATATCACGTTGATATCGTCTTGTTCCAGCCAATGAGACAGCTTGTTTAAGCAATCAATGGTCTGCTTTTCTGTCATTCTTAAACGAAATGCAAGAGTTTTTGTTGCTGGTATGTTTCCATCTTCTTCACTTGCTATCAGCCATAACATCACAAGTACTTTGCTGGCTTGGGCATCTAATTCATGCCAATCAATGTCATCAAGCAAATCTCTGTACAACTTAACCCAAGGTGGTTTCCTATCCTTGAAATGCTGAAACTTGTTCCAGTTTTTGATTCTCATTTTTTGCCCAAAAAAAAGGGCTACACCTGCTGTCTCACCCTTGCGGATGTTGGCGGACTGGTGTAGTACCAGCAGACAGCATGTGTAACCCTACTACAATTAACGCCGCCAAGCGCTTCATAAAACTATACCACAAACCACTCAGGGCGCAAGTCTCTAAGCTGGCGCAAGCGCAACTCGGGAACTTTTTTCCACAAACACACCGCCGCTCTAGAAATTTTCAATATCTTAGCAAGCTCACTCTGTGAGCCCGCTAAATGCACTAATTGTTCTTTTGTCATTTGATTATTCTATGTTAAGACAAATAAACAACAAAACCCCCACAAAACAGTCAAGAATTAAATAAAGTGCTTGCATGGTTGTTAATTAATCTTAACAATACACACATCCCCCAGCACAACGCATAGGGTCTTTAAGGAAAATTAACATGAATCAAATTACCACCATAACCGCAATCATTGCCAACAATGCATGGCTGTTGCGTTTGGTTGATGGCCCTTACATCAGCCTTGAACAAATCCAAAAACACTTTCCTGATGCATCACACCATCTTCCTTTTTTTAAAGAGCATGGCGATGCTTGTGTTCAATACGTTATTCGTGGCAAGGACACAATGAAATATGACTTTAAACATCTTCAACAGTTTAAATTTTAAGGAAAAACCATGTTTGAAATTGAAAAGTACACCAAACCAACCAACTGGGCAAATGTTGCTCTTTGGGTTGTATCAGTTGCCGCCCTTGTGGTGGTTGCTCTCGACATTTTTTACTGGAGGGCTTAATTATGTATGACGGTGAAGAAGGCGAATTCTGTGAATGGATTGATTCTGTTGGCGAGGTCACAGTCCAGTGGACTTGGTGCGCTGGCGATGACTGGGAACTTGACGGGTTCTTTGATGTTTTTGTTTTTCAAGGCAAGAACGAAATTACCTACGACATTCCAAAAGACGAACTGGAATGGTTAGAGCAACAAGTGCCACTCTACGCTGGATACGAACCACCAAGCCGCCAGCGTGTCAGTCAAGTTATCAATGCTTATTACAACAAAACTTTTTAAAGGAAAAATGATGGAAACACCTATTGGAAAAAACATCGCTTCGGCATTTGTCAAGGCACAGCGCCAGTTTGGACCCGCGCTTAAAACCTCCACAAACCCGCATTTTCGGTCTAAATATGCTGACCTATCCAACTGCATTGAGGCTGTCATTGATGCTTTAAATGCGAATGGTATCGGTCTTATGCAGCGCACCTATGAATCAAAAGACGGAGTGATGGTGGAAACAATCTTTGTCCACGAATCGGGCGAGGTAATGGAGTGCGGTTTACTTCATGTGCCAGCATCCAAGCAAGACCCGCAGGGTTATGGGTCTGCCTTGACTTACGCAAGACGCTACAGCCTGTTGGCAGCAACTGGGTTAGCACCTGAAGATGACGATGGCAACAGCGCCAGCCGCCGCACCGAAATCAAGTCCACAGTGGATGAGCACAAGATTGCTGATTTGTTGGCTGCAATGGATGAAGTCACCACACTAAAAGAGTTGCAGGAGGCTTATAAAGCAGCTTACAAAGCGACCAATGGTGAACAGTCATGGCAGACCAAGGTCATTGCCAAAAAGGATGCTAAAAAGGCACAGATTGAAGGTGACAAATAATGGAACAAGGCACAACAGAATGGTTTGCTGCCCGCTGTGGCAAGGTCACTGCCAGCAGAGTGGCAGACATTATTGCCAAGACCAAGACTGGTTTTAGCACCAGCAGGGACAATTACATGGCGCAACTTGTATGTGAAAGATTAACAGGCAAGCCAGCAGAGTCATTTAGCAACTCAGCCATGCAGTGGGGTACAGATACCGAACCATTTGCCCGAGCCGCTTACGAGGCCAAAGTTGATATTTTGGTATCTGAGGTAGGGTTTATTACCCACCCATCTATCACGATGGCTGGTGCGTCTCCTGATGGCTTGGCGGGTGATGGTTTGGTGGAAATCAAATGCCCCAACACTTCAACCCACATTGCAACCTTGCTTGACCAAAAAGTGCCCGAAAAGTACATCACACAGATGATGTGGCAAATGGCTTGTACACAGCGCCCATGGTGCGACTTTGTATCTTTTGACCCACGGATGCCCGAAAAATACCAACTATTCATCAAGCGTGTTAACTTTGACAAAGAACTTGTTGATTCGCTTGAGAATTCAGTCATCCAGTTTTTGGGTGATGTAGACCTGAAAATCCAACAACTTGAAAGCCTTGCATGAAAAAAATAAAAGATATTACTGTCGTAACTGGTTCTTACACCAACAAAAATGGTGAAGAGAAAAAACGCTATCAAAACATCGGTTCAGTTTTTGAAGATAACGGAAATCTAAAAATCAAATTAGATGTGATGCCACTGCCTAAAGGCGGCTGGGATGGTTGGGCAAACTGCTACGACCCCAAGCCTTACGAGGGTAAACAAGCAAAGGAGTCTGAAGATGACATACCTTTTTAAACGAGCAAGGTCGCTTGACCCAGTGACCAGCCACGCCGCAGCCGAGCAAGTTGATTTTGCAAGCCAGCATTTTGACTTGATTGTGGGTTGTCTCCAGCGCTTCGGCGCTAGGGGCAAGGATGGCATCGCAGAGTTGACTGGACTGGATGGCAATCAGGTTGCTAGGCGCTTGCCTGAAATGGCTAGGGTCGGGCTGGTGGAGTTGACTGGGCGCACAACCAAATCAAACTCAGGTCGGTCAGAACGAGAATGGCGATTTGTGCCTATTCAGCGGGAGTTGATATGACTTGTCCACCCTGTACCCACGAATGCGAACAAGGTAGAACTTGTCCAACTAAAAAAGAATATCTAAAACCATACGGTTATGTTTGGTCAAAAGATAAACACGAAACCAAGTTTTTTTGGGACAAGTGGGAAGCTGTGAATATTAAAAATGTCTTTGGTGGTGAAGTTGTAGAGGTCTACAAATGATTGACCGCTTACTAGTTGCCTCGATTTGTACTTGGGTTGGGGTAATTGGGCTTATTCCTGACCCACCCAAACAGCCATTAACGCCCTCGCAGCTTCAAGCCAAGGCAAAGATGCAGTCAATCAGCAATATGTGCAAAAAGCGCAAAACAAAAACGGTCAACCAAATTTGCAAACGATGGGAAAAACAACAGGGGGTTTTATGATTGCAACAATATTTGCTTTGGCACTTGGCGCTGTTATAGGGGTTGGCACACTAGTGATAATTGCATACGCACTAGCGTACCTTCAAGACTTGGATTAAGCCACTAAACCATTCAAGTAGGTAGTCTTGCCGGCAACCTTGGTGGCGGTCAGTTCCTGCTTCTTGAGATTGTTTGGGTCATATGAGACATGAACCCATCCACTATCAGGAATGCCAACTGTGTAAAACTCAAGAATAAGTTGTGTGTAGTCCAAGTTATCCATAATCCACTGCGCCAGTTCTGCATTAGGAACACTGGGTATCTCTATATCGGCTGCTTGGCCCCTTACATGGTCTGAGGATTTCGAGCCTCCTGTGGCTTGGTTGACAGCTATAGAACGGAACCCTGAGTTCACTTTGACACCCTTGCCAAAGTGATCACGCACGGGTTGAAGAACTTTTTCAGCCAACATTTTTAAGGCGGCAATCTCAGTTTCGTTGGGCGTATTGTCCAAGCCCAAACGTAAAGCAATTTCTGATTTTGTTAGTTCATGCAAGGAAAAATTAGTAGTTAAGTTCATTTTTCATCCAAATAATTTGAAGTTGATTAAAAACTGTCACAAAACAAAGATAGGATTTTAATTGGCAATTGTGCCATTAAAGGAGTCTTTCATGTACAAAATTGAAATTGATATTTCTGAGTGGGATTTTGGTAACGAGACAGTTACTATCGAGACAGGTGACTTTGACAAGATCGCAATCATCCAAGAATTTATCGAGTTCCAAAAGGATCACGGCTGGTGCGTCGACTATGACGTCACCGATGAGTTTGAGTACAACCAATGTGACGAAGACGAAATCGACGAAGACGAAGAATCCGAAGAATACGAAATCGGAGAGCACGTAGAAGACGAAGACGGTATTGTGTGGGAACGTGTGGCATAATTTGCTCGCAGTTGCTACTTTCTGGGGGGTCTTCGGACTCCCCTTTTTTATTCAAATTTCATTCAATATCGTGTTCTGCTTCTATGTCTCTAGCCAACCGTCGCCAGTCCAAGCTGCGTTTATACAATGTATATACACGCTCCTCAGTCAACGGCTCAGACCTGCGATTTAACCTATCATTTGCTTGCGCTAAAGCAAGTTGCGTTTCATGCAATATGTTATGTAGTTCTTTAATTTCTGCTCTAAGGTAAGCTACAAGGTCATACGTCATAAACTTTACCTCTAAATTCAACTTTGTCTTCATCCCACTTGTGGACTAGCTCAGGCCACATAAGGCGACCATTGTGAAATGTAAGTATGGCAAAACCTGATCTCCAGTTGGTGGGCGAGTCTTCAAGGTAATTTATAAATTGCGGCCCATTGGGTTCTGCTAATGTTCCAGTGTCCACGCCAAACCGAGGGTGAGGATGGTAGTCTGAAAAAGGCGTTACCTTTAGGCTGTGCAAATGGCCCGTAACGCACGAGACCCCGCTTTGGACGGTATTGTTATGGGTCGCATGAATTCCCCCCTTCAGCCGGTGTTTTACGACTACCTCGGTGGTAGGCCAACATGACCAACATGGATGCCAAGCGGGGAAGTGGTCTCTTAGCGAGAAACCTTTCACAAATTCGTATTGAGGAGCGTTGGCGGCAAGACGATTCTCAAAGCGAGCATCATGATTTCCGAGGGTAAAGACTAGGTTTACATTGTGTCTTACTTTTTTGGCAGTATCTTCAATTTCGCCCATCGCTATTTCACAGGCTTTCAGTTCTTGTATTACTGTTGGTGTTGAATCGAAGCCCAAACGAGGATAGCGAGAAATGCTAGCCCCGTCAAAAATGTCTCCGTTAGCAATAATGGCTTTAGGTTGAAATTCTTTAATTGCCCAAAGAACACCTTTATACGCCGTAGTGTGGATGCCGGGCCAAAAATGAGCATCGCTAAAAACAAGTACAACACCATTTTCAATCCCTAATTCTTTTCTAGCTGGATTATTTGGAATGGTTACATTTGGATGCTTGAAACTAGAAACAAGCACAAGTCCTGATTTATCTTCAATAGCCTTACGTCGTCTTAAAATTTGTCTGACATCCATGCCAACGGCGTCTGACATTTTTTTAGCTGAATGGTGCGTATTCCAAATCTCAACAAATTCATCATCGCTGTAAATTGGCTTCGGCATGGCAACTCCAGTTAAGTTGCCTAAAAATAAACTATATCAATGACAAGCAAATGAATTTTAATGTGGTTTGTTAAGTGTTTTATAAGTATTGTTGTAAATATCTATGCAGGTATTTAATTGCCTGATGGCTTGATCTCCTCGGCTGGTGAGATCGATAAGAGCTTGAGCAACTCCTGAGTCAAGTTCGGCTCTTGTTTCTGTATTTCCACTGGCAACGGTGGAATCTGCGGCGGTGTGTACGGCGCACTCGGGGGCTTTGACAGAAACGAACAGCTTGCGCTCGCCAGAGGCAATATCAGTACGCAGCTTATCTTCTTTAGCTTTTGCAACATTGTTAGACTTCCTTAAAGTTTGGGCATATGTTTGGGCAACTTCACCCATACGCTGTTCTGTTTGCCGAGCTTGTTCGTTTAACCGGGCAATCTCAAGCTGCTGTCTCTCACGCTCAGAATCTTCGCCTTTTGTGTACGATACCGCACCAATGCCCAAAAAAACGCAAATTAGGGCAAGTATCACCCAAGGGTTAAAGAGGCTTAACATCATCGGCTTTCATCATGGCATCGGTCTTGTCTTTGCTTGACTTACTTGACCCGTAGAAGAATGAAATGATTGTGGCAACTGCTGTACCCAAAAGGAACCCAAGAATGATATTGGCAAAGTCTCTACCGCCTTCTGGCAGCAAAATAAAGGTTACGCAAAAGAAATAGAAGACAGAAGTTGAAGCCCAAAACCACGCATAGTAGTAAATGAAATGCTTTGCTATCTTGTCATTTGGGTCTATCTTGTGTTCCATCTTGTCTTTCCTTTTCAAATTCTCTGCGCACTCTTTCCATTTTCTCAATCTGCGTTTGGGCTTCCTTTTTGGTTTGCAGCACATCTATGTACAACATACCCAATAAGGGTAGAAGCATACCCAAAAGCACACAAGCAGCAATCCAACCCATTATATTTTCCCAATCCTGCTCAAGAGGCCGAGGAGGAGCCACAGGTACAGGAGGAAAAGAAAAGTCGCTAGTAGGTACGCTTGCTTTTCGTTTAAAAGACGTTGCCTTTCCTTGCGTTGCCATGAGTCGTCATCCCGTTTTTTCCTTGCTTTATCCTGCTCAACTTTAATGACATCCCGCATATCAAAGACTTTTGAATACAAAGCCCCCATTTCTTTGGGTGCGCCATACACCATCGCTTCTCTTATCTCAGTCTCCAGCAACGCCATTTGGTCTTGAGCCATTACCCGTTTCAGGGCGGCTTCCATCAAGTTAGCATCAGGGTCGTAGATGGTCTTGCTCTTTTCTTCTTCTTCCCTTATATGTTCGGCAAGCTGTTCTTGCAGTTTGAAAAACTGGGAAAGCTGGACAACAATGTCTGCCATGACTTGAGTTTCGTCAACGGCAACGTAGGCTTCCTTCTTTTTCGCCACAGACTTGGGGCTTGCATTGGAATCTGTACCAAA
>Ga0209615_100002_pt1 | contig 28834 bp, 44 predicted proteins | sample 4B3metaG_FD_184151 | JGI IMG/M metagenome (GOLD analysis project Ga0209615, IMG submission 184151) | Freshwater bacterial and archeal communities from Indian Creek, Illinois, USA to study Microbial Dark Matter (Phase II) - 4B3 metaG... | ecosystem: Environmental > Aquatic > Freshwater >... | reverse complement strand
GTTTAGGTTCACTTATCGAAATACCTTCGGTTTGTGAACCGTTAAGTTGAGCCTTGAACTGCTCGAGTTGTTGTATTGCTTCTACTTTCATGTGATTCTCCTTGATTGATTAAATTAAACTGCTGCTTCAAAAAATGTTGCTAGTAAATACAGACTGCCTAGCAATACTGCCCACATCAAACCCCAGCCGAGGTAATCCTTCGTTCTGTCCCACTCGGTCTCGCACCGCCATATCGGGGTGGCATAGTCCGCATCTCGGAACGCTTCGCTTGTACTGCGATAAGTCTTACCTTCTCCGTAATTCCATTTACTCATGGCACTTCTCCTTTGCTTGTTTAAGTGTGCGTAGTGCTGTCCATACCAGCACCTTGCGATGTTCGGCAAATATGCCTTTGCCATTGGCTTTCTCCAAGTCCAGAATGGCTGAGTCCACAGCATTCTCGAGAATAGAATACTTACTAGGTGGCTCATATGGCGAGCCAGCTTCTAACAACATCTCCATATACATCTTTTTCATATGCCCCATCATTCCCCCTGCGGTTTCCTCGGTCTTGCGCCCGAGTGCCCTTCACCTGTGCTCAGAGCAGTGAGTTTTGCCTTCATTATTGCCAGCGTTGCCTCACCCCGAACTACCTCGACGGCTTCCTCGGCACTCTCAACTGACCCCTTGGTAGCCTCGAGCACCTCTTGCAAGCGTGCAATATCTTCCAGTAACTCGGTAATCCGCACTCCCTTGTAATGGCTAGTCATCACTTCCCCCCGTTAATCGGTGTGTAAACCCTGCAATAAACCCGTCGATATAGCCCTGCTTTAGAAAGTTAGCGCCCAACCTCTCGACTTCGATACCCGAGTTCGGGTCGTACTCCATCATGTAGTTGTAGCTTTTTACCGACGCTATGGTGTACAGCGTTATGTCGTCCGCCATCTTTTCTGTGGTCATGTTGTCCTCTTGGGGTTGAGCATCTTGAGCATATCGGGGTCGCTGATGTATGTCGGGGTCGACTTGTTGATGGGCTGAACCATGGTCGCTTTTCTCTTGCTTTCTTTGTGCGCCTCGGCATCGCCACATGGCATACACAACATACGCTTGCCTTGCGACCGCAACAAAACCGCCCTGCCATCGCTGATACGAAAGAAACCGCACTTGGAACAGATGTGCTGGGATAGGTCTAGTGTTTGAAACCTTGCTTGATACATGACATCTCCTTGGTTGATTCACAAATCGAATTGGGTATCGAAATGTGAAGGTTGGTAAAACACGAAAAATAAAATTGAATTCCCACTAACATATATAGTATACCACAGTTTCCCACTAATGTCAAGTTTTTGTGAAGGGTGTTTGGGTGGGTGTTAAATATGTTCTTGTCTTGTTTTGGTATATATGTTATTGTCTCCTTTTAACTAGGAGATTCGCATGGTCAAGATTAAACACAATGGTACGGAGAGAAACTTAGTGGGCTGGGCTGAGCATTTGGGTATTCCGTATAAAGTAATCCAGCGTAGGTACTCTCGGCATGGTGCGAACCCTGAGAAGCTATTTGCCCCATATAAAGATCGTGGTGGTTGCGTGCCGATATATGGGCATAAGTTGGTTGGGGTTGCAAAGAAAGGTGTTGGCGATCAGGCATGGAGTCGGTTGTTTTGGTATCGAGGGAAAGAGCAGAACCTTTGGCGCTGGTCTGAGGAGTTGGGGATCAATTACAAGGTGCTGGAAATGAGAGTGCGCAGAGGCAAGCGGGGTGATGCGTTGTTTGCTTTGCCTAGGGGGTATTGTTCTAAATAAACGAGACTGTTCTACAGGTTGTTCTGTGCTCTAAGCCTTATGGTATATACTTTGTACCTTTGTTCTATTATGTTATCTCTATTTTTATAAAACCTAAAAAACGGATTTGAGGGGGATTGGGACTGCACTATGCGAAGGGGGTCTTGCAATCCCAAAAAGTTAAAAATCTTAATTTTCGTTGTAACATTTCGGAACAAAGCGACGAAGTATATATAATAAGGCTTAGTAGACGGAACACAACGCAGTACAGTCTCGTTCAAATGGAACAGAGCCCTAGGGTTAACCCTGAAAATTAAACTATTCTCATGAATCTGTGTGTTTCGGGGCTAATGCGTTGTTACAAGATGACCGTTCTTTCTAAAAAATAGCTTGACGGACTTTGAATTTTGGGTTATGCTGGACACCAGCATAAGTTTTAAGCGAAAAAAAAGCCACCCGAAGGTGGCTTGATAGTACAGAACAGATTAGATTGACACAGGCAACATGGCTTGTATTTTCTTGAGTACGGATACATCGCCGACCAGCTTGATACGCTTGGCGATATCCGCACGCAATTCTTTGACAATGGCTTCCTGATCTTTGCCCGCCAACTTCTCTCGGCGAGTAATCTCATCACGAACCTCAATCGCTTTCTTGAACTCATCATTTGCCTTGAAAGCGGCGAGGGCTTCGCGCAACTCAGAGTCCACCATCTTGCCTAGCTTCTCAGCAGTAGCAGAACGCGACTTGGACATCGACTGAGCCGAAGCCGACTTAGACTTAGGCTTCTCCAAGCCTGTTTCTTTAGTCATACGCTTGACTAAATCTTCCCACTTTTTCTGAGCCGAATCTTCATTGGCTTGCTTTTGCATCGACATAATCAACTTAATGAAACTAGCACGATAAGCCATGAAAGCAATGTAAGTCGGTTCAGTTCCGAGCAACTTGGCAAGGGCTTTGCCACAGGTCGAGAGCAACACATCACCCTCAAACAGTAGATTCTCCGATTCCAAGAACTTCTCAGCGATTTGGGATAAGTCGCCGTATTGTGTACTAGACAATACGAATTCAGCCTTAGGCGCTTCGACCAACTGAACAACAACACCATCGAATGGGTTTACTACATTTGATTTTGTAACCATGATAAACATCTCCAATGTCGCAGGTTAGATTCACATATCGAAACTATTTCGATTAGTGAAGTGGGTTATATGCAACGCTCTAGCCCATATGTATATAGTACACGAATAGACAGGAAAGAGTAGGAATTCCACAGGATAAAGCAGGACAGAGCGCAGAGGGATATAGCCGACTACGGCGCAAAAGCGCCCCGAAAAAAAAATTTCTCTTACTTCGTGGATATAGTTTAGTTAATCAAACTTTGTTGATTAGAGGTGGTGAAATTCCAATTATGGTTGACCCACCATACCCGACCCCCCAATGTACAGATTAGGAGTCCCTACCGTCAGATATACACAATGTTGCGCACAATACATCACGTGAAAAATATTTTTATCCAAAAAGTCCAAAACCAATCAAGTTAGTCTATTTGGACTCGGCTACTCTATTCTCTACTAATAGATACAGTTGGATTTGCGCTAGCCGGCTTGCGTAATTTGCACCCCCCACCCCCCATATAAATCCATAGACTGCTAGCACTCTACTAATATAGAAACAGGCCCCCCTATGTTTTTATTTCGCACCCCCCGGGGGGTATATATTTTTCGTATACTTATTAGGTTCTTATTCACGTGAGGACATGGGGGGCAGTAGTGTTTCGCTTCGCATACTTGGTGCTATTGCCTCCCACCTAAAAATTAATATATACTTCAGCCATACAAACCTCCACTAAGGCTGTATGCAAATACCGATCGAGCCAAACCTCGACACATCAATGCCGGATAACCTGATCGCTCAGACCGGCGAGACTTACGAGCAGCGTTTAAAGATCGCTGGGAATACTGCGCTCATCCTAAATGAACTAGGTATGGAAGACGACTGCACGGAAGAAGAAGCCGCAGCAGCTGCAGATATGCTTGCCAAATTAAAGCCAGCAGACAGTAAAAAGTCTAAACCCACCCAAACAGAGACTAGTGCACTGCAACGCACTGGTGTTGCATTGAAGTTAGGTGCCTATTTAAGTGAGTACGAGAAGCAGGTAGTTGATGACAAAGTGCAAGTACGCACAGTAGTAGTGAATAGATTGATGGAAATCAGCCAGGACGAAGATAACAAGGTGGCTTTAAAGGCCCTCGAGTTACTTGGAAAAGCGTCGGACCTGTTTACTGAGCGTTCTGAGATCACTATTACCCACAAAACCAGTGATGAACTCAAGGCTGCTATTAAACAGCGTATTCAACTCTTGATGCAAAACCCGATGAAAACGATTCCAACCCAGTCTGAGCGTAGATTGGCGTCTTTGTCGGACCCAAATAACGTAGAAGACATAGAAATCATCGAAAACGATGAGTAAATTAGATAGTTTAAGCGTTGAGGAGCTGCAGTATCTCCTTGATAACCTTGATGATTTACCCCCGGCGCAGCTTCGCGCCCTTGATGTAGAGACTGCGGAGGCTGAAGAAGTTGTTAACCGCGAGAATTGCCAACTTAACTTCATGGATTTTGTTCACACGGTGTGGCCTCACTTCATTGACGGCGAACATCACCAAGAAATGGCACGAGCATTTGAGAGGGTAGCTAATGGAGAATGTAAACGACTTATTATTAATATGCCTCCTCGTCATACTAAGTCTGAATTTGCATCGTATTTACTGCCAGCGTGGTTTTTGGGCAAATTTCCTAAGAAGAAAATTATTGAAACCGCTCATACAGCGGAGCTTGCAGTTGGCTTCGGACGTAAAGTCCGTAATTTGGTGGATTCCGACGTATATAAGTCTATCTTCCCGGGAGTTGGACTACAGGCTGACTCTAAAGCTGCTGGGCGGTGGGCAACAAACCAGGGGGGAGACTATTTTGCTATCGGTGTGGGCGGTGCAGTCACGGGTAAAGGCGCGGATATCCTCATTATTGACGATCCTCACTCGGAACAAGAAGCAACCATAGCCGAGAACAACCCCGAGGTGTACGATAAAACGTACGAGTGGTACACATCAGGTCCGCGGCAGCGTCTCCAGCCAGGTGGGGCGATCATAATAGTGATGACACGGTGGAGTAAGCGGGATTTGACGGGTCAAGTGGTCAAGTCAGCCATACAACGCAGTGGTGAGGAGTGGGAAGTTATCGAGTTTCCTGCGATTTTGCCTGATGGTGGTCCGTTATGGCCTGAGTTCTGGTCACTTAAGGAGTTAGAGGCGCTCCGGCAGGAGTTACCCAACGGCAAGTGGATGGCTCAGTACATGCAGAGCCCCACATCAGACGTTTCGGCGATTGTGAAGCGGGAATGGTGGAAGATTTGGGAGCATGAAGACCCTCCGATGTGCGAATTTACGATCCAGAGCTGGGATACGGCGTTTTTAAAGACGCAGCGGTCAGACTATTCAGCATGTACGACGTGGGGTGTGTTCTACCAAGAAAATAATGTGGGCGTTATGGTGCCAAACATCATATTGCTCAATTCGTTCAAGTTGCGGATGGAGTTTCCTGAGTTAAAACAGAGGGCCTTCCAAGAATATAAAGAATGGGAGCCTGATGCACTCATCGTTGAGGCTAAGGCTTCAGGTGCTCCGTTAGTGTTTGAATTGCGGGCAATGGGTATACCAGTACAGGAGTTTGTGCCGTCTAAAGGTAACGATAAAATTGCCCGTTTGAACGCAGTTGCTGATATATTTGCATCTGGGAGAGTGTGGGTCCCGAATACGCATTGGGCGGATGAGTTAGTAGAAGAAGTAGCTAGCTTTCCTAGTGGCGAGAAGGACGACTTGGTCGACTCGATGACCCAAGCATTGTTACGCTTCAGAAGGGGCGGCTTTATTAGCTTAGATAGTGATGAGCCGGATGAACCGAAGTATTTTAAATCGTACCGGAATGCCGGCTACTACAACGTGTAGGTAAATTATGGCTATTGAAAAAGGTTTATACGCAGCTCCGCTTGGAATTGCTGATATTAATAATGATGAAGTTCCAGAAATGGAGATCACGATTGAGGATCCCGAGTCTGTTGAGCTAGATATAGATGGCAACCCCATCCTTCGGATTGAGAAGGAAGAGCCCAGCGATATGGACTTTGATGCAAACTTAGCCGAGTACATGTCTGAAGCGGAATTGACAGAATTGTCAGGCGATCTGATTGGCGAGTTCGAGGAGGACATCAGCTCACGCAAAGATTGGATACAGACCTACGTTGATGGCTTGCAGCTCTTGGGTATGAAGATTGAAGAGCGCATGGAGCCTTGGCCTGGCGCTTGTGGTGTGTACCACCCGCTGTTATCAGAGACGCTGGTTAAGTTCCAGGCTGAGACCATCATGGCTATTTTCCCAGCCGCAGGTCCAGTTAAGACACAGATCATCGGTAAAGAGACACCTGAGAAGAAACAAGCGGCAGAGCGAGTTCAAGATGACATGAACTATCAGCTGACTGACGTGATGCAGGAATACCGGCCAGAGACAGAAAGAATGCTCTGGGGCCTCGGACTCTCGGGTAATGCGTTTAAGAAAGTGTATTTTGACCCTAGCTTGGATCGCCAAGTTTCGATGTTCGTGCCAGCAGAAGACTTAGTTGTCCCCTATGGTGCGGCGTCATTAGCACAAGCACCACGCATTACTCATGTGATGCGCAAGACTAAGAACGAGCTACGCAAACTGCAAGTGGCTGGGTTCTACAAAGACATGGACCTGCCTGAGCCTACCGATTCGTTTGATGAAGTAGAGAAGAAGATTGCAGAGAAGATGGGTTTCCGTGCATCGACCGACGACAGATACAAGTTATTGGAAATGCAGTGTGACCTTGACCTAGAAGCATACCCAGACGTAGACAAAGATGGTGAGCCTACAGGGATTGCGCTGCCATACATCGTGACTATTGAGAAGTCCTCCGGCGAGATTTTAGCTATTCGTCGTAACTATAGGCCTGAAGATGAGAATAAACAAAAGCGTAATCACTTTGTTCACTACGGCTATATTCCTGGTTTTGGTTTCTACTGTTTCGGTCTCATTCATCTTATCGGTGCATTTGCTAAGTCGGGAACTTCCATACTTAGACAGCTCGTGGATGCAGGGTCCCTTAGCAATCTGCCCGGTGGATTCAAAACTCGTGGACTACGTACTAAAGGCGACGATACCCCGATTTCCCCTGGTGAATTCCGAGATGTAGATGTGCCAAGTGGCACCATGCGTGACAACATCATGCCGTTGCCATACAAAGAACCTAGTTTGGTTTTAGCTGGCCTCTTAGATAAGATCATTGAAGAAGGTCGCCGCTTTGCATCTGCTGCTGACTTAAACGTCAGTGATATGTCAGGTCAAGCACCAGTAGGTACAACGCTGGCTATTCTTGAGCGTACGCTCAAAGTGATGAGTGCGGTACAAGCACGTATCCACTACTCCCTCAAGGAAGAACTTAAGTTACTGCGCGACATCATTCGTGACTACACACCAGACGAGTATGAATATGAGCCACAGGAAGGTCCCGCACGTGCGAAGAAAAGTGACTATGACGACTGCGATGTCATTCCGGTCAGCGACCCTAATGCGTCGACGATGGCGCAGAAGATTGTTCAGTACCAAGCAGTTCTTCAACTGGCACAAGGCGCGCCTCAGCTATATAACCTCCCGCTCCTCCACCGCCAAATGCTCGACGTGCTGGGCATTAAGAATGCTAACAAATTGGTCAAGCTACCGGAGGATCAAGTACCAGAAGATCCGGTTAGTGAGAACGCAAACATTCTAATGATGAAGCCGGTCAAGGCGTTCTTGTATCAGGACCATCAGGCGCACATTCAGGTCCACATGGCAGCGATGAAGGATCCAAAGATCATGCAGTTAGTAGGCCAGAACCCACAGGCTCAAGCTATGCAGGCAGCTATGATGGCGCACATTAATGAGCACATCGCATACGAGTACCGCAAGCAGATGGAAATGCAGATGGGCCTTGAGTTGCCGTTTCACCCAGATGAGACAGACCCAACAGAGCGTCAGATGCCAGAGATGCTTGAAGTTGCTATTTCACAAAAGGCTGCAATGGCTGCACAACAGTTACTGCAACGCAACACCCAAGAGCAACAAGCTCAGCAGGCACAACAAGCCGCGCAAGATCCAATTATTCAGATGCAGCAACAAGAATTGCAGATCAAGCAGGCAGAAGTTGATATTAAGAACCGCAAACTCATTGCCGACGCAACTGCTAAAGCGGATCAACTTGCCATCGAGCGGGAGCGCATTATGTCCCAAGAGAAGATTGCTGGTATGAACGCTCAGATTAAAGTTCTTTCTGAAGACAAAACCCGCCAGGCTAAAGCAGAAGAAATAGGTGCCAAGCTGGGTATTGACATGGCTAAATCTAAGGCACAAATGATGCAACAAAACCGCCAGCAAATCCTTAAAAAAGGTGAAAAAGCATGATGGACAAAACCCTAGAACTATTAGACCAAAAACTAAAGGTTCAACTTAAGGGACTTGAAGAAAGCCTGGGAACCGGTACAGCCAAAGACTATGCCGATTACCAGTTTATGTGTGGGAAGATTCGAGGTCTTCTTACTGCGCAGATGGAACTAAATGACCTCGCAAAAAAACTGGAGCATTCAGATGAGTGAAATACTAATTGGATCAAACCCAAATAGTCCACAAGTAGTAGGTAGTTATCAGTACACAGCATCAGACGAAGATAAAGCTAAACAACTCCCAAACCCATCAGGCTACCGCATCCTCTGCGCTATCCCTGAAGTCGAAGAAGAGTATGAAAGCGGCATCATCAAAGCAGACTCAACCATTAACTATGAAGAGAAGCTAGCTACTGTTCTATTTGTAGTAACACTTGGCCCAGACTGCTACAACGACAAAACCCGTTTTCCAAACGGACCTTGGTGCAAGCAAGGTGATTTCGTAATTGTCAGACCAAATGCTGGCACACGTCTTTTGATTCATGGGCGTGAATTCCGAATGATTAACGATGACTCAGTGGAAGCCGTAGTTCAGGACCCACGTGGTATCAAACGCGCTTAAGGAGTATTAAATGGATAAAGAACAATATAAGTTCCCCGATGAACAAGAAACCGAAGCTAAGGGTAAACCCTTAGAAGAGGATACTATTAGTATTGAAATCGAGGACGATACACCCCCAGAAGACCGCAACAAAGAGCCAATGCCTGCAGAAAAGGTACGTGCGCTTGAGGATGCTACTGACGAAGAAGAAGCAGAATTGGCCCCTAGGGACCAAAAAGAGCGTCTTCAACAGTACAAAAAGGTCTGGAACGATGAGCGTAGGGCTAAAGAAGCTGCTTTGCGTGAACAACAAGAGGCTATTGAACTGGCTCGTAGGGTGCTTGATGAGAACAAAAGGCTCAAAGCACAATACTCTGCTGGCGAGAAAACTTACATTGAAACCGTACAAAACCATACTGACACACAGGTGGCAATGGCTAAACGCGAGTACAAGGAAGCTCTTGAATCTGGCGATGCCGACCGTGTGGTGGAAGCACAAGCTAAATTAAGCGAAGCTACTTATGCAGCACAGCAAGCAAAACAATTTAGACCTACCGCTTTACAAGAAGATCAAAATGAAGTACAAATACAGCAAGTAGAGCAACAACGTCCCAGAGTTGACGCCAAAACGCAATCCTGGTTGGATGAAAATCCTTGGTATGGCACCAAAAAAGCCATGTCCAATTTCGCTGTTGGCATACATGAAGAATTAGTGGATGAGTACGGCAAGGATATTGTTGGTACTGACCAGTATTACAAGCGTATCGATCAAACCATGCGCAAAAAGTTTCCTGAATACTTCGAGTTGGATGGGGACAGCATTACGGTAGAGACTAAAGAGAATCAAACCTCTCAGCGGACTAAGCCTAGCACGGTAGTAGCTCCGGCAACACGCAGCACGTCCTCCAAACAGGTACGGCTAAAAGCGTCGCAGATGGCCTTGATTAAGAAACTGGGCCTGAGCCCTGAGCAGTATTCCCGTGAAGTATTAAAATTGGAGGTTTAAAAAATGGCTACAAATAGAATCATTCGTGAATTAGAAACCCGTGCAACTTATGAGCGTCCTACCGCTTGGGCTCAACCAGAGCTCCTGCCAGAACCTGATAAACAAGCTGGTTATGACTATCGTTGGATCCGCGTAGCTACTCTTAATCAGGCTGATCCTCGCAATCTATCCGCAAAACTGCGTGAGGGTTGGGAGCCAGTGCGTATTGAAGAGCAACCCCAGTTTCAGCTGTTAGTAGATCCAAATAGTCGATATAAAGACAACATTGAGATCGGTGGGCTGTTGCTTTGCAAAACACCTTCTGAGTTCGTTGAACAGCGTAACAAACATTACTCTGACCAAGCCGATGCCCAAATGGTGGCTGTAGACAACACCCTTATGCGCCAAAGTGACCCACGTATGCCTCTCTTTAATGAGGGAAAGACGACAAGTACCTTTGGTAAAGGTTAATTTTAATTAGGAGATTTAAATGGCTTATCCAACCGTTGATGCTCCCTACGGCTTACAGGCTTTAAACCGTGTAGATGGCTTGCCATATGCTGGTGCAACTCGCTTAATCCCGATTGCTTCCACATATAACACGCCTATTTATGATGGTGATATTGTCCGTGTAGCTGCAGGTGGCACTATTCAAAAATCGACCGTAACTGTAAGCGCTACTGGCGCAGCTGCAAATAACACCGTTGGTGTGTTTGTTGGTGTTCAGTATGTAAATACACAAGGTCAAACTGTCCAAGCTCAATACTACCCAGGTAATGCCGCTGCTACCAGCGCTGTTGCTTATGTAATTGACGATCCTTTGGCAGCCTTCCGTGTTGCAGTAACTTTGGCAAACAGCGCAATTTCGTCTGTAAACCAGAGCATTGTTGGCACGAACATGGCAATCGTTCAGGGCACAGGCTCTAACACAACTGGTAACTCTGGTCTTTCTGTCGTTGCAACTAACGGCGAAGGTAACGCAGCAGCCCTCCCAGTACGTGTTATTGCAGTTATTCCTGATACAGCGTCTAACGCAACGGCCTTTACTGAAGTATTAGTAAAGTTCAACAACCATCAATACAACGTGACTTCTGCGTTGGATTACACCGCATAAGGAGCTATAAATGGCTATTTCACGCGCACAACTACTGAAAGAGTTGCTCCCTGGATTGAACGCATTGTTCGGTCTTGAGTATGCAACGTATGGTGAACAGCACAAAGAGATCTACGATACCGAGACCTCCGAGCGTTCGTTCGAAGAAGAAACCAAGTTGTCTGGCTTTAGTGCCGCTGCCGTTAAAAACGAAGGCGCACCAATCCAGTATGACAACGCACAAGAGGCATTTACTGCTCGCTATACCCACGTAACGATCGCTCAGGGTTTCTCTCTGACCGAAGAAGCAATTGAAGATAACTTGTATGACTCCTTGTCTGCTCGTTATACCAAGGCTTTGGCTCGTTCCATGGCGTATACCAAGCAAGTTCGTGCAGCTTCTGTGTTGAACAACGGCTTTAATGCAGCCTTCCCAGGCGGTGACGGTGTTTCTCTGTTTGCAACTAACCACCCACTCGTCTCAGGCGGCACCAACAGCAACCGTCCTACAACTGGCGCTGACTTAAACGAGACTTCTTTAGAAGCCGCCGTTATTCAGATCGCTGCTTGGACAGACGAGCGTAGCTTGCTCATCGCTGCTAAGCCTAAGAAGTTAATTGTTCCACCCGCACTCCAGTTCGTTGCAACCCGTTTGCTCGAAACCGAATTGCGTGTTGGTACAGCTGACAACGACATCAACGCACTGAAGAACAACGGTTCTATCCCAGAAGGTTATACAGTTAATAACTACCTGACCGATACAAACGCATGGTTCCTCACAACTGATGTTCCAAACGGCATGAAGCACTTTGTTCGTACACCTTTGTCCAACTCAATGGACGGAGACTTCGATACAGGCAACGTACGCTACAAGTCTCGTGAGCGTTATTCGTTTGGATTCTCGGATCCATTAGGAATGTTCGCTTCACCAGGTGCTTAAGTCTTATAAATCAAGGGTTTACCCAAGATTAGAACCCCACTTCGGTGGGGTTTTTTATTACGTGTTATATTACTCGTATCGTAACTCGGAGGTAATATGGAATACCCAAAAACACGTAAAGAAGCTAAAGAAATAGGTGCAACTCACTACTACACAGGAGAGCCTTGCTCTCGAGGGCACATTGCTTTGCGTAAAACTAAGGGCGTATGCGTAGAATGCATGAAAGAAGATTGGGCGCTGGATAATGCCAAACGTAGCCTTAAACCTAAATCAGATGCAGCTAAAGCAGCAGGGCAAAGATACTACGAACGAAATAAAGAGTTAGTAATCGCTCGTTCTAATGCCAGACCAGATAAAGAAAAATATGCCCATAAACAGAGGCACAAAAAAGAAAACCCCGAATACTACAAAGCGCTTGTAAGCATACGCAGACGTAAACACCGTAGTGCTACACCTCCTTGGGTTACTAAAGAACAGAAATTAGAGATGCGTAACCTGTATTTACAGGCACAGCAGCTAACTAAACTTACTGGTGAGAAGTACGAAGTTGACCACAAGGTGCCCCTAATACACCCTGATGTTTGCGGGCTACACGTTCCCTGGAACTTGGTTGTTATTACCAAAGAAGAAAACCTCAAGAAGTCCAACAAACTACTTGCAGAAACCTAAAAACGTAGTAAGATCATGGTACGTCTAGGAATTTTTACTTGTATCGACTGGCCTAGCAGACGTTATAGAGACGATACAGGGATGAGCTATAACTCAAAGGAATCATCATGGCACAAACCTCGTTTAGCGGCCCAGTAAACCTCGGCGTTTTCACTGTAGCAACCGCACCTACAAATGCATCTACTGGTAGTACAGCATATTTCTCCAATGGCGCTGCTGGCAGCCCTGTTTTGGCGTTTTATAATGGCACAAACTGGCTCCGTTGCGACACACTAGCTGCTATTTCAGCAACTTAATTAATCTAGGGGGTTCGCCCCCGTTTAACCTTTTTGGAGATTAATTATGGGTATGCAATATGACGTAAAAGCAACAGCCATAGCTGCTGCGCAGACTAATTCCGCTGTATTTGCAGGACCTGCTCGTATAAAGGGCATGGTTATTGCAATTCCAGCGGCAGGTGGCACAGTACTTCTACGTGATGGCTCAGGCGGAACTATTCGATTTAGTTTGGTATTACCTGCTGGTGATGCAACCGTAACCAATATCTTGGTTCCTGGTGAAGGTATTCGTTGTGATAACGGTATCTACGCAACTACCCCAGCCGATACACCAATTACAGTATTTTATGGCTAAGAAAAAGGGCGTCTCTCTTGCGATTGGTCGTGGTGAAAAGTTGCCTGTATCTAAGGGCGCTGGGCTTACCGCCAAAGGTCGTGCTAAGTATAATGCGGCTACTGGCTCGAATCTAAAGGCTCCACAGCCTGAAGGTGGGGCTCGCAAGAAGTCGTTCTGCGCCCGTATGTCGGGTATGCCAGGACCAATGAAAGATGAAAAAGGTCGCCCTACTCGTAAGGCTGCTTCACTAAAAAGATGGAAATGCTAATGAAAGACCCATTTAACAACATAAGCGAAAGCTCCAAACACATACTGGATGGACTCTCATTAGTTACAGTGCTAGGAACACTCGTGGATATATTACCTGCCATAGCGGCTACATTTACTATTATTTGGACGGTTATCCGTATTTACGAAACTGAAACTGTGCAGGGGTGGATTAATCGTGCCAAGCGTAAGTAAGAAGCAACACAATTTCATGGCTGCCATAGCCAATAACCCAAAGTTCGCCAAAAAAGCTGGCGTACCTAAATCCGTAGGAGAAGAGTTTATGAAAGCAGATAAAAAGAAACCAATGAAGATGGCTGCTGGTGGTATGCCAATGGTTATGAAAGATGGTCAAAGCGTTCCAGCATTTGCTGCTGACGGTAAAGGCAAGATGGCTAAAGGCGGTATGGCTCACTCAGATATGGCTAAAGACAAGCCAATGATGAAGAAAGTAGCTGCCAAAGCGGTTAAGGGCCACGAGAAGAAGATGCATGGCATGAAAGCTGGCGGCATGGCTAAAGGCGGCGGCTGTGAAGTTCGCGGCAAGACCAAGGGCACTATGATTAAGATGAAAAGCGGCGGGTACTGCTAATCATGGAAATGCTAAAGACCCTGAAAGATAAAGTCATGGGTACAGACGAGCAGAACAAAGCTGCCGCTGAACGTATGCGTAAAATGGATGAAAAAGATCCTGATACTACCCAAGCTAAAGTAAACCGTATGGTTAGCAAAAAACCAAGTAATGAAGAGTTGTTAGCTCCTATGCAAGTTGCTTTTGATAATTACGAAAAGAAAAAAGCCGAAGCCAAAACTAAAGCTAAAGAAGAGCGCAACGCAAGCCGTAGCAAATCTATGACTATGGATGAAATGGGCATGAAAAAGGGCGGCAAAGTATCTTCCGCTTCCAAACGTGCTGATGGCTGTGCTATTCGTGGAAAAACGAGGGCTTAATGGCTGAGCAAATGACTCTTGACCTCGGCGATTCAGAAGCCGAAAACAAACGCAAACGGGTTGAAGAAGCCAAAGCGAAGGTAAGAGCTATTGCTGAAGAAGTACGTGCAGAGAAAGCCAAAGACCGAAAACCCAATAAAGACTTTGGACACACCCGTGCAGGTAGTGGTGGGGCTGGTGGCGATTTTAGTGGTATGAAGGGTTTAGACAAACCGTTTAAAGCTGGTGGCAAGGTATCTAGCGCCTCTAAACGGGCCGATGGCTGCGCTATACGGGGGAAGACAAGAGCATGAGACCAAGCAGAGGTATGGGCGCCATAATGCCCTCTAAGATGGGCAAAGGCGTTAAGAAGAAACGTCGTGACAATACCGACTTCACTCAGTATGCTGAGGGTGGTAAGGTTAACGAAGCCGGCAACTACACCAAGCCAGAACTTCGTAAGCGCATCGTATCTCAAGTTAAGTCTGCTGCAACGCATGGTACAGGTGCTGGTCAATGGTCAGCTCGTAAAGCACAATTAGTAGCTAAAAAGTACAAGGCCGCTGGCGGCGGATATAAATAATGTTTAAATGGCTCTGGAGGTTACTCGGTGGCACTAGCGAAATCGCAACGCAGCCTCAAAGCGTGGGGCAAGCAGGACTGGACAACCAAGTCGGGAAAAAAGTCGTCCGAAACAGGCGAGCGGTACCTGCCAAAAAAAGCAATCCAGTCGCTAAGCCCACAAGAGTACGCAGCAACAACACGAGCAAAACGAGCGGGAAAAGCGCAGGGAAAGCAGTTCGTGCCCCAGCCAGCAAAAGTAAAAGCAAAAGTAAAGCCGTTTCGAAAGGTTAAGTAATGGCAACTACATCGGGTACCGAGTCGTTTAATTTAGAGCTAACAGACCTCGTAGAAGAGGCTTTTGAGCGTTGTGGGCTCGAGATGCGCTCTGGATATGACCTGCGTACTGCACGTCGTAGCTTAAACCTATTAACGATTGAATGGGCTAACCGTGGCATTAACCTGTGGACGGTGGAGCAGGGTCAGATTGTAATGAACACGGGGCAGGCTATTTACCCCATCCCAGTAGATACGATTGACCTTTTGGACACCGTAGTTAGAAATAACAATGGGCAAGGCACTAATCAGATCGACATTAATATCAGCCGGATTAGCGAGTCTACCTACATTACGATTCCAAACAAAAATGCTGTAGGACGCCCGATTCAGGTGTGGATTAACCGCCAGTCAGGGCAAATTCCTACTATCCCACAAGCTACTTTAAACGGAGCTATTAGCTCTACAGACACAACTATTACCTTAAACGACGTATATCAGCTGCCAACCCAAGGCTTTGTGAACATCGGGGCTGAGACAATCGGATATCAAAATATCGTTGGTAATCAGATAATTAACGCTTGGCGGGCTCAAAATAATACAGTTGCTGCATCGCATGCAAATGCAGCTCAGGTGTTTGTAAACAACTTGCCATCGATTAATGTATGGCCTACTCCTAACGACCCAGGTAATCAGTACACCTTTGTGTACTATAGGATGCGTCGTATACAGGATGCTGGTGGCGGTGTGAACGTGGCTGACATTCCGTTTAGGCTTATCCCCTGCATGGTAGCGGGCTTAGCTCATATGATAAGTATGAAGACCCCAGGTGCTGATCCAAACAGAGTGCAGATGCTCAAAATGGACTACGAACAGCAATGGCAACTAGCTGCTGATGAGGATAGAGAGAAAGCCCCAGCCCGGTATGTGCCACGGCAGCTGTTTTATTAAGGTAAATAATGCCTAGTAAATACGCTTCTGGTAAAAATTCGATTGCTGAATGTGATCGGTGTGGGCAACGCTACAAGTTAAAAGAGCTAAAGAAAGAGGTCATTAAGACTAAGTTATTTCAAATAAAAGTATGCCCATCATGTTGGGATCCAGATCAGCCACAATTATCATTAGGTTTATATCCGGTTAATGACCCACAAGCCGTGCGGGAACCAAGGCCAGATGTAAGTTATCAAGTATCAGGCGCAGGACCAGACGGGTTTCCTGAAGGCGGTAGTCGGGTGTTCCAATGGGGGTATAACCCAGTAGGTGGTTCACGGGAAAATGATGATGGTTTAACACCAAATAACTTGGTAATTAACGTAGAAGTAGGTACAGTAACGGTAACGACAACATAGGAGTTTAAAATGTACAAATCAGGCGCAGATGGCATTACCAAAAAAGGCAAAACTGAGGGTAAAAACCTTGGTGATTCAGGTCCAAAAGTGATGGGTCTAAAGGGTGGCAAGAAAACTGCTGGCGTAAAGAACATGGACCTTAAAACGATGGGTCGTGGTCTGGCTAAGATCAAGAACCAAAAAGCAGGAAGAGGTCGCTAATCATGGCTAAATTCTCTAAAAAAGTAATGGGTAAAGAAGTTGGTTCAGCTGCGGTATATGCAGAGCCACATACCATGTCGGGTAAAAAAGTAACCACAGCTAAGTCTGCTGTTACTAAGCCTGGCAACGGCGTGGACCAAGTTAATATGTCGGTAGGCGGCTACACCAAGAAAAACGATCAGCCAATTAATAAGCATGGCGAGATGAAGATTCGTGGTACTGGCGCAGCTACTAAGGGTGTTATGGCTAGAGGACCGATGGCGTAATGAACTACAACGAACTTTCGCAGACAATACAAAGCTACGTAGAATCAACAGAGCAGCTATTTGTTGAGAATATCCCTGTCTTTGTACAACAGGCCGAGGAGCGCATTTATAACAGTGTGCAGATTCCGTCTTTGCGAAAGAACGTTTTAGGTACGGCTACGATTAGTAATAAGTACCTTTCATGCCCGCCTGACTATCTGTCTACCTTTTCGCTGGCGATTGTTAAGTCTAACGGTGAGTATGAGTACCTACTTAACAAAGATGTTAACTTCATCCGTCAGGCTTACCCTAACCCAGCAGATGTTGGAACCCCTAAGTACTATGCCTTATTTGGCTCCCAGCTATCAAACCCCAATGAGCTTTCGTTCATTCTAGGACCAACGCCAGATGCTAACTACGGCGCAGAACTGCACTATTTCTTCTACCCACCGACCATTGTTCAGGGTGTTATTGCGACTACAGGCGCTCTAATTGGTGGTAGTTCGTATACCGCAGGCGTATATCTCGGTGTCCAGTTAACTGGCGGCAGAGGTACTGGTGCGGTTGCTGACATTACGATTGCTGGCGGCGCTGTTACTTCGGTGACTATCCGTAATGGCGGCTCTCTATACGTACAGGGGGATGTTCTCACAGCTCCAACTTCTGCTATTGGCAATACTGGTTCTGGGTTTAGCGTCAATGTTATTACTGTTTCCAATACTTCGGGCACTTCTTGGTTAGGTGATAACTACTCGCCAGTCCTTCTCTATGGCTCCATGCGTGAGGCAATCCTCTTCCAAAAGGGTGAGCAAGACCTGGTGGCGTATTACGAGAAACAGTTCCAAGAAGCCCTTGCACAACTGAACCGTTTGGGTACTGGCCTTGAGCGTGGTGATGCGTACCGCGATGGACAAGCAAAAATTAGGGTTAACCCATGATCCAGCAAGGCGCTACAACGATATTCAAACTCAACCTCTTAAACGGGGTTGAGGACTTTACTACGGATACATACAAGATTGCCCTGTACACCGCCCTAGCTGATTTAGGCCCTACGACTACGGTGTACACAACCACTAATGAGATTACGGGTACTGGCTATGTGGCTGGTGGAAAAGCCCTTGTAAACGTTGTTCCTGCTGCTAGTGACAGCGTGGCATATATCTCGTTTTTAAATGTAACTTGGAACCCAGCGAGCTTTACTGCGAGGGGCGCATTAATCTACAATAGTGCAACTAGTGCTGCTGTAGCGGTTTTAGATTTTGGATCGGATAAAACGGCGTCTAATACGTTTACCGTGACTTTCCCAACGGCGACAGCATCTGACGCCATTATTCGGCTTTCTTAAGGAGCAAACATGTTTAACGAAAAAGTTCAAATGGCAGACCAATGTGATGCGTCTGTTATCCGTGGTGCAAGCCACAGTGAGGCAACCAGTATTTCTGGTTACTACGTAGTTGAGTGTTTCGGTGCTGACGGCGCCCTCAAGTGGAAAGACGACATCCACAACCTAGTAACTACCGTTGGTAAGAACCTAACCATGGACACCATCCTTGGTAATACAGCTGCTGGTGCGGTCGTTATGGGTCTAAAAGGCGCTGGTACTCCTGACGTTGCAGATACCCAAGCAAGCCACGCTACATGGTTAGAAGTTGGTCTGGCTAACGCTCCAACATACTCTGGCAACCGCAAGACCCCAACTTTCTCTGCTGCTTCGGGTGGTTCAAAGACAACTTCGGCTGCCGTGGTGTTCTCGATGACAGGCTCTGGCACGGTTGCTGGCTGCTTTATTAACATTGGCGGTTCCGCTACGATTGATAACACTACAGGTACTCTGTTCTCGGCTGGTGACTTTACCGCTGGTTCTAAGACAGTGACTTCTGGCGATACTTTAAACGTAAGCTATACCGCAACTGCTGCTTAATTAGGAGCCTGACATGGCACTAGTTTTAAAAGACAGAGTTAGAGAGACTACAGCCGTTACTGGTACTAGCTCTGCTACCCTTTTGGGGGCGGTAACGGGGTTCCAATCCTTTTCGGTTATTGGTGACGGTAATACTTGCTACTACACAATTTCAGATCAATCAGGTCCGAACTTTGAGGTAGGTATTGGTACGTACTCCTCTGCTGGTCCTACGCTGGCTCGTACAACGATTCTTGAATCATCTAACGGTGGTGCGATTGTCCCATTCCCCGCTGGCATTAAAGACGTATTCGTAACGTATCCTGCTGAAAAGTCGGTTAATTTAGATGCTGCTGGTAATGTTTCCCCATTAGGTACGGTTGCTTCAGGTACTTGGCAGGCTACAGCTATCACCACAACCTACGGCGGTACAGGCTTAACTTCCTACACTGCGGGTGACTTGTCTTACTACGCAAGCGGAACTACCTTTACTAAGCTGGCTATCGGCACAGTTGGACAGATCCTGACTTCGACTGGCTCAGCGCCACAATGGTCAACCTTAAGCGGTGTAGCGGTAACAACGTTCTCTGCGGGAACTACAGGGTTTACGCCTAACTCCGCTACTAGCGGCGCTATTACTTTAGCAGGCACGTTGGTAGTGTCTAATGGCGGTACAGGTCTTACATCGCTAACGACAGGCCGCATCCCGTTTGGCGCCAATACTGCGGCATTTGGTAACTCAGCTAATCTGTTCTTTGATTCTGCCAATACTCGTTTGGGTGTAGGCACTTCGTCACCAGCGGTGACAGCGGCGTTTGTTGGTATTGATTCGATACTAGCCCCTAAAGGCACAACAGGAGAGCGTCCTACTGGCGTTACTGGATACCTGCGCTACAACACAACGACTGAAGAGTTTGAAGGGTATAGCGGCTCGCCTGGCGCTTGGAAGTCGGTTGGCGGTTCAGCAATTAGCAATGACACCAGCACAGCAACGGATCTTTTCCCACTCTTTGCATCGGCTACAACTGGCACAGCGCAGAACGTATTTACATCGAACGCTAAGTACTTGTACAAGCCATCAACGGGCGAACTGCAAGCCAGCGAGATTTTAGCTAGTAACGGCGTACTATTAAACAACCAGACAATGAACACAAGCTACACGATGCCTGCTGGATACAGCGGGATGTCCACAGGGCCATTTACAGTTGCGGGTGGTGTTACGTTCACTATTCCATCTGGCTCACGGCACGTAGTACTTTAAGGAAGAAACATGGCAAATTTAGTCATCAGCGGAGATACATCGGGTTCAGTTACCCTCTCAGCCCCAGCGGTATCTGGCACCACCGTCCTTACTTTGCCGACTACTTCGGGAACTTTGGTTGTTACAGGCGGCGCTCAGACTATTGAGTTCGCAGCGGGTTCAGCTGCCGCACCTTCGATTACATTTACGGGTGACACTAATACTGGTATTTATTCCCCAGCAGCCGACACTATTGCCTTTACAGAAGGTGGTGTTGAGAGTATGCGTATTGATAGTTCAGGTAATGTAGGTATTGGTACTAGCTCAGTTGGAGCAAATCATCGTTTAGAAGTTAGTGGAAATCAAAAATATTTTGCTTTTACTGGAAATACAGGCAGTGGCGGCTCTGCAAATCCTTCATCTTCATCTGGACTGTTTTTAGGATGGAACAGAAGTAACGGAGAAGGCGAATCAAACATTGTTTATGGATTAGGCGCAGGAGCTTCTCCAGCTTTGCAATTTGCCTCTTGGAACGGAACAACATACACAGAACGGATGCGTATTGATTCTAGTGGTAATGTAGGTATTGGTCAAACTCCAGCAGCTACAGTTATTCTTGATGTGAAAGAGCCTGATGCTGGCCAAGATGCTATTTCTAGACTGACTCCTGGAACTGGTAATTCTGTTCAAATAAGAGCAATAGCACAAGCAGACAGCACAACTTCAGCAATGAGTTTTTACACTGTTGCTGGTAGTGCTAGTAACGAGCGTATGCGTATTACTTCTGGTGGCTCTTTGTTGGTTGGGTCTACTACTGACTATGGTGGTAGAGTTCAAATTACGGGGGGAAGTGGTGCTCGTTATTTAACACTAGATGCTCCGACAAATGGCGGATACATTACATTTCAAGCTGGTGGTTCAGCTTTTGCCGATATGGGTTCAGCCCTTGGAACTATAGGGGTAGCAACCGCCACGGACCTTGTAGTAAGTACACGGTCAGGGGCTTTATTGCTTGGTACATCAAACGCAGAACGGATGCGTATTGACTCTAGTGGTAATTTGTTGGTTGGTACTACTAGTCTTATTAGTTCTGAGCGAATGATTGTTCGTAAGGATGTGGCTGGCATTGGTGGATTAGTTGTTCAAAACGAATTTGGGTCAACCGCACAAGTGTACAGAAGCAAAATGGCAGCAAGTGCAAATAACACAAGCTCTTATCATTTTGTAGGTACATCAGGAGCATTAGGCGGCGCTGGAACTGACGTAATATTTATTTATGGAAACGGAAACATACAAAACGCTAACAACAGCTATGGTGCAATTTCTGATATAAAGTTAAAAGAAAACATTGTAGATGCAACTCCAAAACTTGATAAGTTAATGCAAGTAAAGATTCGTAATTACAACCTTAAAGGTGATTATAAGCAGCACAAACAGATTGGTGTAGTTGCTCAAGAGTTAGAAGAAGTATTCCCAAGCCTTGTTGAAGAAACTACAGACCGTGATGCAGATGGCAAAGACGTTGGAACAACAACTAAAGGTGTTAAATACTCTGTTTTTGTTCCAATGTTAATTAAAGCCATCCAAGAACAACAAGCACTCATCACTCAACTGCAGCTTGACGTCGCAGCATTAAAAGGAAAAGCATAATGCCCTCAGTTATTTTAGCCGGAACTACCACGGGAACAGCACTAAGCCTAACGTCAGATACATCGGGCGAGCTGCAAATTAGAACCAACAACGGTGCGACTACTGCGTTAACTTTAACTACTGGTGGCGCTGCAACATTCACAGCAGGCTCAGTATCAGCCCCAGCTATTACTACTACAGGCGATACCAACACAGGTATGTTCTTCCCAGCAGCCGACACTATTGCCTTTACAGAAGGTGGCGTTGAGGCAATGCGTATTGACTCTAGTGGTAATGTAGGTATTGGTACTACAAGTAACTCCTACATAGCAGCAAATCGTGGCAATTTAAATATTGCTGGTTCAAGCGGGGCTATTCTTGGTTTTCAAATGAGTGGTTCACCTAAAGGGTATGTATTTCATAATGGAACAGATTTCCAAATGTGGAATGAAGTATCTGGGACAATTCTTTTTGCTACTAGCGCAACAGAGCGTATGCGTATTGACTCTAGTGGTAATGTAGGTATTGGCACTAATAGTCCTAGCTATAGATTAGATGTTGTTACTGGACAAAATGCCGTTGCAAGATTTTACACTTCTAACACATCAGGAAATACTGATGTTTACTTTAATAACGCAAACAATACTGGAAAAGATTGGTTAATTAGCAGAAGAGCTAATGGTGAATGTTGGTCTTATGCTTCTGGAGCAGACCCACTTGTTTATTACACTAATGCTACTGAGCGTATGCGTGTTAATGCTGGCGCACCTATTCTTTGCTTAGCTGGCGGTAATACTTCTGCAACAGGAACTGGAATAGCATTTCCAGCAACCCAATCCGCTTCTGCTGACGTAAACACACTAGATGATTATGAGGAAGGGACTTGGACACCTCGGTTAGAGTTTGATGGGATTAACGCAACAAGTTACACAACTCTATATGGAATGTACACAAAAATTGGTCGGCAGGTAACTGTTTCTGGTCGTCTTGTTGTCAACGTTTTAGGTTCAGTGGGGTCTGGTTTGGCTCGTATCTACGGTCTTCCGTTTGCCGCTGGCAATTTTGGTCCTTCACCAACGTTTTCAGGTTCTATGGTGAGCGTTACTACATTGGTTGCAGTTACTGGAACTTTGGGGCTTTGGATTGATAACAACGGCGGAATCTCAATAATTCCATATAGTAATGAAAACGGAAGTGGGGGTTTTACGTTTGGTACAAACTACACAAGTGGTTCAGGATATACATTCACAATGACTTATTTCGTATAAAGGAAAAATAATGGCACTCTCAGAAGTTACCTACATCTCGCAATTTAACATCCAGCCTAATGGTTGTATTGCTGTTCAAAAAACAACCAATGTCCTGAAGGATGGTGTAGTCCTCTCGTCTTCTTACTGGCGCACGGTTCTTATCCCCAACGACCCAACAGCATCTACGGTGCTGGATGAGCCTTACTACGCAAGCATTGCCACATACGCTTGGAGCAAACCATCGCCACAGCCGTACAACCCTAACCCACCTCAGCTAGGAGCATAAACATGGCAACAACATACACATGGTCAGTAGTAGCAATGGACGAGTACCCAGAGCAAGATGGTGAGCAGGACGTAGTTTTTAATGTTCACTGGACTTTATCGGGTACAGACGGCACATACAGCGGTGGGGCTTACGGCGCACAAGGCGTATCAGTAGACAGCACAGGCACATTCACACCCTATGCGGATCTGACCCAAGAGCAAGTACTTGGCTGGATTTGGGACTCAGGCGTTGACAAAGATGCCCAGGAAGCGAGTGTTGCAGCGCAGATCGAAAACCAAGTAAACCCAACTCAAGTTAGTTTGCCGCTACCTTGGGCGCCAACACCAGAAGCAGTTTAATAACAGCAGGAGCTTGACATGTCGCTAATTTTGAGTGGAACAGACGGCCTTTCGGACGTAGACGGCTCCGCTGCTACTCCTGCCATACGAGGCACAGACGCTAATACGGGAATGTTCTTCCCAGCAGCCGACACCATTGCTTTCTCCGAGGGCGGCGTTGAGAGTATGCGTATTGATAGCTCAGGTAATGTAGGTATTGGTACTAGTAGTCCTGCACAGAAATTACAAGTAGTAGGAACACTTAGCTCATTAGGCGGTTCTATAACTGCCAACATGAGTTCTGATGGAAGCAATGGAGTTTATGAAACCAATGGAGCTTGTTTTCTAAGAAGTACAACTAGTAATCCTGTAATTTTAGGAACAAACAACACAGAACGGATGCGTATTGACTCTAGTGGTAATGTAGGTATTGGTACTACTACTCCTGCCACAATTGGTGCACTTCTTTCAACTGTTGCAAATGCCAATATTGGCGTTGGCTATTTTAGAAACCTTGCAACAAGTGGAATTACTTCTGACCAATTACAAGTAGGTGTTTCTCAATCAACTAGCTTAACAAGTTTTTACTTGTCTCGGTTTTATACAAATGTGACAACATCACCTGCTGTTATGCACCATGTGCGAGGTGATGGTGAAGGCTATTTTGCTGGCAATGTAGGTATTGGTAGCTCTAGCCCAACTACAAAATTGCAAGTAACTGGAACAATACATTTAACAGGCGCAGGTAGTTTTCCATCTACGGGGGTAGGTTTAGAGATTGTACCTTCTGTTGCTGGTGGAACAAACTACATTCAAGCATACAACCGAACAGGCTCTGCTTGGCAAAATTTAGAGATTAGTTCTGCTCAAACTGTATTTGGTACTGGTGGCACAGAACGGATGCGTATTGACTCTAGTGGTAATTTGCTTTTTGCAAAAACAACAACTAGTGTAGCAGCATCAAATGGGTTAATTATAGATTCATCAGGAGTTATTTTTGCAACCTTAGATGACCCTTCTGCTGCTGTAAATACCTATCATTTGTTTAACCGAAACGCTACAAATAACGGTTTTCGTTTTTATGTAAATTCAAATGGTGGCTTATATAATTTTAGTGGAAACAACGTAAATATTTCTGACGAGCGTACAAAGAAAAACATTGAAGTAGCTGGTAGTTACTTAGACAAAATTTGTTCTATCCCTGTCAAGCTGTTCAATTACAAAGACGAAGCAGAAGGCGAACAAAGAACCCTTGGTGTTATTGCACAAGATGTAGAAGCTGTAGCTCCTGAATTTGTTAATTCTACAGACGGTTGGGAAGGCACAGAGCCTAAAGACGGAATTCCGCTTAAAACCATTTATTCCACAGATTTGATGTTTGGAATGATGAAAGCAATTCAAGAACTCAAAGCAACCGTAGACGCACAAGCAGTTGAAATAGCAGCGCTTAAAGCTAAGTAAACGGTAAAGACCTGCCGATTCAGGTCTATTTTAGGAGAACGATATGGGCGAGAAAAAACCAAACCCTGTAACGATTGACGGAGTTGAACACGATTTTGATGCAATGACAGAAGAGCAAAAGCTCCTAGTCAATCACTGTGTGGATCTAGACCGCAAGATAGCCAACACAACATTCCAGCTAGACCAGCTTAAGGTCGGCAAGGATGCGTTTGTGAACATGCTTAAAAATGCACTAGCTCAACCAGCCGCAGAGCCAACCCCAGCACCAACGCAACAGTAAGATGCGATGACGTTTGGAATAACCTCCTTTGCACAGGCTCCGTTTGCTTCTTTAGGGAACTTATCTATTGCAGTTGATGTAGATGAGACCCTAACGCTGACGGAGCTGCAAACGGGGGTTGTTGATTTCCTAGTTGCCGTAGCCGAGACCCAGACTTTAATTGATGCCCAGACAGGCATAGTTGACTATTTAGTAGCGGCAAATGAATCGTTTGACCTGCTTGATGTTCAAATCGCCACAGCTAACTTTGTTGGCGTAGTAGACGAAACCCAGACCCTAACTGAGACGCAAGATGTCAATGCGGACTTCCTTGGCGCTGTATCCGAAACCCAGACCCTAACCGAAACGCAAGACGTACTAGCTGACTTTGTTGCAGTGCGGGATGAAACCATAACGTTAACTGAAGCTCAAACAGGCAACGTAGACCTCCCAGTAGCCGTAAATGAGGTGCTGGCTTTGGTTGAGCTAGAGGCCGATGCCGATGCAGACTTCCTAGGTTTTGTAACGGACAACCTGTTCTTAAGCGATGCGCAGGACGTACTAGCCACATTTGCGGGCGCAGTCAGCGAAACCGAGACCCTAACAGACGATCAAGACGCCAATGCCGACTTTGTAGGTGTACGCAATGAGACCATAACCCTGACTGAATCCCAGTCGGCACAAGCAGACTTTGCTGCGCAGATTACAGAGCTATTAACCCTAACGGAAACAACCACCGTTCAAGTTGATTTTGTAGGTAATGTCATTGAAATAATGACCGTTTCCGATAGCCAATGCATCTTTGGCTGGTTTAAAATAGACGACACACAGGACCCAAGCTGGGGTATAACCACCATTAGTTTGGATGAAGTGGCTGTATATGGCGGTGACTTATTTGGCGGTTTGGCAATGGCTGGGCAGGACAAGAAAACGACTACTGCACCTAACCCGATTAATAATAACCAAGAACCAAACTGGGCGCACGTAGATGATACAAACCCAACAGGCTGGACAGAAGTTGACTCAAACCAAAATTGTTAAGGAATAAATCATGGCAAGTACATTCTCACCCTCACTACGCTTAGAGCTGATTGGCGATGGCGACCAGTCGGGTATCTGGGGCCAGACTACAAATAACAACCTTGGCGGCTTAATTGAGCAGGCTATTGGCGGTGTTGTAACCATAACCCTAGTCGATGCCAACTACACCCTAACCAACTTTAACGGGGTGGTGGACGAGGCACGAAATGCCGTCATTGTAGCTACAGGCGCCCTGTCAGCCCAGCGCAACATCATCGCCCCCCTAGTAGAAAAGACCTATGCAATCCAAAATAACACGACTGGCGGTTTTGCAGTACAGATTATTGGACCTAGCGGAACAGGGGTAATCGTCCCTAACGGCTCTACGGTATTGGTTTACTGTGATGGAACTAACTATTTAGCTTTAAACACAGGTTCAGCAGGCAATTTCCGTGTTGCAGGCAATCTAACAGTAACAGGGACAACCACACTAACAGGTGCTTTAACTGCATCTACGGCTGCATTTTCAGGGGCTATTTCTTCTGTTAACCCCGTGTTCACAGGAATTCCTACAGCGCCGACAGCCTCGGCTGGAACAAACACAACTCAGATTGCAACCACGGCTTTCGTGCAAGGTGTAGCAGGTGCTTTAGGTACGATGTCTACTCAGAACGCCAACGCCGTTAACATCACAGGCGGCACTTTAACGGGAATGACAAACGTTGCTGGTGGAACACACTCTGGCACAACGGCTACATTTAGCGGCGCTATATCTGGTTCTTCATTTAGTGGCGCTGGAACAGGTTTAACTGGAACGGCTGGGTCTCTATCTATCGGCGGCAATGCAGCAACTGCGACTAATGCTACTACAGCAGCTTCTTGTTCTGGCAATTCTGCTACGGCTTCAAACCCAGCATCTGGTGGTTCTTTCATTACCTCTAGTAATATTGGGAGCCAATCGGTTAACTTTGCAAACTCTGCCACCAATGCTACTAATGCTACCAACGCAACAACAGCAACCAACGCTACCCAGTTTCAAGGTAAAACCAAATTAGGTTTGGGTATTACTGGTGAGGTATGGAATAACGTAACTGGAAGTAGAAGTTCGAATCAACAATATACAAACAGTCGTACATATCCAATTATGGTGTCGGCAACAGGATCCCCTGCTAACAGTGGGCCTAACTTAAGGATTTATGTAGACGGTATGTTGGTTTCTTCGTTTAACTGGCAGTTTAACGGCGCTGGCGCAAGATCTGGTGGTTGCACTATCGTCCCTGCTGGATCTACGTACCAACTAAACTTTGACGGCTCTGGTATTGAAAACTGGGTTGAACTTTATTAAGGAAACACTATGGAACAACAAACATACATTGAATCTGCAAAAGAAGTAGCTGGCAAAGCAATCGGCAAACACGGTCTAATCTACATCACTATTATTGTGGCGATGGGCGTAGGCGCTTCTGTAGTACTAGAAGAAGGCAAGATGGCTGCGGTTATGGGCTTGCTCGGTGCGTCTCTGACCGCACTTATCTCGATGCTAAACGGTGTGGCTGGCGCTACTCCCAAACAAGACAAGCCTGAGTTTGAGATTATGAAAGAACTGATACACCGCTTAGATGGCATGGCTGACCGTGACCCAATGAGTGTTGAAGTCCAAGGCGATAAAGTAATCGTTAAAAAGGGCGAAAACGAGACTACCGTAGGGAGAAAATAATGCTAGGACTAGATACCATTGTTGGCGTAGGAATGAAGTTAATTGACAAACTTATTCCTGATCCTGCCGCCAAAGCAGAAGCACAACAAAAGCTATTAGAGTTGCAACAGCAAGGAAGATTAGCAGAACTTCAAGCTGATTCAATAGAAGCCCAAGAATTAACAAAACGACAAGCTGCGGATATGGCATCTGATAGCTGGCTTTCTAAAAATATTAGACCAATGACATTAATAGCCATTTTAGGGGGTTATTTTACATTTGCAATGATGTCTGCTTTTGGATACGAAGCCAACCAAAATTATGTAACTTTGCTTGGAAACTGGGGAATGCTTGTAATGTCGTTTTACTTTGGTGGACGCACCCTTGAGAAGATCATGGATATGAAAGCAAAACAAGATGCAAAGTAATTTTGAGACTTGCCTTGCGCTAATGCTCGCCCACGAAGGCGGCTTTGTAAACCACCCCCAAGACCCAGGTGGTATGACTAACCTTGGCGTTACTAAACGAGTATGGGAAGAATGGGTCGGGCATGAGGTTGACGAGAAACAGATGCGAGCCTTAACCCCTGAAGTAGTAGCACCACTTTATAAAAGGAAATACTGGGATGCTTGCCGAGCTGATGATCTTGTGGCTGGGGTTGACTACGTTGTTTTTGACGTCGCTGTTAATTCGGGCCCAGGGCGAGCCGTTAAGTTTTTACAGTCGTGTGTTGGTGTTACTGCTGATGGTGGTTTCGGTCCTGCTACTCTGGCTGCCGTAAATAA
>Ga0209615_100001_pt1 | contig 34459 bp, 51 predicted proteins | sample 4B3metaG_FD_184151 | JGI IMG/M metagenome (GOLD analysis project Ga0209615, IMG submission 184151) | Freshwater bacterial and archeal communities from Indian Creek, Illinois, USA to study Microbial Dark Matter (Phase II) - 4B3 metaG... | ecosystem: Environmental > Aquatic > Freshwater >... | reverse complement strand
CGTATCCTGACATTGAAATGTTTATCTACCCGCGCCCGACGCGCGATCTAGAATGGCATTTTATTTCGGTTGAAGAACTGACACAGCCTGCAACGCTTGACACAGTCCTTTCGTTCCCGCCCGGCTATCTGCGTGCGTTCCGCTATAACCTAGCGTGCGAACTGGCACCTGAGTTTGGCGAAGAACCGTCGCCACAAGTTCAGCGCATAGCCATGTATTCCAAGCGCAACCTGAAGCGCATCAACAATCCTGATGACATCATGTCGATGCCATACAGCCTTATTGCATCGCGCCAGCGGTATAACATTTTTGCAGGAAACTACTAATGAAGACGCCCATACTGGGCAGCGCGTATGTGGCCCGTTCAGTAAACGCTGCCAACGCACGCATGGTAAACTTGTTTCCCGAAGCGGTGCCAGAAGGCGGCATAGAGCCTGCGTTTATCCAGCGTTGCCCCGGCTTGCAGCTTCAGCAAGTCATAGGTGATGGCCCGATCCGCGGGCTGTGGGCGCACCAGACACGCGGCGATGACTTTTACGTTGTGTCTGGCTTTGAAGTCTACAAGCTGTCCAGCCTTACTGGAACACCTGTCAAGCTAGGCGATGTAACCGGCACTGGCCCTGTGTCCATCGCTGACAACGGCACACAGATATTCTTCGCCTGCAATCCTGATGCGTTTATTTACGACGAGTCAACCAACACGTTTGGGCAAATCACCGACCCTGACTTTCCGGGGGCGGTTACTGTCGGCTATCTCGACGGCTATTTTGTGTTTAACGAGCCTAATAGCCAGAAACTTTGGGTGACGCAGCTTTTTGACGGCTTTCAGATTGACCCGCTAGAGTTTGCCAGCGCCGAAGGCAGCCCTGATGGCGTCGTTGGTATACTAGTAGACCACCGCGAATGCTGGGTATTTGGTACTGACTCGACCGAAGTGTGGTACAACTCTGGCGGGCTAGACTTTCCGCTATCGCCAATCCAAGGCGCGTTCAACGAAATCGGTTGCGCTGCGCCATACTCCATCGCCAAGATGGACAACACTGTGTTCTGGCTGGGCGCTGACGCGCGCGGCCAAGGCGTCATTTACAGGGCTGCTGGTTATAGCGCGCAGCGTATTTCTACGCACGCGATTGAATGGCAAATCCAAAACTACCTAGATATGAGCGACGCTGTGGGCTACACCTACCAGCAGGACGGCCATGCGTTCTATGTCTTGTCGTTCCCGTCCGCCGACGAAACATGGGTGTATGACGCTGCTACTGGCGCATGGCATCAGCGGTCATCTTACTCCGCCCTTGCGCCAACTGAAGGTGCGTTTGAAGCCGAATCGTTTTATACCGAAGCGTTCTACACGGTGCTACCGCTCACACCTTCCGGCGTCAGCGGTGCATTCTCACGCCACCGCAGCAACTGCCAGTGTAACTTCCAAGGCAATATCATTGTCGGTGACTACGCTAACGGCAACATTTACACGTTTGAATTAAATGTTTTTGCGGACAACGATATAGCGCAGCGTTGGTTGCGGTCGTGGCGCGCGCTGCCGACAGGCCAGAACAATCTCACGCGTACAGCAAACCATAGCTTGCAGCTTGAGTGCGAAACAGGCGTTGGACTGAACGACGGCCAAGGAAGTGACCCGCAAGCCATGCTCCGCTGGTCCGACGATGGCGGCCATACATGGTCTAACGAACACTGGGCGTCTATGGGCAAGATTGGCGCAACCGGCACCCGCGTCATATGGCGCCGGCTTGGCATGACGCTGAAGCTGCGCGACCGCGTCTATGAAGTGTCTGGCAGTGATCCTGTCCGTATTTACTTGACCGGCGCTGAACTGCAACTGAGCGGCACAAATGCCTAACGACTTACTTACCCGTATCCCCGCGTCGCGCGTCCCAATTACGGACGCGTCTGACGGCACGGTGACGCGCGAGTGGTACAGGTATCTGTTTAATCTTTTTACGCTGACGGGCGGTGGTCAAGCTAACTCGGCGGCAAGTTCGTCTTTTGGGCAAGACTTGGCCCCAATGTACACGCCGCAGGTGAGCGACAAGCGTTACGGCGCGTTCTTCGACACCACCACGCAGACAGCCGCCGCTACTAGTACGGCGTATCCAATTACACTTAACTCTACAAGCATAACTGATGGCGTCTACATCGGCACACCTACGTCGCGTGTGTACGTGGACCGCGTAGGTACCTACAACTTTCAGTTTTCCGCGCAGCTTAACAAATCCGGCGGCGGTTCAGGAAACGTTTTTATCTGGTACAGAGTAAACGGTACTAACGCGGCAAACTCTGCAACAAGCGTGACGTTAGCCGGAAGCAGTTCAGCGGCTGTTGCCGCATGGAATTTTGTGATAGACTTAAACGCAGGTGATTACTTTGAATTGGTTTGGTCTACAAGCAATACAAACTGTGAAATTCAAGCCGCAGCGGCCAGCGGCCCTGTCCCCGCAATTCCGTCCGTCATATTGACGGTTACGGACAACATCAACTAAGGTTTAGATATGACTGTTCTTGCTCCACAACCTAAAGCACAATTCTTCGATGCTAACGGTAGCCCGTTGGTTGGCGGCAAGGTCTATACCTACGCAGCCGGTACAACAACCCCTTTGCAGACGTACACTGATGCGTCGGGGGTTACACCCAACACCAACCCAGTTATTCTGGACTCCCGCGGCGAATGTAACCTGTGGTTCTCTACAGCTACTAGTTACAAAGTAGTCTTGGAAAGCGCGACCGACGTGCTGCAATGGACCGTCGATAACATTGCGACCTACGGCACCATCGCCAGCCAGAACTCCAACAACGTGGCTATCACCGGCGGTACGATCAGCGGCGTCACAATCACAACATCCACCATCACCGGCGACATATCCGGTAACGCTGGCACCGTGACAAACGGCGTCTATCTGACAGCCACGCAGACGCTGACAAACAAGACCATCACAGGTCTGGCGTCGGCGTCAACGGTCAACGACAGCCTTGGTACGCCGTTCACTGTTGGCTACCGCAGCGTCCCGCAAAGCCTCAACACTACGGCTGCCGCTTCAGACGATGGTAAGCACCTGTATGTGTCTGCGACCACCACAGTCCCGTCAGGTGTGTTTGTAGCAGGAAACCTGTTTTACGTGGTCAACAGCAGCGCCAGCACCGTGACGCTCACACAGGGCGCTGGAACGACGCTACGGCTTGGCGGCACCGCAACCACAGGCAGCCGCACCATCGCAGCCTACGGCGTTGCTACAGTGCTGTGCGTCGGCACTGAGGTATTCTACGTCACCGGCAACGTAACCTGATAGGATAGGCCCATGCCAATTATCGCAGCAAACATCATCCCCGCCAAGAATATGGAAAACACGCAGACTACGCAGTATGTGTCGCCAAGCAGCACCACGACTATCATTGACAAGTTCACGGCGACTAACTTCAGCAGCAGCATGGTCAACGTAAGCGTTAACTTGGCAGCGGTCAGCGAAGCCACAGGCAACAGCAACTTGATCGTCAAGACGCGGACGCTGCAACCGGGCGAAACTTACACCTTTCCAGAAATCGTAGGCCACACCCTGCCGTCCGGCGGGTTTGTTTCGACGCTTGCGTCAGCCGCAGCCGCAGTCAACTTGCGTGCGTCTGGACGCGAGATCAGCTAATGTTGGAGCGTAGCTACGACACTGCGTTTATAAACAAGGTCGTAAACGATCCTTCCGTAAGGCCGTATGTTGGTAGCGGCGTTGAGGGCGATATAGATACACAGATACTTGTTGACGATCCTGACAACTGGTTTCTGATGGGCGAACACGGCGGGTTTCTGTTTGCAGGAACTGCACCCGGCGTCCGCGAAGTACACACGTTTGTTTTGCCTAGTGGGCGCGGCGAATGGGCCGCTGCCGCAAGGGCAAAAGCTATTGAATATCTGCGCGAACACGGCACTGAAAAGCTGTGGACTAAAATTGAGCCAGATAGTAAACACGTAATAAGCTATGCCCTTGAAGGGGGTATGCAAATCACTGACGAAATGGTAGAGTCGTTTGGTACACTTTATCAAATTTACCGGATGGAGTTAAACTAATGCCAATCGCACCTGTAGTCGGAGCAGCGTTAATCGGTAGCGGCGCAGCCATTGCCGGCGGCGTTATGGCTAGTAACGCGTCTAAGAAAGCTGCTGCCACACAGGCTCAAGCAGCTACCACGGCAGCGCAAGCGCAAGAACGTGCAGCGGCGCTGGCGTTAGAAGCACAGCGCACCGCGTCGGCTGAGTCCGTTGCAGCGGCAAGAGATGCAGCAGCAGTAGCGCAACAGGCGCAGAATGAAGCAAACACGCAGGCGCAGAATTTGGAACGCCTGCGCTACAACGAAGCGCGCATGGCGGACGAGGCGGCGTTTACTGGCGTGCAAGAAGCCACAACCAAGGGCTTCGACGCCGCTCAAAGCGCATACGACACTTCATTCGGCGCCGCACGGGCGGCTAGCGATTTGGGCTTTGACACCGCACTAACCGACGCCAATAGGGGCTTTGACACTGCTTTAACCGGCGTCAACAGGGGTTTTGATGAGGCGCAGGCAGCCGCGGAATTGGGCTATACCACCGCCCGCGGTGATTTTGAACAGGCGTACCAGCGGCAGGGCGAATTTCAGAAGCCATACATTGAAAGCGGTCTTACTGCCCTAGACGAGATTATGCAGCTTATGGGCATCGGCGGCGATGAAGCCGCTGCCAATTACGGCCAATACGCTAAAGCTTTTGGTATGTCCGATTTTGAGGCAGACCCCGGTTATGCCTTCCGTATGTCCGAAGGTCTAAAGGGGTTAGACCGATCAGCGTCTGCGCGCGGCGGTGTGTTGTCTGGCAGCGCGTTAAAAAATGTTACTCGGTTCGGCCAAGACTTAGCCAGCCAAGAATACAACAACGCGTTTAACCGCTACCAGACTGAGCGCGCTGCTCGTTTGGGTACGCTTGGCGGTTTGTCTGGCGCGGGTCAGTCAGCGGCAAACGTTATGACGGGCGCTGCGGGCCAGCTTGGGTCAAACAATGCGGCAAACGCTTTGGCGCGGTCGCAGGCGACGTCCGCAAACTCAATAGGGCGCGGGACCGCAACGGGCAATATCGCTATGAACCGTGGCGCAACAACTGGTAACATTGCTATGAACCGCGGCGCGGCAACATCGGCAAACGCTTTGGGCCTCGGCCAAGCAACCGCAGGAAACGCTTTGGGGCGCGCCGACGCAACAGCCACAAATCTTATGAACCAGAACGCAGCGACCAAAGCAAACGATGCGGGATATTACGGCAGGGTAAGCGGGCTTACGCTGGACCGTGGCACGAACACTGCAAATAACGCTTTCTATGTTTCAGACGCAGCGCAACGCGGCGCGGCAAACATAGGCAACGCTGCTTCGCAGAGCGCCTACAATATCGGCAACGCCCAAGCTGGAGGCATATCAAACGCCGCAGCAGCCCGCGCGTCTGGTTACGTTGGTCAAGCTAACGCGTTTAACAATGCTCTTGGTCAGGTAGCAGGCTACGCGATTAACGCGCCTATGAACAACGCCATAATGAACTACTACAACCGCCAAAAAGAAGTTTAATCGCCAAAAGGTTTATTGATATGCCAAACCAAATGATAGCCCTTCAGGCGCGTAGCCCTCAGCTTCCCGATCCGGCTGCCCAGACCGCAAAGTACGTCAACATGATGAACATGACGAAGCAGCAAGAAGCGGCTGAACGTCAGGCAGCGCAGGCGCAGCAGGCGATGGAATTTGCGCGCACTGGCGAAGCCCGCGCGGTAGAAACGCAAACGGCGACCATGCGCGAAAAGAATGCTGATTTTCAAGACAAAGAATTGAAACGTCTTGGCAAAATTGGCGTGACTGTTTTAAGAACAGAAGACCCTGCCTTACGCGAAGCCGCGTATCAAAATTTATTGGGTGAAGTAGAAAAAGCAGACCCTCGACTTGGTGCTACGATGCGTCAAGTTGCCCCTAACTTTAACGCCGCCGTAGTAGAATCGGCGGTTATGGAAGTCGATAAATATTTTGGCCTTAAATACCCCACACCAGTTGCCAGTTTAGAGCTTGGCGTGGACGGATCGCCAAGGTCGGTTACTGTCGGCGGTCTTAACCCTGAACAGCGGCCTGTATACGACGCACCAGAAATGCCAATGGCTGCACCGCGTGCGACGCCTACCGCGCCGACTAACCCTATGGCGCGGAATGCGCCAGCGCCGAACGCTGCGGGCGAAGCGCCGGGGTCGCTAGGTTTAGTAGTCGCGTCTGCGCTACAAACGCGCGTAATGTCGCAAGCCGATCTTGATAAAATGCTTGCAAATGTACAACCCGCAAGCCGCCCAAAAATCATGAACTGGGTCCGCGAGAATGGTATAAGCGTCGCCGACGCACCTCCGCTGGTGGACAATCAGATGCGCGATACGCCAATGTCGTATGATGGCCGCACACCGCAATCGCAGTTTGCTGTTATGCGTGGCCAACCAATGCAATCGCAAACCGCTGGCCTAGCCGGCGCACCAGAAATGCAGCAGACGCTGGCGCAAACGCAGCCGCGTACAGCTACAAGACTCCAGCAGCGCAATCCAAATGTGTCGCCGTACCCCGGATCGGCACAGGTGCCTTTGTCGCGTGTCGCAGCGGAAGCAGCGGTGCAGCGTGAGACACCCAAAGAAGCGGCGGATAAGGCGGCGGCAACGGCGCGGGCTACCGCGGCGGTTGACACTGAAAAGAAGGCTGCTGAAAAGCTACCGGGCCGCAAACAAGTAAGCACGTTGATTAATAAAGTCCGCGCAGCTTATGAGCAGTTGGATAAAGCTGAAGCGATCCCATCAGAAACCCGCGGTGGTTTTGCCAACGCGATGGACTATTTCGGTACTTCAAGCCTTGGCCGCGAAGCGCAAAAGATGGTTGGCACAAAGTCATCTAAGTATCTGTCCGAAATCATCAACTCGCGTAAGCTGTTGGCGACCGCCATTAAGAACGCGACAGGTATGTCCGCGCAAGAAATGAACTCAAACGTAGAACTTCAGTTGACGTTGGACGCGTTGACCGACCCTACGCAGGGAATTGAAGCGGCGCGTACCACTCTTGCTACACTAGAAGAACTGTACGGCGCGCCCCCAGCAGCGCCTCGCGCCGCAGCTAAGACGCCGGTCATTCCAACTTTAACGCCAGCGCAAGTACGCGCCAACCCTAATATTAAACGTTGGAAACGGTCGGACAACGGACAAATTATGGTGCGGAAATGAAAAAGGATGACCCATACGCAGGGTTAGGCGCGTACGAAAAAGTAGACCCTTACGAGGGGCTGGGTGTCGCCGAAGTAAAGGCGCCTCGCGCTAAAGTTAAACGTGAGCGCACGGGCATGGACAAGGCTACGCAAATAGCCGGCGTCACCACAAACGCGCTACTGCCTTACGCAACTGCGGCTGGCGCTGGGGCGCTGGCTGGCGCACCGTTTGGCGGCGTCGGCGCTATCCCCGGCGCAGCCGGCGGTGTATTGGCATTGGGTGCTGGTGATCTTGGCACTGGCGTATACAATTTAGGTGCTTCGCTGTTCGGCGGCGACCGCGTCCCGCTGCCGTCAGAGACTATCAGCAAAGGCTACAGGAGCGTCGGCATTGGCCGTGCGCCAGAGACGCCCGGCGAACAAGTGTACAGCGACGTGCTGCAAGCAGCCTCTGGCGCGGGTAGTCAAGCGCAAGGTTTTAAGACGTTAGCTGACGTAGCTACATCGCCGCAGTCAATGAACTTCATGCGTATGATGGGCCAGAACACCAGAGGCCAGACCGGCGCAGCCATTGGTGCTGCTGGCGCGCCATCTGTTGCGGCTAACTATTTTGACGTTACAAACCCATATGCGCTAATGGCGCTTTCTGTGCCTGCCGCTGTTGCTGGCGGTAAAGCGGCCACGCCTAGTGTAAAGCCTGTAACTGCTGCCGCGCTGAAAGAAGAGTCTGGTAAGCTATACCGTGCAATGGAAGCGGAAAACGTAAACATCGCTCCACAAGCAATGGCTGACTTGGACGCTACAGTGCGTACAAAATTAGGCAATTTGCGGTATGACCCCGACACGGACAAGTTAGTTAATCAAGCGTTAGATTTGTTCAGTAAAAAATCTGGCAAGCCCATGTCGTTTGAAATGCTGGAAGAATTTAGGAAGTCCGTTCGTGATCTCCCTTACACCCAAAGCGGCGCTGGGCGCGGCACACCTAAAGAACGTGCAATAATTGCGGCGCTTGATGACACCATAGATGAATACATGGATGGTTTAACACCGGCGCAAGTAACATCTGGCGACCCTGCCGCTGCAACTGCGTTTCTGAAAAAGGCCCGCGACGTTCGCGTAAGAGGCTATCGGACTGAAACGTTAGAGAACGCGTTTACAAAAGCGACGGCTACATCTGACGCGTTAAATTCTAACAAAGACTTTCCGCAAGCACTTCGGGATGAGTTTGGTAAGATAGCAAAAGACGCGCGTAAACTGTCAAAGTTTGATGCCCCGACGCAGAAGCTAATCAAACAGGTTGCCAACGGAACAGCCACGCAAAAAGTTTTTGCCGCGCTTGGAAAGCTGGCGCCTAGCGCAACTTTGTTTGGGATGCCAAAACTCTTAGGGTACGGCGGCGCTGGCTATATGGCGCCAATGACTACGGCAACAGTTGCAGGTGCCACATCAACCGCAAAAGGTATCGCAAACCAAATGACCAAGGGTCAGGGAAAACGTGCGCTTGTCAGCGCAGCCCAGCCGGGCGGCGGCATAAAGCCCGGCGGCTCCGGTTACTTTGTGGCTTCGCCGGCTGTACAGCAAAACGTATTGGCGCAAGATCGGGCTAAGAAAGCGGCAGAACGCCGCCGCATGGGTTTTTAACTAGAAAGTATTTTCATGGCTACTATCGACGAAACCCAAGCGCAGCTTAACACGCACGAACAGGTCTGCACGTTCCGGTACGAAAGCATATGCGCGCGGCTGAAGCGTCTTGAGGCCGTAGGTATGTCTGTGGCCGGCACAATCATTCTGTTGCTAATCGGCATATTGATAAAGGCCGGCTAAGGAGAGCGTATGCGCGTAGTCAGCTTACTACTAGCGGCGCTGGCGCTGATGGGCTGCCAAGACCGCTACCGCTACGATTGCCAAGACCCTGCGAACTGGCAGCAGGAAATCTGCAAGAAGCCCAAGTGCATCGCTATGGGCTACTGCACCGAATGGCTAATAAATACGGGCGAAGAAAATGAAGCCGACTAACGAATGGTCGCCAGAGGAACTGCTGCGGTTCATCGTCGGCATCGTCCTGTCGCTGACGCTTACGTTTATCGTTGCGACTGTGCTATACTCGTTGGTGTTTGTATCGCAGCCAATGGAGGGGCAGTCCCCTAACGACGCTGAGTTTTTTAAGCTGATTAACCCGATAGCGACGTTTATCGTGGGTGCGTTAGCAGGGCTTATGGCTGGGCAGGGCAACGGCGGCATGAAGAAAAAGCCGCCCGAAAAAGGAGAATGTGATGAGCTTCCTAAATAGTTTTGAAAGTAATAAAGACGGTGTGAACGATACCGTTGAGTTTGTTATTCGTGTGGCCATCGTCACACTGTCGGCGGTTATCCTTGTCGTCGTGCTGGCGCTTGCCGTTGGCCTGTTTGTGTCAAACGACGTTGTAAGCAGCGCAGCTATCCTCGAGACGGTCAACCCTGCATTCCAGACCATCATCGGTGCGTTTGTTGGTCTGCTTGGCGGCCTAAGCCTTAACGCTAATGCGCGGGATAAAACACCGGAGGAGCCACTGGAGTTAGACACACCTGAGCCTGAGCCAGAGCCAGAAGTCGGTGAATTTAATAGCGTACCGTTGATCCGCCCTGTTGAGCCTGAGCCGGTAGTAGAAGACGATGACGACGACATGGAGCCTTGGGAGAAGTATCGTAACGACTTGCGCTATGATGCCAACGGCGACGGCGTGGTTGATGAAGAAGACTTCCCAGACTGGCGCAATCCGGCAGTATAATGGCGGGCGACCTCTCTACCGTTGAACTGATTGGCCAGCTTTGGCCTATCGTATTGGCGTTCATTACGCTGACCATCATCCTTGCTAAGATGGATGTGCGTCTCGCTGTGGTTGAGGAAAAGATCAAGACGCTCTTTGAGCTATGGAATAATCGGAAGGATGATAAATGAGCCTGATTAACCTTCAACAGAAAATAGGAGTAACGGCAGATGGCGCGTTCGGCCCGGGCACATTTAAGGCGGCTGCGGCTTTCTATAAATTATCGCCTAATCGTGCAGCGCATTTCTTTGCTCAAACAGCGCATGAGTCCGGCGGCTTTAAGGCTTTTAGCGAGAACCTTAACTATGGCGCAAAAGGGCTTCGCGGCATATTTGGGAAGTACTTCCCGACTGATGCAATGGCTCGCGCCTACGAACGACAACCACAAAAAATAGCTAATCGTGTCTATGCAAATCGAATGGGCAACGGACCTGAAGGCAGCGGTGACGGGTGGAAGTTCCGTGGGCGCGGGGCGCTTCAACTGACAGGCAAGGACAACTACCAAGCCTTTGCCAACTACATCGGTCGCCCAGATGTCATGACCAACCCTGATCTTGTGGCCGGCGAACTCTGCTTTGAAAGCGCCTTGTGGTTCTTCGACCGTAACAAACTGTGGGGTATCTGCGACCAAGGCACAGGCGAAGGCGCAATCCTTGCGCTGACAAAGCGTATCAATGGGGGTACACATGGCCTTGATGACCGCCGCCTAAAGACAAAGAAGTACGCAGTATGGCTTTAATCAACCCAATTATGATATATGGCTTGGCAGGCGCTTTGCTTATCGGCGCTGCTTCTGGGTACAAGGTCCGCGATTGGCAGTGCGACGCAGCTTTTGCAAAGGCGCTGGAGAAAGCTGAGAAGCTACGTGTCAAAAAACAAGAGGTAGTAGATAATGTTTCGCAAACCTACGAATCCGAACGAGATCAAGCCAATGTGGTGGCAACCGAACGCACCAACACCATACGTGAAATATATAAAACGGCTCCTGCCGTTCCTGTTGATTGCGCTGGTTCTGACGCTTTGCGCCGGGTGCTCGAAAGCGGTGTCAGTGACGCCAATGCCGCTGCCGCCGGCAAACCTAGCGGCGAATTGCCCGACGCTTCAAAACCCGCCAATGGTAATGATCGACCCTGAGCGGGCGCTTTGGGAAGCTGACATCATTGCAAAGTATACAGACTGTAGCGTCAAGCATCGCCTGACGGTTAAAGCATGGGTAGACGCAGTAGCCGTAAAATAACCGCTAGGTGCGCCTAGCCATCAGGCGACCGATCAGTATGACCGCTTCGCCTAAGTCCTCTGGCACATGGCCTGCCCGCAGCATGGCGATTATCTTTTCCAGCGCCTCTGCTGCCGCTGCCGCGTGGTCTGTCATTTCTTTAGCCCTATCATAATCTCGACGCGCTCCCGCGCTGTCCGCATGGCAGAGTAACGCTGGTGCAAACGCCGGGCGATGGCCGGGCGCTTGTGCGTCTTCAGTTCAGCGTCCAGCGCCTGCTTTAGCTGGTCTTCCGTAAGGTCAGACAGCACGGCAATCATCGACCGCCAGTTTAGTTTACTCATTTTTCAGTTCCTCTAATGCTATGTCGGACACCGCACGCTTGTCGTGCAGCGCCGCCCATATGCGTTCGTCAATACTCTTTTCGGTCAGCATCACATAGACCCAGACATCCTTTGTCTGGCCGCTGCGGTGCAGGCGCCCGACCGTCTGCTCATACAACTCCAGCGACCACGGCAGCGACAGAAAGACCATGTGGCATCCGCCATGCTGTAGGTTCAGCCCGTGGCCTGCCGACTTAGGGTGGGCCAGCAGCAACTCTACCTCGCCTGCGTTCCAGCGTTCGATGACGTTGTCATCATCCATCGTCTGCGCGTGCGGGAAGCGGCGCTTTAGTTCTGCCAACTCTTCCTGATAGGTGTACGCGATGATGGTGTTGGCCCGCTGGTTCTCCGCCAGCAACTCTTCCAGCCGGTCGAACTTGTGGCTGCTGAACCAGATGGACGGCGTGCCTGCGTCGCGGTTGTAGACAAAGCCAGACGCCATCTGTTGCAGCTTGGTCGTTACCGCGGCTGCGTTCTGCGCTACGATCTGGTCATCGCCAAAGCGCACGACATACTCGCGCTTCATCTTTTCGTATGGCGCACGGTCTGTCAGCGGTACGCGTACCTCAGTGACATGGCATGGCGGCAGCTTGTCCTTGTACTCGCCCGGCTCCAGCACGAACGTCGCAGGACGGATGCGCTTCATGACTTGCTCCAGTGCGCCGGCTGCCGGAACCCATTGGCCGAAGTCGCGGTTGGTGCAGATGAAATACTGCTGCATGAACGCACCCTTGGCGCGGCCCAGCAGCCCTTGGTCAATGATCTTGCACTGGCCGAAGACATCCTCAAGGCCGTTCGACGTGAACGAGCCGGTCAACCCCCAGCGTATCTTCATGGACGCCATCATCTTTTCCAGCGCCTTGAAGCGTTTGCCTGACGGGTTCTTCAGCCGCGTCAGTTCGTCAAACACAACGCCGTCGAAACTGGATAAGTCCTCTAGCTTATCTAGGTTGTCATAGTTAATGACCACCACACTGGCATCGCTCTGAAGTGCTGCGATGCGTTGCGACGGCGTGCCGACAGCAAGTGCAGGGGCGATGCCAGACCACTTCGGCGCTTCCACCGGCCACACATCTGTGCAGACACGCTTAGGCGCCACCACCAGCCAGCGTTTGACAGCGCCATCGCGCAGCATTTCATCCATCGCCGTCAAAGTAATGGCGGTCTTGCCAGCACCGACAGGCGCAAGGATCATGGCGCGGTCACGTTCGTACAGGAACGTCGCCGCTTGCTCCTGATATGGCCTTAGCTGAAGCGTTTGAGCCATGCGTCTATGTCCTCTATCGACCACAGACACGCGTAGTGCTGCTTAGTGTGTGCCATCTCTTCTGAAAAGATACGCTGCAACGCAGACAGGCGTCCGTTAGGCTGCTTGATCTCTACGAACCAAGCCTCACCGTTAGGCATACAGGCTATGCGGTCGGCAACACCTATCTGCGTAACGCTGCGGAACTTGTAGGCAAAACCGCCTAGCGCCCGCACACGTTTACAGAAATACCGCTCTATTTCTTTCTCAGTCATGACGAAGGGCTACTCCAAAATTTTTTGCATTTCAAGGCTTGCATCAAATTTTGTTGTGTGTATGGTGGCGGTTCAAACAGTAAAGTGAGGTACATTATGCAACACAGTAAGATAGTCGGCGGTTCGACCGCCAAGCGCGTCATAGCCTGCCCCGGCAGCGTGGCGCTGGTGGATACCATGCCGCCCCAGCCCAGCAGCAGTTACGCCGACGAAGGCACGCTCCTGCACGACACCATAGCGTCGGTGTTAGAGAGCGACCTTGACCCGTACAGCATGGTCGGCACGACATACGCTAGTAGCGTACTGACCGAAGCGTTGGTCGATGACAAGCTGATAGTGGCGCTGCGTGCGCTGGACGAAATAGACCCGCAGGGGGAGATGGAATATGCGGTTGAAAGCAGGGTTGGCTTTGGTGATTTTCTGCCTGACGTTTTTGGTTCTACCGATCTTCTTGGTCGCCTTGGTGATAGAGCGGTTGTTCTGGATTGGAAGTTTGGCGATGGCGTGGCTGTCGAAGCCACCGAAAACGCGCAGCTACTCTTCTACGCTGCGGCTGCTAAACGCACGGCGGAAACGGCGTGGGCGTTTGACGGGGCTAAAGAAGTAGAACTAATCATCGTACAGCCGCCGTTTGTTAAGCGGTGGGTGACAACGCTAGACCGCGTCGATGCGTTTGAGAAAGAACTTGCCGCTGCCGTCAAGATTGCCATGCGCCCAGACGCGCCGTTGGCATCCGGCGACCATTGCAAGTGGTGCGCGGCCAAGCCTGTCTGCCCTGTCATGACCGGCGCTGTAGACCGCGCGCTGAAGGCCAAGGTCGATGCGCTGCCAATGGATCAGATAGCGCACTATCTGGAACAGGCGCCGCTGGTCGAGGCGTTCATTAAGGATTTGCAGCAGTTGGCGCATGGGCTTCTGGAAAGCGGGGCTAAAGTCCCCGGCTGGAAGCTGGTCAACAAACGCGCAACACGGCAGTGGACAAACGAGGATAAAGCTGTAGCCTTCATGACCCAAGCGGGCGTGGAAGCATGGGCCGATCCTAAACCATTGTCGCCCGCACAAGCGGAAAAGGTTTTGAAGAAAGCCAAAATAGAATTGCCAGCGGACTTAATCGTCGCTGTCTCCAGTGGCTCTACCCTTGCGCCGGAAAGTGATTCCCGGCCAGCGGTCTTGCAAATCGGACAGATGCTTACAAAAGCTATGTCTAAAATACAGTAACAGAAAAGGAATACAGTAATGTCCAATATCACAACTTTTGGCGGCGCTAACTTGCCGTCAGTACAATCGCTCTCTGGCGCTTTGCGTTCCATCCAAGCTGAAAGCGCCCCCGGTGGCACAGTCATCCTGAAGATGGACAAGACAGGCCATTGGGTTTTCGGTGCAGACCAGACCGAAGTCGAAGACGGCAGCCTGTGGGCCGCTAACCCGTTCTCGTTTGTCCACGGCTATATCGCATGGGGCAACGGCGAAGTGTTGGGTGAAAAGCTGGTGCCGGTGTCAGAACCGCTGCCAGAGTTAGAGCCAGCACCAGCAGGCGCCCAGCGCGGCTGGGAAATGCAAGTCGGCATGATGCTGGTTTGCACCAACGGCGAAGACAAGGATATGCAGGCACGCTTCACCGCTACGTCAGTCGGTGGCAAACGTGCCGTGCAGGCGTTGGCTGTTGCCATCGCTGATCAGGTCGAGAAAGACCAGAACAAGCCTGTGCCATTGCTTGAACTAAAGACCGAGCATTACCAGCACAAGACCTATGGGCGTATCTTTACGCCTATCTTTGATATTACCGATTGGGTGTCTATGGACGCCGACTCGGTTGCAGAGGCAGATGATGCAGAGTTGGAAGTCGCTGCTGAAACTGAAACCGCTGATGGTACGCGTCGCCGGCGTCGCGTAGTATAACAGGGTGCGAAAGCCGGGGTGATCCACCACCCCGGCGAGTAGCGGAAGAGTGAGAACTTCATGACTAAATTATGGGTAGACTTTGAAACGCGCAGCCGTTGCGATTTACGCAGCCGCGGCGTGTACAACTACGCGCAGGACGCCAGCACCGACGTGCTGTGTATGTCATACGCATTTGATGACGAAGACGTGCGGACGTGGCTACCCAGTGAGCCTTTCCCGCAAGCCGTCAAAGATCACAAGGGGCTGGTGTACGCGCACAACGCAGCGTTTGAGCGCCTGATATTCTGGTATGTCCTTCAGGTCGAGTTTAAGCTGGAACAGTTCTATTGCACCGCAGCCCAAGCCCGCGCCAACTGTGCGCCGGGTAGCCTTGAGGATGTGGGCCGCTTCGCTGGCGCAACCATGAAGAAAGACCATCGCGGCGGACAACTGATCCGCGCGCTGTCCATCCCGCAGCCAGACGGCGAGTTTCGCCAAGACGCAAAGCTGATGCAAGAGATGGTTGACTATTGCGAACAGGACGTGCGGGCCATGCGTGCCATAGCGCAGGCGCAGCGTCCGCTGTCGGCTGAAGAGTTGGCTGACTATCACGTCAACGAGCGCATCAACGACCGCGGCGTGCTGCTCGACCGGCCATTGGCGCTGGCAGCGGTGCGCTACGCTGAAGCTGAATTGACAGAGATACAAGACATCGTCGCAGAGGTGACGCACGGCGAGATTAAGTCTGTCCGCAGCCCCAAGATGAAGGATTGGGTGTTAGCTAGGGTAGGGCCACAGGCTGTAGCCGTGGCGACCGTGATGAAGGACGGCGTCGAGAAGCTGTCCATTGACAAGAACGTGCGCGCCAACTTACTTGTGCTGGCAGAGGAGAACCCAGATGAAGTACCGGCGGAAGTTGCAGAAGTCATCCAGTGCGCGGACGATCTGTGGGCATCGTCCGTCGCTAAGTTCCAACGCGCAGCGGCGCTTGCTGATGCGGAAGATTTTCGCGTTAGAGGAGCGTTCGTATTTTCTGGAGGCAGTGCTACTGGGCGCGCTTCATCGTTTGGGCTTCAGGTCCATAACTTCCCAAGAAAGTGCGCCGCAGACCCTGCATTAGTAAGGCAGGCTATGGTGCGTGGGCATAGGATTGTCCCCGATCATGGCCGCCGCGTAACTGACGTGCTGAAAGGTATGCTGCGCCCGTCGCTAATGGCTGACAAAGGCAAGCGGCTTGTTGTTGCCGATTGGGCTGCGATTGAAGCGCGGGTGACGCCGTGGGCGTCCAACAGCACCTTTGGCGCAAACAAGCTAGACATCTTTGCCAAGGGCGAAGACGTGTACAAGCACAACGCTATGGCGACCTTTCATGTCGGCTATGGTGACGTTGACAAAGACCAACGCCAGATCGGTAAGGTGCAAGAGTTAGCCTGTGGCTTTGCCGGCGGTGTCGGTGCGTTCGCCAGCATGGGCCGCATCTACGGCTTGATGATGTCAGAGAGCGACGCAAAGCGCATGGTGGACGCATGGCGCAGGGCTAACAAGTGGGCCGTGCCGTACTGGTCTGGCCTTGAAGACACTTATATGCGCGCCATGCGGAACAAGAACCGCGAGTTCACTGTTGGCCGCATCACATATTTATTTGACGGACTGCATCTTTGGTATGCGCTTCCGTCTGGACGTGTGTTATGTTATCCTTTCGCCCGTTTCGACGAGGAAGGCAGTCTGACCTACGCGAAGGCTTCTTGGAAGCCCGCCGCTGATGCGAAAGAGTGGCCGAGGGCGCGGCTATGGCGCGGTTTGGCGTGTGAGAACATCACGCAGGCTGTCGCTAATGACTTGCTGCGCTACGCCTTGCGTCGGCTGGACGATGTAGTCTTGCACATCCACGATGAAATCGTCTTGGAAGTGCCAGAAGCAGATGCAGAGGCCGCCGCAGCGCGGCTGGTGCAGGTTATGTGTGAGCCGCCACCTTGGGCCGCAGGGCTACCCCTGAACGCTGAAGTGGCAATTATGGAACGTTATGGCAAATAAGGAGCAAGCGATGAGTGAGGATCGCACGAAATTCATAGATTATATAGTTGGATTAGCTGCCGCAACGGTAGGCGAAACGGCTCTATTGTTGCGTCAGAAGCCGCGCTACGACAGCGAAGGCAATATGATGTACCACGCAGATGGCACGCCTAACGCTACGTTTCCGTCGTTCATGCCAGACAAGGCGCGCGTCAAAGAAGGCGAGTCTTGGTACGTTAACACCGGCGCATACATCGTCAGCCGCTTTGAAGACGGCAAGCCGTCAGCCAGAACGACTAACGTAGAGTTCGTCTTGTTCATGATGCTGGATGACATCGGCACAAAGTCAAAGACGCCGCTAATAGAACCGACATGGATAATGGAAACCAGCGAAGGTTCGTTCCAGTGGGGCTATGCTTTTTATGAGCAGCCCGACAAGGGCGATTTCTGCGCTGCTATCAAGGCCATTGCAGCCGCCGGCTACACTGATCCGGGTGCGACTAATGCTGTCCGTAACTGCCGCGTCCCCGGCAGCATAAACATGAAGCTAGGGCGGGGCAACTTCCCTGCGCGGCTGGTCGAGTTCCACCCTGAACGCAAATACACGATAGAGCAAATCTGCGAAGCGTTGGGCGTCACGCCAGAAGAAGGCGACACAGCGGAATTTAAGGCCGTCAAGATACGCGACACTGGACAGGACAACGTCCTGACATGGTTGAGCGAACAGAACCTAGTCCTTAGCACTATCAACAACGACGGCTGGTGCGGCATCGTCTGCCCTAACCACGGGGAACACAGCGACGGCATGATCGAAGCGCGCTACAAGCCGCTGGATCGTTCGTTCTGCTGCTATCATGGGCACTGCCAAGACTTAGACAGCCGCACGTTTCTTGATTGGGTCGCAACTAACGGCGGCCCGAAGGCAACGCCGGGCTTGCGTGACGAACTAATCGCTGAACGTATGGCGTCCATACTGGACAAGATTTCGCCTACGGAAGCATTCCCTGACGAAGCCGCAGCGCGTGTGCGTGAGGTCGAAAAGAAAGAAGCCGGACGGCTGGAACAAAGCGAGTGGTTTGAGCGTTTCGCTTACATACAGTCTGATGACTGCTATTTCGACATGGTCACACGCCAAGAGATAGCGCGTAACGTCTTTAACGCCCTGTTCCGTCACATTGACTGTCGCTCCATCCACAAGAAAGCCCAGCGTGTGCAGGCGTCCGTCTATTACGACGAGCGTCGGCAGGATCGCGGCGCACCAGCATTGGCAGCGGTGACGTTTGCCGCTGGTGATGACGTGTTGGTGACGCGCGACGGGTTGGTCTACGGCAACAGGTGGGTCAACGCCCGCCCTGACGTATCAACCAGCGACAAGATTGCAGATTACGATGTCGAGCCGTGGCTAAATCATTGCCGCAACCTGATAGTTGACGATAAAGAGTTAGACCACATCCTTAACGCTATAGCGTTCAAGATACAGAACCCAACTGTCAAGATTAACCATGCAATCCTTATCGGCGGCGATGAAGGCGCGGGCAAGGATACTATATTCCAGCCGTTCTTGTGGGCGCTCGGCGGCAAGCACTGGCGCAACAGGTCAGTCATTGAGGCTGGCGGATTGGAAAGCCAGTGGGGTTATGCGTTGGAAGCTGAAGTAGTCATCCTGAACGAGTTAAAGGAACCAGAGGCAAGAGAGCGCCGCGCTATGGCTAATAAGCTAAAGCCGCTGATCGCTGCGCCGCCTGAAACGCTGTCGGTCAACCGCAAGGGGATGCACCCTTACGACTTGGTCAACCGCCTTATGGTGCTTGCCTACACGAACGACTCGCTGCCTATCACACTGCCTACGCAGGATCGTCGGTGGTTCTGCGTCTGGACGCACGCGCCGCGCATGACAACACCGGCAGCGGACGCGCTGTGGGGCTGGTACAAGACAGGCGGCTATGAAAAGTGCGCCGCTTGGCTGCACCAGCGTGACGTTTCGTCGTTCAACCCTTCTGCGCCGCCGCCAGTGACCGAATGGAAGCTGAACATGGTCGAGCATGGTATGAGCGCATCGGAAAGCTATCTGGTCGAGTTGATGCACCAACGGGTTGGTGTATTTGCTGACGGTGTCATCGGTGGGCCGTTCCATCGCGTCTATGACTTGCTTGGGCCTCTACTGCCTGTTGGCTTAAAGGTTCCGCCGGCTGCGCTGCTTCATGCGTTCAAGGAAGCTGGCTGGATCGACATGGGCCGGATCGGGTCAAAGGAATATAGCAGTAAAAAGCACGTTTTTGCCGCGCCTGACGCGCTCCAGAAGCATAGCAAGTCAGAGTTGCGCCGCATGGTAGAAAATACATCAAACAATAGTGCAATGCCAAAGATAGGCAAGAATTGACAACCAATTGGTTGCAGTGATATATGGGCATAGTTGGTAATGCTCTACTAACCCTCTTGGTGTCGCTTTGCTGACCCTTTTAAGCCCCCTGCGTCCTCACTCCGCAGGGGGCTTTTCTTTGTCTGCTATTGCATTACGGCGCTGTAGTCGAAATTCTCGACGCAATCTTTGATTGTCACCAATTCTTCACTGAAGCCCTCGACTTCGGCGTTGTAGGTGTAAACCTTCTTCGGGACTTGCAGGCGGTTGTTTGCAAACTCGACACCCTTTTGGGTCACGCGCCAGTAGCCGGAATGCTTTTTGGTCGGATCGTCTTCGTTATACATACGTTCGACAAGCCCCCACCAGCGCAGCGTTGGTAACTGGTTAGACCTAACCAGCCAGCGCGGTCCTGTCTTCGGCACGTCAACCCATGCGCCGTCCGCGCTGTGGTGCGCCAGCCAAACCACAGACCTAGCCATAGTTTCGTTTAGCGTGCGGGCGTAAATCTTGCCCCACCTGTCGCAGCATGGGCAGCGCCCGCCATCGCCGTCGATAACTTTCCGCCATGCGGAACGCAGTTTGTCTAAAAATGTATGTTCTTCGTCGGTCATGTCTCATCCTTCAATAATTCGGGGCCGATCAAGACCACCAATCCTCTTCCATCTCTTTGCGCTCTTGCGCGGTAGTCTTTGGCGCGGTTGCCATTAGGTATGCGGTAAGCGCCAGCAGCCCTATGACTACAAAGAATAGCGGTGTGTCGTTCATGTCTCATCCTTCAATGCTGCTTCAGCGTCTTCGATCAGTTCTATCGGGGGCCAGCGTAGATAGGCCACATGGTCAGCGTTTATCACGCCAAGGGACTCTAGATATTCCATCAGCCGATAGGCTAAGGTAGCTTCGGCCCGCTCGGTGTATCGGTCGGGCAGCGCGTCATCATCATCGATCATTCTGGTGTCCAATCTTTAGGGTATGGGACAGACTTGTAACTGGTTCTGTAAAGTCTGCCGTTTTCGTCATAATGCTCGGTCACTGTCGATCCGTCATCGTTCAGGACAACGGCAAGATCGCCAAGCAGATGCAATGGTCGCCCTGTCTTGGGGTCGATGCGGTATTTTATTTCTTTGGCCATTTCTTTTCCTCAATCCAAAAGTGGTGCATCATGTAATGCGTAGCGGTTTCATCTGTCACTCTATCGCCTATCCCGCCGCTTGCGGTGGTCAGGTGATTGGTGAAGGTGTTGGGGTCTTTAGACGAACGAACCGCAGGGATGCGTGTCAGTTTCATATAGCCGTTTTGGTCGGTCATATGTCACCCTAACCTAGTAATGAACGTGACGCCGTTGATCGTGCGGCACATGAAGCACTTGCCGTTGCGTATGCCGTATTGCGACACGTTGCGGCTGGTGCGCTTGGCTGCGCCCTTGTCGGTGGCTGGCATAGTGCCGACATCGCCAACGGCTAGCGTTCCCATTGGGTAAAACATTGGTCTGCTCATTCGCAATTCCAGACTTTCGTTGATGTCATGATGTCGGTGGGCCAGCCGGTGTCTTCAGTGAAACTGCGTTCCTCGAATAAGACCATGTTGGTCGGTCGGATCAACAACCTATCGCCTGTAGTTTTCATAAACATAAATTCCTTACTCTGCTCTGGTGCTGCGCTGAAGCCATCGCCGCTTGGACAAGCGGTGAACAGACAGGTCGCGCGGTTTTCTGTCCCGTCATAGCGGGCCGTTAGGTCTGCCAAGTATACATATTTGATAACATCAAATTCTGTTCCGTAGCAGTCCCACACTTGCGCTTGCTGTAGTGTCCACAACGGGTCGGGGCTGTCGCTAAAGGCTAACGCATGGGGTGGAAGGTTGCGGTAGACTGCGCCGCACTCTAGCATCACGTGGCAACCCCACGCGCGGTTCGGCGTTGATCGTATGGCGAACCACACGGCGGGTTCGTATCGCGGCTTGCCTTTGCGGACAAATGCGCTGTCAACATGAACGTAAAGGTGGTGCGGTAGGTTGCGGCTGCTCATGCCAACAACCCCCGCGCAATACAGGCTTGGCGCAGATGCTCAGGTCGGACGCCCCACAGCTTATGTGTGTTGCCGTAGTCCTGACAAACGAGCGACAGATAATTTTCCTGCTGGCGCAGCTTTGCCTTGATGCGGTCATGCTCTTTTATAGCTTTCGCCGCTGTGCGTAGCACGCGCATTTGGTCTTTGGTGTCGAGATTGCTCATATTATAGTTCCACTGTTATGTCGGGCTTCGCCCGTTTGTCGTTTAATCTTGCCAGCCAATAGGTTTGATCGTCACCAAATGACCGTGCTGCGTGATACTTGAACAGCGCAACGGCTAGATCGTCATACCCTTTGCGCTTGTGCGTCACGATCAGCGGCGAGGGCATCATGGCCTCTAGGCTGGTGCGTGTGGGGCGCTCTTTGGCCTTTGCCACAGCGTCTAAGTCGCGCAACGTCAGGTTTATGTTAAATTCGCGGTTGATGTGTTGCATAACAGCGGTTCTGTCGGTGATGTAGCCGCACAGATGCTTGATGCGCTTTTTTACTGCGTGATCCATTAGCTTCTATCCCGCTTGACGTATTTGCCCGATTTAGGGTCGCGCATTACAGCGTGGCGCTTCCAATACAGCAGTTCCTTTGTGTCGCGCACCCATGCTTTGCGAAACCAGTTATATTGCCGGTGCGTGTCCCATAGGATTGCCAGCGTTGCGGCTTGTGCTGCTAACAGCACTGCGATTGTCATATATTCAGGTGTCATTGGTCATTCTCCAGTGCGTTTAATTCGTCGGTTAGTATGTCGCAGCGGCGCGCGATGTCTTTGATTGCGTCTTTTGCCGCCGCTAAATCATCTTCAACATCCAACATCTCGCTAAGGCGTTCTGCCATTACGATTGCTAGTTCATTGCCGCTGTCATTTGCGGCTTGGATTAATTCGCTGTCTGACAGCATCCGTAGGTATGTTCGGTCGTTAGTCATTGCTCAGTTTCCTTTTAGTGTGTGAATGATTGACCATATCGCCAGCGCACCAGCGCCAGCGAATAGGGTTAGGGCGGCGATATGCGCGATCATGCTGCGGATTCCAGTAAACGGTCAGCGCCTACAATCGGCGCCATTGAGAACGAACCCCAAGGCTTGACCTGCTCGACATCGTCCCAAACTTTAATTTTAAGGCGGTCGCCGGTGGCGGTTACAATTGTTTTGTCAGTGCGCTTTGCAACTGTGACGCACACAATCGTGTCGTAATCCGCAACGCTTCGGGTGTAATAGGTTTTGCCTGTTTGAAACTTAGTCATCTCACTCACTCCTTTTGGTTGGTTATGCGTATTGCTCGCCATTCCAGCGTTGTAGCTTGGCAGGGTCGATTGTGTCGCTGCTGCTGCGCCCGGCTTCTTTGATTGCATCGGCATCATCGACAGCGCCGATCATAATCCAGCCGTAGCGGCCCGCATAGCGGTAGCTGGTAAGCCCGCGCATAGCGCAGGGCTTGTCCCAGTAATCGGTGACGCGATAGCCATTTATCCGTGTGCGTTTCATGCTGCGAACTCCACAGTTATGACTTCTTTGGCGCGGGCGATGCTGTTGCGGATATACTCTGGCTTCATAAGTTCGACACCCATGCGCTCTTGCATCGACAGCAACCATTCGCCGTAGATGTAGATGCCATTGTTATCGCCGGCTGCGACATCGCGCATATACCAGCTAAAGGTGTGCGCTATCTCGACAGCATCTTCTTTGCTCACCATTGGTTCGGCGGCTGGCGCTTCTGGCTCCTCTGGCTTGCCGACATAACGTCCACGCCATGATGCTACCAAAGCCCACTCGCGCCCATCGTCGAGGCGCACTGTCACCATCGGCAGATGACCTGCCATGCACGAATGGACAACAGGGAATACCTGCGCGCTCTCGCCAGTGCCGTTGCCTGTGGCCTTAAGCCATTCGGCGGATACTTCGTAATAACCTTCTGTTGTTTGTGTCATGTCACTCACTCCGTTGCTGTTTAACTACCCTCTTAATGGCATAGTTTGAGGGCATACACCAAACGATATTTTACCCTCTAATGTCGATTTATTGGTTTTGCACTAAATTGTGTGGCATTTCTGCACTACCCTCTAAAACCGATTTTAAGGCCCGTACAGAGCAATAATAGTTTGAGGGTACCTCAGTATGGAAAGAGGTCGAGTCTTAAAACGTTCTAGTATTGTTCTGTTTTTGTTCCATAGCCTAAATGACCTAACAAATGACCTACCTTTTGACTATTTTATGACCTACCTTTTTGACGAAAATAAACCTGTGGATAACTTTATGATCAAGTTCGGCAAAATAGTCAAAAGTTAGGCTATTCTGACAAGGCAAATGACCTACCGAAAAATGGCGCAAAACAGCGCATCTTGGGGTTTGGTAGGCTAAATAGTCATAGTTTCTGTGAAATGTCTGAATAATAAAATATATAACCTATATGGTACGTAGTATGCTTTTTACGGGAGAGTAGGTGTTTTGAAAATAATGACCTACCTGTGGTACTAATACAGTTTGAGGGCCGCCTCATTTGCGCGCGTAATCGACCGTCGATTGCATAGCCTAAATGACCTACCCAATGGATAATGTTGCGTAGCTACGCAGCTAGCTAGCAATGTGTTTTTTCTAATCTTGACGTTGACGTAAAGGGAAAGGCCATTCCTAATTCCAGCAGGAACAGAACAAGAACGCTAATCGTATGGTGGAGAGCGCAAAGCTGCGCTGCTAGCTGCTGGCAGGTAAAAGCAAATTCCGACAAATTTCCAAGGGGAGGGGGTAGGGCCGGCGGTCGGGCCGTTGACTGTGACAGGGATCGCAAACAATTTTTATTTTTTTGCATAATAGAATGCAACACACTATAGTACACCCAATGACTTTCTACTCACTGCCATTTACACCAGAGCGGATGCAAGCCACCGAGTCGCGGCTGGAGTCTATCTATGAAGCTGCGCGCTACGGTCTTAAAGGTGACAGCCTAGCTATGGCTGCTGGCATGACCCCGCGGCAGTTCCGCGTATTGGCGGACGCTGACCCGCTGGTGGAGATGGCTGAGATCAAGGGACGCGCTGATGGCGAGATGACCGCGGCCAAGACGATGTACGAAGCGGCACGCGATGGCGACGCTAAGGCAGCACTCGACATACTGAAGCACAACCATGGCTGGGTAGCCAAGCAGCAGATCGACGTAAACATCGACCAACAGATAAGCATCACAGGCGCGCTGGAAAAAGCACAGACGCGCGTCATCGAAGGGCTGTACACAGAACTGCCCCGCCTAGAGGACACCAGCAATGCAAGCACCGATATATTCAGCCCAAGACGAGATGGAGTTGATGGCGAGGCTGTGGTCACCAAGTCTAAAAGATGACCCGCTAGCGTTCGTACTGTACACATTCCCGTGGGGCCAAGCAGGCACGCCGCTGGAACACTTTCCCGGACCGCGTAAATGGCAACGTCAGATACTGTCAGACCTACGTGACCACATCAAAGAGAACAACGGTAAGGTAGACTTCTCAACCGCACGGCTGGCGATTGCATCAGGCCGCGGTATCGGCAAGTCTGCCTTAGTGTCATGGCTGACGATATGGATGCTGTCATCAAGGATCGGTAGCACTACCATCGTGTCGGCAAACTCCGAGGCGCAGTTGCGCTCAGTAACATGGGCAGAAATTACCAAGTGGCTGGCGATGTCGCTGAACAGTCACTGGTTTGAGATAGCCGCCACACGCATCATGCCAGCCAAGTGGCTAACGGAACTGGTCGAGCGCGACCTAAAAAAAGGTACGCGCTACTGGTCAGTCGAAGGTCGGCTGTGGTCCGAAGAGAACCCTGACGCATACGCGGGTGTCCACAACTTCGACGGTGTGATGTTGATATTTGACGAAGCCAGCGGTATACCCGACAGCATCTGGTCCGTATCGGATGGTTTCTTTACAGAGAATACTCCACATCGGTTCCATCTGGCCTTCTCCAACCCGCGGCGCAACACAGGTTATTTCTACGAAACGTTCCACAGCAAGCGGGCGTTCTGGTCAACGCGCGTTATCGACGCCCGCGATGTCGAGGGTACAGACAAGAACCTGTACCAGCGCATTATCGACGAGTACGGGCCAGACAGCTACCAAGCCAGTGTCGAAGTGTACGGCGCATTCCCGTCAGAAGGTGACGATCAGTTCATCGGCAGCAACTTAGTCGATGACGCCATGAAGCGTGCGCCTGCTAAGGACACCAGCGCGCCCATCGTCATAGGTGTGGACCCTGCACGGTTCGGGGCTGACGCCACCGTCATCGCCATACGGCAGGGCCGTGACATCCTAGAGTTGCGGAGACACCGCGGTGCGGACACTATGGAAGTGGCAGGCCATGTCATCGACGCCATAGAGCAGTTCCAGCCGGCGCTGGTCTGCATCGACGAAGGCGGGCTAGGCGCAGGCGTCGTAGACAGGCTGAAGGAGCAGCGGTACAAGATACGCGGCGTGAACTTTGGCAACAAGGCTAAGAACCAAACGATGTGGGGCAACAAGCGCGCAGAGATGTGGGGTGCCATGCGGGATTGGCTCAGGACGGGCCACATACCGTCGGACAGGTTCCTGAAGACAGACCTCATCAGCCCGCGGACTAAGCCTGACAGCCGGGGGACACTGTTCCTTGAAAGCAAGAAAGATATGAAGTCGCGCGGGCTGGCCTCGCCAGACGCAGCGGACGCCATAGCGGTCACGTTCGCATTTCCTGTAGCATCTACTGATCCGCGTCTGACACGCGTTGACAAGCATCGCACAAGAAGCTATTCTCCCGCAGGAATATCTACATCGTGGATGGGCAGTTAATGGCTGACAAGAAGAAATCAGTGTCGCTATCCGTTGGCAGAGGCGAGAAACTGCCTGTGTCAAAGGGCGCGGGCCTGACAGCCGCTGGCAGAGCCAAGTATAATGCTGCAACAGGTAGTAACTTAAAGGCGCCTGCGCCCAGCCCGAAGACAAAAGCAGATGCGGGACGCAAAGCGTCATTTTGCGCGCGTATGGGTGCAGTAGCTGCTAAGGCTAAAGACGGCGAACGCGCCAAAGCTAGTTTGAAAAGGTGGAAATGCCCATGAAAACGTGTTTCTGCTGCAAACAGACAAAATCAACTACAGATTTTTTTAAGCATAGCTTGACGCCGGACGGCCTACATAGCTGGTGCAAAGACTGCTGCACTGAAGCAAACAAACGTTCGCGGGCCAAATTAAATTCTACCATTGAAGGCCGCGCAAAAGTGTTTTTGCAGAACGCAAAAAAATCTGCGGCTAAACGCCAGCAAGCATTTTCGTTGACGGTTAGCGATATTGTTGATTGCTGGAACACACAAAAGAATTTTTGCGCATATAGTGGGCGTCTTATGACGCTTGAAACCGGTAAACTCAATACCGTTTCTATTGAGCGAATTGACAGCAACGTAGGGTATACCCTTTCCAACACAATTCTGGTATGCCAAGCAATTAACCGCATGAAATCTGATTTTAAATTGGATGATTTTTACGCACTTTGTGCCGACGTTGCACAGTTTCTTGGCGACGAAAAACTTAATCTTTCTGTAGGAAGCTACAAATGACAAAAGCTAAAGGTTTATACGCTGCAATCCATGCAAAAAAAGCCCGCATAGCTGCCGGCTCTGGCGAGAAAATGCGTAAGCCCGGTGCCAAGGGTGCCCCTACAGCAAAAGATTTCAAAGAAAGCGCCAAGACGGCCAAGCCAACTAAGAAGGGTAAGTAAATGCCAGCCAATAAATATACGCGTGCGTTGTACAAAACCGGCACTGTAGCTTCTGAGAAGGCTGCCATTGCTAACCGCGACCCAGCCCGCAAGGCTGCTGCCGAGAAGGTTTTGTCGCGCGAAGGCACAACAAGCCCAGCGGGCGGACGCGCAGTTAAGATGCCACCCAAACCTACCGCACCAAAGATGCAAAAAGTTATCAGCATGACTACAAACATGAAGTCATCGCCAATGGGCAAAAAGCGTTAATCATGCCCCTTAGTAAGTCACCCAGCAAAGCTGCGTTCCGCAAAAACATCAAAGCGGAAGTAAATGCGGGTAAACCTGTGAAACAAGCCGTCGCTATCGCCTACAGCGTGAAGCGCGCCGCCAGCAAAGGCAAGAAATAAGCTATGGCCGACCCCACAGGCATTGAAGCGGCAGGCAAAGTCGCCAACGTAGGATCGAACGCGCCTAAGACAACGCGCGACGATCACGATAAGATGGCTACCATGCGTAGCCGTCTTACGATGGCGCAGGCTGCGTATTCAGACAGCCGTGAGGACGAACTAGACGATCTACGCTTTATGGCCGGCAGCCCTGACAATCAGTGGCAGTGGCCTGCTGACGTATTGTCAACACGCGGAAGCGTGCAAGGACAGGCTATCAACGCACGTCCATGCCTGACAATCAACAAGCTACCACAGCACGTCCGTCAGGTAACGAACGAACAGCGTCAGAACCGGCCAAACGGTAAGGTCATCCCTGCTGATGACAACGCTGACGTACAGGTCGCTGAGATTTTCAACGGTGTGGTGCGCCACATTGAGTATATGTCAGATGCCGACGTTGCGTATGACACAGCCTGCGACAACCAAGTCACTTACGGCGAAGGTTACATCCGCCTGCTGACTGAGTACTGCAACGACGATACGTTTGACCAAGACATCAAGATTGGCCGTGTCCGTAACGCATTTAGCGTTTACATGGACCCCACCATTCAAGACCCATGCGGCCCAGATGCCGAATGGTGCTTCATCACCGAAGATATACTAAAGTCAGAATATGAGCGTTTGTTCCCTGACGCATCGCCAATCAGCACATTATATAGCCAAGGCGTTGGCGATCAGGGCATTTCGTCGTGGCTGCAAGAAGATACGATCCGCATCGCGGAGTATTTTTACAACGTCTACGAGCCTGAAACGCTGCATCTGTACCCAAATAACCAGACTGCCAAGGCTAATTCGCCAGAAGACAAGCAACTTAAAGAAATGTACGGCAAACCGCTTCGCACACGCAAAGTAGACCGTAAAAAAGTCATGTGGATGAAGACCAATGGCTTTGACATTCTTGATGAGCGCGAGTGGTCAGGCAAATATATCCCTGTCGTTCGCGTAATTGGCAACGAATGGGAAGTTGACGGACAGATATACATTTCTGGGCTTGTGCGTAACGCCAAAGACGCCCAGCGTATGTACAACTACTGGACCAGCCAAGAGGCAGAAATGCTTGCATTGGCGCCTAAAGCGCCATTTATCGGTTACGGCGGCCAGTTTGAAGGCTACGAAAACCAGTGGAAGACTGCAAACACGACCAACTGGCCGTATTTGGAAGTCAATCCAGACGTTACAGACGGCGCTGGAGGCGTTCTCCCGCTGCCTATGCGCGCACAGCCACCGCTGCCACAAACAGGTCTGATACAGGCTAAAATGGGCGCTGGAGAGGACATCAAGGCCACAACCGGCCAGTACGATGCGTCGCTGGGCCAGCAAGGCAACGAACGGTCTGCAAAAGCTATCGTTGCACGCGAAAAGCAGGGCGATGTTGGCACGTATCACTATGTTGACAACCTTGCGCGGGCAATTCGCTACATTACGCGCCAGATTGTCGATATGATCCCTAAAATCTACGACACACAGCGTATCGCACGCATCATTGGTGCTGATGGCGAAGTCAGCATGGTCAAAATGGACCCAACACAGGCAGAACCTGTACGCGAAGTGCGTGACCAAGAAACCGGCGGCCTAATCGAAAAGATTTACAACCCCGGCGTTGGTACATACGACGTTATGGTCACTACTGGCCCCGGCTACATGACTAAGCGTCAAGAAGCACTTGATGCCATGAGCCAGATTCTGCAATCCAACCCACAACTTTGGTCTGTGGCTGGCGATTTGTTCATTAAGAATATGGATTGGCCCGGCGCGCAGGAAATGGCAGAGCGGTTCAAGAAAATCCTTGATCCCAAGGTGCTTGCTACTGGCGATGAGTCACCTGAAATGGCCGCAGCGCAGCAGCAAATGGAAGTTATGGCGCAAGAACTGAACCGCATGGTCGATATTATCGAAGGCGTGCAGGCTGATGTTGCGAAGCGTGAAGTAGACATTAAGGAATACAAGGCACAGGTAGACGCCTACGATGCGGAAACAAAACGTATTAGCGCGATGCAAGCAGGGATGACAGAAGAGCAAATTCAGGATATTGTCATGGGGACGATTGCAGGCGCATTGGATACAGGTGATTTGATTAGCGGATCACCCGAAATGCGTGAGCAACCCGACATGACCGAAGAAATGCCTCCGCAGCAACCAATGCAAGATATGGGCGGTATGCCTGAGATGCCACCTGAAGGAATGATGGAATGACCGTAAGCCTCAAACATACCTTTCAGTCAGCCAAAACTGACAGCCTTGACGTAACTCTTGTCCAGCCATCCAACTGGAACCAAGAACACGTATTGACCGCTGCTGCGGGCGTAGTGCTTGGCCGCGATACGTCGGGCGCCGGAAACGTACAAGAATTGCCTATTTCCGTAACGTCTGCGGGCAATGTTACTATACCTAACAACTTTGCTGTCACAGGCACACTTGGTGTTACAGGCACTACGACGCTTACAAACCTTAACGCCACAGGGACTGTAGGGTTTACCAACGCACTTGGCGTTACGTCGGGCGGCACAGGCGCTGCGACGCTAACGGCTAACAGCGTCTTAATCGGCAACGGCACGTCGGCTGTGACTGCTGTTGCGCCGGGATCATCAGGTAATCTGCTGACCAGCAACGGTACAACGTGGGCATCCACACCCGCACCTGCAAGCGGTGTAAATTTTCCACAAAACATTCAGTCAGCAAACTACACGCTGGTAATCGGCGACGCAGGCAAGCAAATATTTCACCCTGTAGCCGACACTACTGTCCGCACGTATACCATCCCGTCAAACGCCAGCGTCGCGTTTACAATTGGCACGGTTGTGTTGTTCACAGTAGAAAACTTAGGCACCCAAGTTAACGTAGCTATTACCAGCGACACGTTAGTTAATGGCAACGGCCTTACAGGTACTCAAAGTGTACAACCAAACAACACGCTTATGTGCATTAAAGTCACTGCGACTAAATGGATGGCTAACTATCTTTATCAACAAGATGCACGAAGCCGTAATCAAGTTGCTTTGGTGGGTAGCGCGGGTACGCCCTATATCTCTGTGTATGATTGGAGCACCGTTGGTTTTGGCGCTAAATATGCCGATCCAGCTACACCACTAGGAGGCAATGGCCGCGGTGTAGCTTTTAGCCCTGCGGGTAATGCTATTGCTGCAGCGCATGAAGCAACACCCTTCGTCACCGCGTACCCTTGGAGCAGTTCTGGTTTTGGTACTAAATATACCGATCCAGCTACACTGCCCACCAACAATGGCTTTAGTGCTGCTTTTTCACCCGCCGGGGACGTCTTAGCTATAGGACACGTTACATCACCAAATATATCCGCCTACCCGTGGAACGTCAGTACTGGCTTTGGCACTAAATATACCAACCCAGCTACACTACCCGCGGGCGTTGGCCGCAGTGTAGCTTTTAGCCCCGCTGGTGATGCTATTGCGGTAGGACACGACACAACACCCTTTGTTACAGCCTACCCGTGGAACGTCAGTACTGGCTTCGGAACTAAATATACCAACCCAGCTACACTACCTGCGGGTTCTAGCTACGGCGTAGCCTTTAACCCTGCTGGTGATGCTATTGCAGTATCAAACGACACAACACCCTTCGTCACAGCATATCCTTGGAACGTCAGTACTGGCTTTGGCACTAAATATACCAACCCAGCTACATTACCTACGGGTATTGGCAACGGCGTAGCCTTTAGCCCTGCGGGTAATGCTATTGCCGTAGCACACAATACAACACCATTTATTTCTGCGTACCCTTGGAGCAGTTCTGGTTTTGGAACTAAATATTCTAACCCAACTACATTACTTGCTTTTGCTGGCCTTGGTGTAGCTTTTAGCCCTGCCGGCGATGCTATTAGTATAGCTATTGGCTCCACAACCGCCCAAGCATACGCTTGGGGGAGCGGCGGGTTCGGCGTCAAATACGCTAACCCCGGAACCGGGTTAGTGTTCAATGCCAACGCCGTAGCGTTCAACACATCATTTTAAGAAAGACATTACATGATCTACACCCAACTCAGCAATGATTACAAATATGACACCCTAGCGAATGCCATGTATGCACGCGAAGTTGAACATTTTCATTATGATTTCGACCGCAAGAACTTTGAGCATCTACTGGCAAATACTACAGATAGTGAGTTTGCGGCTAACGTAGCAGAACGACTAAACGATACACGCAAGCAGATGGGCAACGTAGAAGCCATTATGTTGGCGCTGAAAGAACAGATTGAAGACCAAGCTGCATACGATGCGGCTGTTGTACGTGTAACCGCCAAGCGGGAAGCAAAGGAAGCAGAATAATGTGGTATGTCCAAGCCCAAGGCGACACTTTCATACGGCACATCTTTGATGTCGAGCCGACGCAGTGGGATGCGGACAACTATTGCTACGCGCGCCGTTTGACCGAAGAACAGGTCGTACATTTTGGCGTTCACAAGAAGCAGATCGTCACACCGCCATATCACGATCCAGCAACGCAAAGTCTTGATGAAGGGCCGGCCCTGCTAATTGACGGCGTTTGGACGCAAAACTACATCGTGTCGGACCTTAGCGCAGACGAATCAGCGGCAAAGGTTGGCGCACAATGGGATGCCATTCGTGCTGAACGTAACAAGTTGCTGGTTGAATCCGATTGGACGCAGCTACCAGATGTACCTGTGGACGCTGCTGCGTGGGCTACATACCGTCAAGCCTTACGCGATGTAACGACCCAAGCTAACCCGTTTGCTATCGTCTGGCCTGAAAGTCCATCGTCATGAAATGCGCTGATTTTGTAGGTACACTGTTTCTAGCGCGCGATGTAGCTCATTCGACGCACCTGAACACTCGCAGCTTTGCCAAGCACTCCGCTTTGAACACTTTTTACGATGAAGTGATCGAACTGGCTGACAAATTTGCTGAAGCCTATCAGGGCAAATATGGCTTAATTGGCCCTATTTCGCTTATGTCAGCTAAGAAGACAAACAACATTGTCGCGTTTCTTGAAGGTCAGGTAGACGAACTTGAGGAAATGCGGTATAAAGTCGTTGATAAGGATTGCACTCCAATCCAAAACATTATCGACGAGATTTTTGGGTTGTATTACTCAACCTTGTACAAACTTAAATTTCTCGCATAAGGACGCGACATATGGAACTTTTACGCCCTCTTAGTGACCCTGCCTTTGGTACGCAAAGCGTAGCATACACCGGAACCGCTGGTTCTGTAACTGGCTGGCCCGCTGGCCCACAAGGTGTGCTGGTGTGGTCTACATCTGACGCGTATATTGCGGTTGGAGACAGCGTTACAGCCACAACAGCAGCAACACCGCTGCCTGCTAACACACCTGTACCTATTTTTGTACCGCAGCCCAGCGGCGGCGCTACGGGCGGTGCGTGGCGCGTCAGCGCGATCCAGATCAGTGCTGGCGGCACTTTGTACGCAAAGCCGATTAACATCAGATGAGTTTTGGCATCCCCGTCCGTAATGGTTTAGGTATAGGCTTAAAAGCCTCTACTTCGCTGTCTACGCGTGGCGGGGCCAGCGGTCCGCCCCAAGGACAAATAGCGTATACTACGCCGGGGACATACACGTTTGTTGCCCCTGCGGGCGTTACCAGCGTTTCAGTTGTTGCTGTCGGCGGCGGCGGCGGCGCTGCTATAGCGGGCGGCGGCGGCGGCGGCGGCTTAGGCTACAAAAACAACATTACGGTTGTACCCGGAACATCTTATACTGTTGTTGTAGCCGCGGGCGGCACTGCTGGTAGCGGCGCTACTAATGGCGGAGGAGGCGGTACTAGTTCCTTTATTAACACCGCAACGGTTCGCGGCGGCGGCGGAACTGGGGGCGAATATCCCGCTGTCGGCGGGTTCCGCGGCGCCGGCGGCCTTTTTACCGGAGATGGCGGTGGCAATGGCGGCGCCGGCTCTAATGGTTACACAGGAACAATTTCTGGCGGCAACTATTTTGGTGGTGGCGGCGCGGGCGGCTATTCTGGAACTGGCGGCAACGGTGGTGGCAACGCCAACCCGCCTAGCAACACTTCTGGAACAGCCGGCGCAGGTGGCGCAGGCGGCGGCGGCGGTTATAAAAACGGCGCCGGCAACGGGGCGGGCGGCGGCGGCGTTGGCTTACTTGGCCTCGGTTCCAACGGAACCGCGGGTACTGCGGGTGTTAATGGCGGCGGCGGTTCAGGCGGTTCTAACGGCTCCGGTACCACTGGCGGCGTTTACGGCGGCGGCGGCGCGGCGGGACTTCTTGGCGGCGTTGGCGCTACCGGCGCAGTTCGCATTATCTGGGGTACTGACCGCGCCTTTCCCTCAACAAACACGGGGGACCTGTAAATGGAACACACTACCCTTGAAACCTACATTCAAATCCGCAACGGTCAGCCGCACGAACATCCGATTTTCGGAGACAATTTTCGCGCCGCTTTTCCTAATGTAGACACTGCAAACCTACCAAACACATTTGCTAAGTTTGTTCGTGTAGACCAACCCGCAATCGACACCTATGAGGTGTACGAAGGTGTTACATATCAGTGGTTTGATGGTGTTGTAAAAGATGTCCACAATGTGCGCCCAATGACGGACGAAGAGCGGATAGCTAAAACGCTTGAAATTGAAGCAGCAAAAAAATTCTAGTATATTGTCAAGCTACATAATTTACTGTAGTTTGACCATTAACCGTACTGATGCGGCACATCAGGAACTCCATAGGAGTTAAACATGGACGAAACAGTCCCCGAAGTAGCGGATGCCTCCGCGCCAGAACTCGAAGCCACGGCAGCAATCGAGCCTGTAGAAAACACGACGCCGGAAACGCCTGCTGAACAGGAAGCAAATAAGTCCTTCACACAAGAAG